>Ga0163159_1000618_pt1 | contig 41627 bp, 28 predicted proteins | sample BioMet9_FD_108702 | JGI IMG/M metagenome (GOLD analysis project Ga0163159, IMG submission 108702) | Microbial communities from bioreactor (seeded with sewage sludge) at Lawrence Berkeley National Lab, California, USA - Biofuel... | ecosystem: Engineered > Bioreactor > Anaerobic > Unclassified ... | reverse complement strand
TGTCGGCTTTCGGGGGAAATATTATGAAAAACAGTAAGCTTTTAAAACTTTTTCAGCAGATCATACGATTTAGTCTCGTGGGTTTTCTGTGCTTCTTTATAGATTATGGACTGCTTATTTTTCTGACCAGAGTATTTGGGGTCTATTATCTGATATCGGCAGCCATTTCTTTTACAGTATCCGTAATCGTTAATTACATACTTTCAATGAAGTACGTGTTTCGCGGCAAGGATGATATCAGTAAGTGGAAGGAACTCCTAATCTTTGTTGTACTGAGTATAATCGGACTTTTAATCAATGAAGTAATTATGTATCTGTTTACGGATGGTATGGGCGTTAAATACTACATTTCCAAGATCGCAGCTACAGCTGTTGTTATGGTCTGGAATTTTGTAACAAGGAAAAAGTTCCTGGAGCAGAAGGATGAGACAGAAGGGCAAAAACATTAAATCAATTCCGCTTTCAATGCGTAAGATCATATGGGGTACAATGGCTGCCCTGCTGATGGCTGTCCTTATCGAATGGGTCATTTCAGGCGATTTTACAGCACCATTGCGCAATGCTGCTGTATTTACACAAGACAGTGCCCAGATGGAGCGTCTGGACGACGGGTCAATTATACTGACTGGTGTAAATACAAAGGTTGATTCTGTTACAGTATATTATAACGAAGATGGAAGTCTGGACGCGTCGTCCGTGCAGGTTTTTTATACAGCGGATAGTTCTGAAGATCCTGCCGACGCATCACATGAGATTGCAAAGGAGTGCGCCGGCAGCGGCTTTGTACGTTTTCGGCTGTATGAGCATGTCAGTTCCCTGCATATCGCGGCAGCAGACAGCAGTACAGAAGCAAATATTTTGAAAATAGCTGTGAATGAGTTTTCTTTCCGCACTTATTTACTGCCGTTTCATCACAGCTCTGTCGGCCGCGTGGTAATCTACTGGGTTTTAGGCACACTGGCGGCTATGATTATCCTGTTTGGACTTAGAAAGACACTTGAGACTGCTTATCAGTACCGTTTCTGGATAGGCATTATTATCATTGCCATTTTCACGCTTGCGAAGGTAAATGGCTCATCGATTGCCGCTTACGCCGGATATCTGCCTGGATACAGCGGCAGTACGTCACTTGGTGAGGCGAGACTGATCCGCTCCGACGAGTGGGGCGTATTTACGCCGATGATGATTTCCCAGAAGCAGACAGGATACGCGTATTTTTCCGATCTGTATCGCGGAACATTAACCGATATGGCAATTGTATACGGCCAGCCGATTCTTGGAGTTATAACCTTGTTTAGACCGTTCCTCCTGATGTTTCTGGCGGCGGGTACGGAATATGGCATCGCTTTCTTCTGGATTGCCCGTCTTGTGGCGCTGTTCCTTGTTACATTCGAGTTTGGAATGCTGATTACAGACAGGGATAAGAGACTTTCGCTTGTACTTGCGCTTGGTACAGCCTTCGCTCCGTTTGTACAATGGTGGTTTGCTGTCAATGGAACAGCAGAGCTTTTTATATTCGTAGAACTGGCTGTGATTCTTTTTGACCGTTACATGAAAACGGAATATACTCAGCGTATAACGAAGCTTATATACGCGCTTCTGATCGCCTGGTGCGCCGGTTCCTTTATATTGATTCTGTACCCGGCGTGGCAGATACCGATGCTCTATATTCTGCTTATGCTTGTCATCTGGGTGGTTGTACGGAACAGAAAACAGTTCCGCTTTACACGAAACGATGCGGTCAATTTAGCGGCGGCACTTCTGGTTCTCGCAGGCCTTGGCGCGTATATCTGGCACATGTCATCCGGTACGATTTCACTTGTCGCAAATACGGTATATCCCGGCGCGCGCGCTGAAACAGGCGGTGGTTTATCATTTTTCACGACGCTGTTTAAATCGTGGGGAAGCATATTTCTGCCGTATACGGATGAAATTGGCAATCAGTGTGAGACAGCTTTGTTTTTTGACCTTTTTCCTGCCGGCATTCTGCTGTCTGTTTACGGAATGTGGAAAACAAAAAAGAAGGATCTGCTTTCTGTTCTGCTGTTATGTCTGACTGCCGTGTTTTTAAGTTATATTCTCATTGGCTGGCCTGTATGGCTTGCCAAAGTAACGCTGCTCTCGAAAACGACCGCGTACCGGCTCCTTCAGATTACTGGTTTTCTGCAGCTTATTCTGCTGATACGTGCGATTGCTTATTTAAAGGAAACTTCGCCGGGCAAGCTGTTCAAAGCGGTGCTGACGGCCTGTGCGGTATTGATATGCTGCTGTGCCTGCAGATTTTATACAGGACTCGGATCGTTTTATTATATCCTGATGTGTGTATCCGCTGTATCGGGATGTCTGATCCTCTGCGGTGTTCCAAAGCGCGGCTTTAAAAATGCCTTTGTTGTCTGGATGCTGGTGCTTTCCGTGTCGGCTGGCGCGACTGTGAATCCGGTTCAGACAGGTACCTCCGCGATAACGGATTCTCCTGTCCCCAAGGCGATCCGTGCGATTAACAGCGAGGATGAGGGAACATGGGCAGTGATCCAGAGCATACAGGTGCTGAGCAATGTTCCGCCTATGGTCGGTGCGTCAACGGTTAATTCAACGAATACGTATCCGAACATGCAGATTTGGAAGATACTGGATCCTTCCGGTGAACATGCTTATATGTACAACCGCTACCTGCATCTGGAAATACGTGTGTCACATGAAGCAGAACCGCGGTATGAGCTTGTGCAGGCCGACTATCTGCGTCTCTGGCTTTCCCTTGCTGACCTTAAGAAAATCAATGTAAAATACCTTATGAGCACAAGTGATTTAAGCACGTTTTCAAATACATCGGATAAACTGACGCTGCTGTATAGGTATGGATACTGTTACATTTATAAATTGTCGTAGGAGGATTGCTATGGATCATATTGCGGTACTGGTACCATGCTACAATGAAAGCAGAACCATTAAAAAAGTAGTTGAGGACTGGAAAAAGGAAATCCCGGAGGCAGTCATCTACGTTTATGACAATAATTCAAGCGATGATACCGCCCGGATCGCCGCGGAGGCAGGTGCTGTGGTGTGTCATGAGTACCATCAGGGAAAAGGAAATGTTATCCGGCGCATGTTTCGCGACATCGATGCGGACTGTTACATTATGGTAGACGGGGATGACACATACCCGGCTGAGTACGGAAGAAAGCTTGCGGATCCGGTTCTGGAAAGGAACGCTGATATGGTGATCGGGGACCGCCTTTCCTCAACCTATTATGAAGAGAATAAGCGGCCGTTCCATAACTTTGGAAACGATCTTGTCCGTTCCTCGATCAACCATCTTTTTAAAACAAACATCCGTGATATTATGACAGGATACCGCGCGTTCAGCTATCAGTTTGTGAAGACGTTTCCGGTCCTTTCACGCGGCTTTGAAATCGAGACGGAAATGACGATCCACGCGATTGACAAGAACATGCAGATTGAGAATGTCGTAATTGAGTACCGTGACAGGCCGGCGGGCAGTGAATCGAAGCTGAACACGTATTCAGACGGCCTTAAAGTGCTGCGGACGATTGCACGGCTGTACCGTGTTTACAGGCCGATGAATTACTTCAGCATGCTTGCGCTGATCCTGGCTGTTATTGCGGTTATTATCGACATACCTGTATTTGCAACGTATTTTGCCACAGGTCTTGTGCCGCGGTTCCCTACGCTGATTGTAAGCGGCTTCATAGCATTGTCTGCTCTGCTTTCCCTTTTTACGGGACTTGTGCTGCTTTCGATCCGGGCGAAGGACAGACAGGAATTCGAATTTCGCCTGCATATGGCGCAGCAGTGGAAGACAGATTTAATAAATCAGAAGGATTCAGAGGAAAAATAACGGAATCATAATAAAGAGGAAGGTCCTGTCAGAGATGGCAGGGCTTTTTTTTGCCATTATAGAAGATATTAAAACAACGTAATAAAAAAATAAATTAAAGATGTGTAAAATAAATTTAATAAATGTTGTCATGAAAACATATTTTTATCAGAATCTATGATATACTGATAGTCAGATTAAATAAAGTGACGTGGTAAAGTTGAGCATTACAATTCAAGATCTTTCATTTTCATATGGCAGCCATAAAGTACTTGACCATTTGTCGTTTCAGGCAAAGAGCGGTGAGATGATTTGTCTTCTCGGACCGAACGGGGTCGGCAAAAGTACTTTATTCAAGATAATTCTGCGTCTTCTTCATCAAAATCAGGGGAAAGTCGAAATAGACGGAAGGGATACCGAAGGTCTTTCTGTACGGGAGATGGCGCGGCTTGCTGCTTATATACCTCAGTCACATGAGATAACCTTTTCATATAAAGTATTCGATATGGTTTTAATGGGAACAACGGTGAAAACAGGTTATCTGTCCCAGCCGGATAAGCGTCAGAAAACGATCGCGGAAGAGAAGCTTGATCAAATGGGCATATGGAATCTTAAGGACAGAAACTTTGATCAGATCAGCGGCGGCGAACGGCAGCTGGTTCTGATAGCCCGGGCTCTGGCACAGGATACAAAGGTGCTGATCATGGATGAGCCGACGGCAAACCTGGATTACGGAAACCAGATAAAAGTTTTAACTCAGATTCGAAGTCTGGCCGGTCTGGGCTACACAATCCTTCAGGCGACACATCAGCCGGAGCAGGCGTTTTTATTCGCTGATACCGTCATGGCATTGAAGAATGGAGAGCTGTATGCATGCGGAACGCCGCAGAAGGTTATAAATTCCCGTTTTATAAAAGACTTGTATGATGTTGATGTTGAAATGGAAAGCATTTGCAATGACAGGCTTCGGGTATGTGTGCCCGTGACAGCGATGCGCGAAAGCATGAAAAAAAAGACAGATATTATCGGGTGAAAGTATGTTCATGTGGACTGAAAAAAAAATATCCTGGTATGAGCGCGCGATTGATGCGAGTCCGTTTTTGAATGATTTAACGGATACACTTATACCTTTTTTAAACCGGGGGGAAACAATCGGAGAGCTCGGCTGCGGAACGGGCGATCTGTCCCTTGAGCTTACGCGCCGCGGGTATGATGTAACAGCTGTCGATATTGATCAGATGGCAGTAGAACATGTGCTCCGTCAGTCGAAGATTGCTTCGACACCTGTCAAAGTTTATCACGGAGACTGGGCTTCGGCAATTGATCGTTATAAATGGGATACGGTTATCATGTGCTTTGCCGGGAATATAAGGAGTGAGATTGATCTCTTTATGCGGGGGTGCAGACGACAGCTGCTGTATGTTACACAGGAGCCGTGCCAGGAACACATCTGCTTCCGCAGCAGCAGCGGTGAACCGAGTGAGTACAGGCTGTATGAGGCTCAGATGCAGGAATTGCTTGAGCAAAAGGGCCTGGTTTATAAACTGATAAATGCGGAGCTTGAGCTGGGACAGCCTTTTCATGACGAAAGAGAAGCAGTGGATTACATGATTTTGTACGGAAAACCGGAGGAACAGATTGAGCATGCTTTGAAATGTCTTGTAAAAAGAGAAAATAAGCAGTATCCGCTGTATCTGCCGAAGAAAAAAAATGTAAAAATATATCAGATTTTAAAATGATTTTTGGAAATGTGAGGGCTCAAGTTGAAGAAAAAAGAAATCAGTCTGATGCTCGTTCTTATACTGAGTGTACTTTTGCTCGGCGGATGCGGATTCGATACAAGTGAAGCTGTCAGCACGAATAATGAAAAATCATCCGGCGAAAGTACAGATACACGGGTTTTCACAGACTCTTCCGGACGGCAGGTGACGGTCCCTGCTGATATCACGAGAATCGTTCCGTCCGGTCCGCTTGCGCAGATGATGCTGTTTGCACTGGCTCCTGATAAGCTTGTCGGTCTTTCGAGCGAGTGGTCGGATACAGCGCAGGGTCTTATTGATGAAAAGTATACAAACCTTATGGTACTTGGTCAGCTGTACGGCGGCAGCTCTGACTTGAATGTAGAACAGCTGGCAAAAGCAGATCCGCAGGTGATAATCGACGTTGGTGAGGATAAGTCCACGATTGCGGATGATATGGATACGATTGAAAAGCAGACGGGTATTCCAAGTGTTCATATTTCGGCAGAGCTGGACAATACAGGGGAAGCGTTCCGGATGCTGGGTGACCTTCTGGGCATGACGGATGAAGCGGAAAAGCTTGCTACCTATTGCGAGACAACGTATCGTTCCATTTCGGACAGGATGGATGCGATCGGAACGGATAATAAAAAGACGATAGTATACTGTGTCGGTGAAAACGGTCTGTATGTCATTCCAAATGGCTCCTATCATTCCGAGGTGCTTGATCTGATCGCAGATAATATCGCTGTCGTAAATAACCCGACTTCCCGCGGTACCGGGAACGAGATCGATATGGAACAGCTTATGATCTGGGATCCCGACGTCATTCTTTTCGCGCCGGGCAGTATCTATGATTCGGTTCGTGACGACAGTATGTGGTCAAGTCTTAAGGCAGTTAAGAACGGTACGTATTACGAGGTACCGTACTGTGTATATAACTGGATGGGTTTTCCGCCGTCGGTGAACCGGTATCTCGGCATGCAGTGGCTTTTTAAGCTGCTGTATCCGGATCAGGCGGACTATGACATGTATGAGGTTGCAAAAGGGTATTATCAGATGTTCTGTCACTGCTCATTGTCGGAAGAGCAGTATACGGAACTGACTGCGAATTCCCTTGGTAAATAGAAAAGGAGGAATACTATGAAAAGCCATTGTATCAGGCGTTTTACTGCAGGTCTGCTGGCATTTCTGATGGTATGTTCACTGCTTTACAGTGATACATCCATTGCAAATGCGGCGGATACAGGTTCTGCACAAGTATCCGTGCTGGGTACGGACAATACGCAGGACACGCAGCAAAATGAAAGTACGGCAGCATCAGACAAACAAAACAATGCAGACAGCACATCCTCAGAAGTGGTTTCCGCGGATGCGGCTGATACAGAAGCTTCGCAGACAGCACCGGCGGAGACTTCCAATATTTCTGCATCGTCAGACGACACAGTTACGGCATTGGAAGCGACAGCGGTAACCGGCGGCGACACGATATCGGCAGGCGGTATCTATACGATTGCCGACGGTGCGGCCGGAACGATTACCGTTTCAACGACAGACGCTGTGACACTTACAGGAAAGGGCGGGAACGCTTCTTCGGCATTTTCCGGATTAAGTGTAAACTGTACGGCGGCAGGGGCAAATCTGACGATTGACAGCCTTGCCATTTTATCACCGGCTTCCGGCACGAATATGTTCAACTTCACCGGAACCGGAAACAAGTTTTATTTTAAAGGCACGAACCTGCTCGAATGCAATACGAATATGGCAGGGAAAGCGATGCTTCATGCCGGTACAGGAACGGATCTTGCAATCGACGGATCCGGCAGCGATGCCATCCTGTACATGTATAAGAATGATCAGTCGGCCGCGATCGGCGGAAACGCTGCGGAAAGCAACGGAGCAATCACGATCAACGGCGGTACGATTTTCGCGAAGGGCACGAAGCAGGGTGCGACAATCGGACAGGGTGCAAACACCGGATCTGCTTCTGTCAGCGGTGATATTACGATCAATGGAGGAACACTGTATCTGATCGCAAATTCACGCGGTGCTGCACTCGGCGGAAGCGCAGGTTCGAGCGGCGGGTCCGCAGGCGGAAACGTCTATATTAAGGGTGGTTCCGTATCGATCAATCTTGATTACTCCGGAGCTGCGATCGGAGGCGGCGGAAATTCCAGCGGGAATGACGCGGCCGGCGGTAACCTGTACGTAACGGGCGGTTCGCTCCGTACCTATATTGACGCGAACGCGGTCAGCAGCTGGACCGCGCAGGGTGTCGCGGCAGAGGGCGCTAGTGACAAGGCCATCACGGCTGCTAAGACAAATGCCACGAATGAAAGTGTTTATCTGCTTAAGGTCGACACGAGTCTGCTGAAAGCATCAGCGGATACATTTACGGTATCGATCGACGGAACTTCTTATTACAGCGGCGGACTTCACACATATAAGTATGTAAACCAGTCGCTTCTGCAGTCAGCTCAGGCAAATGTCACGGATACAAAGTTAAACTGGACTGCGGATAATGACAAAAATCTCTATTTATATGTGACGGGAAAAGACCATGCAGTCACAATCAATGGAGAAACATACGGCTATCTCTGGGATGCTGATGCACAGTCATTTTCTCTTCAGGTCCCGACTGTTGCGGCCAAGGTGACCGGCGGTACGACAGAAACACCTGGCGGAACCGTAACGGTAAGCGAAGCGAAACCGGCGGCAGGTGATACAATCACGGTGACAGCTTCTGCGAACAGCGGCTATTACCTTGCCCAGGTACGATACGCCGATACGCGTGCCGCGATCGGTACCGTAGCGCCGTCATCCTTCACGTATACAGCGCTGAAGGCGAACAGTGACGGAACATACAGCTTTACAATGCCGGACAGTGACGTGACGGTATACGCGGATTTTATTTCCGTCGTATGGGACGGCACGATCGACGTCAGCTGGTATGATCCTTCTGCAGCGTCATATCATGTACAGTATCCTGCACAGCTGGAAGGACTTGCGGCAGTTGACAACGGACTGTTCAATGACTATCCGTCAACTGGAACGAATCTGATTCCGTATGTAAATACGGACGGAACGCCGTATGGTTCGACAGAAGAGCTTTACAATACATACAAGATTTCGGATACGTCAACGACAAGTACAACGGTTGTCGGAGATATCCATAAAATCCAGGCGGCTGTCAGCAACGGTACGACCGGCGCAAATAATAAGACGACTACGAATGACTACTGGTTCGGCGGCGTCAGCACATCGGATACAGCAGGCCGAACGGGCTGGAGCTGGAACGATTTCACCGGCAAGACGATTTATATCGACGCCGACCTTGATATGGGAGGAACCGGCAGCGGTACAAGCTGGAGCGGACCGAATTATATGCCGATCGGCGGTCAGTACTGCCTTAATAACGCATCCGGGTATACGAAGCTCAGTGCTTCCTTCAACGGTACCTTTGACGGACAGGGACATATCGTTTACAACATTTACTGCAACCGGTATGCACCGAACTTCGGCGACGCGCAGTCTGTCGGTCTGATCGGCCGTCTGGGCGTGCACGACAGCGATCCGTCCTCACTGTACACAACGCCGGCAGTCCGCAATGTAGCAGTTGCCGGCTATATCTACAGCCGCCGTTCAGTCGGCGGTATCGTCGGCAAGAACGGAAAATCGAACGGCAGTGTGATCGAAAACTGCATCAACTTTGCAACGATCAAAAATACAGATTCCAAGGGCGTAGGCGGTATCGCCGGTGCCGGCTGGAACAAGCTTACGATCAGCAACTGTGTGAACTTCGGCAATATCTACGCGGGACGTCAGAATGCCGGAGGCATCAGCGGGAGCTGTGAAGCAAGCGTCAATAACTGCTATAACTTCGGGTATGTAGGAGCCATTTCGGAACGGCAGGCTCAGGCGATGGGAACAAATAACGGCGGCGCTGTCTGGACAAACTGCTACTATCTGACCGGATCGTCGATGTCGACATCGAATCCGGCAGTATACGGAGGCACGGCGAAGGATACAATTACGGCTGTCAGCACACCGGAAGAACTGGCGACAAATGCATTCCTTACGAAGATAAACGGGACAGGCCGCGGCTGGGTATCCAGCAAAAACCAGACATTTATTTCAAGTATGCTGTCATCCTGTCTTGCGAACGTTAAGACGTACGGATCGGCACTTGCCGCATACGACTGCACGGGAATGCCTGTTCCTCGCGCGTTTATCAAGGATACGGCAGTAATAACGGAATTCTCAACAAGCGGCACGCCGGTCAGTGACTATGTAGCCGGTCAGACATTTGACAAGGGAACACTCGTTATTACGGCACATTACAGTGACGATACAACGGATACAGTCAGTGACTATAAAGTTACAACGGAAACCGGAAATGAAACGCTTACCGAATCGGATACATATGTGACAGTAAGTGGGACAAAAGAAGGACATTCGTATTCCTACACGTATCCGGTAACCGTTTCGGCAAATGTTCTTTCTGGTATTTCTGTTACGGCACAGCCGCTCCGGACAATATACGGACTCGGCGAAACGTTTGACCCGAGCGGAATGGCAGTAACGGCGAAATATACAAACGGATCCTCCGCTGTCATTACGGACTATACGGTTTCGCCGTCCGGCAGTCTGTCATCCGGCGATACAAAAGTAACGGTCAGCTATACGTATTACGGAAAGACGGAGACGGCGGATGTCGCGATTACCGTTCTGGATTCCGCGGCACCGACCAAATCGGAAGACGGGTATTATAAATTGTATACAGCTTCTGACATGATCTGGTTTTCTTCCATTGTTTACTGCGGAAAAGAAGCAGCGGCAAACGGACGGCTGATGGCGGATATTGATCTTTCTTCCGTAACATGGACACCAATCGGATATGGATATTCGGAAGCAAAGTATTATTCCGGCAATTTTGACGGAAACGGAAAGACCGTCAATCTGACTTATAATATAAGCAATTCTTATGTTAATTATGTAGGTCTTTTCGGAAGACTTGGCACGGCCGGATCGATCCATGATCTTACGGTGACAGGATCTGTTTCCGGCACAACGAATGTCGGCGGCATTGTCGGCTGTTCTGCCGGAGCAATAACAAATTGTACGAATAAAGCAGTCGTGACCAGCAGCAGCGGAAAAGGCGGCGGTATTGCCGGTTCTGCAGAAGGCGGGACGATCGTGAACTGCAGCAGCTATGGAAAGATCACAGGAAGCGGAACTGCAAATGACTGCGGCGGTATCGTCGGGCGTACGACAGCTGCCACAGTAAAAGGCTGTATGAATTACGGAGCGGCCAGCGGATATTATAACATCGGCGGCATTGCCGGCAATGTCTACGGAAGTGATACGGTAACGGAATGCGGGAATTATGGTGATATAACGGTTGACTGTACGGGTTATCTTTCAGCTACCCACTCAGCAGGCGGCATTGCCGGATATGTGTATCAGACAGGAACCGTAAGCAGCTGCTTCAACAAGGGCACGGTTGTATCGAATGACTGGTCTGTCGGCGGTATTGTCGGATACGTGAATTCAAGCACCGGAACCGTTGAAAATTGCTACAACGGCGGAACAGTATCAAGTACAATGACAGGAACTCCGTATGTAGGCGGTATTGTCGGGCGTGGAAACAATGCTTCCGGCAAAGTGCAGAATTGTTATAACTACGGAGCTGTATCGACGACAGGAACAGCGACGTATGTCGGCGGTGTTGTCGGTTATGCAAATGGCACGACAAATGTTTCCAATAATTATTATCTGACAGGCAGTGCTGCGATCGGGCTTGGAAAATCCACGGACAATACGACAGCGGAAGACGCGGCTGCCCTTAAGACGATTTCAGCATCACTTGGCGACGCGTTTAAAGAAAGCAACGCGTATACAAACAGCGGATATCCGGTTTTAACATGGCAGACATTAAACAGTGCTGTAGTTCCGGAAAAAATCGTTGTTGCGAACGCACCGGCAAAGACACTTTATACAGCAGGCGACGCGTTTGACGCGGCAGGCATGGCTGTTACGGCATATTTAAGCGACGGTACTTCGACAGCCGTTACAGACTTTACAGTTGCTCCGGCCGTTTTATCCGCGAGCGATAAGAAAGCTGTCATATCTTATAAACTGAACGGAATTACTGTTTCGACGGAACAAAATATCGACGTTTTGTCTTCAGGGGTACCTGCTTTAAATGAGGACGGGTACTATGAACTTGCTGATGCGGATGATCTCGAGTGGTTCCAGGCACAGGCGGCCAACGGGATTACCTATCTGAACGGTATCGTTACGGCAGATATCGATGTTTCGGATATTTCCTGGACACCGATCGGAACATCAGCGCTTCCGTATGCCGGCCTGTTCAACGGAAACGGGCATGTGATAACGTATAGCTGTACCGTTAAGACGTACGGCGGGCTGTTTGGAGCGGCTGCAGATGCAGAAATCAAAGATCTGACAGTGAAAGGAACCTTGTCGTCAGAATACACGCTGGATGAGTACATCGGCGGTATCGTCGGTTATACGAAGGACACAACGATATCCGGCTGTACGAACGAAGTCAGTGTTTCAGCGTCTGGCGGCCATTCGGCAGGCATCGTGGGCTGCGCGGAAGCGAGTACGATAACAGGCTGTGTAAATAACGGAAATGTATCCTGCAGCCTGTCAGCGGGATCAGGCGTCGGCGGCATCGTTGGATATTCATCAAGCAATACAACAGCCGATACCATTTCAGACTGCAGCAACAACGGAGATGTTACGGGCGGCTCATTTGTGGGAGGAATTCTCGGATACAGCTACGGCGCGGATTCCATAACAAAGTGCAGTAACTCCGGAACGATCAAAGGTACGTATGCAACAGCAGGAAATTACGGCACAGGCGGTATCGCAGGCTCATGCATGGCCAGAACAACGATCGACGAATGTTTCAACGACGGCACCATTACAGGTGTGACCGCGAATATCGGCGGTATTGCCGGAGCGAATGCAAGTGCAGCCGCAACGATCACCAACTGTTATAACCGTGGTGAGGTGTCCGGAAGCAATACGGCATCGACAGCAGCGGCAGGCGGAATTCTCGGACTAATGAATGTTATGAGTGCGACGGTCAAAAACTGCTATAACACCGGAAATATAACGCTGAACGGTGCAAATGCATACGTTTCTGGCACGACCGGATACATCGGCGCCGTGATCGGAAAAGCAACAGCAGTGACGAACGCAGCAAACAACTATTACCTTGCAGGAACGGCAGGCGCCGGTCTGACGCCATATACATCGGCCGTGACAGACAATACGGTCAGCGAGACAGCAGACAGCCTGAAAGCACTTTCAGCGACGCTCGGAACATCGTACAAGGAAAGCAATACCTATACAAATGCCGGTTATCCGGTACTCGAGTGGCAGACATTAAATACACAGAATGTAGTGGAGAAAATCACAGTCACATCGGGACCCGCGAAAACCGATTACACGGAGAACGAGAAATTTAACAGTGACGGCATGGTTGTAACGGCGCTTTACAGCGACGGAACCACAAAGAACGTCAACAATTATACGTATGCACCGGCCGGCAAGCTTCTTCCGGAGAATACTACGATTTATATATCCTATACGGAGAACGGTGTTACGAAGACGGCGCAGCAGTACATAACCGTGAAAAAGCTGGGAAGTGATTCTTCGCTTTCTTCACTTTCCTTCTCGCCAGGCAAGTTCGACAGCGAATTTACTTCGGACAGTCACGTATATACGTCAACGGTGGACTATGACGCACAGAAGACGTATCTTACGGCAGCAGCGACGGATGCAAACGCCACGGTTACAGTGAAAAAGGGCAGCGATACACCGTCAGCGCTTGCAAGCGGCGCAAGAAGCCTGCAGCTCCTGAGCTTAGGTGACAATGTATTTACAATCACAGTAACGGCTGAAAACGGAAGAGACAAGACAGACTATATCGTAACGGTCACACGCCAGCTGTCATCCGTATGTACGCTCGACAGCCTTGCCATATCGGAAGGAACAATGGATCCGGCATTTGATGCGAATACACAGAGCTATGCAGCTTCGGTCGCGAATACAGTTTCCCAGTTCGACATTACCGCGAAACGGACAGACGCTGTCAGTACCATGACGGTTCAGAAAGGAAATGCTGAACCAGTTTCTCTTACGGACGGAACGGCAGCGACACAGCAGCTGGATTACGGCGAGAATGTCTTCAAGATCGAAGTAACGGCGCAGAACGGTACGGATAAGACAGACTATATCGTAACGGTCACACGTGCACATGAAGATATGCCTTATAAGGATGTGGCAGAGGGAAGCTGGTACAATGACGCAGTGCAGTTCGCGTACGATCATGACCTTATGACGGGCACATCGGTTGACACATTTGCTCCTGGTCAGACTTTAAACAGAGCACAGTTCGCGACGATTCTTTATCGTATGGCAGGCAAGCCTGCAGTCACATATTCGGCTGAATTCCCGGATGTACCGGATGGGACGTTCTATACATCAGCAGCGATCTGGGCCAATTCAATTAAAGTTATTACAGGATACAGCAATGGAAATTTTGGCCCTTCTGATAATGTAACACGTGAGCAGATCGCTACCATTCTGTACCGCTACAGTAATTATCTGCATTATGACACGAGTGTAAGTGCAGATCTCAGCACATATCCGGACGCTTCCTCTGTCAGTCCGTTTGCGGCAGAAGCGATGAAATGGGCGGTCGGAATCGGTCTGATATCCGGTGACGGCGGCAGTCTTAAGCCGCAGAATTCAGCGTCACGTGCACAGTGTGCAATTATTATTATGCGTTATTTAAATCACTATGCTGATTAGTAACAGACTTCTGAATACGCTATAATTTTACAGTTTAATATGCCAGGCCATCCCGGTTTAATGCCGGGATGGCTTTGGCGTACAATCAAAACCTTGTTTTGCATGAAAGACGGATTTTATGAAAGAAGTGCAAAGATTGATCAGAAACAGAAATATAAATAAGAAAATAATGTTTTTCTTCATACCCATCGTTCTGCTGATGATGGCCGGTATGTTGAAAAGCAGTGTATACGCGCTTTCCGACGGTGACGATACAACAGGGTATACGAAATCGGACCATCTGAATGTATTTGTCGGCTACTATGGCATGACAATGTATTCGAAAGGAACGTTTTCGATTGCCGATATGGAAGCGCTTGGCGGAAGCGGCCGTGAGATCTATACCTTTATTGACAAGAAACCATGTGCCGTAACAGCTGAAGCCGAGGGTATCTGGCTGGGCCCGTTTCTGGACAGCATCGGAGTTGACCGTTCCATGGTCAACCGGTATCACTTCGATTCGGCCGACGGGTGGGGCGGAGAAGCCGGTACGGAATTTACCGGAGAAAGTCTATTTGAGCAGCGGTATTCTTTTTCCAATTCCGTACTGGATGCCGCGACGGAGGATGGCTCAAATCTTCAGAATTTCGATTACACCGCAGGCGCATGGGATGATTCTGTCTGGGACAGCGCGAGAACAGTCGATGTAATGCTGGCGACAAAGGCGTACTGGACACGCTGGAGTGATACAGGCGGGGTATGGCCGACTACGCTCGACTTTTCGAATCTGACGCCGGAGACAACGGATGATCACTGTCTGCGCCTGTTTTTCGGCGAACCGGATACATCCTCGCCGGAAGCTTCCAAATCCTGTTTCCTGGTACGGAGTCTCCGGATCCAGTACAGCGGCTATCCCGGCCTTACTGCTTCGACCGGCGATATCAGCGGGGATGTCGGCACGTCAAAGAATATCACGATCACTATTACGACACCGGAAAACGATCTGAGTGTTTCTGTCGGCAATGATCTGACACTTGGATCCAGTGACGGAAGCATTGCGTCATTTACACAGTCATCACCGGCAGTTGAAAACGGGGACGGCAGTGTAACCATGACGGGAACGGTGAATTTTATCGCGGAAGGTTCCGTTTCGCTGTATGCCGATTACAACGGCGCGGAGGGCGGCATTACGATCGGCGCCACAGGTAAGGCCGGAACCGGAAACAACAGTACAGGCGGTAATGGTAACGGCACCGGAACAGGAAACGGCTCAGGAAGCGGATCCGGAACCGGAATCGGGAGCGGAAGTGATGCCGGAACCGGAACGGGCAGCTCGGAAGCAGCCAGTGCGGAGACGGATACAGATAAAAGCGGACAGCAGTCCGACATCTATCTGAATGAAAATGCCGGAACCGCTGAAGGCGGAGGCGGCAGCAGCACAGGTGACACGTCCGTCGACAGTGAGATACAGACCGGCGACAGTACCGCACAGAACTGGAAGATGATGGAAGTAAAGGACGACGCGCTTACCGATAACACAGACCAGGAAACAGGCAGGGCAAAGCGGCGTATGATGATTTCAGGGCTGATTCTTTTCGCGGCAGGAATTCTGGAAAGGACGATCCGTTTCTACAGGCAGAAATAACAATAACTTATATATTACAGGAGGTTTTTTCATGTTTTCTTCAGCAGATTTAACGAAAGCAATGCGGGCTATCAGTTCTTCGCTGCAGACACCTGTCATCGTTATTCTTCTTATACTGGTCGCATGCGCGGTCATTCTGATCGGTTCCCTGATCGCGGAGTATTTTACGGAGCACAGATACCTGAAGGTTCAGATGCCGAAGATGGTGGACGCGCTTCGTGCCTGCAGAATGCTTACCGATAAAAAGGAAAAGGCGGAAAGCACAGAAAACGGTGAGGCAGACGGGACAGAACAGAGTGGTGAAACCATGATCGAAAAGTGTATCAGCAGCGGCGGACTCCTGAAACGGCAGCGAAAGGTCCTGCTTGAAATCACACATCATCCGGAGCTTACGGATTCGATGCGCGAGGCACTTGCCGTTCAGCTTCTGGAGGCAGAGCAGTCGCATTATGATACGATTGTGAAGCTGTCCGAAATCGTCGTGCGTCTCGGGCCGGTCTTCGGACTGCTTGGAACACTGATTCCCCTTGGCCCCGGTCTTATCGCACTCGGACAGGGTGATACGTATACCTTGTCGCAGTCGCTGCTGATTGCCTTCGACACGACGGTAATCGGTCTGATAAGCGCGGCCGGCGCGACGGTTGTCACAACATTCCGCAGAAAATGGTACGGGAATTATATGTCTGTGCTGGACGCATTGACAGAATGTCTCCTGGAGGTCGAAAAAAATGATGAAACGGCTGCGTGACAGAAAACTTACATCAGGCTTTGGGGAAGAAGAGCAGGCAGAACCAATGGCCGGTCTTTCGAATATGTCGGACACGATGCTGGTGCTTGCCGTCGGCATCATGCTCGCGCTTGTAATCAACTGGCATCTGGATCTCGGGGCGACAAGCACCGCAACCTCGGATACGCTTGATCAGTCCCAGCTCACGGAAATTCAGGACTATACGAACGTAAACGAAGACGAGCTTACACAGGAGCAGACACAGGCTGGTCTGGAGGAGAAGGGCAAGGTCTTCGTGGATCCCAATACAGGAAAAATGTATGTTCTTGTCGAAAATTCAAATTAAGGTGAGATTATGGGAGACTTTATCGAAGAGTCACTGAAGTATCTGGATGAAGCGCCGGATAAAAAAGAAAAAAGCAGGAAGAAACATTTCAGCAGAAAATGGATTGTTCTTATCATCTGTCTGGCATGTGCCGCGGCAGCCATCCTTTTCGGATACCGCGCGACACACGTAACGGCGGATATATCAGCCTACGCAGACCGGGAAATCGAAGTTGCAGGGCTTACGGATTCGAGCTTTTACGTTACACCGCGTGAACTGTCGCAAATGAAAATATCAAAACAGACGGTGACCGGGAAAAGCCAGAAAGCCGGAACCTTTACAGGGGTGGGACCGACAATGTCTGTTTTTCTTACACAGTACGGTGAGACAGTCGGCAATTTCAAACAGGTCAAATTTTATGCCGAGGATGATTACACGGTTGTACTGGTCGCTTCCCTGCAGGAGAAGACGGTCATCCTTTCCGTGGCAAATGGCTCTGATCCGCTGAAAGACAACCAGCAGCCGCTTCGGATCGTAATACCGGGGGAAGATTCTTCCAAATGGATCCGGAACGTAGTAAAAATTGAATTTACAAGAAAGTGAGCGATATGAAACTCTTTTTACGGAATCCGGAAAGCCGGAAGGAACGGTCGCGGGCGGCATGTGTGATTGCCGTGCTGGCTGTCGTCCTTTTCCTGCTGATCGTTCTGTCGTTCCAGTTTGGACGGTACAGCATTTCGCCGAAGGAGCTGGCCGGGATCATTTTTTCCAGAATAAAAATACTGCATATTGAACCATTCTGGACGGACCGCATGGAAAGCATCTTTTTTCAGGCACGCCTGCCAAGAATTCTGCTGGCCTGCATGGTTGGCTGCTCGCTTTCCGCAGCAGGAGCCTCATACCAGGGCGTTTTTCAGAATCCAATGGCGGCGCCTGATGTTCTGGGCGCGTCCTCGGGTGCCGCGTTCGGGGCGGCTCTGGCCATTCTGAAATACGGGACAGGCTGGCGTGTAACGGTAAGTGCGTTTCTGTTCAGCCTTCTGTCGGTTTCACTTGTGTATCTGATAAGCCGCAGGGCAGGCGGAAACAAGATTCTGGTTCTGGTGCTTTCCGGCATTGTCATCAGCTCGCTGTTTCAGGCAGGTACCTCCTTTATTAAGCTGGTGGCGGATCCGGACAATCAGCTTCCGGCTATTACGTTCTGGCTGATGGGGAGTCTGCGGAACGCGACGCCGGAAAGCGTTAAATTCGCGGCAATTCCGATGGCGGCCGGGCTGCTGCCTCTGTTTCTGCTGAGGTGGAGGATCAATGTGCTTACACTTGGCGATGAAGAAGCAACTGCCATAGGCGTGAACGCAGACCGCCTGCGGCTTTTTATCATCATCGCGGCTACGCTTATCACGGCTGCAAGTGTTTCGGTCAGCGGGATGATCGGCTGGGTGGGACTTGTGATCCCGCATTTTGCCAGACGGCTCACAGGCAGCAATTATCAGCATTTGATGCCTGCGACGATGCTTCTGGGAGCTTCCTTTATGCTGCTGGTCGACGATATTGCAAGAAACCTGCTGGTGACGGAAATTCCGCTCGGAATTCTGACAGCTGTGATCGGAGCTCCGTTTTTTATTTTTCTTATTCTGAGAGAACGTTCAAATTGAACGTTCTTTCTTTTCTTGTAAATTCCGCTTGCAAAACTTATAATAGTACGGAACCATTGTCTGCATGAAAGAGGAGGCGGCTTATTTATGGCGCTTATCATGAAAGGCGCCCCGGTATCGGAATCGATGCGAGGCGATATTATAAAAAGGGCGGACGCTCTGAATGAAAAGGGCGTAAGGCCGTGTCTCGGCATCATCCGTGTCGGCGAACGTCCGGACGATCTTTCGTATGAAAGAGCAGCGGCAAAAAGAATGGCCGTGATGCATATCGAGATGAAAGTTTTTCCGTTTCCGCTGAATATAGGGCAGAAGGAGCTCGAAGCGAAGTTTGCAAAGATCAGCGAAGACGCGTCGGTCCACAGTATCCTCCTTTTCCGGCCGCTGCCATCCCATCTGGATGACACACCGCTGCGTGAACGGATCGACCCGTTTAAGGATACGGACGGCATGAGTCCGGTCAATATCGCCGGTGTTTTTGCCGGAAAACCAGGCAGCTTTGCTCCATGTACACCGGAGGCTGTAATGAAGACACTTGATTATTACGGCATTCCTTTTTCCGGGAAACAGGCGGTGATCATAGGCCGCAGTCTTGTCGTCGGAAAGCCGCTTGCGGTGATGATGACGCGGCGTGACGCGACAGTAACGGTCTGTCACACGAAGACGGAAAACCTCGCGGAGCTCGTAAGAAGCGCTGATATTGTCGTGGCGGCTGCCGGAAGGGCTCATCTTGTGACAGGGAATATGGTCAAAGACGGTGCATCGGTTGTTGATGTCGGCATTAATGTAGACGCGGACGGAAAGGTCTGCGGGGATGTCGATACAGAATCGGTAAAAACAAAAGCAGGAGCAGTAACGCCGGTTCCGGGAGGCATAGGTGCTGTAACATCCGCGGTAATGGCAGAGCATGTACTGCTTGGCGCGGAACACATGTATTTCGAGAAATGCGGCAGGGAGATTTTATGAAATCATTGATCAGGTATTTAAAACCATACAGGAAAGAGGCAGTGCTGGCGCCGCTTTTCAAATTGCTGGAAGCCAGCTTTGAACTGCTGGTCCCGCTTGTAATGGCCAGGATCATCGATATCGGCATCGCGCAGGGAAACAGATCCTACGTCTATTCAATGGGGCTGATCCTTGTTCTGTTTGGTATCACGGGTCTTGTATCCGCGATAACGGCACAGTATTTTTCGGCAAAAGCAGCGACGGGCTTCGGAACAGCGCTTCGCAACGACCTGTTCCGGCATATTATGGGGCTTTCCCATGATGAAACAGACGCGTTCGGAAGCGCGACACTGATTACACGGATTACAAACGATACAAACCAGATTCAGAACGGCGTAAACATGTTCTTCCGGCTTGTGCTCCGCTCTCCGTTTATTGTTTTCGGCGCGATGATCATGGCTTTTCTGATCAGCGGCAGGGCCGGCCTTTTATTCCTCGGTGTCATAGCCATTCTGTTTCTGATCGTTTTTCTGATTATGCGAAGTACCGTCCGGATGTACAGAATTGTACAGAAAAAGCTGGACCGCATTCTTTCCGACACATCGGAAAATCTGGCAGGTGTCCGTGTGCTGCGTGCGTTTAACCGGCAGGAGCATGAAAAAGAAATTTACAGGGTCGGCACCGGTGAACTGGCGCACGAGCAGATCAAAACCGGAAATGTATCGGCACTTTTGAATCCTTTTACCTATATCGTGGTAAATCTTGGTATTATAGCGGTCCTTCAGACCGGCGCGGTCAGTGTTTCCGTCGGGTCGCTTACACAAGGACAGGTTGTGGCGCTGGTGAACTACATGTCCCAGATTCTGCTGGAACTGATCAAATTTGCAAACCTTATTATTCTCCTTTCCAAGTCCTCGGCATGCGCGAAGCGGGTCAACGAGATATTCGGCTGCAGGAATTCCATGCGTGACGGAACACTTGCGATGGATGAAAACCCGGAGGAAGGCATACCGGCGGTTGAATTTGCGGATGTCGGTTTTTCCTATCCCGGCGCGCAGGAAGAGGCTGTAAGCAATCTGAATTTCTCCGTTAAAAAAGGAGAAACGGTTGGAATCATCGGAGGAACCGGTTCCGGAAAGACGACGGTCGTGAGTCTGATACCGCGTTTTTACGATGCGCAGCGCGGAAAAATATTGATTAACGGTCATGATGTACGTGAATATACACTGGATTCCCTGCGGCGTCATGTAGGAATCGTGGAGCAGGGCGCCGGGCTTTTTAAGGGGACGATATCGTCCAACCTTCGATGGGGGAAGCGGGACGCGGATCAGGAGGAATTGATACAGGCGATTCATACGGCACAGGCCGACAATGTAACAGACGAATCCAGAGGCGGCCTTGACGCGCCGGTAGCCCAGAAGGGCAGAAACTATTCAGGCGGTCAGAAGCAGCGTCTGTCGATCGCGCGGACGCTTGTCAGAAAGCCGGATATTCTGATACTCGATGATTCCTCTTCCGCACTTGATTTCGCGACAGACGCGGCCCTGCGCCGGTCGATTCGTGAAACCAGCAGTGATATTACGGTATTTCTGGTTTCACAGCGCGTTTCTACGATACGCCGGGCGGATAAGATACTGGTTTTGGATGATGGACGGATTGCAGGATGCGGGACGCATGACGAGCTTATAAAGTGCTGCGGTATTTACCGTGAGATCTGCCTTTCCCAGCTTCCGAAAGAGGAGGTGGGACTATGAAAAAAACACGAAAGAGTACGCTGCGGCGTATTTTTGGACTGATGAAGCCATATCGTGTCCGTCTGTTCTCCAGTCTTGTTCTGGCGGTTGTGATCGTAGGAACGACGCTTTATCTGCCGATCCTGATCGGACGCGCGGTCGATAAGATTGTCGGACCGGAGAATGTGGATTTTGGGGGCCTTCTGGCAATTCTGGCTTCCATGGCGGCTGTTATGGCTGTGACAGCAGGCGCGCAGTGGCTTATGACATCGATCAACAACACAGTCGCGTATAAAATGGTGCGCGATCTTAGAACAGCGGCATTTGAGCACCTGCAGGAACTGCCGCTTTCATACCTGGACAGTCACGCGAGCGGTGATATCATCAGCCGTGTTATTAATGATGTAGATCAGTTTTCAGAGGGAGTCCTGATGGGTTTTGCCCAGTTCTTCACAGGGATACTGACGATTGTGCTGACGCTTGTCTTCATGTTCCGGATCAACGTATTCGTGACACTTGTAGTAATCTGTGTTACACCGCTTGGAATGTTCACTGCGGCCTTTATCGCGAAGAAGACATTCGTCCATTTTAAAGCGCAGTCAGAGCGGAGGGGTGACATGACTTCCGTTGTTGAGGAGATGATTGAAGGCTTTTCAAGTGTCAAGGCCTTCACGATGGAGGATGAAGTCTGCAGGTCCTTTGAGGAAACAGACGAGAAGCTGCGCAGTGCAAGCATGAAGGCAATTTTCTATTCCTCTATAACGAATCCTTCGACACGGTTTGTAAACGGACTCGTGTATGCCGGAGCCGGCGTATTCGGGGCACTTTCCGTTATCGCCGGAAATCTTACCGTCGGCGGTCTCACATGCTTCTTAAGTTACGCAAGTCAGTATACACGTCCATTTAATGAGATATCCGGTGTCGTTACAGAGCTGCAGAATTCCATCGCGTGCGCGGCGCGTATTTTTGAACTGATTGATGAGAAGACAGAGGTACCGGATGAGCCGGATGCCGGAACATTCACAAATGTAAACGGCAGTGTATCACTGTCGGATGTCTGCTTTTCCTATACACCGCAGAAACCGCTGATCCGGAATATCAATCTCGAAGTAAAGCCAGGTCAGAGAATCGCACTGGTCGGGCCTACCGGATGCGGCAAAACAACCATGATCAATCTGCTTATGCGCTTCTATGACACAGACAGCGGTTCGATTAAAATCGACGGGACAGACATCCGTACCGCGAAGCGCGAAAGCGTCCGGGCGTCCTACGGCATGGTCCTCCAGGATACATGGCTGCGGCACGGTACGATCCGCGAGAATATCGCGATGAGCAATCCGGACGCACCGGACGAAGAAGTAATAAACGCGGCAAAAGAAGCACATGCCCATTCATTCATCATGCGCCTGCCGCATGGCTATGATACTGTCATCGACGAAGGCGGCGCCAACTTTTCGGCAGGACAGAAGCAGCTTCTTTGCATCGCAAGAGTCATGATGGCAAAACCATCCATGCTCATCCTCGATGAAGCAACCTCATCCATCGATACACGAACCGAAATACTGGTCCAGCAGGCCTTCCTGAAAATCATGACCGGACACACCAGCTTCGTTGTAGCCCATCGCCTCTCAACCATCCGAAGCGCCGATATCATCCTCGTAATGCGCGACGGCCAGATCATCGAACAAGGCAGCCACGACGAACTAATGGCAAAAGAAGGATTCTATCATAGACTATATATGAGTCAGTATGATTAGAGGTAAGCATTCAAAGTCCTGAAGTTTTCCCGCTTGCGGGAAAAACTTCAGGACCTTGAATGCAGGAAAACATTCGGAATCCGCCGATTTGCGGAGCAAATCGGCGGATTCCGAATGTTTTCAGGATTGCGGGAGCCGCGAAGCGGCGTAGCAATCCGGTTACCTCGCGTAACGCTGGTCGAACCCGCTTGCGGGAAAAACTTCATATCTGGTTCCCTTTTTCTCACATTTCAGAAAAATAAATAAAGGATATCTGACAAAACCGCAGAATAATATATATACCGGCAGAATTTGAAGCCGCGGGCGACAGGAGGTGCCGATGTGAATATTCGAGAACAGATGGAAGAACGCGAATTCCAGTTTCTGAGCCCGTATGCGGCATTCAGCAGAAATTCGCTCGGGCGCGACAACCCTGAAGAGCCGTGCGATATACGCCCGTGCTATCAGCGGGATCGTGACAGAATTCTCCATGCAAAGGCATTCCGGCGCCTGAAGCATAAGACACAGGTTTTTCTGGATCCCGTCGGGGATCATTACAGAACACGTCTTACCCATACACTTGAGGTTTCCCAGAACGCGAGAACCGTCGGAAAAGCACTTCGGCTCAATGAAGACCTGATCGAAGCGATTGCCCTCGGTCATGACCTAGGACATACCCCGTTCGGACACGCGGGGGAAAGAGCGCTGAATGAAGTCAGTTCACTTGGCTTCCGTCATAATGAACAGAGTATCCGTGTTGTTGAGGTGATTGAGCGTGACGGCACCGGACTGAATCTTACGAAGGAGGTCCGTGACGGCATTCTGAACCATACAATGAGCGGGAATCCTATGACGCTGGAAGGTAAGATCGTAAGACTTTCCGACAAGATCGCATACCTTCATCATGATATTGATGATGCGATACGCGGCGGAATACTGAAGGAGGAGGACATTCCGGCAGAGATTCGCTCCGTGATCGGTGAAAGTACGAAGATCCGCCTCGATACACTGATTCATGACATCATAAGCAGCAGCTGGGAGAAGGATGATATCTGTATGTCCGAGGACTGTCATACGGCGATGTTTGCTCTGCGTACCTTCATGTTCAGCCATGTTTACACGAATCCGACGGCAAAAGGTGAAGAAGAGAAGGTTTACAACATGATCCGGAAGCTGTTCGAGTACTATATGGCACATCCGGAGCGTATGACAGAGGAATATGAGCTGCGTGCGGATGAGGGCGGCGATGAGCGGGAGAGGAGTGTCTGTGATTACATCTCCGGCATGACAGATTCGTATGCCATAGAGAAGTTTGAAGAAATCTACGTACCGAAATCCTGGCGGTATTGACGGAGGCTTGAAAGCTTGTACTATTCGGATGATTTTATTGAAAAAGTCAGAAGCAGCAATGATATTGTCGACGTGATATCTGCTTATATAAAGCTGCAGAAAAAGGGGAACTCCTATTTTGGACTTTGTCCGTTCCACAATGAAAAGACACCATCTTTTTCTGTCAGCAGGGACAAGCAGATGTATTACTGCTTTGGATGCGGAGCCGGCGGAAACGTGTTTACTTTTCTGATGCAGTATGAAAATTACTCATTCCAGGAGTCGCTTTCCCATCTGGCGGAAAGAGCCGGAATTCCGATGCCGCAGGGCGAGGATTCCAGGGAAGAGAGACGCATCGCCGACAGGCGTCAGACGCTTTTTGCCGTGAACCGTGAAGCAGCGCGGTATTACTGCGCACTTCTTTATTCCGGCCGCGGGAAGGCAGGACTTGACTATTTCAAACGGCGCGGACTTGACGCGGAAACATTGAAATCATTCGGCCTTGGCTATTCGGATAAGTACAGCGACGATCTTTACCGTTACCTGAAGCAGAAGGGGTATCAGGATGAAATACTAAACGCTTCCGGTCTTTTTACATTCAGCGAAAAGCATGGAATGAGCGATAAATTCTGGAACCGTGTGATGTTTCCGATCATGGACATCAACAATAAGGTGATCGCGTTCGGCGGACGTGTCTTAGGCGACGCGAAGCCAAAGTATCTGAATTCTCCGGAAACGGAAATCTTCGACAAAAGCAGAAACCTGTACGGACTGAATACAGCCAGAAAGGCGCGCGGAAAGAGCCTGATTCTCTGCGAAGGCTACATGGATGTGATTGCGCTTCACCAGGGTGGCTTCACATCCGCGGTGGCTTCCCTCGGGACATCACTGACAACGGGTCAGACGACGCTGCTTCGCCATTACGCGGAACAAATCTACCTTGTTTATGACAGCGACGGCGCTGGTGTGAGGGCTGTCATGCGGGCACTTCCGATGCTGCGGCAGGCAGGTCTTGACGCCAGGGTTGTTCGTCTCACACCTTATAAGGATCCGGATGAAATTATACGGACGGACGGTCCGGATGCATTCCGGAAGCGAATGGAAGAAGCAGAGAACGGCTTTCTTTTCTCACTTTCGGTACTGGAGCAGGAATACGACATGGCCTCTCCGGAAGGAAGGACGCGTTTTATCCACAGAGCAGCATCCGAGCTGCTTACGTTTACTGAAGAAATCGAGCGTTCCAATTATATCGAAGCCGTCGCGGGAAAGTATCATATTGCGGCGGGAGATCTGCGGAAGCTAGTCGCATCGGAAGCCATGAAGGGGATGCCGAATATGCCGCAGGAGGTGAAGCCGCTTCCCCGGAGGCAGGAGAAAGCAGCGGAGGATGGTGTTGTACAGGCGCAGAAGCTGCTTCTTACCTGGCTCATCGAGAAGCCGGAGCTGTTCCGCACCGTATCGAAATTTATCGGCCCTGATGATTTCACTACGGAGCTGTACCGAAAGGCCGCAGGTCTTGTCTATGAGCAGGCAAAGAACGGAAAAATCAACCCCGCGGGCGTCATCAGTCATTTTACGGATGAAAAGGACCAAAAGGAAGCAGCCTCGCTTTTTCACGCACGTCTTCCGGATGAAGGCAGCCGGCGTGAAGATGAGAAAGCAGTCAAGGAAACAATTATTCGTGTCAAACGTGCAGGAATCGATGCAATGAGCGCTTCGCTCGATCCGGATGACATTGCAGGAATGCAGAAGCTGATTGCCGGCAGAAAAGCGCTTGAGAATCTGGAAAAGCTGCATCTTGCCATAGATGAATAAAAACATATCAACAGTATGCAAAGGAGACCGCGTATGGAAGAAAACGAAGGCAGAACAAAATTTGATGAACGGCTTGATGAGCTGCTGGAGCTTGCCAAGAAGAAAAAGAACGTACTGGAAAACAATGAGATCAATGATTTCTTTGCAGATATGGAGCTGGACGCGGATCAGTTCGAAAAGATCCTGGACACGCTGGAATCGAAAAATGTCGACGTTCTGCGTATCGACGATGATGACACCGAGGACGTGATACTTGAGAGCGATGAAGAAAGCGACGATATCGACATCGATATCAATGACCTGACAGTTCCGGACAATGTCAGCATAGAAGACCCTGTGCGCATGTATCTGAAGGAGATCGGGAAAGTTCCCCTTTTAAGCGCAGACGAAGAGATTGAGCTTGCCAAAAAGATGGAGCTTGGGGATGAAGACGCGAAAAAGCGGCTTGCAGAAGCAAACCTCCGGCTTGTTGTCAGCATTGCAAAACGGTATGTAGGCCGTGGTATGCTTTTCCTGGATCTGATTCAGGAAGGAAATCTGGGACTGATCAAGGCAGTTGAGAAATTCGATTACCGGAAGGGATATAAATTTTCAACATATGCCACATGGTGGATCCGTCAGGCCATCACACGCGCCATCGCGGATCAGGCGCGTACGATCCGTATCCCGGTTCATATGGTTGAAACCATCAACAAGCTGATCCGTGTGTCCAGACAGCTGCTTCAGGAGCTCGGCCGTGAACCGACTCCGGAGGAAATCGCGGAGGAAATGAATCTGCCGGTTGAACGTGTCCGTGAAATACTGAAGATCTCCCAGGAGCCGGTTTCGCTTGAAACCCCGATCGGAGAAGAAGAGGATTCCCATCTTGGTGATTTTATCCAGGATGACAACGTGCCTGTGCCCGCTGACGCGGCGGCGTTTACTCTGCTGCGGGAACAGCTGGGTGAAGTTCTCTGTACGCTGACGGAAAGGGAGCAGAAGGTACTGCGGCTCCGTTTCGGACTCGATGACGGAAGAGCACGTACGCTGGAGGAAGTCGGCAAGGAATTTGACGTAACGCGTGAGCGTATCCGTCAGATTGAGGCCAAAGCCCTCCGTAAGCTGCGTCACCCCAGCAGAAGCCGCAAACTGAAAGATTACTTAGAGTGATCGTATGAGTGCCACAGGAATCAGCAGCCTGCCGGAATTGTCGGAACGGCTGCGCCATACGGCTGAGCTTGTAACACCGGGATTTACTTTTGCCGATATCGGTACGGATCACGCGTATCTGCCAATCTATCTGACAGAGACTTTACGATGTCCGGGCGGTTTCGCGTCAGATACTGCCGTAGGCCCTCTGATGCGTGCCGAGAATAATATCAACGCACATGACCTTAGGGAGAAAATAAAGCTCCTTCTGGGAGACGGGCTTGCCGTGCTGTCGCCCGGAGATGCCAGGAGCCTTGTAATGGCGGGCATGGGTGGACGTCTGATGATCGGGATCCTGAGCCGGAACATGGAAACGGCGATGTCGTTTACGGAAATGATTCTGCAGCCGCAGTCTGAGATAGAAGATGTCCGGCGCTGGATATACGGGCACGGCTGTCATATTGCAGAGGAAGACATCGTTTTCGAGACAGGCAAGTACTATTTTATGATAAAAGCAATACACGGTATTGAAGCACTTCCGGATGAGGGAAGGCTGCGTTACGGCCCGTGCCTGATACAGAAGCAGGACCCGCTGCTGCGTTCTTATCTTATACACGAAAAGGAAAAGAAGCTGACCATACGCAGAAGGCTTAAACCCGGCAGTGAACGGCGCCATAAGCGGGATAACGAACTGAAAACAGATATTCGGATTATCGACGATCTGCTGGAACATAGCATTTCCGGCATGACAGCCGATTTAAAAGAGGGGACGATATGATGCGCTGCAGTGAAATAGTGAAGTTAATTGAAAAGACATATCCGCCGGCGTATGCCTGCAGCTGGGACAACAGCGGACTGCAGGCCGGACGGCTTGAAAAAGAAGTGACCAGGATCTATGTGGCACTTGATGTTACGAAGGAAGTGATTCATGAGGCAATCCAGAAGGATGCTGATATGATTATCACACATCATCCGATGCTCTTTAAGCCGTTGTCCAGAGTTACGAATGAAGACTTCACCGGCACATGCGTCGTTTCCCTTCTGCAGCATGATATCTGCTGCTATGCCATGCACACGAATTACGATGTGCTTGGGATGGCCGATCTCGCGGCGGATCTCATAGGACTTAATGACCGGAAAGTGCTCGATCCGGCAGATACCGGATCCATTCCGGAAGCGATGCGTATTTCAGATAAAGCGGAAGGCATCGGACGGATCGGGCTGCTGAGTGTGCCGTTAAGCCTGGAATCCTGCTGCGCACTTGTAAAAGAAAAATTCGGACTGGAGCATGTGACGTTTTTCGGCGACCCGGAAAAATCCGTGAAAACAGCGGCAATCTGTCCCGGCTCCGGAAGAAGTGAGATTATGAACGCTGCGGCCGGAGGAGCCGATGTCCTGATAACAGGCGATATCGGCCATCATGAGGGCCTCGACGCCCTTGCAAACGGCCTGGCGGTTATTGACGCCGGCCACTATGGCCTGGAACATATCTTTGTGAAGAATATCATGCAGTATTTTACGGAGAATATCGCAGAAACAGTCGTATTTGGCGAAGAGGTTCATTTCCCGTCAGCGATTGTATAAGTCTTTTTTCGGAGGCAGAATGAATGGAAGGAAACATGTACACGGTAAAAGTTAACGGAAAGACCAGAACGTATCCCGAGGGAACAACGTATCTCGATATCGGAAAGGAATTTCTCAGCGATTTTGACAATGACCTGGCGCTTGTATTCGCGGATGACAAGCTTCAGGAGCTTTTTAAGCATGTCAAAAAAGACTGTACGCTTAAGTTTATTACAACTGCGGATCCGATCGGAATGATGGCATACCGCAGAAGCGTAACGTTTATGATGATAAAAGCCGTGTACGATGTGGCGGAGCGCGGCACACTGGAGGGTGTCCGCGTACTGCATTCCTTAAGCCGCGGTGTATACTGCGAGCTGGAGGGCTCAGTTCGTTCCGATACGGATTTCCTGAACAAGGTAAAAGGCCGCATGCAGGAGATCTGCCGCGCCAATATCATGATCCGGAAACGGAGTGTCAGCAGGGATGAAGCGGAAGCTATCTTTCACAATCACGGCATGTACGGGAAAGAGCGGCTTTTCCGGTACAGACAGACATCACGTGTGAATATCTACAGCATTGATGATTTTGAGGATTATTTTTACGGATATATGATCGGCAGCACGGGAATCCTCAAATATTATGACCTGTTTCCTTATGATGAGGGCTTTGTCCTGCAGCTGCCGGTTGAAAGCGCGCCGCAGGAGGTGCCGCCGTTTGAACCGCAGAATAATCTGTTCAAGGTCTTTAAAGAAGCGACCCGCTGGGGCGATATGATGGATATCCGTACCGTGAGCGACCTGAACGACGCCGTTACGTTCGGAGAAGCAAATGATCTCGTTCTCGTGCAGGAGGCATTTCAGGAAAAGCGGATCGGTGATATCGCCGATACCATTGCCGGACTGCCGGAAAAGAAATTTGTCCTCATTGCGGGTCCTTCCTCTTCCAGCAAAACCTCATTCGCAAACCGCCTTTCCATCCAGCTGCGGACACATTGCTTAAAACCGCATCTGATTTCAGTGGACAATTTTTTCGTAGACAGGGAGCACACACCGGTAGACAGCAATGGTCAGCTGGATTACGAGAATCTGAACGCACTCGATATTGAAGAGCTGAACCGGGATCTGACAGAGCTTCTAAGCGGCAAAGAAGTCGCAATGCCTACCTATAATTTCGTCAAAGGAACGAAGGAATATCTGGGCAATACACTTAAAATGGACGACAGCGATATTCTGGTGATAGAAGGCATCCATTGCCTGAATGACGCGCTGACATACAAGCTTTCCCAGAAGAACAAGTATAAGATTTATATCAGTGCCCTGACACAGCTGAATGTCGATGAGCATAACCGTATTCCGACGACGGATGGAAGACTGATCCGCCGCATGGTGCGTGATGCCAGAACACGCGGGACAGCGGCGAAGGACACAATCGCCATGTGGCCGTCCGTACGCCGCGGGGAAGAACAGAATATCTTTCCCTTCCAGGAACAGGCAGATGTCATGTTCAATTCTGCGCTTCCGTATGAGCTGGCTGTTTTGAAACAGTACTGCGAACCGCTTCTCTACGGGATCCCGCGCGGATGTCCGGAGTATCAGGAGGCGAAGCGGCTGCTCAAGTTTTTCGATTATTTTCTCGGCTTCGGAAGCGAGAATCTGCCGAAGAATTCGCTGCTGCGGGAGTTCGTGGGGGGAAGCTGCTTTAAGGTGTGAATAAGGGTATAAGAATATACTGAAATGTCATAAGACGGCAGCCGGGCTGTGCTCTGACCGCTTGCTGCCGGCATTTCCGCACTCGCTTATGGATGGCTGCAGATTAAACTCAGCAGGCTTTTGGACGTTTGTCTATGGGATTTTATTCAGAAGCCTGCTTCAGACAGTAATCTGCAGCCATCGGCATCGTGCGGAAATGCCGGCAGCTGCGCTTGAAGTCAGAACACAGCCCGGCTGCCGTCTTATGGGAGGACAGTATATTCTTATACTCATTTTTAATACTGTACACAATATTGGATTTAATGAGCCGATGCGGTAATAGCTATTATCTGGTTATTCTGCAGCGGTTTTTTTGTTTTATGGATTCGGGTAAAGCTGTGGTAAGAATTTACTGATTTGTCTGTCATTTGCAAAAAAGTTTGCAATATAAAAAAGAATTTCTGAGAACATTATACATATTAGGTAAAAAACAGATATTTTTTTCCATTTTGGAGTAATTGTTTTTGGAAATTGTATCCGATAGAATACAGGTAGTAATTGAATAAAAGAAGTGTTTTCACAGAAACCAGTTAAGTGGAATAACATTTAAGGAAGGAACCTGACAATGTATGATGTTATTGTGAAAAACGGAAAAATCGTAACAGCAGAGGGAATCAGCAATGGCAATATCGTTATTAAAGGCGAAAAAATCGCTGCGATCACAGAAGCCGGTATCGAACCGGAATCTGCAAAGGTAATTGACGCGGACGGAAAATATGTATTTCCGGGAGCAATCGATACACATGCCCATCTGAATGACCCTGGCTTTGAATGGAGAGAGGATTATGAGCATGGAACAGCAGCAGCGGCGGTCGGCGGTTATACGACACTGATCGATATGCCGCTTCAGAATGAGCCGGCTATGACTAACGCGAACCTTTTTGACATCAAGCTTAATAAGGTTTCACCGAATGCATATTCTGATTTCTGCTTCTGGGGCGGCCTGATCCCTGACAATTTTGATGATCTGGAAGGTCTCTACAAAAAAGGCTGTGTCGGATTCAAATCTTTTATCGGTCCTGTATCTCCGGACTACAGCTCCTTAAGCTATGGCCAGGCATATGAGGCAATGCAGCGTATCGCTTCATTCGGCGGCCGCGCCGGTTTCCACTGCGAAGACTTTACAACGATTAAATGGCAGGAAGCCAGGATGAAGAAAGAGGGACGTCTTGACTGGCAGGGATTTCTGGATTCGAGACCGGTTATTGCCGAAATGCTTGCGACAGTCGACATCATTGAGATCGCGAAGGCAACAGGCTGCAAGGCCCACATCTGCCACATCAGTCATCCGGATGTAGCGCAGAAGGTAAAAGAGGCACAGCTGGAAGGCTATGACATTACCGCAGAAACATGCTCCCATTATCTGAGCCTGACGGACAAAGACCTGCTTGAAAAAGGGCCGCTTTTCAAATGCGCGCCTCCGCTTCATTCGCAGGAAGAAGTAGACCGACTCTGGTCATATGTTGAGGACGGAACCTTTTCCGGTATTGCGAGTGATCATTCTCCATGTTCATACGATGAAAAATTCAATGAGATTCTGGGACAGAAGATCCATAACGTCTTCGATGTATGGGGCGGTATCAGCGGAATCCAGAGCGGTTTCCAGGTAGCATTCAACGAAGGCTGCGTAAAGCGGAACATCTGCCCGAGCATACTGGCGAAAGCAATGGCTGAAAATCCGGCAAAGGCATTTTCCATCTACGGAAGAAAGGGCGATATAAAGCCTGGATTTGATGCTGATCTTGTGATTCTGGATCCGGAAAAAGAGTGGGAAATCACATCCGATTCCCTTCTTTATAAAAACAAAATTTCCGCGTTTGTCGGCATGAAGGGCAAAGGACTTCCGGTCTGTACGATCATCCGCGGATCGGTAGTAGCACAGAATGGACAGATTACTGGAACAAAAGGATTTGGCGAACTGATCACACGTGTTGAATAGTGTTACACATGAGGAGGGAAAACATGAGTATAGTTGACAACAAAGAGCTGAGAGCTGATCTTGCTGAAAAAGTCGATGTCGATCTTCAGCCTACCAAAGAACGTATCATGGATCCGCTGTCATACGGCGCAAGCTTCCTGGGCGGCTGCGTTTCTATCGGAACCTTTTCCATGGGCGCCAGCCTGATTGGTCTTCTGACAGTCTTACAGGCTGTAATCGCTATGATTATCGGCTGTGTCGTTATTGCTGTAGCACTTGTCTTCATTGGAAACTGCGGTCATAAATATGGTATTACATACAGTACACAGCTGCGAAGCACATTCGGAACAGCCGGTGTCAAAGTACCCGGATTTATGAGAGCTGTTCCTGCTATTATCTGGTTCGGGTTCCAGAGCTGGGTCGGCGCCGAAGCAATCAACAGCTGCTTTAAGATTCTGTTTGGAATCAGCAATCTGCCTGTTGTATTTATCTTATTTACAATTCTTCAGGTAGCACTTGGAATAAAAGGCTTCAAGGAAATCAAATGGATGGAAAATTTCTCTTGTATCTTCATCATCGCGATCCTTATTTATATGCTTTATATCGTTAATGTGAATTTTGCAGGAGAGATTCACGGTGTATTTTCCAATATTACCGGATCATGGGGAATGCCTTTCTGGGCAGCAACCACATCCTTCCTTGGAATATACGCTACCATGATCATCAATGCTTCAGATTATGCAAGGAATCTGCAGCATAAGGTCGGACCGACACATACAGGCATCATTTATACTGTTGCGATTCTGCCTGTTACACTGTTCATGGGCCTGATCGGACTTCTTGTAACCGCAGCGACCGGAAACAGCGATCCTGTAGCTGTATTCTCCACAACTATGAACAACACGTTCCTTACCGTCCTGACGCTCGCGTTCATCGCGTTCGCACAGGTAACGACAAACGTTCTGAACAACATCGTACCGCCTGCATACGTTCTTATGGATACATTCCACCTGAAATGGAGCTGGAGCACGATCATTGTCGGAGCACTTTCAATATGCAGTTTTCCGTGGAGACTTGTAACATCGGATTCAGCAGTCGGTCTCTCCCTGTTTACAAAGATTTATTCCGCATTCTTAGGGCCTATCTTTGCTGTTATGGTTGTTGATTACTACTTCCTCCGCAAACAGCAGATCGATGTCAATACCCTGTATGACAAAGAAGGCGTTTTTAAAGGTGTTAACTGGGCCGGCATTATCGCAATCCTGGTAGGAGCCGCGTGCTCACTTCTTGTAGTCGATATTTCCTGGTATGTAAGCCTTATCCCGAGCGGACTTGTTTATTATCTCCTGATGAAGAACATGAAGAGCGTGAAGAAATTCCGTACAGGGACAATCTTTGAGGAAAAAGAATAGTTAAGCTGGATTTATTATAAGCTTGCAACGGATTGACGGGAAACGGGGTTTTGCTCTGGAAAGTGGATCTTCACGTCATTTCTGCACTTGCTTTATGATGGCTGCAAATTAAACTCACGGGCTTCTTCCGGTAATCCGTAATGGGGATTATTTGAGGAAGCCCGTTTCAGACAGTAATTTGCATGAACATTAATGTGCGGTATATGAAAAGTGGATAATAAATAAGGATTTTTATCCATTGTGGATTTACGAACATCCCGGACAGATGGGACGTGTGGTGACCTTTGCGCCGGCTTCGAGCCATTTCTGCACGAAGCGATGGCTGCCGATTCCTGTCTGAAGCGGGTCTCACGGAACCTTCAGAAGCGACAGCCTGCCAGGACCCGCTGAGTTTGAATCCGCAGCCATCCATAGGCGAGTGCAGAAATGGCCGAAGCCAGCGCTGAGGTCATCACACGGCCCGGCTGCCCGGGATGTCCGCACCCCGCAATATTAACAAGTCTTTACTTTATGACACCAAATTAACAATAAGGTAAACATTGGATAAAAAAACAGCCCGATTTTGTCACATCTTATTCTTGATAGAAAACACTGTAATTGTCATAATAAAATAGGAAAAACGGTAGAGCCTTATAATTTTCAAGGCATTTGAAAAGAAAGCGAGGCATTGAATATGGGTTATTTAAATGATCAGATCGGATATCGTGATGAATTATTAATGACACGCACGGTTGTAAAAAAAGATAATTATGTGCTTCTGGAGCCGGACGGGCTTGTTAAAAACGCGGTACCGGGATATGAAAGCTGTGATGTGACAATTCTTGGATCACCGGCAATGGGCGCGACATTCGCGGATTATCATGTAACGGCTAAGGCCGGCGGAAAGAATACAGGAATCGGCGGAGAGGGCATTGAGAGCTTTCTTTATGTGATTTCCGGTGAAATCTGTGCCGCCAACAGTGACAAGTCAGAAACATTGAAGGCCGGCGGTTATATCTATTCTCCGGCAGGAAACAATATTACGTTTGAAAACAAGAGCGGAGCGGATGCGAAGCTTTATGTATACAGAAGAAGATATGAGAAGCTGGAAGGAAAAAGCGCGTATACAGTAACAGGCAATATCAATGATGTACCATGGGTCGAGTATGAAGGCATGGATAACTGCCATGTGAAAGATTTTCTGCCTGCTGCCGGCAACTTTGGATTTGATATGAACATGCATATTCTTTCCTTCAAGCTCGGTGCTTCTCACGGATATATCGAGACGCATGTTCAGGAGCACGGTATGTATTTCCTTTCAGGAAAAGGTATGTATCGCCTTGACAATGAGTGGATTCCGGTGAAAAAGGGCGATTACATTTTTATGGATGCGTATTGTCCTCAGGCCTGCTATGCAGTAGGACGCGAAGAAGAGTTCGCGTATATCTATTCCAAGGACTGCAATCGTGATGTTTTGCTGTAACAGTCGATATAAGTAAAAGCGGGTACAGGAACCGTAGAAAGAAAGGTAACCATATGGCTCTGGAAGAGATTACCGACAGAATAACAAAAGAACTGGAATATTTGAAGCAATATACTTCTACACCCGGAAACGGATGTACGCGTCTGCCTTTTACGAAGGAAGCAAGAGAAGCAGTTGCGTATCTGAAAAAGCTTATGACGGAAATCGGACTCGAGGTAAAAGAGGACGCAGCCGGAAATGTTTTTGGAACACTTGCCGGTGAAAACCCGGAAAAGCCGTGTGTCATGATCGGTTCGCACTATGACTCCGTATATAACGGAGGCGATTTTGACGGTATCGCCGGAATCATCTGCGCGCTGGAAGTGGCCAGAGAGATCAGAAAAGAAAATCTTCCATTGAAACGGAATCTTGTGGTAGCCGGCTTCTGTGACGAGGAAGGCATGCGGTTTGGCACGGGCTACTTTGGATCAGGCGCCATGCTGGGTCACCGTGATACCGCTTATACGAAAGAATTCAGCGATACAGACGGCATTTCTATATACGATGCTATGAAGGGATACGGGCTTGATCCGGAAAAGATCGGCGAAGCAGCATGGAAAAAGGGCAGTATCGGAGCTTTTATCGAGCTTCATATCGAGCAGGGACCGATTCTTGATGCTTCCAATATTGAAATAGGACTTGTGGACTGTATTGTCGGCATTCAGAGATATATGGTGACGGTAAACGGCAGAGCGGATCACGCCGGGACGACGCCGATGGATATGCGTAAGGACGCGGTAGACGCCGCTGCGAAGGTAATCGCGAAGATCGCCGATTGGGCAAGAGAAAAAGGCGACGGCAGCGTGGCAACGGTCGGCTATATCAATTCCGTGCCGGGCGGTATGAATATTGTAGCTGAAAAAGCAGAATTTACAGTAGATATCCGTTCCCGAAACAATGATAATATCAATGATATCGCCGACAAAATCCGGGCAGCTCTGAAAGAAGAAACCGGAAAAATGGGAGGTTCCTTTGAAATTGAGAGCAAGCTGACCATCACACCGGTGGATCTTTCAAAGGATATGCTGGCGGTAATGGAAACGGAATGCAAGAAACAAGGATATTCCTGCAGGTATATGATCAGCGGGGCAGGTCATGATTCTCTTGAAATCGGTCAGGTTCTGCCAACGGTGATGCTGTTTGTCCCGAGCAAGGACGGCAGAAGCCACTGCCCGGTGGAATTCACGGAATACGGTGATTTTGCCAAGGGTGCTGTAGTGATCAAGAAGCTCGCAGAGGAGCTTCTGCAGAAATAATACACGCAAAAGCACAGCATGCTCAAGAGGGTTATATTGCTGTGCTTTTTGTGTTATAATGAAGAAAACGCAGGGAGGATGTGAAGTCAAATTGGCTTTTTCTGTCATGGAACTGCTGAAAGCGGAGGAGCTTAACAAGGTTAAACTTTTAAGCGGCGAGAAGGGTCTGAATAATGAGATTAAGGGTGTCACTATTATTGAAGCACCTGATATCGTAAAATTCATTAACGGCGGAGAGGTTCTGCTGACGGGTCTTTATGCGTTTAAATCGAGTACGGTCGAAGAATTCAGCTCTTATTTAAATGAGCTTACCAGAAAGAATGTCAGTGCGCTGATGCTGAAGCGGGGGCGTGAGGTTGATTTTGCCGATACAAAGATACAGCTTCTGCTGGAGTTTTCAGAACAGCATGAGATACCGCTGCTGGAAGTACCGTTTGACGTTTCCTTCCGGGATATTCTGGCTCTTATCATGGAGCATTTATTCAACGAAGAAGTAACGAGACTGAAATTTTTCAAAACAACGTATGATATCTTTACGCCCATGGTCCTTTCTACGGATTCGAGTACCCGCAAGATTGAAAAGATACTGAAGGCGCTGCAGAATTTTATTCAGAATCCGGTCGCGCTGTTCGATCAGCATATGGACTGTCTGGCAGCCTCCAAGGATGCGCCGTCTGAATTTGCAATCCAGGATGATGCGGTGCCGTTTGAACCGGATTATTATTCAAATTATTCTTATCTGCGCCAGAATAATGTGCACACACAGTATATTGTTCAGATTAAGCTGAATTTCAGGGAGCGCATTTATCTTGTGGTAACAGAAATGTATCAGCCGTTTAAAATTATGGACTGCATCGCGATCGAGAACGCGATCGTAAGTCTCCGGCTTGAATATTCGATGCAGTCTGCCGTTATCGATCTTGAGGAGAAGTTTGAAAATGATATCATGCATAATCTACTGAACGGCAAGGTGCATTCGATGGAAGAACTGCAGAAGAACACGACACTTCTGAATGTACCCATCAACGGCAGCTACCGGGTCATTGTATTTGGCATGACAGGCAATATGCACGACGATGATTTTTCGGCGAAGGTAAAGGATACAAGCGTTTTAAGTGTCGCGGTATCTGCTGTTTTAAGGCGTGCGAAGGTTCAGAATGATCAGGATAAGGTTGTAGTAATCCATCAGGTTGACCGCACACAGACACAGGAGGAATACCGGAGCATTATAAAGGATGCGCTGAAGGATATTCAGAGGGAAGTTTCGAAGTACAACAAGCGATTAAAGATTAAAGCCGGGGTCGGCAGATCCGTTGACGGAATTATTAATATTCCGGAAAGCTTCCGGGAAGCGAACGAAGCTTTTACATTCGTGGATGTTGCTGGTGAGCTGGAAGAGGGACAGGATTCCCAGGCAGTGCTTTTTTCCGATCTTGGTATTTTTAAGCTGCTTTGTAAGATCGAGGATCCAGCCGCGCTGATGGAATATGTGCCGGAAGGTCTTCAGAAGCTGTACAATTATAAAAAGCCGCAGCGGGATGATCTGATTGTTACCTTGAAGACATACCTGGAGCGCAATCAGAATCTCTCCAAAACGGCACAAGATCTTTATGTGCACTATAAAACAGCAGCATACAGAATCGAGAAGATTTCAAAGATAACAGGCTTTGATTTTAACAATGCCAATGAGATGCTGGCAGTGCGCATCGGTCTTGTCGTTTATAAAATGATCGAGAATTATACAAAAGATACCATATAATCAGAGACAAACCGGAAATAAAGGGGGATAATTTATCCATATAAGATAAATTATCTTTCTTTTTTTACCATCTTACCTGATGTTTAATTTGCAGATTTTATCTATAATATACAATATAGAGATAAAAGCGGAGGAAGGGTGCATATGAAGATCAATCAGGAACGGGTTTTGTCACGTCTGGAAGAAATTTATCAGTGCGGTGCGCTGGAAGACGGCACTTTTACGAGGATGGCTTATTCCGCGGAAGATTTAAAAGGCAGGGAAACCTTTGCAGGTTATTTCCGCGGTCTTGGCATAAAGCCGCGTATGGATGAAGCTGGCAACCTTTTCTTCCGTCTGGAGGGCAGGAACCCGGCGCTTCCGGCAATTCTGACAGGTTCTCATCTGGACACGGTGCCGGACGGCGGAAAATTTGACGGTGCGGTTGGATGCGTCGGTGCGCTGGAGGTATGCCAGACATTGATCGAAAATCATATTATGCTGGAGCATCCGCTTGAAGCAGTTGTTTTTACAGATGAAGAGGGATTCCGGTTTGGAAGCGGACTGCTCGGAAGCAGCGCCATCTGTGGGAAAGAGCTTTCCATCCGGGATGATGACCTCGATATGTACGGCAGTACGCGGGCAGATGTATTCCGTACATACGGCATCAAAGCCTCTGAAGCCGCGAAGGCAAAGCGGCCGGCCGATTCTGTTCATTGTTTCCTTGAGCTTCATATAGAGCAGGGCGGGACACTGTATAAGAAAAAAATTCCCATAGGCGTTGTATCTTCAATTGCCGGCGTCGCGCGGTATGAACTTGTTGTGACAGGCGAGGCAAACCATGCGGGCAGCACCGTTATGGAGGATCGGAAAGATGCTCTTGCAGCCGCGTCGGATTTTATCAGCAAAGTGCCGGAGACGGTCGCAAAGTACGGCAATCCTTATACAGTAGCGACGGTCGGCACAATCAAGATAACGCCGAATTCTGTAAATGTCATTCCCGGGACATGTACGTTTAACCTTGAGATTCGCGATCAAAGCTCCGAAGTTATGGAAAAGATCGAAAGTGAGCTTCGTTCTCTGATGAATGGGGTGCAAAATAAATGGAAGATTCAGTATACATTTGACAAATTCTCGGATCACGCGCCGGCGCCGATGGCACAGACAGTGAAGGGCGCGATCGAGGAGGCTGTGAAGGAAATGGGTGTTTCCTATACCGTTCTTCCAAGCGGAGCGTTTCACGATTCCCTGATTATGACCTCTGTTTTTCCGACCGGTATGATCTTTGTACCGAGCGAAAAGGGAATCAGTCATTCCAGATATGAATTTACGGAAAGCGGCGATATCGCACAGGGCGTTGAGCTTCTTTTCAATACGGTCAGAAGAGTAGATAACATGAAAATTTCATGTTAAATAAAGGGAAAGTATAACAAAAAAACAAACAAGAAGAAAGGCGGGCAACAATATGAATAAGAAAAAGATCGGCATTATCGGCGGCGGTATTTCCGGAGCATGCCTGGGCTATCATTTAAGTCTGTATGATAATGCAGAGGTGACGTTATTCGAAAAGGATACCATCGGAGGAGCGTCTACTTCCAAATCGGCAGGTACTGTCTGCCTTTTTGATGATTCCATCAACAATCGCTACTGGGATGTAAGGTTATACGGTTTTGAGTCTTATCTTAAGATGGAAAATGAAGAAAAAGGCTCCGCGGGCTTTGACAATACAGGTACGCTGGTTGTTGCTACGGATGAAAAGGTCGAAGCCACAATTAAGACAGGCATTGCTCTCGCAAAGGCAGCAGGCTACAAGGGAGAGTATATTACCGATAAAGACAGGATCAAGGAGATTCTGCCGGATATTTCGACGGACAATATTCTGGGTGCCGGCTATACGAATGACGACGGATATTTTGACGGCACGATGATTTCCAATACATATGCAAAGAAAATGACCCAGAACGGCGGAATTATCAAGACCGGAGTCAAGGTCACGGAGATCACGAAGAACGGCAATAAGGTTACCGGACTTAAAACGAGCGACGGCGGCGACTATGAATTTGACGCGGTAGTCGACTGTACCGGACCATGGAGTAAATTCACAGGAGAGATGGTCGGTCTTGATGTCCCGATGTGGCATACGAAAGCGGAAGCCTTCTTCTTATGCCCTCCGGGCAAAAAACTAAGCTATACTTTCCCAGTATTAAAATATCCGTATTTCTATGCATTGCGGGCAGGAGACAATATTTTTATCTGCAAAGCCCATCTCTCCATGGATTTAAACAATCCGATGCATGCGGGACACTGGGATCCGGACAAGCTTCCTCCGACAGGAGGTACAGATGACTATTTCATCGATTTCCTGCTGGATCAGCTGGAAGCACGCGTACCCGGGATCGTAGACAGCGGTCTTGTTTCCTCCTGGCTGTCATATCGTGCGGAGCCGGCGGATTTCCGTCCGATTCTTGGCAAGACACCGGTCGAAGGATATATCCTCGCGACAGGATACGGCGGAAATGGAGTTATTGAAGCACCGGCGTGCAGCAGGGATCTCGCGAAGCTTATCATGCGTGATGAATCCACACCGGTACTTGACGAATGGACATTCAGCCGTTTTGTAAAATAGTTTTTTACTTGGATGAGGTGAGAAGATGAATATTGCAGTCCTTATTAAGCAGGTACCGGTTTCCGATAACGTTTCTGTGGATCCTGAGACACATGCTCTGATCCGTTCCAGCTCGGAAGGAATGATTAATCCCGCTGACAGGAATGCCATTGAAGCCGCAATCGTACTGAAGGAACAGACAGGAGGAAAAACCGTTGTCTTTACAATGGGACCTCCAAACGCGGAAAAAGCACTTCGGGAAGCGATGGCGATCGGCTGTGACGAAAGCTGTCTTATTACGGACCGCTGCTTTGGAGGCGGGGATACCGTCGCAACCGCGAAGGTGATTGCAAAAGGTATCGAAAAATACGGCAGCTTTGATCTTATCATCGGCGGTGCTATGTCCTCAGATGGAGCAACAGGACAGGTCGGCGCGATGGCAGCG
>Ga0163159_1000611_pt1 | contig 42046 bp, 39 predicted proteins | sample BioMet9_FD_108702 | JGI IMG/M metagenome (GOLD analysis project Ga0163159, IMG submission 108702) | Microbial communities from bioreactor (seeded with sewage sludge) at Lawrence Berkeley National Lab, California, USA - Biofuel... | ecosystem: Engineered > Bioreactor > Anaerobic > Unclassified ... | reverse complement strand
ATCATCGTCGGCATCCTTTCGAAGAGCGGTCTGTTCCAGTTCATGGCCGTCAAAGCAATCAAGATCACCAAGGGAAACGCGGTGCTGATCTTCTGGATCATTTCGCTGCTGACCGCCACGCTTTCCGCCTTCCTGGACAACGTCACCACGGTCCTGCTTGTAACGCCGGTCGTGCTTTCTCTCTGCGACCTTATCTCGATGAATCCGATGCCTCTGCTGTTTGCTGAATTATTTGCCTCCAACATCGGCGGCACCGCCACGCTGATAGGCGACCCGCCCAACATGATCATCGGCTCCGTGGCAGGTTTTTCGTTCAACGACTTCATCATGACGGCCACGCCGGTCTCCCTGATAGTCCTGGCGGCCGTAACCGAGCTGGTGGCCCTGTACTACAAGCGGGAGATCAAGGCAGATCCGGCAGCGTCCGGCCGTTTGAAAGACGTGGATGAATCAAAACTGATAGTCAACAGACCGCTGATGATCAAATCAGTTATCATCATATTCTTTGTGCTGCTCGGTTTCATACTGTGCAGAATGATCAACGTGGAGGCGTCCACTGTGGCCCTCACCGGAGCAGGCCTGCTGCTGGCTATCTCTTACGCAGACGAAACGACCATTATACATAACGATATCGAATGGCCGACTCTGATCTACTTCATCTCGCTGTTCGTGATGGGAGGGGCTCTGCGCGTGACGGGCGTCATCGACCGCATGGCGCACCTGCTGATAGTCATTCTGGCAGGAAACCCGCTCCTGATGCTGCTGGGGATCCTCTGGATATCAGGCATTACCTGTATGTTCGTCAACAATATCGCCTATACGACTATTTTCGTGCGCGTTGTGCAGGCGATGGCAACGGCAGCGCATATTCCGGCAGCGCCGCTTTTCTGGGCGCTCGCTTTCGGCGCCTGCCTCGGCGGCAACGGCACCTATTTCGGAGCGGCAGCCAACGCCGTGGTGGTGGATTTTGCAGCCAAGGAAGGCATGCCAGTCTCCTTCGGCAGCTTCTGCCGGTTAGGCGTCAGGGCCGTGCTGCTGTCGCTGGTGATCGCCTCCATCGGGCTGGTCGTAATTGGCTGGCCGGTAATTTCGAAGTAAAATACGCAACTTAGTGGTAAAATAGATTCCCGAAAGGGTGGTCCAGCTATGAAAATCAGCGAACTTATGAACAAAGACAAGGTGGCTTTGCATACCAGCGACACTATCGCAGACGCCATAGATCACATCCTGCGTCACTGCCGTACCGGTCTGGCAGTGCTCGACGACAGCAACAAAGTGGTCGGCTTCGTCAGCGAAGAGGACATCATCAAAAAAGTGCTGCCGCAATACGTCACTTCGCTTAAGAACTCCGCGTTCCTGCCCGATTACGGACAGTTCGCCATCAGGTTCGCTTCCAAGCGCAACATGAAGGTCACGGAGATCATGCAGCCAAACGTTTATTGCGCCAAAGAAGATGACTCTGATTTCGCCATCGCCACCGAAATGATACGCAGACATTTCAAACTTTGCCCGGTAGTTGACGCGAATGGCGTATTCTCAGGCTATGTGAGCCGCGCTTATCTCATCAGAGGCATGATCCTCAGCGACGACCAAAAGGAACGGACTCAGGTCAACTACGAATAACGCATCACCGTTTAAAGCAGACGTTGCTGGACGGACCTTCGGGTCCGTCTTTTTTTTACAGAATATTTCATTCACAAAAAATGATTTCACATTTATAATATGTATCAATATTAATGCTGGGATGTGACGTCATGGGAAAAAACAGGTTGTTCAACGTACAATTATTTGCCGCAGCTCTGGTCTGCCTGGCGATAAATGTTATCTGCGCCAAGCTGGTGCTGCACTTTGAACTTCCTCTTTTCCTAGACAGCATCGGCACCATTCTTGCAGGCGCGCTGCTCGGTTATCTGCCTGGCATCATCGTTGGGTTCGCGTCCAATTACATACTCTCCCTTGGCGACTATATATCTCTATATTACGGAGCTCTCAGCGTGCTCATTGCCATCGCGGCCGCATTTCTGTCGCGGCGCGGCGCTTTCAAGAAAATCGGGCCGGCCCTGGCATCCGTTTTCCTGTTTGCCTTCATCGGCGGTTCGCTCGGCTCGCTCCTCACCTGGGGACTCTACGGACTGAATATCGGCTCCGGCATTTCGGCGCCGCTGGCTCTGGCGCTTAACGCCAACACGCAGCTCGGCAAGTTTTTGTCTCAGTTTATAGCGGACACAGGCATCGATCTGGCCGACAAATTCGTCACTGTGCTGACAGTTTTCTCTATTCTGAAGTTCCTTCCGCGCAGATGCCTTGACGCACTGCCATTCGGATATATATACAGGAACGGCAATTCTGTTGCCGCCTTTGGCGGCGCCATCGCGAAGACATACCGCAATTTCTCTCTGCGCACAAAAATCGCCTCGCTTATCATCGCCACCTCGCTGATCCTGGGTCTGACCTCCATTTCCATCAGCTATGGCATGTACAGCAACATGATGAACAAAAGGTACAGGTATCAGTGCACGGCAGCGGTGGAACTTATGTGCAGGAGAATGAACGGAGACACGGTCAAGGGATTTATCGCCACCAGCGCTGATACGATCGGGTATTCGCGGGCGCTGCAGGAGCTGTACAGTATCAGAGACTGCATCAGCGAGATAAAATACATGTATGTCTATCAGATAAAAGAGGACGGCTGCCACGTTATTTTCGACCTCAACACCAAGGATACGCCGGGGGCCAGGTTCGGCGACGTGGTAACGTTCGACAGCAGCTTCAAAAAATATCTGCCCAGCCTGCTGGCCGGCAAAGAGATCCCGCCGGTCATCACCAAGGGGCAATATGGCTGGCTGCTGAGCGTCTACAAGCCTCTGCGCGATTCGGAAGGCAAGACGATCGCCTATGCTGCAGCCGACATCTCCATGGAAAACGTGATGACCGACCGCTACATCTTCATTATCCGCGTCCTTTCTCTGCTGTTCGGCGTTTCGATCATCATCACCACCTTCGCCATCTGGTTTGCGCAGAACAAGATCGTTGCTCCCATCAACTCGCTGGCAACAGCCACAAGCAAGTTCGCCTACGAGAGCGAAGACGAGCGGCGCCAGAACACAGGCAAACTTGAGACGCTCAACATCAGAACAGGCGACGAAATAGAGTATCTCTATTCCGCCATTAACAAGACCATGAATGATATCGACCGCTACATGCGCGTGATCGAAGAAAAGAATATCGACGTCGCTCAAAAAGCATCAATCATTTCACGAATGCAGGACAATATCATCATCAGCTTCGCGGACATGGTCGAAAACCGCGATGAGAACACCGGCAGCCACATAAGGCGCACTGCCGATTACGTGCGCATTATCAGCGAGGAAATGAACAGGCGCGGTTGTTACAAAGGCCTGCTTGGCGGCGATTACATAAACAAACTTTACAAATCGGCGCCGCTGCACGACGTTGGCAAGATCAGGATCCCCGATGCGATCCTGAACAAGGAGGGCAAGCTGACGCCGGAGGAATTCACGAATATGAAGACTCACACTACGGCAGGCGGCGCCATACTGGAACATGTTCTCAAAGGCGTGGAGAGCGACAACTATCTGTCGGAAGCGCAGAATATGGCTGTGTATCATCATGAGTGGTGGAACGGAGCCGGCTATCCGAACGGATTAAAAGGCACTGACATTCCCCTGAGCGCGCGGATCATGGCCATCGCCGACGTCTTCGACGCGCTTGTCTCAACGCGCAGCTACAAAGGACCGTTTTCCTTTAAGGATGCGGTGGCTATCATAAAAGACGAATCCGGATCTCATTTCGATCCGGATGTCGTGGAAGCTTTTCTTAACTGTCTTGAGGAGATCAAGAAGGTGTCTCAGAAATACGACACCGGTTCAGCGGCGGCCTGCTAGAAACTCCACAAACTGCCTGGCGCTGCGCCCCGAGAAACCGCCGTGACGCAGTTCCCACTGAACGGCTCCGTGTTCCAGTTCATCGTCTGACGCAGACACTCCGTATTCTTTGGCGAAGATGCGCACCATTTTCAGATACTCTTCCTGTTCAGGCGAGTAGTAGCTGATCATCAGCCCAAAACGGTCCACCAGCGACATCTTTTCCTGTTCCGTCTCGGATTCGTGCATGTCCTCGCGCATGTCGCTGCGGTCCGCCCAGCTCTCCTTCATCAGGTGGCGGCGGTTGGAGGTTGCATAAATCAGCACGTTGTCAGGCCGCTTCTCAAGTCCGCCTTCAATGAAAGCCTTGAGATATTTATATTCGGTTTCAAACTGCTCAAATGACAAGTCATCCATAAAAAGCACAAACCTGTAATTGCGGTTTTTAATCTCGTCCACTACCAGTTCCAGATCGCCGATCTGATGCTTGTAGATCTCTATCATGCGCAGGCCGCGAGGCGCATATTCGTTAAGCAGGGCTTTGACGGACGACGATTTGCCGGTGCCGCTTTCCCCGTACAGGAGCACATTGTTGGCCGGGCGTCCCGCCAGAAAAGCCAGCGTGTTGCCGACCAGCTGCTGCTTCTGATCCTCGTAGCCGATGATATCGTTCAGCGAGATATCCTCGGTATTTGTGACGGGCACAACTTTCTTTGTCCTGCCGTCCCAGCGCAGAGCCTTATAAAGAGCGTAAACGCCGACTCCGTATTCAAGATAGAACTTAGTCAGTATCTTGTAGAGGTCTAGTCCGTCCTTGGCTTTTCTCATGGACGCTGCAAGAGCGTTCACAAGCTCGCCGGCTGCGCGGCTGAAGGTCGGAGCGCTGATGCGAAGCGGCTCGTAATCGCCGAAGCGGGAAAAAGCCTGCACGTCCAGCATGCCATCCACTTCGCGCAGGTCGTAATTGAAATATTCATGAATGGTGTCAAGGTCCTCGACGGCCAGATCGCGCAGCGTACCGTCCAGCTTCTCCCTGCGTTCGTGCAGCAGGGAAAATGGCGTTTCACAGCTGACGAACAGCGACGCTATCCACGACTGCCAGATATTGCCAGACAATCCGCGCAGCTCCGCCGCTTCCGCCATTTTGGCGACACAGTCGCAGTAACGGGCAGCCGTTTCAGGTATAAAATCGTCCTCTATGCTGCCTGCCATATCTATAAGTTCCGCCACGCAAGAGAAGACCTCGTCTCCCTTAAGTTTGCGGAATGGCATCAATTCAAAGCTCAAGACTAATCTTCGCTCTCTTCTTCCGCTTCTTCCGCGGCAATGCCGGCTTTGATGCGGGCTTTGCGGCGTTCGTCGGCGTTGAGGATCATTTTGCGGATGCGCACGTTGTGAGGCGTTACTTCGACAAGCTCGTCGCCGCTGATCCATTCTATTGCGGTGTCGACTGTCACCGGGCGCGGCACGTCGAGCACGACCATCATTTCCTTGGTGGCGGAACGGTAGTTGGTCTGCTGTTTGCGTTTGCAGGGGTTGCAGGGAATGTCCTTGTTGCGTGAGGCTTCGCCTACCACCTGGCCGTTGTAAATGTCGTCGCCTGGCTTGATAAAGAGCTGACCGCGCTCCTGAATGTTATTGAGTGCATAGCTTGTGGCTGGCCCTGTGTCAACGCTGACCAGCGAGCCGCGGCTGCGGGTGCTGATCTCTCCGACCCAGTCTCCGTAGCCAACGAAGCGCGAGGCCAGAATGCCCAGCCCTCTCGTATCCGTCAGGAATTCGCCGCGATAGCCAATCAGGCCGCGCGTAGGAATGCGGAACTCCAGGCGCAGCACGCCGGTCCCGTTGTTCTCCATATTTGTGAGTTCGCCTTTGCGAGGCGCAAGTTTCTGAATGACGACGCCCTGGTATTCCTCAGGCACGTCGATGATAAGGTCCTCCATAGGCTCCCTGGTCCTGCCGTCGGCGCTGTGCTGCACGATGACCTCTGGACGCGACACACAGACCTCGGAACCTTCGCGGCGGATCTCTTCGATGAGCACGCCGAGATGCAGTTCGCCGCGGCCTGAGACCTTGATGCCGTCGGTGCGGCCGAGGTCCTCCATCTTGAGAGCCGGGTCGGTCTTTGTTTCGCGTTCAATGCGTGATTTCAGCTGACGCAGCGTAATGGCATTGCCGTCCTGTCCGGCGAACGGACTTGAATTGACCAGGAAAAGCATAGAGACGGTAGGCTCTTCGATGTCAAGCGGCGGCATCACGTCGGAATCGACAGGATCGCTGATCGTATCGCCCAAATCTATGTTCTCGGGTCCGGTGAACCAGACGATGTCGCCGGCTCCTGCCTCCTCGACCTCGGTGCGGTCAAGGCCGTTGGTGACATACATATGGGTACAGGTGGAAGTGTCCTTCGACACCACTTCCCAGTTGGTCTGTTCGTAATCGGTCCAGCGCGTATGGGTCCTCAGGAGTTTGTCCCCCTTGCGCAAAATGCCCTGCAATATCTTGCCGCAGCCGATGCGGCCCAGATATTCGCTCCATGTGAGCGTGCAGACCTGCATCAGGAAGGGCTTGCTCATCTCGGCCTTGGGGGCCGGCACGCGTTCGATGATCGTCTCGAAAAGATCATCCATGCCGGCTTTCGTATTGTCTTCGCGGGCCTTGAGGTCCTTCACCAGCCAGCCCTGCAGGCCTGAACCGTAGAGCACCGCAAAATCGCACTGTTCTTCGGTGGCGCCGAGCTCGATGAAAAGATCGAACGTCTTGTCCAGCGCCGCGGCCGGGTTGGCGTTGGGACGATCAACCTTGTTGATGATGACGATGGGCTTCAGTCCCAGCTTGAGGGAGCGCATCAGCACGTAGCGAGTCTGAGGCATCGGTCCTTCGTTGGCGTCGACCAGCAGCAGAACAGAGTCTACCATCGAAAGTACCCTTTCGACCTCGCCCGAAAAGTCGGCGTGGCCCGGCGTGTCAACGATATTTATCTTGTATCCGCCCCACTCGACAGTGCAGTGTTTTGATTTGATCGTAATGCCGCGTTCGCGCTCAATGGTGCCGGCATCCATAACGCGCTCCTCTACGACCTGGTTATCACGGAAGAGGCGTGCGGCCTTGAAAATGCCGTCTATGAGCGTAGTCTTGCCGTGGTCGATATGGGCGATGATTGCTATATTTCTGATCTTAGACGAATCCTGCATGATTTTATTTCCCTTCGTACGCTGGATATGATGCGACGTCCATTCTATAAAAGTGGACAAATGAGAATTATAACACCATAAGAAGAAGAACGTCAAAATTTTCATATGAATATGTAAGCGGATATACTGAATTTAAATCACAATGACAAAAAGCGCGCGGCCCATCGCGGCCACGCGCCCCTGAACAGTTTGCCCAAACGGTACTACAGCATTTGAATCAGCAGATTGACCGCCAATACGTTTACAAGGTCTATGAAGAAAGCGCCTACGGCCGCCACGGCAAAGAACGCGTCCGTAGCCATGCCGTACTTGGCGCAGACCGCTTCCATGTTCGCAATGGCGTTAGGCGTCGCTCCAATCCCAAAACCGCAGTGGCCGGCGGAAACGACGGCCGCCTGATAGTCGCCGCCCGCCATCCGGAACGTCACGAACCAGGCGAAAACCGCCATCAGCGCTGTCTGCGCAAACATGATAATCAGCAATGGCATTCCCAGGCCTTTGAGACTGATGAGGTCCATGGACATCAGCGCAAGGGCAAGAAAGAACGAGAGCGAAGCGCCGCTGATGTAGTGAACAATGCGGGGACGAACGCGGAAGAGCGGCACATGGTCTCCGACGTTGCGCAGAACGGCGCCGACGACAAGCGCCACGGCATAGCCTGGGAACGTGACGCCGCAGTTCCTAAGCGCTCCTTCGCCCCAGATGCCGACGCTGGCGGCAAACGCCGTCTGGAATATCGTCATCAGAATGCTGTGGTTGGAAATTTCCGCGTCCGTGTCGCCGAAGCTGAAAACATCAGGGCAGATAACTTTTCTATATTCTCCTTCAGGGGCTGCCGCCGCCAGCTTATATTTGCCGATCAGCTTTTCGGCCAGCGGGCCTCCGATGAGAGAGCCAGCCACTACTCCGAATGTGGCGCAGGCCATTGCCACTTCTGTCGCCGAACTGAGCCCGAAAACATCAGACACGGTCCTGGCAAAGACATAACCGGTACCGTGTCCGCCAGTCATGGTGGCGGAACCGGCCAGCAGCGCAAGCGCCGGCTGCACGCCGGCAAGACGGCCGATGCCAAGCGCCAGCGCGTTCTGCAGCAGCAGAAGCACCGTCGCAGCCACAAGCAGTTTGAACGCCACGCCGCCTCCTCGTCTGAGCAGCGAGGCGCTGGCGCCAAGCCCTATCGTGGCGAAAAACACGACCATAAAGGGCTGCATGAGCACCAGATCGAATTTAAAGGATACGGTATTCACAAGGGCTGCCCGCAGCAGCGCGAACAGCAGTCCGCCCACGATCGCCGGCGGGATGTTATAACGTCCCAGCAGTTTCAGCCTGCGACAGAGCGTCACGCCCAGCCAGTAGAGGATCGAGGCCAGCGTCAGCGTCTCTATGAAATCAAGGTTTAGCGTAATCATGTCAGTCCCGGCCTCCTACAGGAACGAAACGAACGTCTGAATGACGATCGCGTTCACGATGTCTATGAAGAAAGCGCCTACGATCGAAACCACGAAGAACGCTCTGGGCGCCGGGCCATAGTTGCTCGTGATCGCGTCCATATTGGCGATGGCGTTTGGCGTGGCGCCGAGGCCAAAACCGCAGTGGCCTCCCGCTATGACCGCCGCCGTATAGTCTCTGCCCATGAATCTGAACGTCACAAAATATGCGAAAAATGCCATCATGACAGTCTGCGCGGCAAGGATCAGCGCCATCGGCCCCGCAAGGTCAGCCAGCTGCCAGAGCTTGAGCGACATCAGGGCCAGGGACAGGAAGAGCGACAGAGACACGGAGCCGATCGTATCCACCAGACGCAGGTGTACTTTGTACAGCCGCGTGATATCGCTGAAGTTGCGGATAAATATACCCACAAAGAGCGCGCAGAGATACGTTGGCAGCTGCACGCCAAGCGCCGTAAGCGCCTTGAAAATTATTGTCCCGACGCTCATCGCGATGCAGAACTGCATGATCGTGATCATGAGCAGCGAAGAGGTCACAGGCTCGTCTGGCTGCGTATTGACCGCCTCTTCTTCCTCGGACACGTTGTATTTCAGTTTGTCCGGATCGAAATTGGATTTAGCCAGATGCTTGCCCTCAATGAGCCGCTTCGCAAGCGGTCCGCCCAGAATGGAGCCTGCCACCAGTCCGAACGTGGCGGCCGCCATGGCCACTTCCATACAGCCCGAAAGACCGAACTGTTTCTCAAACAGCTGTGCGTAAACAGCGCCGGTGCCGTGCCCGCCGGACATTGTGATCGACCCGGCCAGCATGCCGATGGCAGGATGAATGCCGACCAGCTTGGAGAGCACGACCGAGACCGCATCCTGCAGCACCACCAGCACGGAAGCCACGACCAGGAAAATGAACACCTGCGGACCTCCCTGTTTGAGCATCCTGAGGCTGGCGGCCAACCCGATGCTCGTAAAGAACGCGATCATCAGCGGATCCTTGACGGTCATATCAAAATCAAACGTAAAGTATGACTTCACGCCCCAGCTGAAAAGCGCGAAAAGCACGCCGCCGATGACAGGCGCCGGAATGTTAAACTTGCTCAGCACCTTGATGCGCCTGCGCAGAAACATACCGAGCCACAGGATCGCCGTGGCGAAGGTGATTGTCTCCAGCAAGCTGAAATGAAGTTCCATTATTTGCATTCTCCTTCCGGGAGCGAGAGTGCGCCCCAAAGCGCTGCATCGCTGCCCAGTTGTGACACCTTGAGCGTGAAATACCGCCTGAACGGCACCGGCAGATAGAGCTCCGCGCGTCTGAACAGATCGTCGGCAAGACCTTCCGCGCGGCTCATGCCGCCGCTTAGGATCACGACTTCCGGGTCGACGAGGACAGATGCGGAAGCGATGCATCGCGAGAGCGCATCCAGCGCTGGCTCGATGAAAGCTGCAACGGTCGGCTCTTTTCTGCGGCACCACAAAATTTTAAAATCGCCTGGCAGTCCCGCCATGCGCGCGTCCTTTTCGAGCCAGTCCGCAGAAGCAGCCTGTTCCACATGACCGATCGCACCGCAGCCGCACCGGACTCTGCCTGAAGTAAGCGTCATGTGTCCTGCCTCGCCGGCCATGCCGTGGGCGCCGGACAGCAGTCTGCCGTTCGCTACGATGCCGGAGCCGATGCCTGTGCCAAGCGTAAAGACGACATAATCGCGGCAGCCGTACGCAGCTCCGCAGGCTCCTTCCCCTATAGCAGCGCAGTTGGCGTCGTTCTCCAGCAGCACCGGCGCATGGATGCCGGAGGAGGCAAGTCCTTTTTCAAGCAGAGAGGCAAATTCGATATTTTCGAGAGAATGAAAGTTCGTAAGTCTGATTATTTTTTTCCGTTTGAGATCGACAAAACCTGGAATTCCGACGCCGACAGCCTGCACCGTCTGCCCGCCGGCAAGTTCGCGGACGACGCCGGCCAGGCAGCCAACCACGTCGCAGATGCTTCTGGAAGACGGAGTCGCCCTCTCTGCCCTGGAGACAAAACGGAGAGCTCCTCCGTCAGTTTCCGCAGCGGCGGCAGAGATGGTGTGTCCGCCCAGATCGATGCCGATTTTCAGCATTCAGCGCGGCAGGCTTTCGCAGACATCCAGCGCGGAATTAAACCAGCGCCTCAGTTCAAAGATATCTTCGGTATGAAACACTAGCGACCGGCCGGAGATTCTTTCGCTGCCAGGCACAAGTCCGGCCTCGTCTGCCTGTTCGGTCGTGTGGAATGCGACTTCCATCGTATACGGAGCCTTCATTTCCAGTTTGGGACATTTGCCGGCAGCTGCATTTGCAAGCGTCTGCTTGACGGACGAGGCGATCATTTTGGCAGTCACGGGAACCGGCAGCGTAAAGGCCGCGCAGCGTCCGGCGCCCTCCTTGACCTCACAGGTCTCCAGCCCCTGCCCCAGCAGACTGGCGGCTTCCAGGCAGACGGCGCGGTCGCCTGTCACCAGGCCGACAGGAACGCCGAGAGCTCCGCAAAACAGGGCGTTGAGCCCCGTTTCGCCCATAAGATATCCGTTGACCTTAAGCGAGTAGACGACTCTTGAATCATAGGTATGGTCAAGCACGGCTTTCTCCGTGCCAGCCATGGCATGATAGCCGACAAACAGGGCTACGTCGCAGCCGGAGACGCCTTCAACCATGCCAAGTATTTTGGGACTGCCGCTGATGATCTGCACTCCCTCCGGGAATCGGCCGGGGTCCAGGTTTGTCATGCGCCCGTGTGCATCGTTGACAAGCACCGATTCGGCGCCAGACTCAAGCGCCGCCGAAGCGGCAGCCAGCGCATCGTGCAGCTGCATTCTGCGGCCGAATTCATAATCGGGGCTCTTAAAATCTGTCTGTGCGGTGGAGGCGACTCCCGTCGAACCTTCCATATCGGAACTTATATAAACCTTCATCTGATTTCGTCCTTCCAGTCAGACAGAAACTTGTCGTCTTTAAGCAGCAGGCGTCCGACTCCCACCAGGTCGCAGGTCTCGTCGCAAAGCAGCTTTTCCGCCGTCGCCGCAGTTCTGATTCCGCCTGTGCACTCAACGACGACAGTTTTGCCTACCGCCTCCTTGATGCGGACCGCATAGGGGGCAAAATACGCTTCGTCCTGACGGGCAGCGCCATAGCCGCACAGGTTGCCTGAAACATGGATGGAATCGACGCCCAGCGCAGCCAGCTCTCTTGCGACGGGTACGGTTTCGTCGAGCGAAAGGCCCTTTCTCTCTTCGCCAGGCATATAGTCGGCGGCGCCAAGCCGCACTGATACAATCGCGTCTGGCAGAGACTGGCGCACAGCGTCAGTGATCTCATAGAGCAGCCGCGCGCGTCTGGCGTCGCTGCCGCCCCACTCGTCGCTGCGCTTGTTAGTCAGAGGGCTCAGAAACTGGCCCAGCAGATAACCGTGGCTTGCGTGGATCTGCACGCCGTCGTAGCCTGCAATCCTGACCATGCGGAGGGCGGCGGAGACGAAATCTTCGATTATTTGTCTTATCTCGCCAGACGTTAGGACTTCCGGCTTTTGTTTCAGCGAGGCCCAGCACTTGCCCACCGGCACTCCGGAGGGCGACAGGGCGCGGTAGTCCTGGTTGTCAAACACGGCCGGATCGGCTACCTGGGCGCCGCCGTGGTTGATCTGCACCAGCGCAGCCGCTCCGTTCTTTTTGATCACCTCAGCCATCTCCGCGTTGCGTTTGGCGGCTTCATCGCTGTCGGCCAGAAATTGTTCCGGCCTCACGCTGCCGCATCTGCTGACGGAATGGTGTTCCGCGACGACCATCCCTACGCCTGAGGCGGAAAAACGATTATAGATATCCAGCGACTTCTCCGTCGGTCCGCCATCCGGCCCGGCGCTCTTGGACGCCAGCGGAGCCGCTACGACGCGGTTGCGCAGCAGCTTGTCCTTTAATTCAAGCGGTTCGAAAAGCATTACCGCCACCTATACGTTGAAGCGGATCTCGATCATGTCTCCGTCTTTTACTATATATTCCTTGCCCTCCAGACGCAGACAGCCGGCCTTGCGGCATTCGTCGAATGAATTTCCATGCGCGGCAAAATCGTCGTAGGCTACCACCTGAGCGCGAATGAAGCCGCGCGCAAGGTCGGAATGGATGGCGCCGGCCGCGTCGACGGCGTTTTCGCCCTTATGCAGAGTCCAGGCGCGCACTTCGTCGGGTCCGCAGGTAAAGAAGCTGATGAGACCGAGGACTTTATAAGCTTCCTCGATGAGGCGTTCGCGCCCCGGCTCGCTGATATTGAGCCCCTGGGTGAACTCTGCGGCTTCTTCTTCGCTGAGTTCGGCGACGTCCATTTCCAGGCTGCCGTACAATTTGCAGAGCTCCACACCCTGTTCGTCGGCGCGTTTTTTAAGTTCGGCCCAGCGCGGGATCTTCGTCTCGTCGGACTGGGACTCGTCCAGGTTCAGAACTATAACCTCCGGCTTTGACGTCACGAACGCGAAGCCGTTCAGCTGACGCCATTCTTCCGGTTTGAGCGAAAGGCTGCGCAGCGGTTTTTCATCCATCAAACAGGCGTAGCACTGATCAAGCAGTTTTTTTTCAGCGGCTTCCTCCGGAATCAGTTTTTTCTTGGCATTCAGTTTGCCGAGGCGGTTGTCGATCACGGCCAGATCGCGGAAAACGAGTTCGTTTTCGACTATATCCCAATCGCGCAGCGGATCGATGCTGCCTTCCGGGTGCTCGACTGCGGAGTTGGAGAAACAGCGGATGACCTGGATCATCGCGTCTGCGTCAGCTACAAAATTCAGGAAAGCGTTGCCAAGCCCCTCGCCCTTGCCGGCGCCGCGCGAAAGTCCTGCCAAGTCAACAAATTCGACCTGAGCAGGAGTTTCCTTCTTCGGCTTATTGATCTCTACGAGCGCGTCAAAGCGCTTGTCCGGCACGGGAACCACGGCCTTGTTTGGATCCGTCTTCCCGCCGGCGTACGGCTTGACTTCGGCGCCGGCCCTGGTTATCACGTTGAAAACGGTTGATTTGCCGCTGAGCGGCAATCCGACTATTCCACAATGCAGCATGTATGAACACTTCTCTTTCTGTAATTTATTTTCATTTGATTATTATCAGCCCGGCTTTGATTTTGTCGGACATCTCGTTCACTCTGTTGCGTATTGAAAGCGGGATATTATTTTTGGCCTCTCTGGTCCAGAAAGAGATATCGATGCCCTCCTCTGACAACCCCACCGTCATAGATTTATCGTCATCCTGTTTTTTGACACAGGCATCGATTATACGTGAGATCAGCAGATCGCTGCGTTTTACAACGCTGGCCAGAACGTCGCTGCCGTATTGCGACTCAAGCTCGTTGTCTGCGCCTATCACCCAGAAAGCGCGGCTTTCAGCCGCAGTCTGCACGACGCCGAGACCGGCTGCGCCGGCAGCCGCAAAAATAACATCCGCGCCGCGGGCGGAGAGCTGTTTAGCTTTCGACATCCCCTGACCTGCATCACTGAAACTGCCCGTACGTTCAACGAGCACCGTGACGTCTTTGTCGACATACCAGGCCCCTGCCACATACCCTTTCTCAAAGCGCCTGATCGACGGCACGTCAGGACCCAGCACCACGCCGACCACCTTTTGGCCGTTTATGCGGGGCTGGTCTGTCTGGGTCGTCATGAGAGCAGCCAGAGCACCGGCCAGGAAAGCGCCCTCCTCCTCGCGAAAGACCGCCTGTTTTACGTTCGGCACATCGGTTGGATCAAGCGTTATGAATTTGACGGACGGATACGTCTCTGCCACGTCTTTCAGATAAGGCAGATAGGCCGCATCGACTACGATGACGACGTCGGAGCGGGCTGCCGCTTCGTCGAGCGTGGCCTGCAGCTTGTTCTTGTCCTCTAAGGAATTAAACACGCTGGTCGATATTTTCTTGGCATAACGTTTCTGGGCGTTGCGAAGCCCGGAGACGCAGATATCATTGAAAGAAGCGGGAATGTCCCCCACGCGTCCTGAAATGAGCAGGGATACTTTAAGAGGAGCGGCGCAGGCGGCGCAGGCAAAAGACAGCACAATTGCAGCAGCAAGACACAGGCACAACTTTTTCATAACCAAACATCTCCTCCCGCAATAGACGTTTCTACTTTATCCTTTCTCTGATAAGTTTAGCATTACGGGACGAATATTTCCACAGAGAGAGCGCGCACGCGTATTGACATAAACATGCATACGTTGCATAATATTTTAGTTAGCAGAGGGTAACTCAGACATCACGGGAGCGGATAGGGATGAATCTTATACAAGTACAGGATAACAATTTTGCCACCATCAAGGACATACCTCACGATGAAGCCGGTCAGCGCTTTGAAGCGCTAGGGCTGCGCATCGGCAAGAGGATCAAGAAAATTTCCGGCATGCCATTCGAAGGACCCGTGACCGTAATGCTGGACGGACGGCATTTTGCAGTTGCACACGCAGTAGCTCTGCACGTCGAAGTCGAAGGACAGGAGGCCCCCTCCGAGTCGGATGAGCCTGATGAACGCAATATCTGGTCAAGGTTTCTATGAGCTGCCGCGATTGTAATCTCTGTTTTGAAAAGAAAGGTCCCTGCACGGCTAAAGATGAAAAATGCCGCCGCGTGCTGCTCATGGGCAACCCAAACGTCGGCAAGAGCGTCTTCTTCTCGCGTCTGACAGGCACACAGGCACTTTCGTCCAACTATCCGGGTACCACTGTCGGCTTTACGGAAGGCACCATGCAATACGACGGCGGCTGCGCTCTGCTGATCGACGTTCCAGGCGCCTACACGCTAGACCCCACGAACGAAGCAGAAGAGATCGCCCACCGCATTCTTGAAGAGGGAGCCGATAAGGTCATACTGGTGATCGACGCCACCGCGCTGGAACGCAACCTCGTGATGGCGCTGCAGGTGCTGGAGCATCAGCTGCCGACAGTCGTGGCTCTCAACATGGTGGACGAAGCCCGCCACCGCGGCATTCTTATCAATATACCGCAGCTGGAGCTCGAACTGGGCGTTCCCATCGTGCCGACCGTCGCGGTCACCGGCCAGGGCATCAGCGAGCTGATCGCGGCTCTCGACAAGGCGCGCGTCAGCCCTTTCAAAGAGATGACGAAGGAAGCGCGCTGGCAGGTCATCGGAGGAATCATCGGCCGCGTGCAGACAGTCACGCACCGTCACCACACGCTGATGGACCATATTGAAGACCTTTCCGCTCGTCCGTTTCTCGGCGGCGTGATGGGCATTTCCGTTCTGGCGGTCAGTTTCGCCGTCATCCGCGTGGTTGGCGAAGGGATCATCAGATACATAACGGACCCGATTTTTAACGCTCTGTGGACGCCGCTGCTTGAAAAACTGAATTCGGTCCTTGGCAGCGGCTACCTGAGAAGCATGCTGATCGGCCAGCTCTTCGACGGCAGGATCAATCTCGAGCAGAGCCTCGGCGTCCTCACCACCGGCTTCTACGTGGAATTCGGCATGGTGCTGCCCTACATCGTGGCCTTCTATGCCGTACTCAGCTTCCTCGAGGACTTCGGCTACCTGCCGAGGCTGGCGGTCGTCTTTGACGCGTTGCTCCACCGTTTCGGCATTCACGGCTACGCCATTATCCCCACGCTGCTGGGGTTCGGCTGCAACGTGCCTGGCATCCTCGGCACCAGGGTCCTGGAGTCGGAGCGCGAGCGGTTCATCGCCGCCACGCTCATCTCCGTCGGCGTACCCTGCGTCTCCATTCAGGCGATGATGTCGGCCACGCTTGGTAAATTCGGGCTGCACTACATCGGAGCCTGCTATTTTACGCTCTTCGTGGTCTGGCTCGTGATTGGCAGACTGATGAACCTCACGCTCAAGGGCTACAGCCCTGAGCTGATCGTGGAGATACCGCCTTATCGTCTGCCTTCGTTCAAGGCCTGGCGCACAAAATTGTGGTTCCGCATCAAGGACTTCTTTATGGAGGCAACGCCGCTGGTGCTGGGCGGCATCCTGCTCGTGAACCTGCTGCAGCTGCTGGGCGTGATGGACTCTGTCGCAAAACTGCTGGCGCCGCTCTTTGAAGGTTTTCTGGGACTGCCTGCCGCAGCCGCAGTGCCGGTCGTAATGGGTTTCTTCCGCAAAGACATCGCGATGGGGCTGCTGATCCCGCTGGGGCTCAGCGCGCATCAGACGCTGGTGGCGGTCGTGGTGCTCGCCATGACCTTCCCCTGCATAGCCACTTTCTTCGTAATGTGCAGGGAGCTGGGCTGGAAACGGATGCTGGAAAGCTCCGGCATTATGCTGGCCACGGCCATGATAACGGGCGGACTGCTCAATGTGCTTATGAAGGTGATTTGACCATTTCGCAGCCGGCATAGCGCAAACGCTTCCGACAGCAAAAGGCGCCGTTTTTTCTCGATTGAGAAAAACCGGCGCCTTTTTATATTTACAAAAAGTATGCATCACGCATAAATTGTGCAAGAACAGCACTGCACGGCCGACTTACGCCTCCGGTGAAAGGACCATGTATTTTTTAAAAATGTGATGATACACCACAATAAAAAACATCGCAACGCCATGCTATAACAGGTTACAAGGACATTCAATAAAAGTTCATAATTATTACATAACAAAACTGCTGCCGTAATGTTAAAGTTTAACACAACGGAGGGACCGCTTCCGCAGAAAGCATACAGGACTTCTCAAAAACGCCTCTTCATGCAGCTGGCCGGATCAAAAGGGACAAAAGCAATATTCATCTATCTGCCGGAACCAATGGACCATGGCTGCACACATCTTCTTTTAAAAAGCGGTCCTGATAATTTTCCGGCTGCATCGTCCAATCTTGGCGGAATCTGAGCGAGAGATCACAGCCGCGCAGGCGGGCGTCAATCCCCGACCATGCTCATGTAAAGTTCTTCCGTACGCCTGACCACTTTTTCCACCGTGCTGCCGTTTTTCGCTGCGTACCAGACAGCCCCGCCCATGCCTACGCCCTCTTTTATGAAGCCGTTTTCGTAATCGGAGAGCCCCCTGTATTTTGAATGAGAGAAATCCAGCGGAGCCGCGCAGGTCCGAACGCCGATCTCGCGGGCGTAGCGGTCGAAGCAGCTGGTCTTGTCGTTTGCCACATATTTTGTGGTAGCGACGAGCAGATCCCTTTTGACGCCCAGATCGCGCAGCAGAGCGGCAACGGCCAGCATCTGAGTGCCGCCGGCCAACACCACCTCGGCGTCGTCCGGCAGAGCCGCGACATACGAAGCTGCAGCCACCTGCATTGGATCACCGACTTCGGCAGCCGCTTCAAGTCCCCTGCCCCTGAGGCCTCCGACGCCGATCCCCAGACGCGCGGAGACGGCGTTCCAGATATTTTCCTTTAACGAAAGAGGATTGACCGGCCCTGCCGAGGAGACGGTCCCCTGATAGCCAAGAGATCGCAGCAGCAGCAGAGCTGTGGTCGTGCCTCCCGGCACTGATTCGGCCACAACCTGGAGGCTGTCGCTGGTTTCGCGGGCAAGCTTTTCGGCTCCGGCCTTTATCTGCTCCCAATCCATGACGGAAGGTCCCAGGCGCGGATCGCCGCCGGGCACGGCCGAAAGGTCGGTGAACGGCGCCGCCGGCGTGACTGTATTGCCAACCCTGACAGCGCGCACCGGAAACTTTCCTTCCAGTATGGCGGCCCTTGTCACAATAGCAGGCGTGGGATGGCCGAACGGATCGAGAGGCACGCAGTCGACCACTTTGGGGCGGTCGTAAAAGAGCATGTCGGCGTCTGCCGGAGCCGTGTACGGCAGAACATCTACGTTAGCGCCCGCGGCTGAAAGACCGGGGACTCCGGCAAGTTTTGTCTCGCTTATGAATAACGTGAACATCAGTATTTTCTCCCCCTGTACGAAGCTGACTTTTAGCGTTACAATGACCGCGTTGTTCCTGTTATAGACAGGAGAGAGTACGTGTGTCCGCGGCTGGAGCGATGCCTAATGTTTTACCACATTTGCTCAAAGCTGTGAAGATTGAGGGGGAAGTTTTGTGGCAACAAAGATAGCTCCGACTAAAGGCAATCTTGTAAGCCTCACACGTTCGATGAAAATGGCCCAGTCGGGCCACGACCTTCTCGATCAGAAACGTCAGGTCCTTATGATGGAGCTGGTGCGTTTTATGGATTCCGCCAAAACCATCCAGAGCGACGTTTCCAAGATTTTTGGCGAAGCGTACGAAGCGCTGCAAAAGGCCAACGTCTCCCTCGGCATTGATACTGTCGAAGATATTTCGGAATCGATCCCCATTACAAACGACATCACCGTGCGCCTCCATTCGATCATGGGCGTCGAGATACCCGACGTCGATCCTCTCAGCGACAGCACCGTGCCGTGTTATTCTTTTTTAAGTTCTTCCGGCTCCATGGATGAGGCTTATGCTCAGTTTCGCAAGGTCATGGCGCTGCTTGCCAGGCTGGCCGAGGTTGAGACGAGCGTCTACCGCCTTGCCAACCAGATCCGCAAGACGCACAGACGCGTCAACGCGCTTGAAAAGATAGTCATCCCCGCCGACAAAGAACAGATCAGATTTATATCAGACGTCCTTGATGAAGGCGACCGGGAAGATTTCACCAGGATGAAACTCGCTCAGAAAAAGCACAAATAAGCCTTGCACCGGAGGTAATGTTGATGAGCACTTTGCAGGAAGTATTGGCAGTATTGCTGGGAGCTGAATCAGAGGCAAAACGCATAGTCGGCGATTCCAAGACGGAATCAGCCGAACTGCTTCGCATGGCTCAGGAAAAATTCGCGCAGGAACGCGCAAACCAGATAGCCTCCGCGCGCGAACAGGCGAAAGAGATCATGACGACGGCCGTTAACGCCGCCAAAGCTGAGGCTGACCAGATTGCAGACCTCAGCAAGGAAGAGATGAAAAGGGCCCAGAGCCGTTTTGATGAAAACGTCGATTCGGTTGTTTCTTCAATGGTCACTGAGATGGCCGACAAATACGTCAAAAAGGGCGCATAAGCGTGCAAAGCACTAACAAAGGTAGAATAATCGCCATCGGCGCCAGGTCGCATGTGCTTTACAGCAGACTGCTGACCGCCGATCAATATTGGACGCTACTGCATCTGAAGTCGACCGGGGAAATAGCTGTATTCCTCAACGACACAGCCGGATACAAAAATCTGCTGCCAGTCCTCGTAAATGCCCAGACCCACCGCATCGATCTTGAAAATGCGATCCGTTCGGTAGTGCTGTCCGAGGGCAAGACCATTCTGTCAGCCCTCAGCGGCGAGCGCATGACGTTCTTTTCGAACTGGCTCGCCATCTACGAGGTCAACAACCTTAAGAACATCTTCCGCTGGATACGCTCCCGCCGGCTCGACAGGGATACTATGAGGAGCCGTCTGTTCAAGGTGCCTAATTCCAAGCTGCCCTATGATGCGCTGCTCAACTGCGTGGATTACAGAGAGGCGCTGACAACCCTGGAGGGCACCAAATACCACGACGCCATTGCAGATCAGGTGGACGATCTTCTGAAGGGCCGCGAGACTTCGCTGTTCCCGCTGGAACAATCCCTCGACAATCTGTTTGAAACGGAGCTGAACCAAAGCGTGGCGCATCTGCCGTCGGCTGACCGCGCCATACTCGCGCCTGTCTTCGGAGCCAGGGCTGACCTGTACAACCTTTCTAACCTGCACAGGTGCCTCAACTATTACAATATGATAATAGAAGAAGTCCTCAGCCGCACGCTGCCGGTGAAATACCTTATCACCAACAAAGACCTGCGCGCGATCGCCAAGGGAGCGGACAACGAAGAGCGCGTGGAGATCCTGTCTCATAAGTTCAAGGCCTACGCTGAAATTTTCAGGAATGCGTTCGGCAGCAAGGACTTGGAACTTACGCTTGAAATCAACATAAAACGTTATCTTTACATGCTGGAGCTGGCCGTATTCAAAAAAGGCACGCCCGGCTTCCACACCGCGATCGGATATTTTCTGCTCAAACTGCACGAAATAGACGACCTCATCCGCATAATCGAAGACGTCCGTTACGATTACAACAGACACACGGCTGTGGAATTTCTGATCAGGCCCATAATCAGCGGAGGTGAAGCAACATGGCAGTAATGAAAATGGTCGCAGTGACCATGATCGGACCGCAGCAGGAGATGGAGCCTGTCGCTCGCCAGATCGTGCTGACCGGAGGCTTCCAGCCTCTGCCTTTGGATATGCTGGTAAACGACAGGGCTCTCAGGGCCCAGGTCACTACCGAGACAGGGAACCCCTACGACGAACTGCTGTCGAAGGTTTCGGCAGTCTGGAAGGTTGCCGGCGAATCGATACCGGAGCCGTCGCCTGTCACGCTCTCGAAAGATTTTACCCTTTCCGTGGCACGCATGCAGGTCGACCAGGCGGCCAAGAGGCTCGAGGTCTGGGCCAAGCGCCGCGTTGTGATGCTCGATGAAGAGGAAGAGCTGCAGGCTGCAGAGCTTCTCTTCACAGCCTTGCAGGATACAAGGTTCAACGTGGACGACCTGGCGGAAGGCACCTATCTGGTGGCCTTCTTCGGACGCCTCTCGGACGAGAACTATCAGCGACTGATGGACAGCAGCGAGGATTCCTCCCTGCTCATCAACAGGCTTTCGTCGATCAACGGCAACAGCTGGATCCTTGCGCTGACTGAAAAAGACAACGCGGTGTCGGTCAAGAAGCTGCTCGATGCCGTTTCGTTCAGAGAATTTCTGCTCAAGGATATTTCCGGGCAGTTTGCCGGCGACGACAAGCTCTCGCTTGTAAAGAAACGCATTGCCAACTACGACCGCGCTATTTCCGGACTCGCGAAAGCGGCGCGTCTGATGCTGCACACGCACCGCGCGGATTATGAGCTTCTTTATTCGCGCCTTTACACGATGCAGCGCGTTTACGACATCTGCCGCGGCCGCGGCGAAATAAGCGGCATGTACGTCCTCTCCGGCTGGATTCCGGAGGATACGTTCGCCGATATCAAGAAAACGGTCGCCGAGAAAGCTCCCATGACGACGATCATGGTCGAGAAGACAAAGGATATCAAGGAACTCCGCGTGCCTACGCTGCTTACCAACAACAAGCTGTTCAGGGCCTTCCAGGATATCGTGGCCATGTACAGCCTGCCTGCCTACGGGGAGATCGACCCCTCGCCGGTCGTCGCCATCTCGTTCGTGTTCTTCTTCGGCTTTATGTTCGGCGACATCGGACACGGACTGGTTCTCTTCCTGGGCTGCTTGCTGGCGGTCAGGCAGAAATGGATGAAACCGTCCCTCGGCTTCGTGATGAGGTGCGCAGGCATCAGTTCGATGATCTTCGGAGTGTTGTACGGCAGCGTTTTCGGGATGGAAGGGATCATCCCGGCCTTATGGATGTCACCCATGCAGAACATCAACAGGCTGATAGTCGTGGCTATCTGCGTCGGTGTCTTCACCATCAGCTTCGGGCTCATACTCAACATGATCAAGCAGTACATGGCCAGGGATTTCGGCCGCATGCTGTTTGACGGACAGGGGCTGGCCGGGCTGGCGCTTTACTGGACGATGGCGGCTCTGGCGGCGATCTATATGACAGGGACCAAGGTGCCGGACAAACTTGCGGAAGGCATGTGGATAGGCGTCTTCGTGCTGATGCTGCTCATGATATTCCGCGACGTGCTGGCCCGCTATCTGCTGCGCGAGAAGGAAGAGAACGAATCAATGGTCATGAACATGTTCGAGATCCTTCACAGCCTCATGTCGTTCCTCTCCAACACAACCTCGTTCGTGCGTCTAGCCGCTTTCGCGCTTAACCACGTGGGCCTTTCGATCGCGGTAATAATGCTCTCCGATATGGTGCACAAGCTCCCAGGCGGCATCATCATGAAGGGCACCGTCCTTGTGCTTGGCAACATTGTGATAGTCTGCCTCGAAGGTCTGATCGTCTTCATACAGACTCTGAGGCTTGAATACTACGAATTCTTCGGAAAATTCTACAAAGGAGGGGGCAGCACATTCAGGCCGGTCGGCTGGAAAAAAGACGGTTCACAATATACTGCGGCTTCAAGCAAATAATTTTTAAGAGAATCCAATAATACTTTTACAAAAAGCATAAAAAGGAGTGTACGAAAATGTTAGGACTTACAATTTCAGCAGGAACAGTCATAACGATGATCATCGCGGGGTATGTGATGCAGAAGAGGAACTACGCCGGCGGCAGAAAAATCTATTTTTGCTGCCTGGGCCTTTCGGCCTTCCTCGTGGCATTGGGAGCGATCCTCTCCCTTACATCCAACCAGGCTCTCGCAGCCGCGGCGGCTACGGCTTCGGCTTACGGCAGCGGTCCCGGCATGGGCTTCATGGCAGCGGCAGTCGTGACGAGCATTGCCTGTCTCGCCGCCGGTTATGCAGTTGCTAACGTCGGCTCCGCCGCTATCGGACTTATCGGCGAAAAACCCGAAATGCTGGGCGCTACGCTGATCTATCTCGGCCTTGCCGAAGGCATCGCTATTTACGGACTCATAGTCTCCCTGCTTATCCTGCAAAAGCTCTAAACCGGAGCATCTGTGAGGATATGAAAGCTTTCGTAGTGAGCGACAACCACGATACGCTGGTGGGGATGCGTCTCGCCGGCATTTCCGGTTGCCTCGTTCACACTTCGGGAGAGGCTTATGCGGCTCTGAACCAGGCTCTGAAAATGAAGGATCTTGGCATACTCGCAATTACGGAAAAAGCCGCAGACCTGGCGCCGGACCTGGTGCAAAAGCTTACGGAGCGCGGCGAACTGCCGCTGCTCGTAAAAATACCCGACAGGTACGGCAGCCAGCGCGAGGCCGATTTCTTAACTCGCCACGTTCAGGAAGCGATAGGGGTGAAGATGGGATGAACGAAGTTTCAACCGATAAGATCGACAATTTGCGCACTATGATACTCAAGCGGGCCGACAGCGAAAAAAATCAGCAAAATGTCGCCGCGCAAAGCGAAGTTGAAAAATGGGTCGAGCAGGAGACTGAAAAGCTCCATCATGAGACGGATATAATCCTCCAGGATGCCAGACAGCGCGCCGATGATATGAGACGCAGGCAGATTTTTTCAGCTGACCGTGATAAATCAGCCGAAATGCTGCGGCTTCAGAACAGACTGCTTTCCAACGCGATGGAGAGACTCCAGGACAAGCTCGTCCGTCTTCGCGAACGCAGCGATTATGCAGATATGCTGGTAGGCATGTGTGTAGAAGCGTCAGAGACCATGAACGACTGCCAAAATTTCAAGGTAAAACTTGCGGCCGTCGACTCAGCCCTGGCAGGCAAGGTCGTCGACAAGGCGAGTTCTCTCAGGCCTGGCGTTCATTTTACATTTGATTCGGAGCCAGTCTCCATACTCGGCGGCTGCCAGGTGGTCACCGAGGACAACAGCAAGCAGGTAAATCTTGACTGGCAGAGTGTTACGCAGGATGCTGCGGACGACCTCGCTAATCGTTTACTCCCGCTGCTTTAAGGTCAAGGGGGAATAACTTTGGAGGCTAATAACTTAGCGGCCCCAACTCACGAAGGCATCGTTACCTTCATCAACGGCCCTGTTATCAAAGCCACCAATATGCGCAAATTCGCGATGCGCGAAGTCGTGCATGTCGGGGCCAAGAAGCTTATGGGCGAAATCATCAAGATGGAAGAGGACGACGCCACCATACAGGTGTACGAAGATACGGACGGTCTTCAGACCGGAGAAATCGTCGCAGGCACCGGAGAGCCTCTTTCGATTGAAATAGGCCCCGGGCTGATAGGCAGTTTCTTCGACGGCATCGGACGTCCGCTTGACGCATTGCTCGAAAAAGAGGGCATGTACATTATGCCCGGCACTTCGGTACCGATGCTCAACAGAGACAAACAGTGGGACATCACGCCGGTCGTCAAAGTCGGCGATATGGTGACGGCCGGCGTCGTGCTGGCCACGATCCAGGAGACGCCCCTGCTGCAGCACAAGATCATGACGCCTCTGGATATGGAAGGCGAAATTACGTGGGTCATACCCGCAGGACTTCACAGAGGCGGCGAAATAGCGGCCAGAGTCAAGGATGCTTTCGGCAGCGAAAGGGAGATCCCCATTATCCAGCGCTGGCCAGTGCGTACCCCGCGGCCATATCGTGAAAGGCTGCTGCCAAACGAACCGTTTATAACGGGACAGCGCGTCATCGACGGGCTCTTCCCCATCGCCAAAGGCGGCACCGCCTGCATCCCAGGCGGGTTCGGCACCGGCAAGACCGTCACCCAGCATCAGCTCGCCAAGTGGGGCGACGCGCAGGTCGTCATATACATAGGCTGCGGAGAGCGCGGCAACGAAATGACGGACGTCCTCGAACAGTTCCCTGTGCTGGAGGACCCGCGCTCGGGCCGTCCGCTCATGGAACGCACGATACTCATAGCCAATACGTCCAACATGCCGGTCGCGGCGCGCGAGGCTTCCATTTACACGGGCATCACGATCGCCGAGTATTTCCGTGATATGGGTTACGACGTGGCCATCATGGCGGACTCCACTTCGCGCTGGGCCGAAGCCCTTCGCGAGCTCTCCGGACGTCTCGAAGAGATTCCGGCCGAGGAGGGCTTCCCCGCCTACCTGCCCAGCCGTCTGGCGGAATTTTACGAAAGGGCCGGACGCGTGATCACGCTTAACGGCGAGAACGGCAGCGTCTCCGTCATCGGAGCCGTTTCGCCTCCCGGCGGAGACTTCACGGAACCGGTCACAAGGCACACGAAGAGGTTTATCCGCTGCTTCTGGGGACTGGACAAGAACCTCGCCAACGCCCGCCACTATCCGGCTATTTCGTGGATCGACTCTTACAGCGAATATGCAGGCGAGGTCAACGACTGGTTCTGCCAGCATGTCGACCAGCGCTGGGGCGAAGTGCGTGACGAAGTGCGCCAGATCCTGGCCGAGGATATCCGCGTCCAGCAGGTCATCAAGCTGGTAGGCGAAGACGTGCTGCCTGACGATCAGAGACTCGTGGCCTTCACGGCGTTTTTGATCAAAAACGGCTATCTGCAGCAGAACTCCTTTGGCTCGGACTCCTATTCGCCGCTGAAGAAGGGCTTTGAGATACTGGACATTATTCTGTCCTTCCACCATCGGGCCATGGAACTGGTGAAAAAGGGCATTCCTATCTCGCTGATAAAGGAAGATGAGTCCGTGGACGAAATAACGCACCTTCGCGAACTCGACGCCGAAGATCAGCAGGGATTTGACCAGATAAAGAGACGCATCGCCAACCACCTCGAGAGGGTCGAGACGGAGCGTACGAGAAAGCTTGGAGGCGACTAGACGATGGCCCGGCTTGAATATATTGGCGTTAAGGACATAGACGGACCGTTCGTGCTCGTTGAGAATGTAAAAGGAGTTGGCTACGGCGAACTGGTTGAAATACGCGACGCCGCCGGACGCCTGCGCCACGGGCAGGTCAAATCGCTGAGCGAAAAAGCGACGCTGGTGCAGGTCTTCACAGGCACCGGCGACCTGATCCCCAGCACCACGAAGCTGCGCTTCCTGGGCAGACCTCTTGAGGTACATCTTTCCAAGAGCATGCTGGGGCGTACCTTCAACGGACTCGGTGAACCGCGGGACGGCTGCGGCGAGATCTACGGCGGCAAAAGGGTAAACATCAACGGAATGCCGCTGAACCCGATGGCGCGCCAGTATCCGAAGGACTTTATCCACACGGGCATCTCGGCAATCGATACGCTGACCACGCTGATACGCGGACAAAAGCTGCCGATCTTCTCCGGCAACGGCCTGCCTCACAACCAGCTGGCCGTCCAGATTGCCACTCAGGCAAAGATCATGGGATCCGATGAATTTGCAGTTGTCTTTGCCGGCATCGGCATCAAGCACGACGACGCAGCCTTCTTCACGCAAAAGCTGTCTTCGCGCGGACGCAGCAATAACATCGTCACCTTCCTGAACCTGGCCGACGACCCGGTTATCGAACGCATCGCCACGCCGCGCATGGCGCTGGCCACGGCGGAATATCTGGCGTTTGAACTCGGTCTGCACGTGCTGGTCGTTATCACGGACATGACAAGCTACTGCGAAGCCCTGCGCGAACTCGGCGTCGCGGCAGGCGAAGTCCCCAGCCGCAAAGGCTACCCTGCCTATCTGTACAGCGACCTCGCTTCTCTCTATGAGCGCGCCGGCGTTGTGCGCGGAGTCGAGGGCAGCGTCACGCAGATACCGATCCTCACGATGCCCAATGACGACATCACGCACCCGATCCCGGACCTCACCGGCTTCATCACCGAGGGGCAGATCGTTCTTTCGCGCGACCTGGACGCTAAGGGCATCTATCCGCCGATAGACATACTGACGAGCCTCTCGCGTCTGATGAAGGACGGCATCGGCAAGGGCTTCACGCGCGAAGACCATCCGAGCGTATCAAGCCAGCTGTTCGCATCCTACAGCCGCGTGCAGGAAGTCCGTTCGCTCGCAAGCGTTGTCGGCGAGGATGAACTCTCCAAGAACGACAAGGCCTCCCTGGAGTTCGGCAAATTGTTCGAGGACCGTTTCCTCAGACAGGGCGTCGACGAGGAACGCGAGATAGGCTATTCTCTCGACATGGCCTGGGAGATCCTCAGCACACTGCCGAAGAGCGAACTTACGCGTGTCTCGCTCGCAGATATTCAGGAGCATATCAAGAGCAAGGAAGAATAGTTTTACAGCAAATGCCAATCGGGCGTCCGCTAACCGGGCGCCCGGTTTTTTTATGACTGTCAGGTAATAGCTCGTTGACATTACTAAGTTTGGCATTACACTTGCAAATATACGTTTAAACATTAACGATATCAGTTTCGAGGAGGAAACATATTATGAAAAAGATCATTATCATCAATGCCAGCCCGCGCAGAGGCGGCAATTCAGACACCATCGCCGACAAACTTGCGGCTGAAATCAAAAACGCCGAGGTCGAGATCTTCAGGCTGCGCGAAAAGAAGGTCAATCCCTGTCTGGCCTGCAATGCCTGCAAGAGCAAAGACACCCCGTTCTGCATCCAGAAGGACGATATGAGCGCGCTGATCCCCAGTCTCGACTCCTGCGACGGCATCGTGCTGCTCTCGCCGATCTATTTCGGCACCATCAACGGCCCTGCCAAAACACTGATAGACCGCCTCTACTGCTTCTTCAACCCCACGAAGCCCAATGCCTCGATAGCTTCCAGACGCGGCAAAAAGTGCGCGGTCATTTGCTGCTGCGGAGCCGGCCCGGCAGACGTATACAGCAAGGGCGCCGGGGACCAGACAAAGAGCTTTGCAGTAGCGGGCGCTGACGAGTTCAAAGCCTACACCTGCGGCGGCGTCAACGAGCCCGGAAGCTGCAAGAACAACGCCAAAGACATGCAGGCCGTCAGCGAGATCGCAGCCTGGCTGTCAAAGTAATACCAGAGAAAAGTTTAACATCCGTAAAAAAAACAGGCACCGGTCGATCTGACCAGGGCCTGTTTTTTTCGAATCGCTGTTCAGCATGACTTCCGTAAATGGCACTGCGTGTAAACGCAGCCGCGGCAAACTGAACTTCCGCGGCGCCGCGCCGCAAAGGCGCAAGCTGCCTGAGGGCTATTGCAGCTGTGACGTGCAGTGAGGGCAGCGCGTGGCTTCGTCGTCTATCTCCTGTTTGCAGAACGGGCAGACGCGTTTGGGCTTGGGAGCCGGAGCGGGCTTCTGGAGCCTGGCGGCGGCGCGTACGATGCAGAAAATCGCAAAGGCCTGAATAAGGAAGTAAATAATGTTGTTGATGAACTGTCCATAAGCGATGACAGGCAGGCCGGCCTTCTGCGCCTCAGCCAGAGTGGCCGCAGGCGTCGAGGAGAGGTTTACAAACAAATTGGAGAAGTCCACGCCCCCCATGATGAGCCCGATAGGCGGCATCAGGATGTCCGTCACCAGAGAGGCAACGATCTTTCCGAAAGCGGCGCCGATGATGACGCCCACCGCCATATCCAGCACGTTGCCCTTCATAATAAAATCCTTGAATTCTTTAAACATTTGCAATTACCCCTTTCGATATATTCAGCCGCGAATCGCGTCGAGCCGCGGCACTGCTTCCATCAAAGCTTTTGTGTACGGGTGGGCGGGAGAATTTATCAGCCGCTCCGAAGGACCTTCTTCGCAGAGACAGCCGTCTTTCATGACTATGATCCGGTCGGCGGCACGCCCGGCCAGGATGAGATCATGCGTCACAAATAGCAATGACATTCCGTCTGAAACACGTTTTTTCAGCGCATCTATTATATCACCGCGCGTGGAAACATCCTGCATGGAGGTTGGTTCGTCGCAAAGCAGCAGTTCCGGCGACAGCATTAAGGCCCGCGCCAGTTCCACCCTCTGTCTTTGCCCTCCGGAGAGGGACACCGCCCGCGAAGCCAGAATACGTTCTCCCGTGAGGCCAAACTCTGCCAGCAGAGTCTCCGCCCTTGCGTGCCTGCTTTCTTTATCCAGCCCCAGCCGCGCTATCAAAGCCGGTTCGATGACCGCGTCTATGGCTGAGAGCCCAGGCGGAATAGCTCCGTAGGGGTCCTGCGGCACGTAGCCGCAGCGCCTGCGCAGCTCTGTTATCTCGTGTTTAGCAAGTCCGTCCGCGTCTTTGCCAAAGATCGCAACGGAGCCTGAGGTCTTCTCTGCCAAACCGATGATGGCCCTCAGCAGCGTCGTTTTGCCGCTGCCCGACTCCCCCACGACGGCGAGAGTGCCTCCGGCCGCCAGAGAGAGCGACAGGCTCTCGACGGCAGTGTGAACAGCGCCGCTTCTGGATGTAAATTTGACCGTTAGGTCCCGGACGGACAGGACGTCGCTCACAGCATCGCCTCCACCAGTCTCTTCGTATAAGCGCGCCTGGGCGCCGTGACGATTTCGCGAGGAGAACCGCTTTCTATCAGCTCTCCGTCCTTCATGACCAGCAGTCTGTCGCAGACGGAGGCAGCCAGAGGCAGATCGTGAGTCACAAGCAGCACCGTAAGCCCGCGTTCGGCGCGCAGCCCGACAAGCAGCTTGAGGATGCCGGCCTGAGTAATCACGTCAAGAGCCGTGGTCGGTTCGTCGGCCAGCAGCAGCGACGGAGAACAGGCCAGAGCCAGGGCGATCGCCGCACGCTGTTTCTGTCCGCCGGAGAGTTCGTGAGGATATTTCTTCGCGGCCTGCGCGTCAAGCCCGCATTCGGCCAGCAGCGCAGCGATCTTTTCGCCGGTCTCCGTCCTCTTGAGGCCGGAATGAGTTTCAAGCACCTCTTCTATGTGACGTCCGATGGTAAGCACCGGCGTGAACGAGTTGAGCGCGCCCTGCGGCACAAGCGAGATGCGCTTCCAGCGCAGTTCGCGCAGTTTATCGCCGCTGAGCGAAAGGAGATCGTTCCCTTCAAAGGCAATCGACCCGCTGATAGAAGTTCCATGCGGCAGCAGTCCCAGGATCGACGAGATAATGGTCGTCTTGCCGCTGCCCGACTCACCTACGAGCCCCGTAAAGGAACCCTGTTCAAGCGTGAAGGAAACGTCTTTGACAGCCTTAGTCTCCGAACCTTTGTAGCGCACGGAGAGCTCTTTTACGTCAATCATCGCCGCCGCCCCCAAGCCTCGGGTCGATCTTCTCCTCAAGCCAGCGGCCCATATCGAGGAAAATCAGGCAGAGGATCACGATGCCAAGCCCCGGCGGCAGCAGCAGCCACCAGGCGCCTTCCGTGAAGGCGCCGAACGACTGCGCCTCGTGGAGCATTCTGCCCCACGAGATGAGCCTCGGATCGGAAAGACCGAGAAATGCCAGTCCGGCTTCGGAAAGGATCGCGCCAGGCACTCCAAGCGCCAGGTTGGCGAGCATGATGGGCGCCGTTTCCGGCACCAGATGCCGCCAGAGGATGTAGCTCCGTTTGGCGCCCAGCGCTTTGAGCCCTTCCACCCAGGGGCTTTCGCGCACTGTGAGCACCAGAGAGCGCACGGAACGCGCCGTACCCATCCAGGAGAAGATCGAAAGTATGAAGACGAGCTGCCAGAGCCCCTTGCCCCAGATGCCGGCCAGCACCATGAGGATCGGCAGCGTCGGGATCGAAAGCAGCACGTCAACGGCCCTCATGATCAGCGCGTCAGTGAGCCCGCCGATGTAACCGGCCGCAAGCCCGAAAGCGAGTCCCAGCACACAGGCGATCACAGTGGCGGAGATGCCGACGATCAGAGAAGTCCTGATGCCGTACATCAGCAGCGTGAAGACGTCGCGTCCGCGCTGGTCGGTGCCGAGCAGTCCGGTCCTGCCGCCCGGCAGCGAGAGCTCCAGATTAGCGGAATCGACGCCGTCCAGCCTTAACTGGTAGGAACCCTGCGACGGGAAAAGTCTCGAAGCGCCGCTGCCGATCAGCGGCAGACCCAGTTTCTGTTTGAACAGCATATCGCGCGCGTCAAGGTTGAGCCAGTATTCTGACTGACCTGACAGAGTTGCCAGCGTAAATTCATTTTTCGGCGTGACCCATACGACCTCGACCGTTTCCTCCGGATCCGCGGTGACCCTGCCGGTCAGTGTGAATACGGAAGGCGGCAGTTTGTCCCAGTCGAAGGCAAGTCCCCGCTCGTCGCAGTAAAACTCCTCGTTGGCTGGAAGCCGCAGATTCCACCACAAGGGCCGCGCAAAGGGCGCTCCTACCACGCGCGAAGGTTCGCCCGGCAGTAGCAGAGGCGCGAAGATCGCGGCCAGACAGATGACGATAAAGGCTATGACCGATTTGCGCTTCAGAAAAGAGCTCATCTGTTCTCGCCCTCGATCCTTACGCGCGGGTCCACCATGCCATAGACGAGGTCGGCGAAAAAGTTGCTGACGACCGTCATCAGCGCAAGCAGGTAGAAGGCGGCCCCGGCCGCCGGATAATCGTGGCCGGAAACGGCCTCGAGCAGGAAGGTGCCCACGCCGTGGAGAGAGAATACCGATTCGGTAATGACCGCGCCGGAGACAAGCCCCGGCACCGACATGAGCAGGATCGTGAGGATCGGCGGCAGAATGGTGCGAAACGCATGACCATAGACCACCCTGCTCTCCGACAGTCCTCTGGCGCGGGCCATCAGCACAAAATCCTCTCCCAGCGCGCGCACCATGAGGTTGCGCACATAGAGAGCCCAGCCGCCGAATCCCATCAGGGTGAGCGAGAACACCGGCAGCGCCAGGTGCCAGACATAATCCAGCGTCAGCGTCAGACCTCCGTCAGGCGGAGGCACAGAGACGCTGCCTCTCAGCGGGAAAAGCGGGAATTCACGCGCAAACAGCATCAGCAGCACCAGCTGTACGAAAAAGCCGGGGAAGGAAGCAGTGATCGCGCCGGCGCGCAGCACCAGACGCTCGATGAATTTGCCCCTGTTGAGCGCGGCCTTGACGCCGAGCCAGATGCCAAGCACGGAGGAAAACACCATCGACGAAGCCATCAGCGCAAGGGTGCCGGGTAGACGCGAAAGCAGTTCGTCCCAGACAGGCTTGCCGCTCAGAAACGAAAGTCCGAAGCGAAACGTCAGCATCTGGCGGATATAGATAAAGAACTGCTGGACCAGCGGCTTGTCGAGACCGTAAAGCGCACGCAGATGAGCCTTGGCCTCAGGCGAAAAGTTCGGATCGATAATAGTGCTGACCGGATCGCCAGGCATGATGCGAAACAGCAGGAAATTCAGCACCAGCACGGCGGCCAGCACTCCCAGTGAGGAAAGTATGCGTCCGGTCAGCCAGCGGCGCTTCACTTTGCCGCGCTCCCTGGCCGCGGGTTAGACAACATTCTGTAAAACGGGTTTTTCTTCATCATCACATATTCGCCAGGCCGGTACTCCTCAACCATAAAAGGCCCGCAGCCGACCAGGCCGCTGGGACCGTACCTGGCGGATTTGTCGAGCGGATTCCAGTTCTGCCAGTCGCTGATCTTTGCAAGGACCTTGCTTGGAAAGCAGGGCAGCCCGCCGATGTTGTCGAGGTACCAGTAGCTTACGCCATCCATGCGTACGGTCAGCACGTCACCGTTCGCGGAGACGGATCTGACGCTTTTCACGGAATCGAAGAAACGAGGCACGCTGTTCTTTTTGAGAAATTCGATCGTCGCCTTCACATCGTCGGCCGTCAGAGGGCTGCCGTCGTTCCATTTGAGGCCTCGCCTTATTTTGAACACAAGCTCCGTGTGTTCCCCGGAACCGGCGCCTGCGGTCCTGACGCTCCAGGAAGCGGCCAGAGCAGGCATGTCTTCCAGCGTAAACGGATCGGTGCCAAGCAGGCTCTCGTAAATCATCCCCAGCACCTGCCACGAATAGGCGCTGCTGGCCGCGAACGGGTTCAGGCTGCGCGGCTCGTCCGCCAGGACCATGTTGAGGCGGCGTTTTTTCCCGTCTCGAGGCTCGGCCATTATAAGGGTCCACATGTTGTCAGCTGTTGTTTTGTCCGTAGTAAGCACGTTCTTCCACCGTTTTGAGATTACGGACACTGAAAATCTGCTGTAGATCGGCACCGAAGGCACCAGGTCGGCCAGCAGCTTCTGGCACTCGGCGGAGGCCTTCTGCGCCGCCTGCCTGTCCCGCGCATAACGCAGCCGCAGAAGAGCGGCGTCCAGCTTTTTGTCACGGGTGCCGGTCATGTTGTAGCCGCCGGCCACGTCCATAGCGCTGTGGTAGAAGGAATAGAGCGAATCAGGATTGCGGCCCATGCTCCAGGCCAACACCGCCAGGGAATAATCTTTGCGGTCAAGTTTTGCTATCATGGCCGAGAAATCCAGCGGGTCCACGTCGACCGGGAAACCTACGGCCCGCAGAGAATCAGCCGTCTGTTCAGCCAGTTCCGCCGTAGTCGGCGCAACGCTCGCAAGCGGAGCCAGCAGCTTCATTTTCGGCAGCGGCTGTCCGTTCGGCCGCACCAGCATCCCGGCCAGATTCCATGTATAACCGGCCTTTTTCAGCAGCGCGCGCGCCTCGGCTGGATCGTAAATATTTTTTGCGCTGTCGGCCATGGCCCAGGGAGAAACAGGCGGCAGCCAGGAGTTGATTGGTTCGCAGTAGCCGGAAAAGATCGTGCGCACGATGTTATTGCGGTCGATGGCTAAGGCCGCGGCCTTGCGCAAGTTTTTATCGTTCCAGGGCGCGGTCTTGTTGTTAAGCAGCAGGAAAAAGGCGTGGAAGCCGCGCGCCAAAGACATGGAGAGTTTTGGATCGCTGCTCAGCCTGTCGATGTCAGACGGGCGCGTAATGTCGCTGATAATGTCGAGGTCGCCGTTCTCCGCCGCCAGCACCTGGGCGTCGGGATTTGTGATGATGACCATGCAGAGTCTCTCAATGCGCGGCCCGTAAACCTTCTGCAGATCAAAACGGGCGGCGGCGCAGGCCGCTGACGCAGCCAGAACGGCGCAAAGCAGAAGACATGCGAACGGAAGGAGACGTTTGGCTTGCCGCACTACTCCGACCTCACCAGCAGTTCGCGCGAAGGCACCGGCTTGCCGGAAACGATATTGAGCATCAGCCGTCCCGTCAGCACTCCGGTCTCAAACACCGGCGTGAAGGAAGGCGAATCAAAAAGTATCGAATATGAATCCGTACGCTTGAAGCCAAGCGTTATGAACGGCATCGGGAAGTTCTCCGGCACGTTGCCGGGATCCTGCCAGATCACGCCCTCTGCCCTGCGGTCGCAGAGCCGGCGGAACTCTCTCACGCTCTTGCAGGGATCACCGTCCGTGCATTTGAACATAAGCTCGTAATCGGAATGTGAGAACGTACGCTCGAGACCAGCCGCAAATGGCGAGAACCAGGGCGCCGACAGGCAGCGCAGCACGACGCCGACAAGCCCGCTCCTGTTCGTGGAAAGGTTGCGCGCGTTGCGGTCCGGGCGGTAATCAAGGCTGCGTACGGATTCCATCACGCGCAGCTTCGTCTTCTCCGATATGCGCGGATCTCCACGCAGCACACGGCTCACGGTAGCCTTGTCGACACCCGCGCTCTGCGCCACATCCTGCATCGTTACGACCATATCCTCACCGCCCGTGCAACCGATTGTTTTCATTGTAAGTATTATAAAATACAACCGGCCGCCGGTAAAGAAAAAGATGCGCATTCGCGGCATAAAACCGCAAAAGCGCACCATATAAGCATTTGACCGTGTACACCTTTAAGCCTTCGCCGCGCCAATCACAGCGGCCTGCGCGGCCCCTCAGAAGCGGGCTCTGTTCAGCGGAAGTTTTTCAGAAATTCCAGGATCGTGTCCACCGCTCCGTCGATGCCGACCTTGCTGGTGGAAATGCAAATATCATAGGTATCTATGGCTCCCCAGCTGCGGTCAGTGTAGTATTCGTAATATTTGGCGCGTTTTTTATCCACCAGCGCGATGCGCTTTTTGATGTCGTCTTTTGAAAACGCAAGGCCATCAGGCACCATCGCCATCTTTCTGGCTACTCTGTCCTCGATGTCTGCATAAATGAAGCAGTTGACGCTGCCGTAGTCCTTAAGCACATAGTCGGCGCAGCGGCCCACGATGACGCAGGCGGATTCCTCGGCAAGTTTTTTGACAAGCTTGGACTGTTCAGTGTAAACGATGTCGGACGGCGTCTGCTGATAGAAGATCGGCATCGCGAATCCTGGCATGACCGGATATATCGGGGTGGGCGCCTTTTCGTCGTGTTCGTTAAGGAACTGTTCCTCCAGCCCGGCATCCTTGGCGATCATGTCCACAAGCTCCTTGTCGTAGAACTTAACCCCAAGTTTGTCCGCCAGACGTACGCCGACCTCGTGGCCTCCGCTGCCAAACTGTCTGCCTATCGTAATTACGCGATTTCCCATGCGAACACACTTCCCTTCCTTTTGTAACAGTTAAAATTATACATTCATCAGACCATTTTGGAATGCGCAACATGCGCGGCAAACATTTTTATCGGTTATACTTTACGCAGATGCAATAAAAACGGAGCGTGAGCAAATGATCAAAGCGCTTGAAATATACAAAAGACTGCGCGGCTCTTTCGGCGCGCCAGACTGGTGGCCGGGAGAACCGTACGAGATCATGGCCGGAGCCGTGCTGGTGCAAAACACAGCCTGGGGAAATGTCGAGAAAACCATCGCGAATTTCAAAGGGCGTCTGTCGCCGGAATACGTAGAGGCTCTGCCGCTTGAAAAGCTCAGGAATTTGATACGTCCGAGCGGGTTCTACAACGCAAAATCCATCTGCCTCAAAGAATTGACAAGATGGTACAAAAGCTATGATTATTCTGTTGCCGAAGTCCGCCAGACCGCTCAGGAAAAACTGAGGCTGGAACTGCTCGCCATCAAAGGTGTGGGCGAGGAAACGGCAGACGCGATCCTGCTTTACTCATTCAGGTTTCCGGCCTTTGTGGTCGACGCATACACAAAAAGGCTGCTGGTCAGGCTGGACGCTCATGCTGAGCTGTCAAATGCGGCGATCAAAAATTTCTTTGCAGGTCCTCTTGGCGGGGACGTCGGCTCTTTGGCGGACTGCCATGCGCTGATCGTCGCCCATGCGAAAAAGTATTGCCGCAAAACTCCGCTCTGCGCCGGCTGTCCTCTCGCAGATGCCTGTTCCTGCGGCAGTGCCGGTGTTGACGCGGTCAAAACCGGCGGCTGAAAATACAGTCTTAGAAAGTTACTTTACAAGTATCACCCTGTAGCCGTCGTCCGTCTTTTCAAAGGAGCTCTTCCAGCCGTCATGGCGGCCGCAGCGGATTACGCTCTCGCGTGCCGTTACCGTGCTCACCAGCACTTCCACCCTGCCGGCTGAAAGTCCGTTGAGCGTCTTCTTTGTCATCTCCGCAGGCTGCGGCGTGGGAATGCCTCGTGCGTCCACCGTCGTCTTCTCCACCATCGTTAAACGCCTCCGTCTCTGTCTGGATGTCTTTATCTTATCACATTAACGCCGAATTGCGTCGGCAGCAGTCTGATTTTCTGTCGTTTTGCCCAAAAACATCGGCAGCGCGACAAACATCGACACCGGACAGAGGGAGGAGGCTTATTTAATATGCGAGGATCCGCCTGAGACCTTCGCCTTGCTTTGCTTTAATCAGTAATATTGTTTGATAACGTTTCTGCCCAGGGACGTCATTCTGGCGGCTATATCGTCCAGCAGACGGAATTTAAGGCGCAATTCGGCAGGAAAATCGCTGTTCTGGTGCGCGGCGTTGACCGTTCTGCCGATGAACAGATAAAGGTCCGTGCAGCGTTCGATCAGGATCCTGGCAAGCATGGAAGCGCCGTTGTTTCTGTCCAGCGCGTCGATGGTCGACTGCGCGGCCGGCCTCCTGATGTATTCGTCAAAGAGTTCCAGCACGACCTTCAGCGTCAATACGCCCTCCGTGACCAGATCGACACCCTCAATTTTTCCCGTGGGCGGAATATTCTCATCGCCGTCGTCCATGTTAACTTCAAGTTTTTTGCCGAGCTCGCGCGCCACTATCTCGGCGCTGGTGCCTCCGCTCACGATGTGCAGCCCTTTCTGCGACATATACTCGCTGACGACGCGTTTGTCGTCTGCTGCGTTTTTGGGCGGGCCTGAAAGGAACGCCACGCACTGTTTCGGCAGTACGTGGATTGCGGAAACGGTAGTGTCGTCGCCAGGATTGCCTTCGTAAAGGTCGCTGCCGACGGAAAGTATCTTTCTGATCAGCCTCGGCGCGGAGACCCCGCTGCGGCAGCAGTCACCGGCAAAGTTCACAACGTTCTCCCAGCCCCAGCCGAAGCTGAGCGTCTCTCCCATGCCGGCCTGAGTGACGCCGTCGCTCACAAGCATGAAATAATCTCCCGGCAGCGCCTGAAAGCGGCTCTCGCGCACCGGTTTTCCTGCGATGTTTTTCTCGCTGTAAGTTATCTGCAGCGGTTCCCCGTTTCTGATGCAGATGCAGGGCGGATTGTCGTACTCCACCAGATAAGCGGAGCCGTCGCTGCCGATGCGCAGTATCATGAAAGTCGAGTAGGCTATATCGCGTTCCTTATCGACCGGCAGCGTGTGGGCGATGGTGTCGACCGTATCCTCCACCGAAGCGCCCTCGCCAATCATCGTGGAAATTATTTTAGACGTGAGCGTGGCGAGGATATTGGCCTTGACCCCGCTGCCGAGGCCGTCGGCTAACACCAGCAGCGTGGACTTCTCGCCGCGCACGATCTGGACTCTGTCCCCGCACAGCTCCTCGTTCTTCTTGATGAGGCTGTCATAACAGACGTCAGTGCAGAGGCTTCTCATCTTTTTCCCTGCCCTCGTATATGATCAGGTCCTTGAGCTTAGTCAGCGTGACCTTTGTCTCCGCCGTCGTTTCGCCTATAAGGCTGGCGATGTCCTGAGCCACCGTCATCTGCTTGTTGATAACGTTCTGGGCCATATCCATCGTCGCCATCTTGAGCTTGTCGAGAGCCTCGCGCTCGTTTTCGGATTTGGTAATGTCCTGCATAAAGCCAATGGCTATCTCCTGGTCTGGCACATAGATGATCGTCTCTCTGACTATCACGTCGCGGTCTTTGTATCTGACCTTCTGGGGCGGTTCGTCGGCGCTGTTGGCAAAAACGATCGCGAAGTTGACCGGATCAAGGAAATCCTCCAGCGGCCGGCCCACGATCTGCTGGCGCGAATGTCCGAAGAGCTGCTGCGCTGCCAGGTTGCACTCGCGCACCTGCAGCGATTTATCAACGGCTATGATGTAGTCGGGGCTCACGGAAAGTGTGACGTTCGCGAGCGTCTCCGATATCTGGCTCATATAGGGCAGACACATGTAAAGCTCAGCCTTGCCCTGATAGACGGCGATCGCTTTGTCGCGGCAAGTCCTGTAGCCGCAGCTGCCGCAGTTGAGTTCCTGTTCGGGAGTCGTCTTGCCTATCTGGGCGAGGATGGAACGGATCGTCTTTTCGTCCGGCACAATCTCTTTGACCGGCTGTGGCTTTATCGTCCTTGACAGATCCAGATCAGCGCGCGGCTGAAGCCTGATGCCGCGCAGGCTGCGCACAAAACCGCGCGTCTCCAGCGCCAGGTTGACCGGCTGATATTCGCCGCGTCCGCTCTCAGGCCCGTTGATGCAGCTGCCGTAACAGGCGCTGGCCTCTATAAAGCAGTTATGGACCAGCCCTTTTTCTATCTCCTGCAGCAGTTCGATGATATCCTTGGCACCCTGTACGCTCATAAAATTATAACGTTCAAGGACGTCCGAATCCTTGGGCAGCACAGCCCTAACATCGTCAAGTATCCCCTCGTAGACAGGGTACAGAGAAGCTTCCGTCGGCTCGTTGTCCAGCTGCGTCTCCGGCAGCGAACCGGCGTCTATGCCCTCTTCGCCGAGCCAGGCTGAAAGCTGTCTGAACGTCACCACGCCGTCCGTCCAGGCAGGTTCGGAGGTGCGTGCTTCCTCTATTTTAGATATACAGGGCGCGAAGAAGATCACCTTAAGATCCTCGCCGTACTTCTTTTTAAGCATCATGGAGTAGGTCTCCATAGGAGACAACACCGGCGCAAGTATTCCCGTCAGCTGCGGGAAATATTTCTGCACCAGGAAGATGGCCGTCGGACAGCAGGTGGTGATCATGTTGTCCATGCGCGCTTCCGCCAGTATTTCAGCGTAGCGCCTCGAAACCTCGCGCGCACCTGCCGCCGTCTCGCCCACTATGTCGAAGCCCAGTTTTTTGATCGCCGTGACAAGCTTGAGACGGTTTTCGCGTCCGAACACGGACACAAATGAAGGGGCCAGCGCAGCCGCTTTTCTGACCGAACGGTCTTTGGCCAGCTCCTTGATGGAAGAGATGTCGTGCATCAGTGATTTCGCCTTCTGCGGGCAGTTGCGGATGCATCTGCCGCAGAGGATGCAGTCGTCCTCCAGCACTTCCACGTGATTGTTGCTGTATCTGATTGATTTCACCGGGCAGACTTTAAGGCATTTGTAACAGTTCTTGCAGTTGGCCTCGGCCACATGTATATACTTCATTTGTCTCTCCTTCCGAGGATCTCTGCAGCGAAAAACTTCTCTGTCTCCTCAGGTCTTACGAAAAACTGACATCCGTCCACTTTGACCGACACGCCTGGTTCCGAACACTGTCCCATGCAGAATGAACCGCTGAGATCTGTCTCTTTGCCGAGATTATGGTCCGCTATCAGTTTTTGCAAATGCCGGACCACTTCTCTGGCTCCTTTGATATGGCAGGAACTGCCGACGCAAACGACGATCTTTATCATTCAGCCGCCTCCGTGTATATTCAGCGTAACAGAGCTGTTCTTGCAGCTCTGACCGCCTTAAGACCGATTTTCGCGCCCTTCCGTCTTGCGCTGGCGCTGCCGCCCTTATCAATTGCGGCACTCTAATTATACAGTGCTCGGCGCAGTTTGCGTAGGAGCGCAAAACGGCCGCCCGACGATATTTTTCGCGGCCTTTAAATAGCGAAGCGGGACCAGCGCTGAATAAAAGCTGCGCCGATCCCGCTTCGCGATTTATCTGAGGATCAATTATTTTGTAAGAATTACATTATAACCGCCGTCGTTCTCTTCAAAAGAAGCGCTCCAGCCCGCGTGCTCGCCGTAGCGCATAACGTTCTCTCTCGATGTGACTGTATCAACCAGCACTTCCGCTCTGCCGGAAGAGAGTCCTTCCAGAGCCTTTTTAGTCATCAGCACCGGCTGCGGACAGGAATATCCACGCGCGTCAACGATCTTTGTTTCCATCTCTATTCAGCTCCTTTATCGTTTCGATCTTAACCAGCTTCAGTCCCCAACAGCGCCTCAGATCCTGTTCCTGAACAGCCAGCCGACGACCAGGCAGAAAACCAGACCGACGAGCGTAGCAGGAGCGCCATACGCTCCTATGCCGGTGCCGGAGCTGGCCAGACTGAAGTTGTGCGCAAAGGCGGCGCCCAGCAGCATGCCCATCACAAATACGCCGGCGTCTGAATCACCCTCGCCCGACATGATGAGCATGCGCCCGGGGCAGCCGCCGGCCAGCGTGAACGCGAGTCCGGAAAGCACCATGCAGGAAGTTCCAGAGCTGCATCGTATGAGCTACAGGCTGATTCTCAAAACCTGGATGGAACTGGCCAAGAGCCAGATTCGCCGCAAAAGCGGCCACGATAAAAGCTGCGATTCCCTTGAACAGGTGGGCATCCTTGACCATAATAAGATCGCGGATGGCGCCCACAGTGCAGAAACGGCTGCGCTGCGCCAGCCAGCCCACCGCAAGTCCTGCCGCAAGCGAGGCCAGTATGGGCGCGTGCATGGAGCCAGGGCCTTTGAGCGAGAAGAACACAGGCCCTGTCCCCTCGGTGCCAAACAGAGGCTTCAGGAAAAGCAGCGCCAGGATGGCAACCGCAAGCAGCGGCATCACCAGCCCAGCTGCCTTCGGGTTCTGACGCGCGGCCCCCAAGCTGAACCCTTTATAGAGGAACGCCACTCCTACTCCAACGCCGACTGCAAGTCCGGCGATGCCCGCAAGCGAGTTGAGATCTCCGCCCGCGAGGCGCAGATAGGCGCGCCAGGGACAGCCGAGGAAGACCAGCGCGCCGATCATGGCGAAGAAACCGAGTCCCAGGCGTACCATCGGCGAAGAACCTCCGCGCGGCTTGTATTCGCTGAAAATCAGCGCCGATATGAAGGAGCCAAGGATAAACCCGGGGATTTCAGGACGCAGGTACTGCACGACAGCAGCCCTGTGCAGGCCGAGGGCGCCTGCTATATCCCGCGTAAAGCAGGCGACGCAGAAACCCATATTGCCCGGGTTGCCAAGTTTAACAAGAAATGCGGCGATAACACCAAATACGAGTCCGGCTATGACCGGACCATTTTTGGAAACCATAATGCGATTCATTGAATGACCTCCCAAAGTGATCTAATGTCAGCAGAGCTGTTCAGCGCTATATTCGCGAAGAGCGTCTGATACTTTGGGACAACGGTTTTACAGGAAGGACAGAAGGGACAATCCAGCCGTTCCAAAGCAGGAAGACGCACGATCAAAGGCTCGGGCCGCGAACCCATGCAAAACGCATCAGGACATTGCGTCGTCCTCCTTTCTGACAGCCGGAATTTTGTGAACTTTGAAAAGTATATATTACAAACGCTGCTCCGTCAAACGGCGCATGAATGGATAACGCGTCTGACGGAGCAGCGTTTTATGTGCAAATAGACAAAAACTGCGTCTTAATTTCTTGCGACAGTCACAAGCCTCGAGAATATTTCCGCCTGCAGCGGGTCGGCAGCGGACAGACACTCAGGGTGCCATTGAACGCCAACTACGTAGGACGACGGCATCGCCACGCCTTCGACAAGTCCGTCGCGCGTCTGAGCGATGATCTCCAGGTCAGGCGCCAGATGGTTGACGACCTGATGGTGCATGGAGTTGACGCGCATCACGCGTCCACTGAGAGAGGGAAAATACTCTGGCATCAGCACGTCTACATCGTGAACATAGCCTTCCGTCACATCCGGACATTTGTGCAGCTTCCACTCGGGTTTCAGATCCGGCAGGTTCTGGTGCAGATCGCCGCCCAGCGCCACATTGATGAGCTGACAGCCGCGGCAGATGCCGAGCACCGGCTTCCCAGCTTTTAAAACTGCTTTGAGCAGCGCGAGTTCAAACCGGTCGCGTT
>Ga0163159_1000610_pt1 | contig 42054 bp, 40 predicted proteins | sample BioMet9_FD_108702 | JGI IMG/M metagenome (GOLD analysis project Ga0163159, IMG submission 108702) | Microbial communities from bioreactor (seeded with sewage sludge) at Lawrence Berkeley National Lab, California, USA - Biofuel... | ecosystem: Engineered > Bioreactor > Anaerobic > Unclassified ... | reverse complement strand
GGCTACAACATCGGCCGTTGAGCTCTCAAGCGGACTGCCCTCATCGATTGTTCTGCGGAGCTCCTCATAAACCTTCTTCGGCAGCAGCTCCTGCATCACCTTATCATTGAACACATCTTCACCAAAAATATCTGCTGCATTGAATAAATCACTCATTCTCTCTATCCTTTCCCCATACTGTATTCTGGCAGCCGGAACTGCTTCCCCGTTATAAAGAAAGGCATCCCAACTGTATGGAACGCCTTTGTCCTGCAATCACTGCAAATGTATTTGCTTTTTATTAAAATACTCCTTTTTCATATAAAAGGCAAGCCCTTTCTTTTGAAAACTAATCATTAAATCCGGCTTCGTCTTCATCCGGCTCCAGAATATACTTCTGGGATACCCGGTGAATCTTGTCCGCCGGCAGCATAATTGTAAGCGACTGCTTTAAGTCGCGGACCCGGACCTTGCTGTGGCTGCCGCCGAATTCTCCGTCCAGCGTCCATGCGATCTCCTCCGGTGATTCGAAGCGGATATCACCGGCCTGGAAGGAAAACATGTACTCCGAATCGAACTGCTCGATCAGCAGGGCACTGATAATATTCTGCAGCTCCAGCGCATTCTTGGGTGAACGGATCAGCGTCACTTCAAAAAGTCCGTCGTCAAATACCGGGTGCTGCTTGTTCACCATATTCGGAAAACCGCCTACGGAGCGGGAATTCGTCACCATACCAAACGCAAACTCGTCCTCCAGGATGATGCCGCCTTCGTACATCACCTTCATCGGATACGAGCGGATGCTGCCTAGCCGTTTCATACCTTCCAGCACATAGGCCGCGTGGCCCAGAATGTTCTTCGACTGCTGGGGTGTCTCGTATGAAACATCCGTAAAAAGGCCGAAGGCCGCGACATATACGAAGGTATCGTGATTAAAGGATCCGACATCGCACGGAAACGCCACGCCGTTGACGGCATTGTCGGCTGCTTCCAGCAGATTCTGCGGGATCTGCAGGCTGTTTGCGAAATCATTCGTCGATCCGGCCGGAATGTAGCCGATCGGAATCTTGTGCTCACGCTCCATCATGCCTGTGACTGTCTCATCGAGCGTACCGTCCCCGCCGCAGCATACAATCCTCTCATATTCGTCCGGAAAGGCCCTGACGTATTCATACGCGTCATGGTACTTCTGTGTCGGCCTTACCGTAACCTCATACCCGGCCTTGACAAAGATATTCAGCATATCGGAAAGCTGCAGACTGACACGGCCCTTCCCGGCACGCGGATTATAAAGGAACAGAAGTTTCTTCCGCTCCATAATCTACATCGCGTTCAGCGCCTTTTCAAAATGCTCGAGCGCTGCGTCTTCATCGGTGCCGTCAGCTTCCAGATTCACATCAATATCGGCGTTGACGTCCTCACTCGCCATGAAACTCATGATACCCATGATGCTCTTGGCGTTGATGTGCTTCGTACCCCTGTTTAAATACAGCTTGCTTTCAAACTGAGAAGCCTCGTTTACAAGCATGCCGGCTGCTGTCGCGTCCGCTGACAGCGGAATACGGATGATCACGTTTTTCTTTTTCATATTATCATTGCCCTCCTTATTGAAAGCGGTACCTGTCCGCGATTTCACTGATTCTGCGAAGCCTGTGATTGACGCCTGATTTCCCGACAGGCGGATCCAGCATCTCGCCTAGTTCCTTCAAGGTTGCTTCCGGATATGCCAGCCGTAATTCAGCAATCTCCCTGAGTCCCTCCGGCAGCTCCGAATAGCCGGCGCTTTCCCGGATGTATCGAATGTCCTCCGTCTGCTTTACAGCCGCGGAAACGGTTTTGCGGATGTTTGAGGTCTCGCAGTTCACACCGCGGTTGACGGAATTCCGCATCTCCTTGTAGATACGGACGTTCTCCAGATTCATAAGCGCGACCGACGCTTCCATGATCCCGAGCATATCCACAATGCCGCTGCTTTCCTTGATGTAAACAACAAAATGGCCTTTTCGCTCGATCGTCCTCGCCGTGATGCCAAACGTCCGGATCATTTCCTCCAGCAGCCTGGCGATCTGCTTTTCGGCACAGATGATTTCCAGATGGTACGATTTGTTCGGATCGCTGATCGATCCCGCCGCCAGAAACGCTCCCCGGATAAAAGCGCGCCTGCAGCACGTCTGCAGAACAACAAGCCGCGCCTGCTTCGAAATATCCGTGTATGCTTTCCCGTCCGGTCCGACAAGACGCGCCGCCTTCAGAATACGCAGAACATCTTCCTGACGCGCGATCACCGCGTAATAGCACGACGGTGATTCCGACGTCTCCGCACGGACGGAAAGCTCCGGTTCAACATGAAAAGCACGGTGCACAAGCATGCAGAATTTGCGGGCTGCCGCCACATTCTCCGTACGAAGCCGGATTCCGTACTGTCCCGGTCCGTACGAGGTGATTCTGCATTCCATAATCAGAATCGCCGTCAGCTCCGCGATCTGACAATGCCGTCCCGGGCTTATTTCCTTTGACAATTCTTCCTTGACATCGCTGGAAAAAGACATCCTGCCTACTCCTTATCGATATCCCTGTGATCGATCGTAAGACCGACGCCGCTGCCGGAAAGCCTGCTGTAAAGCTCTTCCGCCAGCGTAACAGAGCGATGGCGCCCGCCTGTGCATCCAACCGCAATCACAAGCCGGTGCTTCCCCTCGGTAATATAATGCGGGATTAAAAATGAAATCATATCAGTAAACTTGTACATAAACTCATTATATACGGGAGACTCTTTGATAAATTTCTTAACTGCCTCATCCCGGCCGGTCAGATGCTTAAGCGCATCCACATAATACGGATTCGGCAGAAAACGAACGTCAAACACCAGATCCGAATCCTGCGGGATTCCGTATTTGAAGCCGAATGAAACGATATTTACAACGATATTCCGAAAGCTTCTGTTGTCGATAAAAATCCGGTCCAGCTCCGCTTTCAGCTCGCGTGTCAGCATATGGCTTGTATCGATGATATAGTCGGCCCGTTCCTTCAGAAACGCAAGCTGAACGCGCTCCTGATCGATTCCTTCGCCTATGCGGCCGTTGCCGGCAAGCGGATGCGTTCTCCTCGTCTCCTTGTACCGTTTGACGAGTGTTTCCTTGCTCGCATCCAGAAACAGGATTTCATATTCATATCCGTGCTTCTTAAGATCATCCAGCACTTCCGCGAATTCCGGCAGTGCCTGCCCGCTCCGGATATCGACACCGATCGCGGCCTTGTCAATTTCAGCCGCCTCTTCGATCGTGAGCTCGGCAAACTTCTCAATCAGCGGAATCGGCAGATTATCAACACAGTAAAAGCCTTCATCCTCAAGCATTTTAAGTGCGGTGCTCCTGCCGGCTCCCGACATTCCTGTTACGATTACGAAACGCATTTAGAACTCCCCCAGGAACCGGACCTCCGGTTCCAGCATCACATGATACTTATCCATTACCCGTTCCTGTATATCCGCGATCAGCATGCGCACATCCTCTGCCGTCGCGCCTCCGCGGTTGATTACAAACCCGCAGTGCTTCGTTGATACCTCGGCCCCGCCGATCCGGCAGCCGCCAAGTCCTGCTTCCATGATAAGCTTCCCGGCAAAAAATCCCTCCGGTCGTTTAAACGTGCTCCCGGCACTTGGAAATTCCAGCGGCTGCTTCGCTGTTCTGCGCTCCCGAAAATCATCCATCCGTTCCCGCACAGCCGCACGATCGCCCGGTGTCAGTGCAATCACAGCCTCCGCCGCCGTATAGCCCTCTGCCGCAACCGCGCTCGTCCTGTATCCGAAAGCAAGATCCGATGCCGGCACCGTCCGGATCTCTCCGGCCGCCGTCACTACCTTAAGCTCCTTAAGAACATTCCCGAATTCTCCGCCATACGCGCCGGCATTCATCACAGCCGCGCCGCCGATCGTTCCCGGTATGCCGCCTGCAAATTCGAAGCCGGCAAGAGAAGCGTCGTAAGCAGCGGACGCTACACGCGCCAGAAGGGCACCTGCCTCAGCCCGGATCATTGTTTCGCTGACAGCGGCAACCTTATCCATATTATGAAAAAGCTGTATGATAACGCCGCGATAGCCGCGGTCTCCGACAAGCAGATTGCTTCCGTTTCCGATAACCGTATATGGTGTGCCGTCCGAATACAGAAAGCGGATCAGTGAAGCAAGCTCCTCTGTGCTATTCGGCATCACAAAATAATCGGCAGGCCCGCCGATCCGGAAGGTCGTATGCCGGCTCATCATCTCGTCCGTCAGCACATGATCTCTGCCGACGATTTCATAAAAAGCATCCAAAATTCTCATATCAGCCATACCATCTCCGTACATGCACTAAAAATCTAGATTAATCATAACACTTTCAGCTTTTAAGAAACAATGGACATATTATCTATATAATGAATTGATAGAAAACTCTCTTTGGTCACTTTTCCCAAGTATCACGGCTCTTGCACATTTTCCGGAAATAAAGTATAGTTAGTCTGTAGTGATATCTTTACTGTAATTTCAATGAGGAGCGTGATTTTTATTTGGATACTGCCGGCATAATCCAGATACTTTGTCTGGTTCTACTATTGCTGCTGTCAGCCTTTTTTTCATCAGCGGAAACCGCTTTTACAACAGTCAACCGAATCCGGATCCGTGCACTTGCGGATGAAGGGAACAGCAGAGCGGCCGCAGTTCTGAAAATCACGGAGCACATGAATAAGATGCTGAGTGCTGTCCTCATCGGCAACAATATTGTCAATATTTCTGCTTCGGCTCTCGCGACAAGCTTTACGATCCGTCTCATCGGAAGCCGTGCCGTCGGATACTCTACCGGTATTCTGACTTTTCTCGTGCTGATTTTCGGTGAAATCACACCGAAAACAATCGCCACCATGAAGGCTGAACGGATTTCTCTGGCATACAGCAGTGTGATTGCGGCTCTGATGACAATCCTGACGCCGCTTATTTTTATTGTCAATAAATGCGCGGCGGGCCTCCTGCTCCTTCTCCATATTGATCCGTCCGCCCGGAATGAAAGCATTACCGCGGAAGAGCTTAAGACCGTCGTCGATGTCAGCCATGAAGAGGGTGTCATCGAGAAGGATGAGCATGAAATGTTCCATAACGTCATCGATTTCGGCGACACGCGCGCCCGCGACGTCATGGTGCCGCGAATCCACATGGTCTTTGCTTCTGTCGATGATTCATACGAGGAAATCGTAGCCATATTCCGCGAGAATAAATTTACGCGTCTGCCTGTCTACAGGGAGACAACGGATGATGTTATCGGCATCATCAATGTCAAGGACCTGATTCTCTGCGAGGACCGCGCGCATTTTACCGTCCGTGATATTCTGCGCGAGGCGTATTTTACATATGAAAACAAGAGTACCTCGGAGCTGCTTCTGGAGATGCGCCAGGAATCCTGCAATCTGGCAATCGTTCTCGATGAATACGGCGAAACCGCCGGTCTTCTGACACTGGAGGATCTGCTGGAGGAAATCGTCGGTGAAATTCACGACGAATACGATGAGAATGAGAAGGATCCGATAACCGCCGTCGGAGAGCTGGAATACCTTGTCGACGGATCGATGAATCTCGAAGATTTCTGCGATGAACTCGGTCTCGACCTTCGTTCCGAGGATTACGATTCCATCGGCGGCTACATGATCGAGCAGCTTGACCGCATGCCGGAAAAGGGCGACGAAATAGAGACGGACGATCATGTCCGTCTCATAGTTGATTCAATGGATGAAAAGCGGATCGAAACGATCCATGTCTATCTGCCGGAGCCTACTGCTTCGGATGATCCGGAAGCGGATCATTCAGAATCTGACGGACACAGTAAAGAGGACGGTTCTTGCTCTGTGTAAATGTCTTCCCGACATAGAAGCCGACGAGACTTGTCTGTGTGATGATGATTCCGCACAGGAAGCAGATAATGATCACCGCGTCATGCCATCCCCAGGGATCTGAGAAGGAAATATGCAGTACAAGCTGAATGACCATGAGGATCAGCATTGCAAAGGTCAGTATGGCGCCAAACCCTAAGAGCCGGCTGAAAAGCCGGTCCGGCCGCGATGTCAGGATCTCTCCCGCGAGTTTCAGCTTCTTGCCCATTGTGTATGAGGATTCCCCGTACCGTCTTCTGTCATGATGACCTGTAATAGCCGTCTGGCGGAATCCGATTCCGAGTATATAAACGGAGAAATCCCGATGGTATTCACGCATGCTGCAGTAGCTTTCAATGACCTGGCGGCTGCAGATTGAGAAGTTTCCGATGGCGGGATCGTATTCCTGTCCGGACACCTTTGAATAGATATTGTAAAAAGCTTTCGAGATCGCTACTTTAACAGGGGTATCACTTCTGTTTGTCCTTCTGGCAAATACAATATCGTAGCCCTCCTGCGCTTTGCCGTACAGCTCCGGAATATCCTCCGGCCGGTCCTGCAGATCACAGTCCATGACCACAACCCAGTCGCCGCTGCAGTAATCGAGTCCTGCCATAATTGCCCTGTTCTGGCCGGTATTATATGCCAGATCGATTCCTACTGTATGGCGGTCCGCACTGCAGATCCGTTCGATGCCTTCCCAGGAATTCTTAGGACATTTATCGTTGACAAGTATGATTTCATAATCCTCCGTGATCTCTTCCAAAGACACGCACAGCCGCTCATGCAGCTCATCCAGAGCCTCCGGACATCCATATACAGGGATCACAACTGATATCTTCATACAATTCCTCCAGGTATTTGTTAAAACGGTTTAAAGATAGAAAATCACGACCCCTGCAAGAATCAGACATGTGCCCAGGATCCTTCTTCGCGTCATTTTTTCCTTCAGGAAAAGTACACTCAGAAGAATGACAATCGGATAGCCGAGACTTTCAATCAGCGGCGCGTTCTTGAAAGCGACGCCGGACATTCCGTAAATCGTAAGCAGTGTGGAAAGCACCATCAGCGCATATCCGGCGATAACCCGCCGGTTTAAGTATTCCTTCAGCAGCGAAGCATGCTTCTCATTCGCACTGACCTTCAGGATGATCTGTGAAACAGAAGCGATTACGACTGAGATTATAAGCATAAGAAAATATTTATTCATCGCTGTTCACCACGATTGTTCCCGCGATCACCAGCACCGTGCCTGCCACGTTGCCGGGCGTAATATTGTCGCCGAAGATAAGAACCGCCCACAGCAGCGACCAGAGAAGCACCGAGGACCGGTTCATATAAGCCACGGACAGATCCGTATGCTTGATTGCCTGCTGCCACAGAACGGCATAGATGCCCAGCATCAGAATCTCAAGCGCATAGTACATGATAAAATGCGGCGTGAGGAAATCATTGCCGGATGCCAGCTTGGCAAAAATATTGGCAAGTGAAGATATTACCATGATACCCTGCAGGAACAGGACAATCTTCCACCGTCTATTCGAGTTCGTCAAGTTGTTCACGTCCTATCATTTCTTCAAGATCACCGACTGTACTGCATGTAAGAATATAATAGCCGTATCTGCTGGAGCTGTCTGTTACGTCATGCATACATTCTGTCGAAAAATTCTGAAGACCGAACGATTCGCAGATTCTGTTCGGAAAGCGTTCCTGAATCTGGCGGTACAGCACATAGTCCTCCATATCATGCACGAAACGGATATACGCAGCCTGGCTCGGATGCTCCCGTTCAAACGACACCGGCTGTCCTACCGCGTTATCAATGACCATCTTCAGGAAATCATATCCCGTAGAAAGCCATACAAGGTGGGAACCGATACAGTCGCCGCCCATCCGCGCGCCGACCTCAATCATATGGATTTCACCGTTCGAATCAATACGGAATTCCGAGTGGGACGCTCCTTCCTTGATCTTAAGTGCGTCAAGTGCCTTGATAACGGTCGATACGGCACGGTCCTCCGTCTCCTTGTCAAGATCGGACGGCTCCAGATGACCGGTTTCTATATAATGCGGATAGCCGGTCGTGAATTTCTTCGTCATTGCAAGGAAATGATGGCTTCCGTGGACCGACATGCATTCACAGCTGTACTCGGAGCCCTGCAGAAAAGACTCCATGATGGCCTTCTTCTGGAATGAGCATTCAACAGCCGTAGCTACAGCACCCTTGAGTTCTCCCTCCGTCAGCACGAGGGTAACAGCCCGGCTTCCGGAACGGTCCGTCGGCTTTACGATAAGCGGAAGCTCCATCTTACGCTCATGAAGCTTTGTAAGACAGTCCGACGTATCTACAAGTTCAAACTCCGGAACCGCTATGCCTGCTTCGGCAAATGCCCTGCGCATCTGATACTTGTTTGTAGACAGCACCTGACATTCCTTTGTATTGCCTACAAGCCCCATCTGTTCAGCCAGATACGATACTGTAATCGCGCCCAGGTCGCTTCCGATTGTCACGACACCGTCGACGCCGACCTTCCGGCAGACCTCCAGGATGTCTTCCTTATCTACAATACTGATCGGATAATACTGAAACGCATCCTTCGCACCGACACTTCCCTGCTGCCACGCGAATACATGTGTCTCGAATCCAAGTTCGTTCGCTTTGCGGATCAGCGGACGCTGGAACTCATTTGCGCCAATGATGGCAATCTTCTTTCTGCCGCTGTTTTCTGATTCCATGATGTCCCCCTCTATTTCCTGTAAAAATCGCGTACCGCCTGTACCACACAGGAAACCTCATCCTCCGAAATCTGATAATACATCGGAAGCCGTACAAGCCTTGCGCTTTCGCGTGTCGTCCACTTATCCTCGCCGTGGAAACGGCCGTAAAGACGTCCGCCCTCGGAAGAATGCAGCGGTACATAATGGAACAATGCCTGAATCCCACGTTCGTTCAAATATGCAATCAGCCGCGTCCGTTCTTCCAGATCGGCAGCCTTTATATAAAACATGTGGCCATTGTGGCTGCATTCCGGAGGAATGGTCTGCAGCTCGATCCGCCCCTCAGCCGCAAGCGGTGTCAGCTCCTGCCGGTACTGATTCCAGGCACGCATCCGCGACGCGTCGATCTGATCGGCAATCTCAAGCTGTGCCCAAAGATACGCGGCATTAATATCGCTCGGCAGATACGAGGATCCAACGCTGACCCAGGAATACTTATCCACCTGTCCCCGCAGAAATCTGCGGCGGTTCGTTCCCTTCTCCCGGATAATCTCCACTTCGTCCTTGTATTTGCTGTCGTTTACGACAAGTCCGCCGCCTTCACCCATACTGTAGTTCTTCGTCTCGTGAAAGCTGAAGCAGCCAAACGTTCCGAACGTTCCAAGTGCTTTGCCGCGGTATGTGCAGCGCACGCCCTGCGCCGCGTCTTCTATAACAAACAGATGGTGTCTGTGCGCGATGTCCATAATCACATCCATATCACAGGAAACACCAGCGTAATGAACAGGTGCAATCGCCCGTGTCTTCGGGGTGATCGCGTCTTCAATCTGCGTCTCATCAATATTCATTGTATCAGGCCGTATATCCGTAAAAACAGCTGTCGCGCCACGCGTTACAAACGCGTTTGCCGTAGAAACGAATGTATAGGACGGCATGATCACTTCGTCTCCCTCGTGGATACCGGCAGCCATCGCCGCCAGTTCCAGCGCGTGCGTACAGGATGTCGTCAGATAAAAGCCCTCCGCGCCGGTCTGATTCAGAAACCATTCCGTGCATTTCCCGGTAAACATTCCATCTCCGGAAATCTTCAGGCTCCGGACCGCTTCACTTATATATTTCTCCTCGCTTCCCGCGTACGGCGGTTTATTGAAGCTTATAGAAAAAGACATTGAACTGCTCCTTTCAAAACACATAAAACTGCATCTTAGTAAATAATCGTCCTCTTACTGGGTATTTGTCAAGTATAATCGACAATTATGTCGTGTGTATGAACAAAGAATTCAATTTTTTTTAAGGATTCGTACCTGTACAGATATTGAAGCCCTTTTACTTTTGTATTATAATATGCAAAGTCAGAATAATATTATATAAGAAGGAGTTTTTTATATGATAACCAGAATTGTCTTGATCCTGCTGGCAGCCGCAGCAGTGCTTTTCCTGCTGTATCTGTTCTGCATCGCGCCAAAGCTGCCGGGAAACCGTCTGCCCGCGCACTTCAAGACTTATGAATACGCCCATCGCGGCTACCACAATATTCGCCGCGGCATCGCCGAAAATTCAATGCCTGCCTTTCAGCGCGCCGTATTGAATGGATATGCCATTGAGCTCGACCTTCACAGTACCATCGACGGACAGGTCGTCGTCTTTCACGATGACAGTCTGCGCCGTATATGCGGCGTCGACCGCCCCGTCTGGACATGTACCTACGATGAGCTCTCAACCTTCCGCCTGCAGGGAACCGATGAGAAGATACCGCTTTTCCGTGACGTGCTTTCCTTCGTCAACGGCCGTGTCCCTCTTCTGATCGAGCTGAAGCTCCCTACCCATGACATGTCGCTCTGCCGCGAAGCCTGGGATATCCTGCGCGATTACAACGGACCTTTTATGATCCAGTCCTTCAACACATTCGGCCTGAAGTGGTTCCGGAAACACGCGCCGCATATCCTGCGCGGCCAGCTCTCTTCCGATCTGACCCGCGAACGCCGGAACTCCATTGTACGTGCAGCCTATCTTCCATGCGTGCTTGCCAAATATCTGGTCTGCAACGTAATCGGACGGCCCGACTTTATCTCCTACCGCTACAGCGCGCGCAAGAACTTAAGTTTCTGGCTTGACTGCAACCTCTTCCGCGCCGGCGCCGCCGTCTGGACAATCCGCGGCGAAGACCTCCGCCGCCGCCTCGCCGGAAGCTACGACATGATAATAATGGAAGAAGAATAGCATTATTTCTGAATATTTAATTAATTTCGCACCTTTTCTTGTAGTGACAAATTATTTGATGCTATAATGCAACAAGGTGAGTATCCAAAGTCATGAAATTTTCCCGCTCGCGGGAAGAATTTCATGACCTTGGATACAGGAAAACATGAGGAAGCAGCGGTTTGCTCCGCAAACTGCGGATTCCGAATGCTTTCCAGGATTGCGGGAGCCGCGCATGCGGCGGAGCAATCCGCCACCTTGCTGCCCGTACCTCTGGTCGATTCCCGCTCGCGGGAAGAATTTCATGACCTTGGATACACACCTGTACCCTCACCCACGGAGGTTTTTTTAATGAAGCAAAAGCTCCACGCCCTTATAATTAAATACAGACACGGCTGGCTTTTATCTTATTTTGCCCTGTATCTTATATGGTTCTCAATTCTGGAGCAGAATATTACGAGCTATCACATTATCTACTCGCCGCTTGACGACAGAATTCCTTTTGTCGAGTACTTTGTCATTCCTTATATGATGTGGTTCCCGTACATCGGCTTTATATTCGTTTACCTGTTTCTCAAGAACAGACATGAATTTTATCAGCTCTGCGCATTTATGTATGCCGGCATGACGATTTTTCTCGTTGTTTCATCGCTGTATCCGAACGGTGATCTGCTCCGTCCGTCTGCTTTCGCGGACAGCAATTTCTGCGTCAGCATCGTCAAATGGCTTTATTCCACGGATACGCCGACGAATGTACTGCCGAGCATTCACGTTTTCAATTCAATTGGCGCCTACATTGCGATTGCCCGAAGCGAGGAGCTTGGAAACAAGCGGCCGGTGCGCATCGGTTCGCTGATTCTAAGTATTCTGATTATACTTTCCACAATGTTTATCAAGCAGCATTCCGTGATTGACGTAACATCTGCGTGTGTAATGGCATGCATTCTGTACTTTGTTGTATATGAACGCGGTGCGGTTCGTGTCCGTGAGCCGATGCTGACTAAGGAAGAGCGGTGAAAATATGAAACCTGGCTTCAGCAATGAGAAATACGTTACCATGCAGTCACAGCATATCCGCGAGCGTATCGCACAGTTTGACAACAAGCTGTATCTGGAATTCGGCGGAAAGCTTTTTGACGATTATCACGCATCCCGTGTCCTTCCCGGCTTCGAACCGGACAGCAAGCTGAAGATGCTCATGCAGCTTTCCGAACAGGCGGAAATCGTCATCGCCATCAGTGCCGTTGCCATCGAGCGCAATAAGGTACGCGGCGATCTCGGCATCACATACGATACGGATGTTCTGCGGCTTATGGAGGCATTTCAGGACCGCCGTCTTTACGTAAGCTGTGTTGTAATTACACAGTACAGCGGGCAGAGCAGCGCCGATCTCTTTCGCCACCGCCTGGAGCGCATGGGGATTAAGGTCTACCTGCATTATCTGATTGACGGATATCCGGCAAATGTTCCGCTCATTGTCAGTGATGAGGGCTACGGCAGGAATGACTATATAGAAACGACACGTCCGCTGGTCATTGTGACCGCTCCCGGCCCCGGAAGCGGCAAGATGGCAACGTGTCTTTCGCAGCTTTACCATGAGCATAAACGCGGCATACGTGCCGGCTATGCGAAATTTGAGACATTTCCGATCTGGAATCTGCCGCTGAAGCATCCGGTCAACCTGGCATACGAGGCAGCCACGGCTGACCTGAACGATGTCAACATGATCGATCCTTTCCACCTTGAGGCATATGGCGTCACGACCGTCAATTACAATCGTGATGTGGAGATTTTTCCGGTGCTGCAGGCGATTTTTGAGAATATTTACGGAGAAAGTCCTTACAAATCACCGACCGATATGGGTGTTAATATGGCCGGCCGCTGCATCATCGATGATGATGTCTGTCGCGAGGCGTCGCGTCAGGAAATAATCCGCCGCTATTACACGGCGGTTACCGGTCTTCTGGCCGGAAAGCGCCGCGAGGAAGAGGTGCTAAAGATCCAGCTTCTGATGAAGCAGGCCAAAATCTCCATCGCGGACCGCAAGGTAGTTGGTGTTGCAAACGCTATGGCTGAACGCATCGGCGCTCCGGCTGCCGCGCTCGAGCTTGAGAACGGAACGATTGTTACCGGCAAGACATCCGACCTGCTCGGTGCTTCTTCCGCAATGCTTTTAAACGCATTAAAGGTTCTGGCCGGAATCGATCATTCGGTCCATGTGATCGCGCCAAAAGCAATTGAGCCGCTGCAGAAGCTGAAGACAGACTATCTCGGCAGCCGCAATCCCCGTCTTCATACGGATGAAACGCTGATCGCCCTGTCCTTAAGCGCAGCTTCCGACAAGAACGCGGAGCTGGCACTGAAACAGCTTTCACAGCTGAAAAACTGTCAGGCCCACAGCTCGGTCATGCTTTCCAGCGTCGATATTAAAACCATGAAGAAGCTCGGTATCCAGCTGACGTCGGAGCCAAAGTACGAGCATGAACGTCTCTATCACTGAATTTCAGGACAGCATAGGCCCGCCGTAGAAATCACCATTCTGCGGCGGGCCGTTTTTAATATTCCGGTTTGTTCTGTTATTCTCTTATCTGGCCGTGTCCGTTGATCACATACTTTATGGTTGTAAGCGCCAGAAGTCCCATCGGGCCGCGCGCATGCAGCTTTTGCGTACTGATTCCGATTTCCGCTCCGAAGCCGAATTCAAAACCGTCCGTAAAGCGTGTCGATGCGTTGACATATACGGCCGCCGCATCGATTTCATTCTGAAAGCGAAGCGCATTCTCATAGTCCCTTGTGATAATGCTTTCCGAGTGTTTTGTGTTATAGCGGTTGATATGCTCGATCGCCTCATCAATGGAGTCCACGATTTTAAGGGAAATGACTGCATCGAGATACTCCTTGCCCCAGTCTTCCTCCGCTGCGGGAACAATCCGACGGTCTATGGACTGTGCCCTCTCATCACCGCGGATTTCGACACCCTTTGCGGTCAGCGCGTCGCAGACCGCCGGCACCGCTTCTGCAGCGGCAGCACTGTGTACAACAAGCGATTCACACGCGTTGCAGACTCCAAGTCTCTGTGTCTTGGCATTTACAATGATTGGAACAGCCATGCTGATATCCGCAGACTCGTCGATATAAATATGGCAGTTGCCGGTTCCCGTTTCAATAGCAGGTACGGTGCTGTTTTCAAGAACTGTGCGTATCAGTTCTGCACCGCCGCGGGGAATCAGCACATCGATATAACGGTTCAGACGCATCATTTCCGCTGCCGTTTCATGGCTTGTGTCCTCCACCAGAATCATGCTGTCCTCAGGCAGCTGCTCTGCTTTCAGAGACTCCCGGATTACCGCGGCAATTTCCTTGTTTGAATGAATCGCGTCCTTCCCGCCGCGCAGGATGGCTGCGTTTCCTGTTTTAAAACAAAGGGCAAACGCATCTGCCGTTACGTTCGGACGTGATTCATATATAATTCCGATCACGCCGAGCGGTACCCGCTTCTGACCAATTTCCAGGCCATTCGGGCGGACTTTCATGGATATCATTTCACCGATCGGATCTTCAAGCGCCGCGACCTGGCGGATTCCTTCCGCCATCCCTGCAATCCGCTCGGGCGTAATCATCAGTCTGTCGATCAGGGATGTCTTCATGCCGTTCTCCTTCGCATTCCGGACATCCTCGCCATTAGCCTCGATCAGACGGCTCTGTTCCCTGATCAGTGCGTCCGCGCATGCTTCAAGTCCACGGTTCTTATCTCTCTGGCCAAGCCTGTTCATAAGCCGTGACGCTTTCTGTGCGCGGCTTCCGATCTCTTCCATATAGGTCATTATAAAGACCCCCTTTCTGCAACAGCTTTCTTCGCCTTTGCCGGGCTGCCCTTCGGTGAAGCTGCGCGGCTCCGGAAAATCGTGCCGATATTTTCACCGGAAACAGCTTTCATAATATTATGAATATCCTTCCCGTTCACAATGATCATATCCGCTCCGGAACGGGTTGCAATCTGCGCGGCCGCGAGCTTTGTCGTCATGCCGCCGGTACCGAGTGAAGTACTGCTTTCTTTTCCCATTTTCAGAAGTTCATCATCGATTTTCGTAACTTCGTCTATAAAAAAAGCCTTCTTGTTCTTTCGTGGATCATCGGTATAAAGTCCGTCGATATCGGAAAGAATGATCAGAAGATCCGCGTGCACCAGCTTTGCCACATATGCGGACAGCGTGTCATTGTCGCCGAAATTGCCGTATTCCAGCTCATCTGTTGAGATACTGTCGTTCTCGTTTACAATCGGTATCACCCCGTGAGAAAGAAGCGCCTCAAATGTCCGCTCCGCGTTCTCGCGCGGCAGCTTCGATGCGATGGATTCCTTCGTAAGAAGCACCTGCGCCACGACGCGGCCGTATTCCGCAAACACCTTCTCATATGTCATGATCATCCGGCCCTGGCCGACAGCCGAACACGCCTGACGTGTCGTATTGTCTCTCGCATCTCTGTCAATATGAAGAATATCCCGTCCGATTCCGATCGCGCCAGATGACACGATGATAACATCCCTGCCCTGATTAGCCAGATCGCTTAAATCCCGTGCCAGCTTTTCCATCTTGGCAAAGTCCGTCTTTCCTGTCTCCGGATGTACGATTGTAGTCGTTCCTACTTTGACAACAATGCGATGGGCCGCATTCATTCTCCGCATCTGTTCCATGGTATGCATACCTCTGTTATTTTATAATAATTATGCAGACTGATCTGTTTTCTAATTATGATACCATACCCTGAACAAAAAATATACGCAATTTTCATCCGCCGGTGATTGATAATTATTAATTGACAATTTATAAAAATCCGTGAATTTTAACAATATTTTTTGCCTTTAACAAATATTTTTAGTGAATATATCAATTAACCTTGCACTGCGCCCTGTATTTTGCTATAATATGATTTGTAGTTAAATGAATCGTTCAGAGCCGCCGGGCGAACTGCGAGGAGCTAACAGGGGCGTTTGTTTTGTGAGAAATGAGGCGCCTTTTTTGTTTGATTCACGCTTCCCCTAAGCGGCGAACGACAAAAGGAGGAATTGTATATGAGAAAGAAAGTACTTGCTGTTGCCGTTTGTCTTACTATGATAGCAGCCTTAGCAGCTGGCTGCGGCAGCAGCTCAAGCAGCAGTACAGCCACTTCCAGCAGCAAGAGTTCCAGCTCGGCTTCTTCATCTTCATCGAAGTCCGGAAAAGTTGATGCGAAGTCAATCAAAATCGGTGTAATCTACATCGGCGACGAGAACGAAGGCTACACTGCTTCTCACATGAACGGCATCAAGGAAATGAAATCCGAGCTTGGTCTTTCCGACAGCCAGGTTATCGAGAAGACAACCATCCCTGAGGATGAGTCCTGCTACGATGCAGCTGTAGACCTCGCCGATCAGGGCTGCAATATTATCTTCGGCACAAGCTTTGGCCATGAGAGCTATATCCTTCAGGCCGCTCAGGAATTTCCTGACATTCAGTTCTGCCACGCTACCGGTGTTAAGGCAGCATCCGCTAAACTGGCGAATTTCCACAATTATTTCGACAATATCTATGAAGCTCGCTATGTATCCGGTGTTGTTGCAGGTCTCAAGCTGCAGTCCATGATCGATGCCGGCACAATCACGGCTGACCAGGCAAAGATCGGCTATGTAGGTGCATATCCGTACGCAGAGGTTATTTCCGGATTTACATCCTTCTACCTTGGCATCAAGAGTGTTGTCAGCTCTGCAACCATGGAAGTTCAGTACACAAACAGCTGGGCGAATTCCTCACTCGAGGCTGAAACTGCTACCGCTCTTATTTCAGACGGCTGCGTTCTGATCGGCCAGCACGCTGATACAACAGGTTCTCCGTCCGCATGCGAGACGAAGGGTGTTGCCTGCGTTGGCTACAACGTTGATATGACATCCGTAGCTCCGGACTCTGCACTTACCTCCCCGACGAATAACTGGGGTGTTTATTACACATACGCTGTTAAATGCGTTCTGAACGGTGAAAGCATCCAGACAGACTGGTCCAAGGGCTTTTCCGACAACGCAGTCAAGCTGACAACGCTTGGCAAGACATGCGCGGAAGGTACACAGGCTAAGGTTGACGAGACAGAGTCTGCTATCAAGGGCGGCACGCTTCACGTTTTTGATACTTCCAAATTCACAGTCAATGGCTCTTCTCTTGAAGATCTGATCAAGAGCGGCGGAGATTACGCGAAATATTCAGCATACGTTTCAAACGGATATTTCCATGAATCAGAAGTGCAGTCTGCTCCTGCGTTTGATCTTATTATCGACGGCATTACCGTGAAATAAACTGCATGAACTGCAGAGAGGGTGCGGGGAACAGTATGTCCCCCGCACTCCTTCTTTAGAGGAGGGCTTTTAGTGGAGAATAATACAGCTATTGAGATGAAACAGGTTACCAAAACCTTCGGCAAGGTAATTGCCAATGATCATGTTAATCTTGTCCTGAACAAGGGCGAGATCCTTTCCATCCTCGGAGAGAACGGCAGCGGGAAAACGACTTTGATGAATATGCTGTCGGGCATCTATTTTCCGGATGAAGGTCACATTTATGTGAATGGACAGGAAGTCATGATCCGTTCTCCAAAAGATTCTTTTGCACTGGGCATTGGAATGATTCACCAGCATTTTAAACTGGTTCCCATTCTGACTGCTGCCGAAAATATTGTCCTCGGGCTTCCGCAGAAGGGCAAGATGAACATGAAGCAGATCGAGAATGACATACAGGAACTGGTTACGCGGTATGGATTCGATATGAACCCGTCCGAGAAGATTTATGATATGTCCGTGTCGCAGAAACAGACTGTTGAGATCGTCAAGGTTCTGTACCGCGGCGCGCAGATTCTGATCCTCGATGAGCCTACGGCCGTGCTTACGCCGCAGGAAACCGAGAAGCTTTTTGATGTACTTCGAAATATGAAAAAAGATGGTAAGTCTATCATTATCATTACGCATAAATTAAATGAGGTGCTTGAGATTTCCGACCGTGTTTCCGTTCTCCGGAAGGGTACGTATATCGGCACCGTCGATACTAAGGACGCAACTGTTTCTTCCCTGACTGAGATGATGGTCGGCCAGAAGGTAAGTCTCGATATCCACCGTTCTGATCCTGTCAATCCGCAGAAGCGCCTTGAAGTGAAGGATGTTACATGCCGCAACAAGGAAGGTACGGTTGTCCTTGACCATGCCTCCTTCTATGCCAACAGCGGCGAGATCCTCGGTATTGCCGGAATATCCGGCAGCGGCCAGAAGGAGCTGCTGGAATCGATCGCCGGACTTCAGGATATGGAAACAGGTGAAATACGATACATAACACCTGACGGAAAGGATGCTGACCTGAATCAGCTTACTGCTTCCGAGATCAGCGATCTCGGCATCCACCTGTCCTTTGTCCCGGAAGATCGTCTGGGCATGGGCCTCGTCGGTTCCATGGATCTGACCGACAATATGATGCTCCGCAGCTACCGAAACGGCAGGGGCATCACCGCTGACCGCAAGGCACCGCGTGAGCTGGCGCAGAAGGTCGTCGACGAACTTGAGGTTGTAACCCCGAGTCTTTCGACGCCTGTCCGCCGCCTCTCCGGCGGAAATGTACAGAAGGTGCTCGTCGGCCGTGAGATATCCGCGAGTCCGACCGTTCTGATGGTTGCATATCCGGTACGCGGACTCGATATTAATTCTTCCTATACCATCTACAACCTGATGAGCGATGAAAAGGACCGGGGCGTTGCCGTTATCTGCGTTGGTGAAGACCTCGATGTCCTGCTTGAGCTCTGTGACCGGATTCTTGTTCTTCAAAGCGGCCGCGTATCCGGCATTGTTGACGCACGGTCCTCGAATAAGGAAGAGCTTGGCCTTATGATGACAGGAGATTACAAGAAGGAGGATGCGGTCAATGAATAATAAAGAACCTTTTGTAAGAATGACGAAGCGGACCACGATTACCCGTAAGGAAGCCATTCTGATCCGTGCGCTCGCCGTCGTGCTTTCCCTTATCGTATGTGCCCTGGTCATCGTATCCATGACGCACCAGAATCCGATGCAGGTATACGGAGGCATCATCAAGGGTGCTGTCGGTTCGAACCGCCGTCTCTGGGTAACCATCCGTGAAACGATGGTTCTGCTGCTGATCTCGATCGGCCTTACACCTGCTTTCAAGATGCAGTTCTGGAACATCGGCGCTGAGGGACAGGTTCTTGTCGGCGGTCTTGCAAGCGCCGCACTTATGATCTACTGCGGCAATTCCATGTCCGGCGGAGCACTTCTCGTGCTCATGTTCCTGGCAAGTATTGCTGCCGGTCTTGTCTGGGGCTTTATACCTGCTTTTTTCAAGGCCAAATACAACACGAATGAAACCTTGTTCACCCTGATGATGAATTATGTAGCCATGCAGCTTGTAACGTTTGCCATTATTTTCTGGGAGAATCCTGCCGGTTCCAACACAGTCGGCATTATCAACTCCTCTTCCCGCAAGGGCTGGTTCCCTTCAATCGCAGGAAATCCTTATCTGCTGAACGTTATTATCGTACTTGGCTTCACATGTCTCTGCTATTATTACATGAAATACAGCAAGCACGGCTATGAAATCGCTGTTGTAGGTGAAAGCCAGAATACAGCCCGCTATGCCGGCATCAATGTCAAGCGCGTCATTATCCGCACCATGATGATATCCGGCGGTATCTGCGGTCTTGCCGGCGCGATCATCGTCGGCGGCGCGAGCCATACCATTTCAACAAGTACTGCGAACGGCCGCGGCTTTACCGCAATCATAGTCGCATGGATGGCACATTTCAATCCGTTTGTCATGATCCTCATCTCCGGCTTCCTGGTCTTTATGCAGCAGGGCGCGATTCAGGTCGCAACACAGTTCGGACTGAATGAGAACGCTTCAGAAATCATAACCGGCATCATTCTTTTCTTCCTGATCGGCTGTGAGTTTTTCATAAACTACAAACTGGAATTCCGCAAGAAGAGCAGGGAGGTGGCATAGTATGGAGATTATACTTACCTTTATACACAAGGCTATAGGTCAGGGTATCGCGATTCTGCTTGGTGCCAAAGGTGAAATTCTGACAGAGAAATCGGGCAACTTAAACCTTGGTATTCCTGGAATCATGTATATGGGCGGTGTTTCCGGACTGATGGCTGCCTTCTTCTATGAGAAGGGAAATCCGTCACCGAACGGTTTTACCGGCATGCTGATCTCACTCATCGTCGCTTTGCTTGTATCCGCGGCCGGCGGCCTGATTTACAGCTTTCTGACAATTACGCTTCGTGCGAATCAGAACGTTGTAGGTCTTGCTCTTACAACCTTCGGTGTTGGCTTCGGCAACTTCTACGGTGGTTCCATCTCCAAGATGGCCGGCGGCGTAGGTCAGATTTCCGTACAGACAACAGCCGCGGCCTACCGTGTCACCATCCCCGGATTAGACAGCATTCCGGTACTCGGTACGCTGATCTTTTCCTTTGGTTTCCTGACATACCTTTCCATTATCCTTGCAATTGTGATCACCTACTTCCTGCTTCGCACAAAGCGCGGACTGAATCTCCGTGCTGTCGGAGAAAGTGCTGCTACAGCGGACGCGGCCGGTATCAACATCACACGCTACAAATATTTTGCTACTGTCGGCGGCGCGGCGATCGCGGGCCTCGGCGGTCTGTATTTTGTAATGGAATACCTCGGCGGCACATGGACCAACAATGGATTCGGGGACCGCGGCTGGCTGGCTATCGCGCTTGTCATCCTCTCACTCTGGAATGCCGATAATGCGATCTGGGGCTCTTTCCTCTTTGGCGCCTTATATATCCTGTACCTTTACATTCCTGGACTTTCCAGAGCCATGCAGGAGATCTTCAAGATGCTTCCTTATCTCGTTACCATCATCGTACTCGTTATGACGAGCCGTCGTAATAAACCGGAGAATCAGCCGCCTGCAAGTCTGGGGCTGTCGTATTTCCGGGAAGAGCGCTAGCTTTTTTCTTATATAACTGCGGCTGCGTGCTGTGAAATGCAGCCTGCTGCGGCAGCGGCGCGGCTTTTTGGTATTTCTGCATGAAGCCTATGGATGGCTGTGAAAAAAACTCAGAAGGCTCGTAAGCGTTTGCTTACGAGCCTTCTTCAGACAGTTTTTCACAGCCATCGCTTCATGCGGAAATACCTGCAATCCGTGCAGCTGCCGCAGCAGGCTGTATTTCGCAGCACGTAATTCGCATTTATAAGAAAATAACTATTACCTAACGTTTAGTACTGTATTTTATCCGGAGCCTCTTAAGACCCAGAAGGCAGTGAATCATGATGATGCTGTAGATCAGGAGTATGGCGGTCCATGCCAGATTCCATCCGATTACGGTACCGGAATCAGAAAAGCCTCGATAAACATTCGGCAGGACACAGCAGAAAAATATGACAGCGAACGGGAGCAGTCTCCGGCGGACAACCCGGTTCAGCATCTCCAGCTTGGAAACATTGTCCGTAAAAAGCTCATTTGCCTCTTTCTTCGTATCCGCCGGCTTACAGTAATAGCGCCAGCTCATGCAGGAAAAGAGATAACTCCAGCCGTAATCGTCAAGCATACGCAGATAGTCGCTCTGAGATGTAATCTCCGTATCGTTGAACTCCAGTCTGAAAACCATGTCTGCCGGCTCACATCTTTCAAAGGTATAAAAGCAGGGCGGCACAAAGCTGTGCGGTTTCCATCCGCCGCGGTACATCTCCTTCAGCCACTGTTCCTCCTGCTCGTAGTCGGTGATCGTAAAAAAGCGGAGCACCGCCTTCTTATCCTTACTCATTGTGCCTCGTCCTCCTCCACCAGTTTATACAGACGGCGGATCCGCTGCTTTTCAAGCGTCAGAATCTCCCGCCCGAGATCTGTGATGAGATAAAATTTTCTCTTGTCTTCTTCCCGGCTGAACTGAATCAGGCCATCCTTCTCCATCTTGGAAAGTGTGCCGTACATAGTGCCCGGTCCGATAATCAGAGCACCTCCGGTCATGTCGGAAATTCTCTGCCCGATGCCGTACCCATGACTTTCCTTCTGCAGACAAAGCAGAATATAAAACCCGGTTTCCGTCATCGGCACATAAATTCTGCGTATTCGATCCTCCACACAGCACCTCCCATAAGTCAAACCACGATACATCGCATTTCGATATAAATATATCGCACCCCGATCTATTTGTCAACCGCATCCCGTCAAATATTCATGTAAAGTTCATTACAGCAGCCATTATAAATAGTATTACAGCAGACCTGTTATCCCTATATCCGGCAGCAGGGCTGCGTACTGACGCGGCTGCCGGATATAGACACAACACCCTGCTATAATCTATTTCGTTCCCCTGCTGTAATTAACCACCACAATCCCTATACTTACAAGAATCAGCGCCAGCAGATTCTGAATGCGCAGAATCTCCTCTCCCAGAAAAATGCCGGACATAACCGCACCGAAAACCGGAATCGTGAAGCCATAGACGGCCACCTTTCCGACCGGATTGTATTTTATAAGAATCGTCCAGAGAGTATATGCGATCGCGGAAAGCACCGCCATGTAGATAAGCAGAATACTGCTCTTTGCTTCAAAGCCGGTTACACTGCCGCCGCACAGCAGACCGATGAACAGAAGCAGCATACCTCCGATCAGCAGCTGCAACGCATTGATCGTCATGGAATTCCCTTTTCCTGCCGCTATCTTCAATATAACAGTGGAGGAGCCGTAAATGATCGTACAGATCAGCATAAAACCCTCACCGTTCCATGCAAAGTCAAAATTCCATGCACCCGGTATCAGATTGATGACAATAATGCCGGCAAAGCCGATCAGACAGCCCAGCACCTTCCGTCTTGTCAGGTGTTCGTCCGGGAAGACGAAATGCGCGGTAATGATCGCCGCAAAGACATTCGCGGAATTGATGACAGAGCCCTTGACGCCCGTCGTATGGGCCATGCTGATATAAAAGAAAACATACTGCAGCGTTGTCTGTGTTATGGCGAGTGCCAGCACGGAAGGAACCGCGTTTTTATGAATAGCCGGAAGCTTCTTCTGAACGATCGCGGCTATGACATATGTGATGATTCCTGCCATTGTAAAGCGGTATCCGGCGAGCAGAATCTGGGACGCCGCGCCCGGGACGGAAAGCCACCTGTAGCACAGCTTGATGCAGGGAAAAGCACTGCCCCATAAGGCACAGGATATCAAGGCCAGCGCACAGACCACGCCCGGTTTTGTAATGGTTTTCTGTTTTTCAGACATATCATAAGACCTCTTTTACTGTTATTATTCTGCCGCCGAACAAAGCAGCCTTTCCATTTCTCTTCCCGCTGTGCTGAGCGCCCTTCGATGATCGCTCAGCAATATAATATGCCTCTGGATCGGGGCCCCCTCCAGCGGGATGCGGTATACCTCTCCTCGCTCCAGCGCCTGACTCGCCAGCGGCTCAGGCACAAAGGCCAGACCAAGGTTCCCGATTGCAAGCGGCAGCAGCTGATCGGCGGTTGCCGCCTCTGTATCTGCCTGCAGCACGAGTCCTCTTTTCAGAAAAAGCTGATTATAGAAATCATATGTCATCGTATCACGTCCCAGCATAATTAGCGGATACTGAGAAAGCTGCGTATAGTGAAAAGGTTTTTCAGCAAGTCTGGAAAAAGCGCGGCCGCCGATCAGTATTTCGTGAAAGGATGCCAGTTTTGTTTCATGCAGTGCTTTCTCGGCATTCGCCGGTGTCGTTACAACGGCAAGATCGACGGCGCCCTCCCGCAGCGCTTTTATCGCCTGCGGTGTGGAATGATTCGAGATCCGCAGGCGAATCCCGGGATATTTTTCATGAAACAGGCTGAGCTGTTCCAGCAGAAAAAGGTTCAGGGCTGTCTCACTTGCGCCGAGCGCCACGCTTCCGCCCTGCAGTCCGGTACCTTCCATCAGTTCCTGTTCTCCGGCCGTCAGCTGCCCGATCGCGATTTCTACATGATTGAAAAGCCGGCTGCCTTCCGGCGTCAGGACGGCTCCCTGGCGGCTGCGCAGAAAGAGCTTGCAGCCAAGCTCCTGCTCCAGCCTGTTTATCGTCCGGGTCACATTCGGCTGATTGCTGCCGAGTATATTTGCCGCTTTCGTAAAGCTCTGATATTTGGCGGCATAATAGAACGTACGATAGTACTCGTAATTTGTATTCATATTCCGTTCTCCTTCAGCCATACGGTTTTGATATGATAATTATATCAATAATACATTTTAACGTATCCGGCCGGCAAAGTATACCCATATATTGACCGGATTGCTGAAAAAGGCCCCGGCGCTCCGGATAAAACCGGCGTGCCAGGGCCTGATGCTTTTCACTGTATCAATATTTTCTTGCTTCCTCGCGTCCCTCTTTTACTGCTTCCCATGCTTTCCGGACACTTTCCTTGCCGGATACCTCAGCCATGCCGACATCCCACCAGGACTCATATCCGTCCGTCATCGTCTTCGGGATAACCTTTAGATCAAACAGACATGCTGTCGTCTGCTTCTTCGCGTCTTCCAGAGCCGCTTCCAGCTCTTCCGGCGTACGGGCGGTATAAGATTTCAGGCCGTAGCCTTCCGCGACCTTCGCATAGTCAACCGGAATCAGATCTCCGCACGGTTTGTTTCCTTCCTGATAGCGGAATTCCGTCGCCAGGCTTCCGATGCCGTGTGTCATTTCAAGATTGTTGATGCATCCAAACCCGCAGTTGTCAAAGACGAGGATATTGACCTTTTTGCGCTCTTCCATAATCGTCATGATTTCGCTGTGGAGCATCTGGAAACTTGCGTCTCCCACTACCGCGTATACCTCTTTGTCAGGCTCTGCCCATTTAACACCTAATGTAGCTGCTACTTCATAGCCCATGCAGGAATATCCGTACTCGGCATGATACGCGTACCGCGAATCCGTCGTCCAGATTCTCTGCAGACAGCTGGGAAGACTTCCGCCTGCTGTAATGATGATCGCATCCTTGTCCATAACACGGCGCAACGTTAAAAGCGCTGCTGTCTGTGTCAGCTTTCCGCCTGTCATCTTGACAAACTCCGGGATCGTCCTTGGATCGCGCTCTTTGATAATCGGCTCAAAATTATCATCGTACCGGTAATTTGCAAGCTTCTCCATCTCAGCCGCCCAGGCTGCCTTCGCCTCCTGAATCTCGTTCGTATAGGAAGCTTTATAATTCCGCGCACGGAGCGCGTCCGCTATCTCTTCCAGCGTGACACGCGCGTCGCCGACCGCCTTCACCGCGTCCATTTTATATGCGTGGAACCGGTTATTGTTGATAGAAACCACTTTAAAGTCAGGATTTAAGAACTGGCGCTTCGAGCCTGTCGTAAAATCGGAAAGTCTCGTTCCGACCGCGATCAGCAGATCCGCATCCTTTGCAATTCTGTTTGACGCCAGTGTCCCGGTGACACCGATGCCGCCGAGGCAGTACGGGTGACTTGAGCGGCACGCGCTTTTGCCTGCCTGTGTCTCGCCGAACGGAATGTGAAATTCCTCGCAGAACTTCTCGACCGTTTCCCCGGCCTCTGAATACTTGACACCGCCGCCTACAACCAGGATCGGCTTCTTCGAGGCCGCGATCACGGCAGTTACATCCTCTGCCTCTTCCCTGACAGCCGCGGGACGTGTGATTCTGTGAACCCGCTTCTGGAAAAAGTATTCCGGATAGTCATATGCTTCACCTTCCACATCCTGGCTCAGAGCGATGCAGCACGCGCCTGTTTCGGACGGATCTGTAAGCACACGCATAGCGCTGATCAGCGCTGTCATGATCTGCTCCGGACGTGTGATGCGGTCCCAGTATTTCGTAACGGGCCTGAACGCGTCATTTGTCGTAACCGCAAGCGAGCTGCTCACTTCCAGCTGCTGCAGTACCGGATCCGGCTGACGTGACGCGAAGGAATCCGATGGAAAAACAAGCAGCGGAATGTTGTTGACGGTCGCTGTTGCGCACGCTGTCACCATATTTGCAGCACCAGGGCCAATGGATGACGAACATGGGATGATCGTTCTGCGAAGATTCTGTTTTGCAAAAGCGATCGCCGCATGGCACATGCCCTGCTCATTCCGTCCCTGGTAGATTTCGAGCTGACCGGGATCTTCATCAAGTGCCTGTCCAAGTCCAACGGCAATCCCGTGACCGAATATTGTAAAAATACCTTTCACAAACTTGATTTCTTTCCCGTCGGCCTCAACGTACTGATTATCCAGGAATTTTACCAGAGCCTGTGCTGTTGTCATTCTGATATACTGCATGATAGTCCCCTCCTTGACTCTTAAGTAGGTAAGCTGTTTTGATAATTTATTATATCATCGCGGGCATTTGCACGCAACGTTATGACGATTTGAACGCATTATGCACGCGCTGCTTATGCATTGTATTTTGACTTGATATTGATCTGTGTATACATAAATTCATTCTTGATTCTGCGCTTCTTCCTGACAATTTCAAATAAAATGCGCGGCGGCCGGTTCCCTTGCGCGTACGCCTCCTGATCGATCAAAAAATCGATCACATTGTCCTGCAGCAGCTCGACGTTTACCGGTGTGGTGTCATACGCAATGATGTACGGCCGCACCTCCGGCTTAACCTTTTCAAGTGCTTTCCTTACTCCGGTCTGCCCGCTTGAAACGAGGAAAATTCCGGCAATATCCGGCTCTTTTTCCAAGGATGACGCGATAATCGCCTCTACCTCATCCGCGTCGTCATTGCTGCTCTGAACACCCAGAAGCTCCATGTCCGGAAAAGTCTTTTTGACCTCCTGCACAAAGCCTTCTACACGCTGTCCGTTGATCCTGTTTGCGAAAAATCCGATGATAATCAGAATCTTGCCCTTCCCGCGGCACATCATGCCCATAAGGCCCGCTGCTGTCCGTCCGCTCTTTTCATTGTCCATACCGACAAAGCCGACTCTTCCTGTACCGACGATATCCGAATTGAACGTTATGACCGGAATGTGTTCCTCTTCCGTAAGCTGATTGATACGTGACCGGATCACGTCGGAATCTGCCGGCATGATGGCAAGCGCGCAGATGCCTTCCTCCACCAGTTCATTGATCGCCTTCAGCTCTTCATTTTCATCGACCCGCTGGCACTCCCGCAGAAGCAGCTTTGCCCCGCGGTCCTCCAGATCCGACTTTGCCTTCTCGATTCCACGGTTTACCTCAATCATGAAGGAAGACTTGCAGAGCTGTGTAACAACGCCGATTTTCGGTGTTTCCTCCTGCTGCTCCGCTTTTTTCTTCTTCCGGTTGGACTCATAGTGATTCTCTTCTGCAATTTTTTTAATCCGTTCCGCTACCTCCGGATTGATACGGCCGCGATTATTCAGTGCACGGTCTACGGTGCCTCGTGATACACCTGCCATATCAGCGATTTGCTGGAGTGTTATCCCCATATCGCCGCCTCCCATCTGATGAAGCCCCTTGCTTTGCATTATTGCACGCTTTTCTGCGTGCTTTGACGCCGTTTGCTCATTGTGATATTCTTATAAATGGTAACAGCCTGATATTCACAAAGGAGGATTATCATGTATATACAAAAGAACGCTGTCAACGGCTATAATGAATACCTCAATCTCGAGCGCAGCGATGCCGGCACCATGATGGATGTCGGTCTTCTGCTTCTCGACGACGGTCAGTCTTACTCATTTACAGAACCCGCAAAAGAAACAGCAATTCTGCTTTTTGAAGGTGATGTCACCTTCTCCTGCTGCGGAAACGAAACTCGTGGAACCCGTCCCGATACCTTCCATTACAATCCCTGGTGCCTGCATGTTCCTTGCGGTACTGCGGTCACCGTTACCTCACACGGCCACAGTGAGCTATATGTCCAGAAGACCCTGAACAGCAGGTCCTTTGCACCAAAGCTTTACCACCCGGAGGATACGATTGTACAGCATGCCGGAGCAAACGGAGAACTGATGGGCTGCATGAAACGTGAAATTAAGACGCTCTTTGATTATGAAAACGCGCCGTATTCCAACATGGTTCTCGGTGAAGTGCTGAACTATCCGGGAAGATGGTCTTCCTATCCGCCTCATCATCATCCGCAGCCGGAAGTCTATTTCTACCGCTTCGATTATCCGAACGGCTTTGGCGCCAGCTTTGCGAATGGTGAAATTTACAAATCCGAACATAACGGACTTACGGTTATCAACAACGGTTTTCATTCCCAGTGCGCCGCACCTGGCTTCGCGATGTGCTACACATGGGGAATCCGCCATCTCGACGGAGATCCATGGCAGAAAACACGTATTGATGACGCCGGATACCAGTGGCTGTGGAAAGATGACGCGAACGACCACATCTACCAGGGCTGATCCGGTTTCATCTGCCGGATATATTTTACTTTTTTAAGAAAGAGCGGGATCGCAAATCTCTTTGAGGTCCCGCTCTATTATTGTGGCTTAAGCCGCCTTATCAATTATTCTCCGACTTTAACAGGCACTCCGCCAAGGTCGCTGGATTTCTGCGCTGCAATCGCAATCAGAACAGGCTGCAGTCCGTCAAATGCTCCAACCGGCGTATCCTTGTCATTCAGGCAGGCATCTACAAATTCTTTTTCCTCTTCGATGAATGCTTCATTGTACCGTTCCAGGAAGAAGAAAAGCGGTTTCTCTTTATAAACACCTTCGCTTGTATATAATGTTGTATTATTTGCTGTCTCATTGTCCGCCATGATCTGGCCTTTTGAACCAAAGACCTCGATTCTCTGATCATAGCCGTATGCCGCCTGACGGCTGTTGTCGATTACACCAAGCGCGCCGTTTGCGAACTTCAGTGTAATGATGCATGTATCGACATCGCCTGCTTTTCCGATTTCCGGATCAATCAGGCATGTGCCTACCGCGGATACCTCTGTTACTTCACTGCCGGAAAGATAACGCACCATATCAAAATCATGAATCGTCATATCAACATAGATGCCGCCGGAAACCTTGACATAGGATACCGGAGGCGCTTCCGGATCACGGGATGTAACCTTGACGATCTGTACATCACCGATGCCGCCGTCCGCGACGACCTCATGAACATGCTTGAAGTTCCGGTCAAATCTGCGGTTAAAGCCAACCTGATATTTTACGCCGGCTTTCTTAACTTCATCAAGCACTGCCTTGATTTTTGCTATATCATGGTCGATCGGTTTTTCGCAGAAAATATTCTTCTTTGCTTTCGCCGCCGCCAGGGAAATCTCGGAATGCGTATCTGTGGATGAGCAGACAAATACGGCATCAACATCCGGATCCTCCAGAATCCTGTTGTAATCATCATAAACCTTTGTTACGCCGTATGCTTCCGCAAGCTTTTTGGCACCTTCAAAATTCACATCCGAAATTGCCACAACCTCTGCGTCCGGAACACGGTTCGTAAGATTATTGATATGAAGCTTGCCGATACGGCCGGCTCCGATAAGACCGATTCTTAATTTTTTACCCATAATATCTCCTTTCAGCATCTGAATCCTATGATTCTGGTTTATTTCTATATCTGGATTATTTTCTTTTCTTTATACGCCGCTGTCGTCGCAAAAGCGATCTTTGTAGCTTCGGTTCCGTCATAGACGGTGACACCCGGTTTGCGATGCTCACGGATGCAGTCGATGAACTCCTGCATTTCCAGACGGTACGCGTCATCGAACCGTTCCGGGAAGCCCTCGACACACTCGACAACCGCTCCGTTTTTATTATAGAGCATCGCGAGGTTTTTGGCAGGTACCGGGCTTACCCGTACAGACCCCTCTGTACCGACAATTTCCGTCTCGATGTGGTAGCCGTGCGCTGCCGTACGTCCTACATGGAGCGTAGCGATTGCGCCATTGGCGAACCGGTATAGGGCACAGCCTGTTTCACTGTCGCCTACAGCCGTGAATTCCGGATGCTTGAATGTCGCGCCGAGTGCGTAGACCTCAGTCGGTTCGCTGCCAAGGAACCAGCGCATCAGATCGATGTCATGCGATGCCATATCGATAAAAACACCGCCGCTTGTTGCTGCGAAACGGATCGCGCCTTCGATTGCCGCTTCCGGATCGATTCCGGTCGCTTTTACAAGATATGGTTTTCCGATCGCGCCTTCTTCGATCTTCTTCTTCGCGTATACATAGGAGGGATCATAACGGCGCATGAAACCCAGGAAAAAGACTTGATCCGGATGTGCTTCCACTGCTTTTTCAGCAGTCTTGCATTCTTCCAGTGTGACTCCGAGCGGTTTATCGGAAAAAACATGCTTTCCTGCATTCAGCGCTGCTTCGATCTGCCAGCAGTGCTCACCGCTTGTCGTTACGATCGCGACAGCATCAATATCGGCTTCCGCAAGCATTTTGCGATAGTCGGTATACGTATCTTTAACACCAAATTCTTTCTTTGCATACTCCAGTTCTGATTCCACAATCGAGCATGCCGCTGTAAGACGAACACCCGGGATCCGAAAAGCCAGATTCTTTGCATGCACCTTGCCAAGACGGCCAAGTCCGGCAATTCCTACTTTGATTTCATCCATAAAAGATCCTTCTTTCTTATACGCGCCGCGCGCCTTCTCTGTTAATGACTGCCGTACCGCCGGAGGTTCCGGGATACGGCAGCCGGGAGTATAAGCGCTGCGTTACGGAATTATTCCGCAGCGAGCTTGCGTGATTTAGCTTCCATCGCTTCACGGGTAACGTCGATGAATACGGCGATGATGATTACAGCACCGATAACGATGTACTGAATATCGGACTGAGCATTCAGGAGTGTCAGACCGTTGCGGATTACGGAAATGATCAGCGCACCGATCAGTGTGCCCCAGATCGTTCCTTTGCCGCCCATGAATGATGCACCGCCGATGATGCAGGCTGCGATGGCATCTGTATCATACGGCTGAATTGCGGAAGCTGGATTTGCAATACCGGTACGGCCTACCAGAACAAGTCCTGCGATGCCGCACATAAGGCCTGAAAGGGAATAGCAGAATGTCAGTACGTTATTGGAATTGATACCGGAAAGTCTTGCCGCTTCCGGGTTGCCGCCGATGCAGTAGATCTGACGTCCGAGCGGTGTTCTGTTCAGGAAGAAATGATATACAATGAAAATCAGAATGACAACGATGAAGCAGACAGGAATTCCAGGGAAGTTTCCCGTCTTGAACCAGCTTGTAGCACCAAGTGCTGTAACGCCGCCCGGGAACTGGGAAACCATTTTCGTTCCGGTAAGGAGCAGTGCAACACCGCACAGGATGTTCTTCATACCCAGTGTAGATACGAAGGGATGAGGAAGATGCATTCTTGTAAGCATCATGCCGTTCAGCCATCCAATGAAAACACCAAATGCAAGACATGCTACAATCAGAACAAAGGAATTCGTGACGTTCTTCATAAGAAGCAGTCCCATAAAGCAGGAGCAGGAAATCGCGTTGGCTCCAACGGAAAGATCGATGCCGGCCGTAATCAGGACGATCAGCATTCCTGCGGAAATCAATGCGTTAACGGCTGTCTGTTTCAGGATGTTCATGACGTTGCTGACTGTCATGAAATTTGAACTTGCAATACTTAAGATTATACATAAGATAAGGAGTGCGGCAACCGTGCCGATCTTCTGCATAAATGCCGATCTCCTGTTACGTCTTGCTTCCGTTGCCGATGCTTTTACAACTGCGGCACCTTTTGTTTCATTCTCACTCATCGATCTTACCTCCCCATGCAGCACGCATAGTATCTTCCTGATTGAAATGTTCACTGTCCCGGTCAATCGTTCCCATGATCCGTCCGCCGCGCATTACAACAACGCGATCGCTCATCGCCAGAATTTCCGGCAGCTCGGACGATACCATGATAACGCATTTTCCTTGTTTCACGAGATCATTCATGACATTGTACACTTCGATTTTTGCACCTACATCGATACCTCTTGTAGGTTCATCAAAAATGAAGATGTCAGCATTCGAATTCAGCCATTTTCCAATAACAACCTTCTGCTGATTACCACCTGAAAGCTGAACGGTTACTTCATTGATGGAAGGTGTTTTGATGCGCAGTGTCTTGACATTTTCTTTCGCTGTCTCGGTGATCCTCTTGTCATCCAGGAAAATACCCTTCATAAAGCCTTTCATATTGGACAGAATCAGATTCGTGCGGATCGGCTGGGCAAGCACAAGTCCCTGACCCTTGCGGTCCTCTGTAAGGAAAGCAATACCGCTTGCAATTGCATCCTTTGGTGATTTAATTGTAACTTTCTTTCCCTTAACGTATATGTCTCCACTGTCGATCTTATCCGCTCCGAAGATCGCACGCATCGTTTCGGTACGTCCTGCGCCTACCAGTCCGGCAAAGCCAAGGATCTCGCCGCCGTACGCACTGAAGGAAACATCATGCAGCACGCCGACTTCCTGCAGTTTTTCGACACGGAGCATTTCTTCGCCCTTTTCACCGAACACCTTGGGATACAGGTTGTTCAGTGTTCTTCCTACCATAGCGGAGATCAGCGTATCATTCGTCATATCTTTAATATCATTTGTACAGATGTGCTCACCGTCACGCATAACCGTAACTGTATCGCACAGTTCAAACAGCTCTTCCAGTTTATGGGATACGAAGAGGATTGCGATTCCCCTTGCTTTCAATTCTCTGACTGTCTTCATAAGCTGCTCCACTTCCCGTTCGCCAAGGGAAGAGGTTGGCTCATCCATGATGATGACCTTCGCGTCGATCAGAACCGCCTTCGCAATTTCAATCATCTGCTGGATGCCCATTCCGTAAGAACCTGCCGGCTTTTTCGGATCTACATCCTGGCCGAGGGAAGCCATAACTTCCTTCGTCTTCTTATGCATGTATCCGTAGTCAAGCAGACCGTTCTTGCCTTTTACCGTCTTGTTTATAAAAACATTATCGGTAACGCTCAGCAGCCTGACAATGTTCAGTTCCTGGTATACACACGCAACACCAAGATCCTTTGCATCGTTCGGGTTCTTAATTGTAACCGGCTTGCCGTCGATCAGGATCTCTCCCTCATCTGCTTTGTACACACCGGTCAGTATCTTAATGAGCGTTGATTTACCGGCACCATTCTCGCCGATCAGTCCATGGATTTCACCTGCCTTAAGCTTTAAATCCATGTTGCGCAATGCTACGACACCAGGGAATCTCTTGGTTGCATTCCGCAGTTCCAATACATAGTCGCTCATCATGTCCTCCTTTCCGTACCGCAAAAACTGCTTATCTCCCTTAATCGGCTCCGCTTTTGTTAGAAAGCGGAGCCGCAACTACCTCATTTCGAGCCTGTTCTGCAACTGATTACTTATTTGCCAAGATATCCGTTCATCTTGTCAAGACGTGCCTGAGCGTTGTCTTTCGTGATCATCTCAACGCCTGTATCATAGAAGTCATCAAGCTTCTCGCCGTTCGCTGCTTTGATTGCAAGCTCAACAGCCTTGTAACCCATCTGATAAGGATCCTGTGCTACTGAGAATGTTTCCTGGCCAGCGAGGATTGCTTTGCATGCGGAAGAAATACCATCAAAACCTACGAATTCCGTTCCGGTTGCTTTGCCGGCATCACTTGCTGCACGGGCAGCAGCCATAGCCATATCATCATTGTTGCAGAGAACTGCATCGATGTGATCATATTTCTGAAGGAAACCTTCCATAACCGTTACAGCCTTGTCAGCAACAGCATCTGCATACTGAACTTCAAGGATCTTGCCGCCGGCGCCTTCAAAACCTGCTTTGTATCCGGAAAGACGAGCTTCAGCTGTTGTATCGCCCTGTACACCGGAGATGCAGACTGCTGTCGGTGCAGAAACACCTGATGCGATAAGCTGTTTGGCCGCGTACTCGCCGCCTGTCTTCGCTGCTGCTTCATTGCCTGTTCCGATAAACGTTTTAACCTTATCAGAAGGGATCTTTGTATCAACTGCAAGAATAGGAATGTTTGTATCAGCAATCTTCGTAGCCACCATATCCGGCTGCAGCGGAGCGATCGTAATTGCACTGTATTCGGAAGAACCAAGTGCTGTCTCGATCATACTCATCTGCTCATCAAACGATGTCTCGGAAGAAGCTCCGACAACATCAACGCTGACACCGAGTTCTTTGCCTGCCGCTACCGCTCCGGCCTGTACATAGCTCCAATACTCGGAAGCAAGTGTCTTCAGGATAACTTCAATCTTCATGTTCGAGGTGCTCTTCGTGCTGGACGTTGCCGCCGAAGAACTGCTCTTCGTGGTTGATGAAGAACTGCTGCTTGAACCGCACGCAGAAAGCCCAAAGACCATTGCTGCGACCAAAGCTACTGCTAACACTTTTTTCACTTTTTTCATTACACATCCTCCTTATTTGTCTAAAATGAATAGGAATGTCAGGTGAATTTTCGGACTGTTTTTAAATATTATCCAAAACTCTTGTAAAAAAGCGTACCTGACATGTACAAAATAACATGTCCTATGAAATATGTCAATTTGCACGCAATATGTGTTCGTAATTTTTTTTCAAATTCCTCTCTGTTATTGATGTTTATTGTAGTATTCTACAATTTTTTTGCGTGCATAATCAAATGATTGTGCTTTTTGTTCAATATTCCCTTTGTGTAAAGCAGCGTGCATTTGCGTGTGCATTTGTTGTAATTGCTTTTTGCACAGTCGCATGGTACAATTTTTTTACATGAGAAATATACCCGGGCGGCAGATGAAACCGCGGAAATGATACTTTATTCATTATCAAAGAGCAGCAGTAGCTGCGAAAGGAGACGGATCATGTTTAATAAAGAGAAAGTATTTCTTGGTATCGCACCAATCGGCTGGTGCAACGATGATATGCCTGAGCTTGGCGCTGAGAATACATTCCAGCAGATTATAAGTGAGATGGCACTGGCCGGCTTCACAGGCTGTGAGATCGGAAACAAGTATCCTTCTGATCCCGTTGAGCTTAAGAAAGCGCTTGACTTACGGAATATGAAGATCGCAAGCCGCTGGTTCAGCTCATTCCTTATTTCCAAACCATACGAAGAGAATGAAGCTTCTTTTATTAAAGAGCTTGACTTCCTCGCAGCAGTCGGCGCTAACCGCATCAATGTCAGCGAGCAGAGCTACAGCATCCAGGGCCAGCTTACCACACCGATTCTTCAGGATAAGAAGCACATCATGAATGAGAAGGAGTGGTCAGACCTTACAACCGGCCTCAACAAGCTTGGCAAGGTTGCAGTTGACCGCGGCTTCAAGCTTTGCTTCCATCATCACATGGGTACTGTTGTTCAGACGGCAGATGAGACAGACCGTATGATGAGCGAGACCGATCCGCGTTACGTATTCCTTTGCTATGATACCGGTCATTTTACCTTTGCAGGTGAGGATCCTCTCGCAATGCTGAAGAAATATGTTGACCGTGTCGGCCATGTACATCTGAAGGATATGCGTTTAAGCGTAGTGGAAGAAGCCAGAAAGAACGGCTGGAGTTTCCTGGATTCCGTACGGAATGGCTCCTTCACCGTACCCGGCGACGGCGATGTGGACTTTGATCCTGTCTTCAAGGTACTGGATGACGCAGGATATGAAGGATGGCTGCTTGTCGAGGCTGAGCAGGATCCCGCGAAGGCAAATCCGCTTGAGTACGCGATGAAGGCAAGGAAGTATATTGCGGAGCATACTGGACTGTAGAACGATACATCAAAAGTACAACTGTTTTTTGCAAAATACGTTAAAGGAGAAGATTAATCGTCTTCTCCTTTTATTTATAATTCGCTTCGGTTTATAATTACAGCGATTCAACAGCCTAATAAATATGGTATAATATATATTAATTTCAGCAATGTTCAAATCACCATGTGAAAGGATTATTATGGGCCAAAATATGAAACAGTCCAGTGAGTCTTATTACTGTCCATCTGACATGCCTCTAAAATTGCACAGTATTTCCAAGATTCCATCTGCCTACCACAACGTTCATCCCCGGACTGCGCATAGTCACTCTGACGAAATTGAATTATACTACGCCATGAATGGCAGCAGTGAACTTTTGCTTGACTGTGCGCCTTATTATATCAGCGATGGTGACCTTGTGATTATCGACAGCGGCGTCATTCACGATGAAATCAGAAATCGGAACCATAATATGGATTCCTTTGTACTAAGCATAGGTGGTATTAAACTTCCTCAAATGCCTGAAAACTGTCTGATTCATGATGGCCAGTCACCGCTTATTCCTTCCGGTCCTCACTCTAAATTTATTTTCAAACTGATGGAGTGTATCAATGATTCTATTGAGGAGGATTACAAGGATTCCGTCAATATCTGCAATGAGCTCCTCCATCCTCTTATCAACAGAATTCTGCTTTTACTTCAGGATGCATCAATTCACACCTCGTCGCTGACTGCAGACAAGAAATCAGCCAGAAAAGAAATACAGACCATCAAGAATTATATCGATTCAAATTATATGAATGATATCTCCCTTAATGATCTGTCCGATAATATGCATCTTACTACTTATCATATTTCACATATTTTCAAGAATGCCACTAACTTTTCGCCGATGCAGTATCTTACAAGAAGGCGGCTGGGCGAGGCAGAAACTTTGCTGATTAAAACCGATGATCAGATAACGAAAATCGCTATTCAGGTAGGATACGGTACTGTCAGCAATTTCAACAACAGTTTTCTTAAATATATCGGCATTTCGCCGATGCAGTACCGTATCAACCACCGCAAAATTCAGGATACTATTATGTCCTGAAGCTATTAATCTGTTATTCATCGTTTGGATGAATCACTACTTTTACAGCTCCATCTTTTCTTTCAATGAACGTATCAAATGCTTCATGAATTTGATCAATGCCAAAGGTATGTGTTATCTGAGCCTTAGCGTTTACCGTACCTTGTTCTATCATGCTGATAACCGTCTGCGAACAGTTCGGATTTGCCCTTACCCCGTGCAGTGTAATCTGATTCATAACAAGTGATTTTACAGCCAGATTCTGTCCGTCCTCAGACGGAATGCTGATAAAAGCAACCTGTCCGTTTTTTCTGGCCATCTGTACTGCTTCATAAAACGCGGAAGAATTGCCAGCACATTCAATCACCTGGTGCGCCCCAAGTCCGCCGGTTATCTTTTTTACCTCTCCGACCACATCATTGACTTTTTCAAAATCAATCGTATAATCCGCACCTAGCTTACCTGCAAATGCGAGCCGGAAGCCTCTTCCGATAACAATTGTCCGGGAACCCATAGCTTTCGCGATCTGCATCGTAAGAATACCCATCGGGCCCGGTCCGATGACCGCTGTATATCCTCCCGGTACAATTCCAGTCAGACGTATTGCATTATAAGCAGTTCCTGCTGTATCCACAAGCGTTCCTTCGTCAAAGCTTACATTATCCGGAAGGATTGTCAGTGCCTTTGCATTATATTTCTCGTACTGTGCGTACGCTCCCATGGTATTATGTCCATAATGATGATGACCCGTCTCCGCTTTACCGTAATTCAGGCACAGGTTATAATATCCTTTCATGCACATTTCGCATGTACCGCAGCCGCAGTGCGCTTCTCCGGCTACCCGGTCACCTTCCTTGAACTTTGTCACGCCATCACCGATTTTCACAACTACACCTGAAAACTCATGGCCTAAAACAAACGGATATTCTGGAGGCCATCCGTTATTCCTCGATCCTCCGGCAAAAAGGCGCGGATCCGAACCGCAAATAGCCACTCCCATTATTTTGACAAGCACTTCGCCTCTTTCGGGTTCCGGAATTGCTATGCGTTCTACTTTGTAATCTCCTGGACCATGAAGAACAACCGCTTTCATAGTTTTTTCCATTGCTTTTTTCACCAGCTTTCTGTCATAGCATTAGAATATAATGCTCACCTTTAAAGCACTCTTCGGATCCACGGCTGTTTCAAATGCCTTCTGAACATCTCTGGCTGCGTATTTATGGCTGATCAGACAGCTTACAGCTTCCTGGTTTTCATTGATAAACGATATCGTTTTTTCAAATTCTTCCGTTCCTCCGATGCTGCCGATAATACTCAAAGCCTTTGTAACGATCAGTTTCTGTTCGATTTCCACTTTTCCGATCATACCTACACAGCCAAGCACTCCTCCCGGACGGAGGAGATTAAAAGCAGAAGAAAAAACTTTACCGACGCCAGTCGTTTCGATCACAATATCAAACGGCGTTTTGTTATACATATTGTAATAACTGTTATCGCAGTCCCATGAAAGCTCCTTTTCATCCGGTTTTAATGCGCCGAGCCTTTCTGCAAGCTGCATTCTGTATAGTATAAGATCTTGTAAATACACTTCACGGCATCCGTATTCCCTTTTCATCAGTATCAGTGCCGCCTGACCAATTGCGCCGCCTCCATATATCAAAATTCTTTTATCAGTAAAGTTTCCGGTCTGACGTAGTATTTTCTCCAGCAGATGTCTTGCCACCGATATCGGCTCAGTCAATGCAAGAAGACTCAGGTCAATATCCTGCGGTGCCTTGTAAATATATTTTTCATCACGGATAATGTACTCTGCAGATGCGCCGTCTGTCGTTATGCCAAACTTTTCAATGTATTTGCAGAGATTACGATCTTCTTTGCAATTATCACATTTCCCGCAGTATTTGGAGCAGTCACCCGTCACTTTATCCCCGGTACTTACTTTTTTAACACTTTTACCGGTTTTTACAACTATTCCTGACCACTCATGACCGAAAAGAATCGGATAATTGTTCGGTCCGTTGTATGTTCCGTTATAAAGATGGATGTCAGAACCGCAGATTCCTACATTGCTGATCTTAATCAGCACTTCATTTTCTTCCGGTTCCGGTATTTCTTTATTTTCTTTCTGCAGTTTATACGGTCCTGTTAATATATACGACTTCATTTTCAGCCCTTCTGTGTGATGTTGTTCTGTTAATATTCCAACGTATAAATATGTCTTCCGCCCGGGACATTCGGTCCTTTGATAACTGCTTCAACATCCTCTTTATTCCGCTGTGTCATCTTATCTGTAGGAGGCAGTGTGCCTGCCGGATATTTTTCAATAATATCACTCACTAATTTTTCAAGATAATCAAGGGTTTTCTCAACACCTTTTTCAGCTTTATGCCAGTCCGCTTTAGTCGCATCACCGATCACGCCTTCCGGCTGACAGATACACTCCATTCCGCACGATCCGAGTGCGTTGTACCATTTAATTACACCACCGTTAAGCTCGGCTGAATCACAGATATGTCCAGGAGGAAGCATTGGCGCAGCCTGCGTTTTAATTGCCTTATCCTGCTGAATAAATTCAGGGAATAAAGCCTGGCACCAGGACTGCTCAACCTCATCCGCGTGAACAAAGAATTTTTCGTACGGGCCTCCTACTTCTTTTGTGCCCATCTGTTCTTTGGCAGCATTCCAGAAATGACAGTATAAAACAATCGCGGGAACCTGCCACTTTTTTCCAAATTTGTGAATTGCCATCGGGATCACATAATCCTGTCCGTGCCCATTTACTATGATTATTTTGCGAAATCCGGTATTCCAGAAACCTGCCAGCATATACATAATATAATTCGCCAGTATTTCCTCAGGAATCATGATCGTACCCTTCTGGCCAAGATGATGATACGGATGTGAGCCGTACCATGTCGGCATTGCTACCGTGCAGCCTGTTTTCTCTGCTACCTGCTCGCAAAGTCTCGTATCCAGGTATGTATCCTCACCATACGGAGCACTTGGTCCATGGTTTTCAGTTGATCCAATCGGCATAAGAAGAATATCATTCTTTTTAAGCCTTTCCGTCACCTCCAGGTTCGTCATATTCTGGTAATAGATACCATCGTCCTTTTCCATGTGCCCGCCATGTGCCGGCAAATTCCATTTTGACATTACAATTCCTCCTATGTATGATTTTTATTAAATTCAGAATAAAAGCATATCCATATATTTTTTTATCGTCTCAGCAGATGTCAGCAAATCCTCTTCCCACGCCTTCTGGCAAAATGTCTCAAACGTATACCAGCCATCATATCCAGTATGTTTTACAGCGTCCAGATATTCCCGGATGGGAACATCGCCTTCCCCGATCCATACATCCCGCATTTCCGGCTCGATCGGTCTCTCAAGCTCATGATCATATGGCACACTGTCACAAACATGCACATTGTAAATCAGGTCCTTATCAAGTCCGGCAATAAATTCAGGTGAATCTCCGCCGTTCCATACATGCCAGAAATCAACCAGCATCCCGATGTTATTACAGCCTGTTTCTTCAATCACCCTCATAACCTGTTTCAAGGAATGAACAGGTGCTTCCGCCAATGCTTCAATAACAAGCTTCAGGCCATATTCTTTTGCAATCTCTGCTACTTTCTTTATTCCCGAAGCAGTGTATCTGATCATTTCCGGATCATCCATGCCAAGTACATCTTTATATCGTGGATCATCATCCTGTATCATTCCTTTATGATAATCCCTTATGAATTTTGGATCGGTCGGACCGGTAGTTGCCTGAATCATTGGGCTTCCAAGCTCTGCCGCAATAATACACATCTTTTCTGCTTTTTCTTCATACTGCCTGTCAAACTGATTTACATTTGCTACATCATGCAGACATCCGACAGAAGAAACTTTGATTCCTTCAAGCTCTTCTTTTAATCTGGAAACAGGCAGACCAAGATCCAGATATCTGTATAAATGCGGATCCTGAAGTTCGATGCCGCCATATCCGGCAGCCTTTGCAATCCGAATATCCGTAATAACATTGCTGAAATTCGGTACTGTCGTATCCATAGAAATTTTATTATCTGCCATTTTGATCTCCCATATGATTTACTGTTTATTTCTCTTTCTTAAATAGTCAAACAATACAGCCAGAATGATAATCGATCCCTGTGCGATTTTCTGCCAGTAACTGCTCACTCCAAGCAGATCCATACCGTTGTTTAATACGCCGATTACAAGGCTTCCTACGACTACTCCATATACTGTTCCAACGCCGCCTGACAGCGCTGCACCGCCGATAACCGCACCGGCAATCGAGTATACTTCATATCCTTCTCCTAATGCCGGCTGTCCGCTTGCTACACGCCCTGTCAAAACCATACCTGCTATAGATGCCAGAATACCCGCATAAACATATACGAACATTTTTACTAATTTCGTATTAATACCTGATATCTTTGCGGCCTGTTCATTAGAACCAATCGCGTATATATACCTTCCGAAGCTTGTATAACGTAGTATATACCAGGTGATCAGACAGAGTATTGCCATAATAATGACCGGCATCGGGATTGGCCCGACCTTTCCGGCTCCAAGAAATACCAGATTTTCGTTTAATCCGGTAATCGGATGACCGTCTGTTATAAGCAAAGCAATTCCTCTTCCGATAATCTGTGTGCCAAGAGTAACAATAAACGCCGGAAGACCCGGATACGCAACCAGAATACCATTGGCTGCCCCGAAAATTGCACCTACAACGATAGCCAGTACAAACCAGAGAAAAACATTTCCTTTTCCTGTAACACCATTTAATGCAGTAACAACTGAAATAACTCCTACAATAGAGCCGGGTGACATATCAATACCGCATGTTACGATAACCATCATTGAACCAAGGCCAATAATGCAGTAGAACGAAATCTGCCTGAGAATATTGATCAGGTTCCGGCTTGTAAGAAAGTTATTTGTAACGATGCTAAGAATAATACACATAATCAGCAGAATAACAATGATTCCCGCTTTTTGATTCAGCTTTTTCAAAAAACTTATTCCACTTTTTGAGGATTTTTCCGTTTTTTCCATTTTGTTTTTCCCTTCAGACGTGATTATTAATGAAGTTGCGATTTACTCATACTGATTTAATAAACCAGAAGCATAGCTTAGTATTGTCTCCTGTCAGCTTCGTGATGATCTAATATTCCTGTTATCGTTCCTTCATGCATAATCGCAATCCTGTCGCTCATTCCCATTACTTCAGGCAGTTCGGACGAGATCATGATTATGGAATGTCCCTGCTGCGCCAGCTGTGAAAAAAGTCTATGTATTTCCGACTTGCTTCCTACATCAATTCCTCTTGTCGGTTCATCAACAATTATGATGCTCGGCAGTCCCATCAGCCATCTGGCAACCAGTACCTTCTGCTGATTTCCTCCGGAAAGGCTTTCGATTAAAGTGTTAAGCGATGGTGTCTTGATTGCAAAATCTTTTACTGCACTGCCGCATAGCTTTGAAACTGTTCCGTAATCGATTTTCCCGCCTTTTTTAGACATTTTCCAATTCGG
>Ga0163159_1000604_pt1 | contig 42263 bp, 34 predicted proteins | sample BioMet9_FD_108702 | JGI IMG/M metagenome (GOLD analysis project Ga0163159, IMG submission 108702) | Microbial communities from bioreactor (seeded with sewage sludge) at Lawrence Berkeley National Lab, California, USA - Biofuel... | ecosystem: Engineered > Bioreactor > Anaerobic > Unclassified ... | reverse complement strand
TTGATATTGTGATATTCGAAGCTGTAATAGTCGCAGAATTTTACCGTATGGAAGACGACGCCCCTGGCGTTCGCGTCTTCGGGCAGCGTTCCAAGGCTGCCGTACATGCGCATGCAGGGGTGTGTCTGGTTCAGCAGCGCCGCGGCGTATTCGGCGAAGAAACTTTCTTCGTCTGCGCAGCTTTGAGGCGCTGCCAGCACCCTGGCGCCGGTGCAGGTATCATCCGTCACCGGCAGTTTGAAGCGTTCTTTGACTGTCTCAAACAGCAGCGAACCGCCGTGCGCTCCGGCGAGGCTTACGTGAGGAACATCTCTCTCCGGCTGTGCCCTGTTCTCGCTGCAGGCCTCTAGTGCCTTTCTGTAATCGAAGGCCTGGCCGCTGAATCTGGTCCAGGCTGCAGCCAGCCGTTTCAGATCCGCCGCCAGGAGCTTTGTCTCCGCGTTCCCCGCCTTGTGTGGCAGAGGCAGCAGATATATGAAGTCCATGCCGAGAGAACGCTCCAGTACGTCGAGGAGCCTGCGGCAGACGTCGCAGCAGTCCGTGAGCAGCAGCCGCTTGATTCCCCGCGCGGCGACGTCCTCTATCACGGCCTTGCCGAAGCCGCAGAGATTCGGGTGCGAACAGCCGTCCGCGCAGTCGAAGTTCAACGGTGCAGGGTCAAGCCGTTCCGTTTGCGTTCCGAAACCGGCAAAAAGCTCCAGCGGCGCATATCTGCATATGTAATAGAGTTTATCCGTCATGGTCTGCGCCTGCTCTTCCCCTGGCGCAGCATTTCCAGGAAGGCGTTCATTCTGGTCGCCACCTGGCCGTCGGACGAGTTGCTCCGGTCGCAGCCGTCGCCGTTCAAGATAAGGGTGGGAAAACCGCCAGCCTCAAGCGTGTTTTTGAAGCCCAGCGAGAGGCCCATCGTCTGTTTGCAGCCCCAGTGGCAGAAACAGACCACGCCGTCGGCCCGGAGCTGTTTCGCCATGCCGAGCGCCGCTGCGATCCGTTTCTCGCCGCCGCCGTTCCAGGCGCTGTTCACGAGCCTGCCGGCCATGCTTTCGTATGGTTTGTCGGGATCGATGTCCACAAGCCCTTCGAAGTTAATGTCGCAGCTGACGACCTGACAGTCGTCGTTGAAGTTCAGCAGTTTCTGCAGCGGTTCCTGCCAGTAGGGCAGCGTGTGCAGCCACAGCAGGAGCAGTCCGCGAGAGGGCGGCGCTTTCCTGAGGTCGCCGAGCAGCAGTTCTGAGTAGCGTTTGGCGCCTTCGGTGCCCAGCGCGATGTGGGAAGCGTAGATCTCGTACATTTCGGATGTCATATCTCCCGGCAGACTGCGCGCGCTTTTTTCGTCTAGGCTTGCGCGCAGGTTTTCGACCGTTTTTTTAGAACGAACAATGGCTGCGCGCAGGAGCGCTTCGTCGAGTCTGCGCCCAGACTGTTTTTCCAGAAAGGAGGCAAGCTCGCGCAGCTGATCCGCTACGTAGTTCAGACTTTCAGCGCCACCGCACGGCGGCACGTCCACGTAGTACTGGGGAATGCCGTAATAGTCAGCGAGCGCGCGAAACGTGAGGTTGTTGGCGTCACAGACCAGCGAGGTGTTGACGATAAAGCCGGGTTTAGGCAGCACGCCGGAAAAGGCGCTGCCCAAGAGTACTTTGTGATACGAGCAGTAGGTCTCAGCCAAGCCGGTCGCCTCGGCCGCCTCGACGAAGACCTTTTCCGCGTTGGCTCCATTCACTGCGGCTGCGTATAGCTCCGCGCACATGGGCTGTATGCCGAACGCGGTCAGCAGCTCACAGGGCAGGAAGACGCTCGTGAGCGCCGCCTTTTCCGGATGTGCGAGCATGGAGACGATGGCTCTGTTAACAAGCGCGGCGAGATATCTGCGCGACTTTGGCAGACGTGCGTCGGGGAAATGGCGCAGCTTGAAGCCGAAGGTTCGGTAGCCGTCCAGCAGCAGGCGGCGGCACAACAGCGGGCGCCGAGGTGCCTCCCTGCGTATGAAAGCGCCGAAACGTCCAATGGCGTCAGCCATCCGGCTGAGCCTCTCCGGCTAAAACGTCAAACGTTTTCATGCGCTTAGCCTATTTCGTCGATCTTCTTTTGCAGAGAATCGAGCAGGTCGTCGATATGCCAGGGCCTCAGGTCCTCTATGATCTTTTCGAAAATGCGCTCGCTTTTGAGCGTTACCACGGAGACCGGGAAATTGAGATCGCAGCCCCAGGTGAGCTGGATAAGGCGGAAGTCCTGCAGGGATTTCGCATACTTGTAGGAGCCGCGCCCGTTTTTGCGGATCTCTTCCACCAGCTCCGGCGTGAGCCCCTCGACCTTTTCATGGCGCGGCAGCATGTCGAAGATCGTACCGTTCTCAAGCCGATGCTGGACCATGTGGAAGATGTCGATCTTGTCCGCGTCGCGGGCCAGCGCGCACCAGCGATAGGCGACGATCGGCAGCGACGAGGGAATTTCGATCTTATTATGGTATTTGACCGCGGCCAGCAGGTGGTTTTTGATTGTCTCCGGTACGCAGTCCCATACGAACTGTTCCTTCAGGATCGCCTCGGATGCGTCGCCATGGTCCAGACTGGCTGCGTCAAGAAATGTTTCGTATTTCTGATACTGCGGAAAACGGCCCACGTCATGCAGCAGCCCGATTGCATAGGCCAGCCAGTCGTCGCCGAACTCCGTCCACTCCATTGATTCGCGGATGGCGCAGGCCAGCTCGCACACGCGGCGGCAGTGGCGTTTTTTCATTTCGAGCATCTTTGGCAGCGCGCCGTTGGCTTTGAATTTATCGGTGAATTTTTCAAACCATGCGGAAGTTTTTTCATTGGAAAACATCAGCTTCGCCTCCATTAACGTAGAGAATTATATCACTGAGCGCAGCCGTCGTTGGAAACGCAAGGCGGCGGCGCCCAATTCGCGCCCTTATGCTATACTTTAAAGGCAGATTCAGCCGTTTTGCCGCGGCTAAATCGCTGCTTTGCTGTGACAATTATTACGTGCGAAATCGCCGGTTAGTTCGGGAGGAATTTTTGTGGATGGCATAACTGCGCTTATTGCGGGAGAGGGTTCGCTGCCGGTGGCTATTGCGAGCAGGCTTACCGACAGGGGAGAGCCCCCGGTCGTCTACTCGCTGAGGGAGAGCGTCGGAGCTCTGTCGCGCTACGCGCTGGAGATAGTGAAACTCTCCAAACCGGACCTTGGTTTCGCCGTTGGCGATCTGAAAAAACGCGGCGTTAAAAATATCATTATGGCAGGCACCGTCTCCAAGACGCTGGCCTTCAAGCCGTCGCTGTTCGATCTCACGACCCAGAAATTTCTCGCGGGGCTGATTTTCCGCGACGACCATTCGCTGCTGGGCGCGATCGTGGATTTCCTTGAAAAAGAGGGTTTCTGCGTGCTCAGCTATAAGGACATCATCTCCGACCTGCTGGCCGCCAAAGGGCTGATCGCTGGCCGCGAGCCCACGAAAGACGAAGCGAACGACATAGAATACGGACGTTCCATCTGCAAGGTGCTGGTGCCCCTCTCGTTTGGACAGACCATTGTTGTCAACAAGCGGGCCGTCATTGCCGTAGAAGCGATGGAAGGCACCGATGCTACGCTGCTGAGGGCCGGCTCTCTCTGCCGCGGCGGCGTGGTCGTCAAGATGATGCGTCAGGATCAGGACGAGCGCTTCGATATCCCCACGGTGGGGCCGGCGACGCTCGAAAATATGGCGCAGGCCGGTCTGACCTGCCTGGCGCTTCACGCCGGCTGGACTCTTATCATGGAGCTGCCGAAATTCCGCGAACTGGCTGAAAAAGAAAAAATAGCCGTGGTGGGCGTAGATCCTTGTCGGTCTTTCTGAGTTCCGGAGAAGCTTCCGGCGACCACTACACGGCCAATGTGGCCAGAGCGCTGCGCGAAGCCGGTTATGGCGGCAGGCTCTGGGGCATGGGCGGCGGCGAATCGCGCCGCGCCGATATGGATGTGCTATGGGACGGCGAGCGTCTGCAGCTGCTAGGCCTCGCGGAGGTGGTCTCCTCGATCCCTTCAATCTGGGCTCTGGGGCGCGAGATAGTGCGCCAGGTGCTCCGCGAACGGCCAGACTGCGTAGTGGTGGCAGACAGCCCGGATTTTCACATGAGGCTCATCTCCTGGCTGCGTCACGACGGCTATCAGGGCAAAATATTCTATATTTCACCGCCTTCAGTCTGGGCTTGGAGGAGCGGCAGGGCCGACGATCTGCGCAGGAACGTGGACGAATGTCTGCCTCTGTTCCGCTTTGAACACGAATATCTGCTGTCGCGAGGATGCCGCAGCTACTGGAAGGGCTATCCGATGCTGGAGGAATTTTCGCGGGAAAACATCCGTCGTTCCCTGCCGGACAAGCTTTCTTCAGACGAAAAACTCGTGGCGATACTGCCGGGCAGCCGCAGAAGCGAGATTAAATATTTGCTTCCGACGTTTGAGCAGTGCGCCAGCGTACTGGCGACGCGCGGCTGGCATCCTGTCTTTTCGGTGGCGCCAGGGCTCAACGGCGCCGTGCGCGAGTCGATGCTCGCGAGATTCAAGAACAGCGGCGTTGACTACTATGAAGGGCCAGGCCGCGAACTGCTGGCCGCTGCCGCTTGCGCGATCGGCGCGAGCGGTACGGTCACGGTGGAATCGCTGCTGCTGGACCGCTATATGGTGGTGGCTTACAGGCTTAACGCGCTTTCGGCGCTGATCGGACGTTTCGTGCTCAAGACCAGGCGCTTCGCCATGGCGAACATCCTGGCCGGCACTGACATGTTCCCTGAGCTGATACAGGGCGCCGCCACGAAGGAGAATATACTTGAATATGCGCTGCAATGGCTTGAAGGCGGCGAGGAGCACCGCGCAGCCGTCGTAAAACTGATGGAAGATACGCGCCGCACACTTGGCGAAACGGGCGTCTATCAGGCCTGGGCCGGACGCATTATGGAGGCGGCGGCATGAAGCTGAGTCTTAAGAATAAAGAGGCCTGGAGTTCGTACCTGCGTCTGCTCTCCTACTGCAAGCCTTACAAAACCAGGCTGGCTGTGGCTCTCGCCTGCATGGTACTCTCGTCCCTGTTCGGCATCATCCCGCCCTGGCTCATCAAGAACGTGGTAGACGATGTGCTGATCGCCAAGAGGATGGGCATGCTGAACCTGCTGGCCGTCGGCGTGATCGTGCTCTATATTTTTAAAGCAGGTTTCGGATACACTCATATGTATTTAATGACCTGGGTTGGCCAGAAGGTCGTCATCGATCTGCGGCTGCAGCTCTATGACCATACGCAGAGGCTTTCGCTGGGCATGCTTTTCAGCAAGCGCTCGGGAGAGTTCCTTTCGCGCATCACTAACGATGTGGCCACGCTGCAAAACATCCTCGCCTCCGTGGTGGTGGATTTTGTTGTGCAGGGCACAACTTTCGTCGGTATTCTATGCTTCCTTTTCTTCCTGAACTGGAAGCTTACGATCGCCACCTTCATCATCCTGCCTATTACGGCGCTGATGATAGATCAGGCCTCGTCGAAGCTGCGCAGGGTCGGCACCGTGATCCAGGAACGTCTGGCCATGGTGGCAGCTATCGCGCAGGAGGCGGTCTCCTCGATCCGCATCGTACGCGCGTTTGTCACGGAGGACGAGGAATACAGCCGCTTCGAAACAGAGAGCAACAAACATTTCAAGGCGGTCATGCGCGGCACGCAAATCCGCGGCGTGCTCGAAGGGGTAGTGGAGGTGCTGCTGATCGTGGCGCTGGCCTTTATCCTCTGGCTGGGCGGCCGCGACGTTATCAAAGGCCGTCTCACGGCCGGTGAGCTACTCTCGTTCCTCACGTACATCGGTTTGCTCGTGCAGCCGCTGAGAACGCTGAGCCGCGTTGTTAGCAGCATCCAGCAGGGCGTGGCGGCGGCGGACCGCGTCTTTGAAATACTGGACGAAAAGAACGAAGTCCCGCTCGCCAAGAACCCTGTTGTGCTCAAACCGATGCAGGGGCGCATCACGTTCGAACATGTCTGGTTCAACTACGAACCGGACAGGTGGGTGTTGCGCGGACTTGATTTTGAAATCAGGCCGGGCGAAAAGGTGGCCATCGTGGGTCCGACAGGCACCGGCAAATCAACGCTGGCCGACTTGGTGATGAGGTTCTACGACCCGCAGAAGGGCAGCGTGCTGATAGACGGTCTTGACCTACGGCAACTGGAGCTCAAGACCTACAGGAGGCAGATCGGCGTCGTGCCGCAGGACCCGGTGCTAATGAAGGGCACCCTTGCCTACAACATCAGCTACGGTTATGCCGCTGCGACGACGGAAGACCTTGAACGAGCCGCGAAGATAGCCGGCATCTATGATTTTATTGATTCCCTGCCCGACAGGTTTGAAACGGAGGTTGGAGAGAGAGGCGTGACGCTCTCCGGCGGCCAGAGACAGCGCGTGGCCATTGCGCGTGCGGTGGTGCGCGACCCGCGCATCATCATTATGGATGAAGCCACCTCCTCGCTCGACTCCATCGTCGAGAAACAGGTGCAGGTCGCCATGGATAACGCCATGGAGGGCCGCACTTCAATCGTGATAGCGCACAGGCTCTCGACCATCCGCGGCTCTGACCGCATCATTGTGCTGGAGGATGGTTCCATCGCCGAACAGGGCGACCACGACAAGCTTCTCGCGCTCAGGGGCGATTACTACAGGATGTTTATGGCCAGCAGCGGCGGAAAGGCTGCGCAAAATGTCAAGGCTGCTTCGCAGTTATCTTAGCTATACGCGCGGCGAAAAGAAATTTTCGCTGTGGAGCGCTTTCTACCCGCTTCAGTTCCTCACTCTGGCGTGGATGAAGCTGCGCATCGCAATGTACAGCCGCGGCGTTTTCTCCGTCACCGATCCGGCCCTGCCGGTCGTCAGCATTGGCAATAACAGCCTCGGCGGCACTAACAAAACGCCGATGGCCGAGCTGGTCGTGCGCCAGTTCCTGGAGGCAGGGGTCAACGCGGGCCTTGTGAGCCGCGGCTACCGCACCAAGGACCACGCGCCTCTGTGGATCGGCGAAAACGAAGAGAGCCTGCGCCGCGAAACGGCCGGAGACGAACCGCTGATGCTTGCGAAGAGGCTTCCCAACGTGAAAATAGTCGTTTCCAAGGACCGCATCAAAGGCGTTAAAATGCTGGCCGATCTCGGTGTTCAGGTGGCGGTGACGGATGATACCTTTCAGCACCGCAAAATGTCGCGCGACGTGGATATCGTGCTGGTGGACTCCACCTGCCCGTTCGGCAACGGTAACGTGATACCGGCCGGGCTCATGAGAGAGCCGATGACGGCATTCCGACGCGCGGACATCGTGGTGCTGACCAAGGCGAACCAGGTCTCCGGTTTCGATGTGACGCTCATCCGCCGCAAGCTGGAGCCCTATGTGGACAGAAAAAAAATTTTTATCGCTGACATTGTGCTTGAATCGTGGCTCAGGACAACGCAGGATTCGTCCGGGCTCCTGCCGCCGGAGACGCCGCCGCAGGGAAGATTCATCGTTTTTTCGGCGATCGGCAATCCGGAGGGGTTCTATAAGTTCATAGAGGACAAAAACATCGCGATAGCCGCGCAGCGTTCGTACCGCGACCACCATATCTTCGACGCCGGCGACGTGGAAAAACTGGCCTTGCTTGCTAAGGAACTGGGCGCGGATGGGCTTATCTGCACGGAAAAGGACCTTGTGAATCTGCCGGAGCGCGCCGATTTCGGCCTGCCGCTCTACATTCCGCGCATTGCAGTCAGGCTCGACAACGAGCCCGCCTTCCGCAAAATGATCCTGGCCAAGCTCAAGCCGCGTCTGATGGTCGCTTCCAACGGCTACGGCGAGGATGCCATCGGTGTCGTGCTTGCAAAGAAGATCCGCGACAGGTTCAAGGCGGCAGACGTCTCCGCCTTTGCTTTTGTAGGCTCCGGCACGCAGTACAGCCGCGCAGGCTTCAAAGTCGTCTCGCCGCCTTCGGAGATGCCGAGCGGCGGCGTCATTAAGTACAGCGCCTTCGCGCTCTTCCGCGATATCCGCCACGGACTCGGCGGCGCTATGTGCAAACAGCTGGAAGCGCTGCGCGCGCTGGACGGAGTCTATCGCACGCCCGTTTGCGTGGGCGACGTTTATCTGCTCGTCAATATGCTCTGGGGACTCGGCATGAAACCGGTGCTGGTGGCCACTGCAAAGACGGTATATCTGCACGGTCACTGGCGCGTGGAACGCAAACTCATGAGAAAACGCAGCCGCATCGTCTGGACCCGCGACGCAGGCACAGCCAGGGAGCTTAGGAGTTCCGGCGTCAACGCTGTCTACGGCGGCAACCCGGTCATGGATCTGATCGAGGATGAAAAAGCGCCGGACGATCTCTGGCGCGGCGAAGGAGAGAAAATCATCCTGCTGCCTGGCAGCCGTCCTCGTGCCTACGAGGACGCTAAGCTTGTGCTGAACGCGGCCGCCGAGCTGGCGGGACGCGTCAGGTGTTCATTTGCAATGGTGCCGGCGCCGACTATCGACATCGCGAAACTGGTGGGTTCTCTAGAAGGCTGGTCGGTTGCCGAGGATGAAAAAGGCATCACGTCCGGCGGTGTTTATGTGAGAATATATAACGGACAGGTCGCTTCAGCGGCCCGGGACGCAGATCTGCTGATCGGGCTCGGCGGCACGGCGAATCAGCTCTGCGCCGGTCTTGGCGTGCCGGTTGTGTCTATTATTGAAAAGGGCAAGCTGAGACAGAAAAAACTTCTGCGCGAGGCTGAAGTGCTGGTAAAACCTGATGCGAAAGAACTTGCTAATGCCGCGGAACGCATTCTGGCATCGCCGGATCTCAGGCAGAAGATGGGTGAGGCCGGCATTAGAAGGCTCGGCGGCATGGGTGCGCTCGATAAAATAGTGTCATACTGCGCGAACGAACTGGGCTGGGATAACAGATGTCTGGTCTATCGGAAATACGGTGATTTTCTAAAAAAACGTTCCCCGAAGAACGCGGGAAACAAAGGAGCTGGACTCAATGGCTGAAAATAAGGTAAAACCGGTCCTGGTCGGGGACGCGGAAGTTGGCGGAGAGAGGCTCGTCATCGTGGCTGGTCCCTGCGCGCTCGAGAGCCTGGAATTGGCTCTGTCGATCGCACGCGAAATGAAAAAACTCTGTGATGAATTCAATTTCGGCTATATATTCAAGGCCTCCTTCGACAAGGCCAACAGGACTTCGATCAGCAGTTATCGCGGCCCCGGCATCAGACAGGGGCTAGAATGGCTGGCGGTCATCCGCAAAGAGGTCGGCGTGCCGGTGGTGACGGATATGCACGAGCCCTGGCAGGCAGAGCAGATTGCGGCGGTCGCCGATATGATACAGATTCCGGCCTTTCTCTGCCGTCAGACGGATCTGCTGGCGGCGGCGAGCAGCACAGGCAAGCCCCTCAACATCAAAAAAGCGCAGTTCATGGCGCCTGAGGATATGAAATCAGTAATAGGCAAGTGCCGCGAATGCGGCAACGATAAGATCATCCTCTGCGAACGCGGCACCGAGTTCGGCTATCACGAGCTCTCGGTGGATTTTCGCTCGCTGCCGGTAATGAGGCGGCTAGGCTGTCCCGTGATGTTCGACTCCACGCACAGCGTGCAGAAACCAGGCGGTCAGGGCGACAAAAGCGGCGGCGCGCGCGAATTCGTGCTGCCTCTCATACGCGCGGCGGTCGGCATCGGCATCGACGCGCTCTTTATGGAGACTCACCCCGATCCCGAACGCGCGAAATGCGACGGCCCCAACATGGTGCCGCTAGGCAGAATGCGCGAAGTGCTGCGCGAGACGGCTGCCATCGACGCGGCCGCCAGAAAAATGGGCTTTGCGTCGCTTAACTGGACGGAGGAATAGATATGGACCTGCCATACGAACGCAAGGAAAAAGACATTGCGCCTGAGGAACTGTTGTCCACAGGCAAAGAGATACTTACGCGTGAAGCGGCGGCCCTCACGTCTGCGGCCGCGCAGCTCGGCGATGAACTGGTACGGGCCGCGCATCTTGTTAGCCGCTGCCGCGGCCGCGTGGTGGTCTCCGGCCTTGGCAAATCCGGCCACGTGGGCCGCAAAACGGCTGCCACCTTTGCCTCCCTCGGCGTGCCTGCCTTTTTCCTGCACGCGGCAGAAGGCGCTCACGGTGACCTCGGCATGGTCTGCCGCGAGGACGTCGGCTTTTTTCTCAGCAACAGCGGCGAAACGCAGGAAGTCGTGACGCTCATTCCGTATTTCAAGCGGCTCGGCGCGCCCATCATAGCGGTCACCGGCAACTCGGCTTCCACTCTTGCGCGCGAATCGGAGATAGTGCTCAACTGCCACGTGGAACGGGAGGCCGACCCGCTGGGCCTGGCTCCCACCAGCAGTACCACGCTGCAGATGGCGCTCGGCGACGCTGTTGCCGGCATGGCCACGAGGCTGCTGGGCCTTAAAAAGGAAGATTTCGCGCTCTTCCATCCGGGCGGTTCGCTTGGCAAACGGCTGCTGCTGCGCGTGCGCGACCTCATGGGCAGCGGCGACAGACTGCCTGTCACTAACGAGAAAGCCCGCGTGCGCGACGCGCTGTTCGACATCACGAGCAAAGGCTACGGTGCGACTGCCATTGTAGACGACAGCGGCAGACTGGTCGGAGTATTTACGGACGGCGATCTGCGCCGCTTTATAGAAAAAGAAGGGCTCCAGGGGCTCGACGAACCTGTGAGCCGCGGCATGACGACCTCTCCGCGCGTGATCGCGCCGGATAAGCTGGCCGTCGAGGTCGTGCGCCTCGTCGAACAGTGGGAGGTTTCGGCAATCATCGTCGTGGAGGACGGCAAGCCGGTCGGCATGGTCCACATCCATGAACTGCTCAAGGCGGGGGTGGCGTAGCTGTCGCTTCTAAGGACGGTCTATCCGCCTCTCATAGATATAGTTTTCGCCTTATCCTGGCCTAAGCTCAAAAACAAGTATACAGAGGGCTACGACGAACGTATGGGCGTCGAGCGGACGGAGAAGCTTGCTCTGCTTGGCGGCGCACGGCCTCTCTGGCTTCATGGCGTCTCCGTGGGCGAAGTGCAGGCCTGCGCGCCTATCGCCAGTGCGGCGAGGAAGTCTGGCTACAACGGCCCCATAATCATCTCCACCACGACCGAGACCGGCAAGGCCATGGCCCTGCGTCTCGGCGAAGGTCTTTTTACCGAACACGTCTATTATCCCTGGGATAAAAACAGGTTTGTGCTGCGCGCCGTAGCCTCTTTGAGGCCCTGCTGCTTTGCCGCGGCGGAGACCGAGCTGTGGCCCAATATGCTCTGGCGTCTGAAGGACGAGGGAGTGCCAAGTTTTCTTGTCAACGGACGCATTTCGGACCGCAGCTGGAAGCGTCTGAACGGACCGCTGGGACGGGCCGCTGGCCGAGAGATGTATGGACTTTTCTCCGGACTGCTGATGCGCGAAGAAAGAGATGCCGAAAGGCTGCTCTCGCTCGGCGTCGCCAAAGACAGGATCAAGGTTTGCGGCGACAGCAAGATCGACGCGCTGCTGGCCCGCCGCGATCTAAAGAAACAAGCGGAATGGAAGGCCAGGCTGGGCTCGCCGGAGCGCAAAATTTTCCTTGCCGGCAGTACCCACGAGGGCGAGGAAGAGGAAGTTCTGAAGGCTTTCGAGATTCTTAGGCGCACGGAGCCTTCTGCGCGCCTCGTGCTGGTTCCGCGCCACCCTGAGCGGGCCGTGGCCGTGGAATCGCTGGTGGCCTGCCGCTGGGACGTCTGCCGCTCTTCGCGGATCTTTGCGGACTGGGACGTGCTGGTAGTCGACCAGATCGGTGTTTTGTTCGACCTCTACGGAGTCGCTGCGGCTGCATTCGTAGGCGGCAGCTTCGCCGACAAGGGTGGGCAGAACATCCTTGAACCGGCGGCCTGGGGCCTGCCGGTGCAGTACGGTCCCCATATGGAAGATTTCGCCGGTCCCTCAGCCGAGTTTCTGCGCCTGGGGCTCTCGCGCCAAGTTGGCAGCGGCGAGGAGCTTGGTTCCTTCTGGAGCGAAATAGCCGGAAATGCAGATAAAAATAAAAAATATGCTAAACTTAGCGAAGAATATTTTGACGGCAAGTCCGGAGCCGCCCAAAGGACCTGGGATGAGATCATGAGATGCGCAGCTGAAAATTTGAGAATGGAGGTTTCGTCGGGCAGATGAGCCAGACGGAACGTCCGGGCATAAAAATAGTGGTGATCCTCAGCGACGGGGTGCGCGGCCATCTGAACCAGAGCCGCGGCGTCGCGACCTGGATAGCAAAGCTCACAGGCGCGGAGGTGCTGGAAGCGGAGGTCCCCGCTTTGACCGGCGCCGCCAAAGCCAGGGCCAAAAACGCGGCGCGCAGACTGCCTGGCGGCAACCGGCGTGATGCGCGCGAATGGCTCGCGATGGCGGACGGAGACGCAATCGTGCGCCGCATCGGCCAGTGGTTTGCGGAGCGGAACATCCGTGAAGGCACGCAGGAAGTGCTGTTGCTCTCGGCTGGCAGCACGGCGGCGCCCTATAACCTTGCGCTAGGCTACATCTGGCGTTGTTCCTGCGCCACCATCATGACGCCAAGCGTCGTCGGCACAGCTCCGTTCGATTTCGCGATCGTGCCTGAGCACGACTATCCAGAACGGCGTCCCAACATACTTGTCACGCTAGGTTCGCCAAACTACGTAATGAAAGAAGATCTGCAAAAAGAAGCAGATAAGCTGCTCGCGGAATTTCCGCCCGAGTCAGATGTTCAGTGGTCGGTCCTTATCGGCGGCGACGACGCCAACTACAGCGTCACGCCCCAGTGGGTCAAAAAGACCGTGGGCCACATCATGAGCATTGCGGAACAGGAAGGCGTGGATCTCTACATCACGACGTCGCGCAGAACGCCGGCGGCGGCCGTCAAGACGCTTAAAACTCTGGCTTCGCACTCCTCTTCGGTGCGCTATCTGCTGATCGCCTCCGAAGATCCGTTTAACCCGATCCCTGCCATGCTAGGCTTTTCAAAAGAGATATTTGTCACCGAGGACTCGGTCAATATGGTCTCCGAGACCATCACTGGCGGTCACAAGGCAGTGCTGCTGCGCGTGGAGCACAAGAAGGGGCTCCGCGGGCTGCTGGAGAACGCCACCGCTTCGCTTGTCAACGCCGGCGCTCTGCCCCCCGGCACTCTATGGGGCGTGCCTAAATTCGACGTGGTCTTTGACCATTTTGCGCGCCACGACGCGCTCATCGAGTTCCGCGACTGGATTAAGCGCCGCCGCGAAAAAACCGATGAAGAAGTCCTGCAGCCGGAGGAGTTCAACGAGGCCAAGCGGGCCGCCCAGTGGATCGTAGAGAACTGGCAGTAATTAACCAACGCTAAAAGCAATAATCTGATACAGTAATTTGACAGATTACGTTCAGGCGCTATCTGATAATATCAGGTGTGTGAATAAAGTTTCTCAGAAGGGAATGGTTTTTGTGCAAAAAAGATTTGTTTTCGCGCTGGTGCTTGCTATGGCCTTGACCGCCTCTGCGGCTTTCGCTGCTGCGAACGTCGCCTCCGCGGATAAAACGGAGAAAAAGAATGCGGCGGCTGCGGCCATCGAGAAGATAACCGGCACGAACAAGCCGGCAGCCTCCAAAACAGAGGCCTCCAAGCCAGCTAACAAGACTGAGACTGCAAAGCCTGCGGGCCATGAATCCGCCAAGACCGCCAGCCTAGACGCCATGATAGCCCAGAAAGTCAAGGAAAAGAACGGAACCAGTTCCGTCCCCAGCAAACCGGCGACTTCCAAAACAGAGGTTTCCAAGCCAGAGATTTCCCAACCGGCCAAGAAAATCGAAGCCGTAAAACCGGCGGCTGCAGCTACTGGCAAGACGGCGAGCCTCGACGCCATGATCGCCCAGAAGCTCAAGGGGAAAGAAAGCGGCGCCAGCACTGCTGCTGCCGGACATGTTGCGGCTGTCAGCCACGACGTTCATGCAGCGGCAGCCGCAAAGCTTGCTCAGGTATCCGCAGACGTTAAAAAGAATGTCGAATCGGCTGTCCCGACAGTTCCGACAACGCCGGCTGTTCCCACCGTTCCGTCTGCGATCACTGTTCCGACTGTTCCCGCGAGTATGACCGCTCTGGCCGGACGTCCGCTGAAACCAAGCGAAATGAAAGCCGGCGACCCTGAGACGGCTGAAAGCCTGCTTGTTACGGCCGAATGGCTCAAATCGCACAGAAATCAGGTCGTTATCGTAGACAGCCGTCCTGAAAGCCTTTACGCGGGCGGACATATACCCAATGCAGTCAACGCGTCCTGGACTTATTTCGCCAATATGACGGCGCCGGCCGGCAGCATGAAGTACGGCACCGTGTATCCCGCTTCCGCGATGGGCAGAAGATTGGGCGCTCTCGGCATTGACGGCAAAAAGACCGTAGTTGCCTACTGCGACGCCGGCGGCTGGGGACAGAGCGGCTGGACCGTCTGGATCCTGCGCATGTGCGGCATCAAAAACGCCAAGATCCTCAACGGCGGCATGACGGCCTGGAAACAGGCCGGAGGTCCGGTCACCAAAGCCAGAGCTTTCCCCAAGAAAGCCAATTTCAATGTTTCTGCCTACAAGGCCAACTATCTCGTGAACACCGAATGGATCAACGACAATCTCGGCAAGCAGGGACTGGCTATCATAGACGTGCGCACTGAAGCAGAATACGCCGGCAAGATCCGCCCATTCAAGGAGAAGCGCGCCGGACACCTGCCGACCGCCATCAACATCGGGCTTGAGAGCTTCGTGACGCCGGATTACCATTACAAGAGCGTGCAGGAGATCAAAGACCTGTTGACAGCCAACGGCATTACGCCGGAAACGGAGATCGTGCTCTACGACACAGCCGGCGTCCGCGCCGCCTATGTGACGATGGTGCTGCGCTACGCGGGCTACACGAAATCTCAGTGCTATGACGAAGGTTTCCAGGCCTGGGCCGGCAAAGCAGACCTGCCGCTTGAAAAGTAACCTGACGGTACATAAATCTGAATAAAAAACAGCGGCCCTGTTCATCCACGGGCCGCTGTTTTTTGCAATAAAAGACGACCTGTAGTTAGTAATTTCCAACTGAATTTAGTATAATAAAATAAATCACTGGAGGTGTCCGTTATGAACATTACAACTACGAACAGCGGTACGGAAACAGAGCTTGCATTCGAAGGCAGACTTGACACCACAACGTCCCCTCAGCTGGAGGCGGAACTTGCAAAATTGCCGGCCGAGGCGAAGAACATCACGTTTGACTTCGCGAAGCTGGAGTATCTCTCTTCGGCGGGACTGCGCGTGATCCTCAGCACGCACAAAAAACTCACCGCGGCCGGAGGACTGCTCACGGTCAAAAATGTCAATGAAGTCGTGATGAACGTTTTCAATCTCACAGGTTTCTCCGATATACTGCACATTGCCTGATTTGCAGGCATGAAGCGCATATTCCAGAAGTGGCTCTTTATCTTTGTGCTGGGCGCCTTCGTCTTTACCTGGGGCGTTTCCTTTGTGCTGCAGACGCGGGAGGGAGAGCGCAGCGCCGTTGAGCAGATACAGCTAAGGCTCGGCGACGCCAAGGTTGAGGTTGCGCGCAACTCAAACAACCTGCTCAATATCAAGATCCTGACAAATTCCGACGCCGTTGCGAAGGCAAGATGCGTGGCGGAGATACTTCACTACGCGCCGGCGGACGTTCTGTCTGTGGAGAATCTCCGCAGGCTGCTGGGCGTCATCAACGCCGACGAGATCGACATTATTGATTCAAATGGTGTCATCAGGGCTTCGACAGTCGATAAGTACGTAGGTTACAACATGGATAGCGCCTCCCAATCCCGCGAATTCCTCGCCATCCTGGGCAACCCAGGGCTGGAGATAGCGCAGTCGCCGCAGGCGATCGGCTTCGACAGCGGCGTTACCATGCAGTATGCGGGCGTGGCCCGTCTTGACGCCAAAGGCATCGTGCAGATTGGCTACGTGCCGCGCCGGCTGCAGGACGCCATGGATATGGCCGACATCGCCAAAGTGGTGCCAACGCTTCGGATCGGCCGCCAGGGCGGAATCATCCTCGCCAGCGGCGACACGATCCTCTCCTGCTTGCCTCTCTCCAACGTTGGCAAAAAACTTATCGACGTTGGCATAGACGACGATGAAATAGCTTCAAAAGGTCCGTTCTGGGGCGAGGTCAGCGGCGAAGCGTGCCTTTGCAGCGCCGAGGACTATCTGGGGCTCAGGATCATCGGCTGGATGCCGCGCAGCGAGGTTTACGCGGGCCGCCAGGAATGGATGCTGACGCTCACCTTCTGCCTGCTTGTCATTTTTGCGTCTGTCTTCCTGCTGATTTCCAAACTTGTTCAGAACGTAGTCATCAAGGGCATCGACGACATCAACGCTTCCGTCGCCCGCATCACGGGCGGCGATCTGGACGAGCTCGTGCAGGTAATGACCAACAAGGAGTTCGTCTCCCTCTCCTATGGCATCAACACGATGGTGAACGCGCTCAAGAAGGCCATCGCCGAGGCCAAGAGCCGCATCGACGCCGAACTGCAGGTCGCCAAGGCCATTCAGCACTCGGCTCTGCCGGAGGCGGCCACTTTTGCAAGCGGCGAGGACGATTTTGACATCGCGGCGGAAATGTTCACGGCCAAGGAAGTGGGCGGCGACTTCTACGACTTTTTCCGTCCGGACGCAGGCCACCTCGTCTTTATGGTCGCCGATGTCTCCGGCAAGGGGATTCCTGCGGCCCTCTTTATGATGAAGTGCAAGACCCTGATCAACAGCATTGCGGAGACGGAGCTCTCTCCCGCCAAAATTCTCACCGAGGCCAACAACAGGCTCTGCGAGGGCAACGAGGTGGAGATGTTCGTCACCGTCTGGCTCGGCGTGCTGGAGCTTGAAAGCGGCAGACTGACATATGCCAACGCGGGCCACAACTTCCCGCTGCTGGCGCGTTCCGACTGCTACTTCGAGTACCTGAGGCACACTTCCGGCCTGGTGCTGGCCGGCATGGAAGGGATCAAATACAAAGAATTCGAGACCAGGCTCGGCCGTGCAGACGTCCTTTTCCTCTACACAGACGGAGTGACGGAGGCCATCGACGGGGCGCAGAACGCTTACGGCGACGAACGCCTGCTCAGCGTGCTGAACGCGCAGCAGGACAGGAAGCCTGCCGAGCTCGTCAAAGGCGTCACCAGGGACCTGCAGAATTTCACTAAAAACGAACCTCAGTTCGACGACGTGACGATGCTGGCTCTGCGCTGCCTGGGCGACGGTCTTGAAAAGCTGGTGGTGGACGCGAAGATCGAGTGCCACGACGCGGTCACGGAATTTATTGAAAAAATATTGTCCGCGCGCGGCTGTCCCGATAAATCCCTTATGGAGGTCGACATCGCCGTGGATGAGATCTTCTCCAACATAGCGCAGTACAGCGGCGCCAGCGAGGCGTCGGTAGTCTGCGGCGTGAGAAAGGGCAGGGCCGTGATCCGCTTTGAGGATGACGGCAGGCCGTACGACCCGCTCAGCGCCAGCGACCCGGACGTTACTCTCGCAGCCGGCGAGCGCGAGGCCGGTGGGCTGGGCGTCTTTCTGGTGAAAAAGATGATGGACCGGGTCTCGTACGAGTATAAGGACGGCAGAAACAGGTTCCTGATGGAGAAAAATCTGACCGTGGACAAAGCCTGAGCGGCGGTTTGTGCACGCTCATTCTATGGGAGGAATATTTGTGACTGATAACAGACTTGAAATAAAATTTCCACTTTCTGAACGCTACATAGGCGCGCTGCTGCCGCTTGTGCGGAGCTATGCGGAGGACGGCCGCCTGTCTGCCGTCCAGGCCGGAAAATACGAACTGGCGGCGGAGGAGTTCCTGACGTCTCTGGCCAGCGATGTTCCCGGCTCGCCGGTACTGGCTAAATTTTTTGAACGCGGCAGACATCTGTCGATGTCCTTCTCTCTTGTCAGCAAAGGGCTGGACTTGAGCGGCCTCAATATGGTGAACATCCATTCCGCCCGCAGGAGCGGCGAAATAGATACGGAGACGCGTCTGCTGCTGGTAAGCCGCAGCGTGGACGAATTCAGCGCGGCGCTCGACGAAAGAGGCGTGTGCAGCTTCAACTGCTCGGTGGAGAAGGATTACGCTGAGCAGGAGCCTCTGCGCTCGCCCATCCGCGCCGTAAAACCTTACAGAGTCAGCGAATCCGCCGACGTGCAGAGGGTCTCCCTGCTTCTGGCGGCGGGGCTTTACGAAAACATGCGCGGCAAAACATACTGCCGCAGGCCGGACAGCTTCTTCGCGGACCAGAAGGCCGGCATTATTTCCATGCTGTGTCTGGTCGATGCCAATGATTCGCCGGTCGCGGTCATCCCCTGGAAAGAACGAAAAGGCACTGTCATCTTCGAAGGTCCCTTCGTTTTGTGCGAAAACGACCGCGACGAGGCGGCGGCCGCTGCGATCGAGCAGCTGGTGACGCGTTTTGGCAAAGAGGATGTGGTTTGCGCTCTGACTGAGAGAAAAGATTTCGCGAATCAGGGCGGTTATTTCGAACGCGTCAACGGCGTCAGCTTCCGCGTCATGGGCGAGGACGACGGCGGTACTGTTTGGGCTGTGTCTGAGATGGCGCCGCTGCTAAAAAAACAGTACGAAGCGATGGAGCTTTTGCGCAACGTGCTGGTCGTCAAGGGCGACATCAAACAGGAACGGACGCTCCTAAGCCTGTCCCTGCAGGCTGATCTTGAGCGCGCCAGCCTGCGGCCGGAGATCATCGGCCGCGATTTCAAAGAGGTCCTGGCGGCCCATGTCGAAGAGCTGAAAAAAAGAAAGTACGAAACCATCGCGCTTTTCCTCCCCATGCGTGGCATCGAGCCGGCTATTGCAGCGGGACTTGCCAGCGAACAGGGCTTTGGAGTCTGGTACATAATACCAGGCGTTGCCGGCGGCGACATCTTAGTGCTCAGATATGAAGGCTGATTTCTCCGCCGAAGCCCTGGCTCCGGATTATATAAAAACATTCAGCCCCTATATCCCCAGCAACCCGGACCCGGTCCTCATGCAGAGGTTCGGCGTCGACAGACTGCACAGGCTCAACAACAACGAGAACCCCTTCGGCCCGCCTGAGTCCGCGCGCAGGGTGCTGGAGGACTTCAACATGGGGCGCACCTCTATATATCCGAGCGGCGACAGCTATTTCCTCAAATATGCGCTGGCCGAGAAGTATCACAAATCGCCTGAGCAGTTCCTCGTCGGCAACGGTTCCAACGAGGCCATCACCTGCGTCATCAAGGCTTTCTGCGAGCAGGGCGACAACATCGTGACGGCCGACCGCACCTACGCCACCTACGAATGGGTGGCCGAGTTCTCCGGCCTTGAAGCGCGCCTCGTGCCGCTCAACGAAAGGTACGAGTTTGATCCGGAGAGGATGCTGGCGGCCCTCGACGAGCGCACCAAAATAATATTCCTCTGCAACCCCAACAACCCGACCGGCACCTGGTGGAACGAGGACAAGCTGCGGTCCTTTATAGAGAGCGCCGGACGGCGCATTATCGTGGTCGACGAGGCCTACTGCGAATTTGTGCGCCAGCCCGGTTTCCCGGACGCCATGAAGCTGATGGAGCAGTACGAGAACGTCATCTCCTTCCGCACTTTCTCCAAGATGTACGGCCTCGCGGGGCTGCGCGTCGGCTACCTCTGCGGCAGCGCGGAATGCATCGACGTCGTGCGCCGGGCCTACGTCGTCTACTCTGTCAACAGCCTCGGCCAGCTGGCCGCCCAGGCCGCGGTCGCAGAGCCGGGAGACCATGTGGAAAAGACGCTCAGGATGGTCAGCGAAGCGCGCTCCTTCCTCACGTCCGAGTTCGCCAGGCTGGGGCTCGAAAGCCAGACCGGCGAGGGCATCTTCTGCATGGTGCGCGTGCCCTGCCCCGATACCACCATGTACAGAAGGCTTATCAAGCGCGGGGTCATGGTGCGGACCATGACCGGTTTCCGCTTCCCGAACTGGATCAGGGTCACCTACTCGACTATGGACGTGATGCGCGAATTCGCTGAGGCTCTGGAGCAATGTCTGAAGCCCTGAACGAGCCGGCGCGCCGCACCTCCAATCTGGTCGACGCCAAGTACAGACAGTTCTTTTTTGCCTCCATGCTGACCTCGGCCTCCGTCTCCATGTCCGTCTTTGTGGACGGAGTGCTGGTCGGCAACATGGTCAACGCGGACGGCCTGGCCGCCGTGAACCTCGTGATGCCTGTCACGATGCTCTACACCACGCTGGTGTCGCTGCTCGGCGTCGGCGCCTCCGCCTGCATTGCCATCAAAAAGGGCCAGCGCTGCCACGCCGAAGCGGACGAAATTTTCACCGCCTCGCTCTTCTTCGCGCTCGTTTTCAGCCTGCTGCTGATGTTCCTGCAAAAAATCATGCTGCCAGAAATAGTCGGCTCCATCGTCAAAGACGCGGCGCTGGGCGGCTATGTGAGTTCTTACCTCGGCACGCTGCTCTACCTCACGCCCTTCGTCGTCTTTGTCTCCGTCCTCATGCACGGGGCCAGGACCGAGGGGTTGGCGCGCCTCGCCGCCGTGGTGCTGATCGCGGCGAACCTGCTGAACCTCATCTGCGACTATATCTTTATGGGGCCGCTGGGCCTCGGCATCGCAGGCGCGGCGGCGGCCACGGTCACAGGCTATGGAGTCTCCCTGTTATTATCCTGCGTCTATATCTTCTCGAAGAACCGCACTTTGTGCTTCAAATTCAGCCTGCTGGGCAAGCCCCGGCGGCTCTGCGCATATTTGCTGGAGATTTCCTCGTCTGGTTTTCCCGCCGCCATGGCTGGGCTGCTGCTGGGCGTCAGAGCCTACGTGATAAACACGCTTGCCCTCGCCGCGGCCGGCAGCGCCGGCGCGGCCGCCTATTCCGTCTATTCGTCGGCCAGCACCATCGCGTACATGTTCATTATGGCGGCCGTCAACACCATGTGCCCGCTGGCCGGCACCTTCTACGGCGAAATGGACGCGGCCGGCGTCAGGTTCGCCGTCAAAAAGGCGCTCAAGGTCGTCCTCTCGGCCACAGTCTTCATCTCCGCTCTGTTTATCATATTTCCAGGTTTCGTCCTGCGCGTCTACGGCGTCACCGATCCGCTTTATGCAAAAGAGGGAGTCCTCTGCCTGAGGATCGCGGCCGTTTCCTTCCCGTTCATCGGGCTCGCCAGCCTCTACACCAGCTACTGCATGGCGGTCAGGAAGAGAAGCCTGGCCGCGGCTCTGTCGCTGCTTGAGGGCATCGCCTTCGTGGCGCCGCTTGCGTTCATACTGGAGCGAGTTGCCGGCGCGGCCGGCCTCTGGTGGTCTCTGCCTCTGTCCGAGGCCGCGGCCGTCCTCTCCGGCTGGCTGCTTTACAGGCGCGAGAACCGGCGGGCCGGCGGCAGGTACCGGAACATGCTGATGCTGGAAGAGACTGAGGACTGCCGGCTGATAGATTTCTCCGTGGAAAACAGCGTCGATAAGGCAGTGGCCGCGGCGCAGAGGGCGGAGCAGGAGCTTCGCGGGAACGGAATCGCCCCGGTGCTGGCCGCGCAGGTCGCGATGGCCGTGGAGGAGATGTGCGTCAACATCTGCCGCTACGGCTACAGACAGGATAAAAAATGTTTCATCGACGTAAAGATCAGGATCATGGCGGACGGACGGCTCGTGCTCTCCATCCGCGACGACGGAGTCTGCTTTGACCCGCTCGAATACAAGGGCGAGGAGGAGTCGGATGGCTACCTCGTGGGCGGCATCGAGATCGTCAAGGCGATGGCCGGGAAAATGTCCTACGACCGCATCCTCGACATGAACAACACGACCGTAGTGCTCGGCGGAGCTGCCGGGAAGGAGGGCGAAGCGGCATGACGCTTGAGAAAAATATAATCCCGGACGATCTGTGCGACAGAATCTCCGGCCGCGTTCTCTACCTCGCCGACCTCAAGTGCGTGGGTGCTCTGGAGGCGGTGACGGTGCGCTCGCAAGTTCCGCGCGGGCTCGTTCGCGGAGTTTCGGTACCGGAGCTGCCGCCGGACTGCTTTATCATCGGGGCGCAGGACGTGCCCGGCGTCAACGAGACGCTGATGTTCGCGGGCCAGCCGATTTTCGCGGACCGCGAGGTCCGCTGGCTCGGCGAGCCGGTCTTCCTGGTTCTGGCGCCAGACAAAAGGACGGCACGCGAACTGGCCGCGCAGGTCAAAATTGATTTCGAGGAGCTTCCGGCTCTGATGTCGTTCGACGAGGCGATCGAAAAGGCCTCGCCCTATATGGACTGGCAAAACGGCTTCGGCGACGCGGAGGCGGCTTTTGCGAAGGCCGCGCGCGTGGTGGAGACGAGAGTCGAGACCGGCGCGCAGGAACACCTCTACATGGAGCCGCAGGGCGCTCTGGCAGTGCCGCGCGCGGACGGCGGCCTCACAGTTTACGCCTCCTGCCAGGGCCCCGTCATCATCCGCGACGGCATCGCCAAAACCCTCGGCTGCGCGCCTGAGCTCGTCAACGTGGTGGTGCCTGCCGTGGGCGGCGGTTTCGGCGGCAAGGAAGACCCGCCGATGACGATCTGCCCCCAGGCGGCGGTGGCGGCCTGGAAATTGAAGAGGCCGGTGCGCCTGCTCTACGAGCGTGGCGAGGACCTGCTCTATACGGCCAAGCGCCACCCCTCGAAGACAGTCATGCGTTCGGCTCTCGACGCCGAAGGCAATATCCTGGCGCTCGACGCCGAGGTCTGGATGAGGGCCGGCGGCTACAAACAGTCCTGCGAGTGGATACTGGATACCGGCATGAGGCATGTGACCGGCGTTTACAAATTTCCGGCCGTGCGCGCCAGAGGCCGCGCGGTCGGCACCAACACGCAGCTCAACGGCGCCTTCCGCGGTTTCGGCGTGCCTCAGGTCTACACGGCCATCGAGACGCACATGTGCGACATCGCGTCGGCCCTGGGCGTCGACAGCGTTGAGCTCAAAAGAAAATACATGATCCACGGCGACGACGAGACCGTCACCAACGGCCATTTCGACGACGTACGCGGCCTGCGCAAATGCGCGGACGCGGTGACGGCGGAGATGCCGCGCGCAAAGGGCACTGGCTACGCCTTCTACAACTTCGGCTCGCCCTTTTCCTGGACGCCGGAGCTGATGACGGAAAAGTGTTCCCTGAAATTAAAGAAAGACAAAGACGGAGTCGTACACATAATCAGCGAGCTTATGGAGATGGGGCAGGGGCTGCACACGACTCACAGAAAGATCGCGGCGGAAACGCTGGGGATCGATGTGGAGCGCGTCGTCTTCGACGGGACGGACACGGCCCTTGCGCCAAACCTGGCCATCACCTCGGCCTCCCGCGGCACCGTGCTCTTTGGCAAGACGGTCCGCGACGCGGCCGCTAGACTGAAGCCTCACATGGACGAGCCAGGCGAGTACGAGGTGGAGGAGAGCCCCGTACAGCCGGAGCGCGTTAAATTCGACATGGCAAAAATACGCGGCGACGCCTTCCACACCTATGCTAACGGTGCCGTGGCCGTCGCCGTTGAGGTGGACAGGTCAACCGGCAAAGTGACTGTGAAGAGGCTCTCCATTGCCCAGGACTCAGGCACGCCGATAGACAGGCGCATACTGGAGGGCCAGATCGCGGGCGGCCTCATCCAGGGGCTGGGCTTCGCGCTCGGCGAGGAATTTTACGAGGGCCGCACTGGCAGCCTGCACGACTACGTGATACCGACCTTCGAGGACCAGCCGCCGCTCAGAGTCCACATCATCGACGACTGTCCCTACGCGGACGGCCCCTTCGGCGCCAAGTGCGCGGGCGAGATCACGACCGTGGGCGTGGGCGCGGCGCTGCTGGAGGCGGTCAGCTCCGCCATCGGCAGGCCGGTGAGGAGGCTGCCTGTTACCAGCGAACAGATACTTTCGCTGCTGGAGGGCAAAGGTGATGAGTGAGATATTATTCACGCTCAACGGAGCGGAAAAGATTTACGCGGGGCGCGCGGACGCGCGCCTGCTGGACGTGCTGCGCGATGAATGCGGCCTCACTGGGGCCAAGGAGGGCTGCGGCGAAGGAGAGTGCGGCTCCTGCACGGTGCTGCTCGACGGATGCCCGGCCCTCTCCTGCCTGCTGCTGATGGGACAGGTCCAGGGCCGCTCGGTGACGACGGTCGAAGGTCTTTCGCAGCGGCGCGGCTTCGCGGTGCTCTCGCGCTGTTTCGCCGAGGCCGGCGCGGTCCAGTGCGGTTTCTGCACGCCCGGCATGATAGTCGCGGCCTACGCGCTGCTGCGCGACAACCGCAGCCCTGCGGAGGAACAGATCAGGGCCGCGATGGCCGGCAACCTCTGCCGCTGCACGGGCTACAAGGCCATCGTCGCGGCAATAGAAATGGCGGCCGCCGACAGAGACGGCGGCTGGTGAGCAGTGAAAAAGGAGCTGTAAATAAAATGAAAGACGAAACAATCAGTTGCAGACTGGCTAGGCCTGAGGACAGGGAAGAGTGCGTCGAGGTCGTATGCCGCGCGTTTGCGGAACAGGACCCGATGACGAAGGCCTTCGGCCTGACTGTGGAAGATATGAGGCCCTTGCTGGAGCTGACCTTCGACGCGTCGCAGAGAGCTCGGCTGTCGGCTGTCGTCATAACCGCGGAAGGCCGTCTGGCTGGCGCCAACATGCTCACGACCGAGGATATGGACTTCTACGGGCAGGCAGCCGCGGCCAGCCCGAAGCTCGCATACATGTTCACCCAGCTCGGCGAAAAGTTCCTGCCGAAGCTCGTAGGGCCGGCGCGGCCTCTCTTCGCCGGCAAGAAGACGGTGACCTTCTCCCATCTGGGGGTCCGCAAAGAGATGGCGGGGCACGGCGTCGCCAATCTGCTGGCGGATTTCATCTACGACGAGGTGAAGGACCGCTTTGACTTCGCAATTTCGGAGGCGCTCAACCCCAGATCCGCAGCCACGCTGCTCAAAAAAGGCTTTATATGCGCCAGCAGGCTCAGCTATCGTGACTCCGGCATCCCGGAGCTGGCCGTGTTGCCTGGCGAGGTCATGATGCTGGTCAGGGACCTGCGCAAAAAATGAAAGAGCCGGCAGCTTTTTATCCCGTCAGCGTGGAAGAGGCTCTCGCCAGTCTGGGCGGGGGAGCTGCCGTGATCGCGGGCGCTACCTCGTTTGTGCCGAAAAAGACTCCGCACCTGCGCTTCCCAGCTTACGAAAGGCTCGTGTTTCTGGACGGAGTCAAAGAGCTCGCCGGCGTTGCGCCGCTGGACGGAGGCTTCAGGATCGGAGCCATGACGCGCGTCGCGTCGCTCGCGGCTGACGAACGGCTGCCTCAGGTCCTGCGCGAAGCGGCCTCCCTGCTTGGCTCGCCTGCTCTGCGCAACGTGGCCACGGCAGGCGGCAACATCATGACGGCCTCGCCTGCCTCCGACGTCCACTGCGCACTCTGCGCGCTGGACGCAGAGTGCGAGCTGGTCTCCCGCGGAAGCCGCAGGTTCGTGCCGGCCATCGAAATGGCGACGGCTCCGGGCCGCACCGCGCTCAAGAACGACGAGCTGCTGACCTGCGTTGTGATAAAAGGCCCCCTGCCCGACTATTCTGTCTTTGTAAAGGTCGCGCAAAAGCGCACCAACGGCATCAGCAAGGCCGCTCTGGCCGCTTCATTCTGGTTTGAGGACGGCCGCGTACAAAAAGCGCGCCTGGCCTACGGGGCTCTGGCTCCGGCCATCCGCCGCGCCGTCGAGCTTGAAAAGCTGCTTTGCGGCCGCACGCGCAGAGAAGCGACGCTTGTTTCCAAGGAAAAAATCACGGAAATACTGGGCGGTGTTCTTGAGCCTGTCGACGACATTCGCTCAACGGCTGAGTACAGATTCAAGGTGGCTGTAAATATTACGAAGGATCTATTGACAAGCTTAGACGGGGCAAAACATGACTGATATTATTGAACTATTCGAAAACAGCGTAAAAGAAAATCACGACCGCAGCGCCGTTGTCTGCGGCAGTGACAGAGCGACTTATGGCGAGCTGGACAGTCTTTCGTCACAGGTCGCGGCCAGACTGACAAGCCTCGGCGCCAGGGCCGGCGACGCTGTCGCCGTTGACCTGCCGCGCGGAATTGCCGTCGTCGCGGTGCTGCTCGGAGCGCTCAAGGCCCGCGTGGCTTTTGTTTCGCTGGCGGCCGGCGACCCGCAGGAGCGCAGAAAACTCATCATGGAGGACTGCGGCGTTAAGTTTGTCATAGACGCAAATTTCATCGCGGCTCTGGACCGGTCGGCAGTTTTTGAACCTTTGCAGCCGCAGCCGGACGATGCGGCCCTGATGGTCTGCACCTCTGGCTCCACCGGCAGGCCCAAGTCCATTCTGCATGACCGCGAAAGCCTCAATGTGTCGCTGAAACGCCTGCTGGGCGTGGGCCGCCTCTCCAAATTCGACAAGTGTCTCTCCATCGCCGGACTCACGGCGGTGGCCGGCCTGATGTGCGACGTCTTCAAGCCGCTCGTCTGCGGCTGCGAGCTGCACATGCTGGGCGACAAGCTTCGCGGCGACCTGCGCTTTGTCTCTGATTACGTGCAGGAAAACGGCATCACCTCGCTATTTATGGCGCCGCAGATGCTGCATGAATTTAAGGAATTTCCGCCCTCGCTGCGGCTGGTCTTCACGGCCGGAGACAAGGTGGTCGACATTCCACCGCGCAGGGGCTGCGACATTATCGTGATGTATGGCCAGAGCGAGAGCTGCGGGGTGCTCTCGTCCTTTGTCCTCGACAAGACCTATCCTCTCGCCCCCATCGGCCGCGCCGCGGAAGGGCTGAGTCTCTACATTCTCGATGAAGAGGGCCGCAGACTGCCGTCCGTCAGCCAGGGAGAGATTTGCTTCTCCGGCCATTTTGCGCGCTGCTACATAGGGATGCCGGAGAAAACCGCACAGACCTTCAGCGCCAACCCCTGGGCCGCCGAGGACGGCAACGGGACGCTGCTCCGCACGGGCGACCTCGGCTGGGTCGACGAAGAGGGGCTGCTCTGGTTCGTGAACCGCAAGGACTGGATGATAAAAATAAACGGCCAGCGCATCGAACCTGGCGAGATCGAAGCCGCGGCCAAAACAATGGCCGGCGTGACCCAGGCCGCGGCCAAGGGCTTCCAGAGCGCGGCGGGCCGCACGTATATCGCCGCTTACTATACGACGGACGCTGACGTCAAACCGGAGGAGGTCAAGAAATACCTCGCCGCCAAACTGCCGGCCGTGATGATGCCTTCGTTCCTCGTGAGGCTTGATAAATTTCCGCTCAACGCGAACGGCAAGCTCGACCGGAAAGCCCTCGCGGCGCCTGACGCGGCAGCCTGCAAAAAAGAGTACGCAGCGCCCATCACGGAGACCGAAAAGCTGCTCTGCGAGGAGTTCTCGCTGCTGCTGGGCGTGGAGAATATCGGCCTCGACGACGACTTTTTCGCGCTAGGCGGCGACTCCATACTCGCCATGAGACTGACGGTCTTTCTGGCCGAAAAGCTCACGGAGCTGCCTGTCTCCGAGCTCAAGGACTGTCCCACGCCGCGGCTGCTGGCGGTGCGCTTGTCGGCAGGAGGCCGCGAGCCTCTGCCTACGATTGAAGAAGCGGCCGGCGAAGGGCCTTTTGAGATGTCCGACGAGATCAGGGCCATGGCCCGCATCGACGCCAGAATGAGGAAGGCGGGAGCCTTCAAGGAGTTCACTCAGACGTTCCGCATCGGCGCGCCGGTCGATATGCAGAAACTCCGCGCGGCAGCGGAGGCTGCCAGAGCGGGAATCGACGCCTTCAGGCTCGTCTGCGACGTGAAGAACGAACAGTTTGTGCCGGCGCCTGAAGGCGAATTCGGCGACCTTCGCATCGACATAAAGGCGGCAGGCAGGGACGCGGACGTGACCCTGAGCGGATCCCACCTGCTCTTTGACGCCATGTCGCTGCGGACTGCGCTCGCATACATGGCTTCCGTCTACAACGGACAGACGCCGCCGCACGTAGTAAGCTGCCGCGCCTATGCGGCTTGGCTCAAAAAGATCGAGGCGACGGAGCGCTGGCGGAACGCTGAGCGCTACTGGCGCTCGCTGACGGAAAGAACGGCGCCTCTGTCGCTGCAGCCAAGTCCTGACGCCTCGCGCGGCGAATGGGATTTCCTCTGCAGCTCCCGCTCTCTGCCCGACGAAAACTTTTCCGCAAAGTGCCGCGAATACGGCTGTACGCGCTACGAGTACTTTTTTACCGTTTTTCACAGGGCTTGTGTCTGGCTTTACGGCAACCCAGTGATCTCCGGCAGCGCGGCCAGCGTGCGCTCCGTGCCTCAGGCCGCCGACGCGGCCGGCTGCCTTGCGAACCGCTTTTATACGTTTGTGGACTTCGAGCCGGACGAGGGTTTCGCCGTCACGCTCGCGAAAGTGAAAAAGTCTCTCGCGGACGGTCAGGAGAACATCATCTGCGCGCCTCAGCTCATCATCGACCCGAACTGCTGCGGCTATCCGTACCGGCTCTTCCACTATGAGGCGCCGGAATTCCAGTCGCCGCTCAAATTCGGTGCCTCTGAGGCTTACTTCCTGAGCGCCAACGAGAACGAAAAATTCACCTCCATGCCGCTCGTGCTGATCGTTTCGGAGGGCGCGGGCAAAATCGGCGTTACGACGATCGGACGCGCCGGCATCACGAACAAGACAGATATGGAAGCGCTGCTGGACGCTTTCACCAGAGAGCTGTCCGCGGCGGCCCGGGAGGGGTAAAAATGCACAGCCGCATCACGAACGAGCTTATCGCGCTGCTGGAGGCAAAGCCGGAACTGAGGTCGATGCTCGAACATTCGCTGGCCCTCGCCCGCGAAAACAATCCGGACAAGGCCACGAACCCGGTCCAGTGTCTGGAGGATTACTTTGCCTTTGTCGACCGCTCCGCTTCCGCCCTGCCCTGGCAGCTGTTCAGGAGCCCGGGCGGCTCCATTTATGAAAATTGTCTCTGGGGCTGCTGCTACGAGCTCTTTCTCACCGACCAGGAGCTTGACGAGCTCAGGGGCAGAGGGCTCTGGCGTCCGTCGCTGAACTATTACCCGCCCTTCCGCGACTGGCAGACGAGCTTTATGCGCGCCGCGGGGGAGGCCTACGATGCGCCTGACTCCTTTGGAGCGGAGACGCTTAGGGAGATAGAGGCCAGCGGTATTTTCAAGCTTGACCGCGGCTGGTACGAAGCGCCGGAGAACTGGCACAGCTTCAACGAATTTTTTGCGCGCCGCCTCTCGTCCCCGCAGGCCAGACCGGTGGCCGCGCCGGACGACGACTGCTGCGTAGTCTCTCCGGCCGACTCGCGGCCTCAGGGGGTGTGGCAGATCGGCGGCGACAACAGGCTGCTGCCGCGCTCCGTGGACGTTAAATCGACAATCTGGCACTCGGTTGCCGAGCTGCTGGGCGACAGCCCCTTCCGCGACAGCTTCGCAGGCGGCAGCTTCACTCACACCTATCTGGATTTTGTCGACTATCACCGCTATCACTTTCCCGTCGGCGGCGTGGTGCGCGATGTTCGCGTCTATCCGCGCGAAAGGGCAGCGGGCCTCGCGGCCTGGGACGGAGAACGCATGAAATACCTGCGCGAGAGCGGGCAGGAGGGTTATCGCTGGCGCCGAGGCTCCTTCTACGACAGCTGCGACGACTTCACAGCCCAGGACTGGAGCGCCATCCCCGCATGGCAGGCGCTGGAGGCGCGCGGCTGCGTGGTCGTTGAGACGAACAGCTGCGGTCTGGCTGCCGTGCTGCCGGTCGGCATGAGCAGAGTTTCGTCCGTCAACTTCGAACCAAACGTCAAGCCAGGCGCTGAGGTAAAGAAGGGCGCTCCGCTCGGCTGGTTCCTGTTCGGCGGCTCAGACATCATCATGCTCTTCCAGAGCGGCTGGACCTTTACGGTGGACGCCCCGCAAGCCGCCGGCGGCATGCCTTACGAGCACATTCTGGCCTGCGAACGTTACGGCACCCTTAAGAAGGTATAAGTATTCGCAAATAAATCAGCCGCCCTCGTCGTTCTCAAGTTGGGAACGACGAGGGCGGTTGATTTATTTATTCTTTATAAAATATAATTCAGCGCAGAGTCGTCTCCCTATCCTGAAGAGTTCGACGCCCTCTTTTTTGCCCAGGCTGCGGCTGTATTGCTGCTTGGCCGCGCTGCTGGCCTCGGCTGGCACGGCGCAGGCGGCGGCAAACTTTACGAAGTGGTCGGACTGCTTGCGCAGGGCGGCCGTCTGCCGGCGAAGTGCCGCGACCATGTGCTGCGCGGCGACCAGAAGGGTTTCCGCGACTGCCGTATCGCGCCGGACTGGGTGCTGCTCTACCTGAGGCTGGAACAGAAGCTTGTCCTAGTGCTGACATGCACCGGCTCGTACAGCGATTTGCCTGAATGACAAAAATCGCGGGCACCTCCTGCTCCGTCCTGAACATTGCGCGGGCTCATCATAACGGCCTGGAAATGAGACCATACGACAAAAGTTCCGGCAGCCCAGACAGCCGCCGGAACTCTTGTCGTTAATTCTTTTTAGTATTTCAGCAGGATCTTTTTGAGTATCTCTTCGTCGATGTTGCCGCCGGAGACCACGATGCCGGTCTTGCGGCCATTGGCTTTGATCTTGCCGGAAAGCAGCGCCGCGATGCCCACGGCCCCGGCGCCTTCGATGACCTGATGGTGCTCCTTGTGGATGAAGGCGATGGTCTTCGCGATGTCTTCCTCCGTTACTTCGAGGATGCCGGCCACCCTTGTCTTGGCGAGCGACAGCAGGCTCTGCGGGATGCCCCCGGCCAGACCGTCGGCTAAGGTCTCGGAGTAGACCGCCTGTTTGACGATGCCGTCCTTCCACGAAATAACGTAGGGGTTGGAGGCCTCTGACTGTACGCCCCAGATCTCCACCTTGGGATTGATCGCTTTGGCGGAGATAGCAAAGCCGTTCATGAGTCCGCCGCCGCCGGCCGGCACGATCAGCAGGTCGATATCGGGCTCGTCCGTGAACATCTCAAAGCCGGCCGTGCCCTGGGCAGCCACCACCAGCGGGTCCTCGAAGGAGGAGATGAATGTCATGGCGTGGTCCTTTGCGTGCTTGTGAGAAGCTTCCTCGGCGAAGTCGTAATCGCCTTCCGTTACTACGAGCTCCACAAAGTCGCCGCCCAGGCGCCTGATCATCTTCTTCTTGGTCTCTGGGCAGTCCTTCGGCACAAAGATGAGAGTGTGTACTTTGAGCTTGCTGGCGGCCATCGCCACGCCCTGACCGTGGTTGCCGCTCGAACATGTGACGACGCCGCGCGCGCGTTCCTCCGGCGTCAGCGAATTCATTTTGTAGAGGGCCCCGCGCAGCTTGAAGGAACCGCATAGCTGCTGGTTCTCCCATTTGATGTATACCGGGGCGCCGGCTATCTCGCTCAGCGGATAGGAATATTCGGTAGGCGTGTGTCTTACGCGCGTCCTGAGAAATTTGTACGCTTTAACTACATCTGTGAAGCCTGGATTGATAGGTAAATCCATGATATCTCTCCTTTTTTTATGATAGACGCAAATCCTTGAAGCCCTGTTCTATGTGCGCTTTCATTCTGCGCGTTACGTCCGCCTCGTCGCGGGCCCTGATTGCCTCCAGGATGCCTTTGTGTTCCGAGAGGCTGACATTGTTTTCAAAGTCGAAATACTGCTCGTAAAGCGCCATGTAGATGATCGTTTTGGAAAGCGCGATGCGCAGATGCTCGCAGAGTGCCTCGTTGCCGCCGGCCTCGGCGATCAGCATGTGAAATTTGGTGTTGATGTCTGGATAGTCGGTGCTCAGGTGTTTTTGGTAGACGTTGGCCTCGTCCTCGATGTTTTCCTCGAGTTTTCTGACGAGCAGCGGCGTGACGTTCGGCATGGCCTTTTCGATGCCCCAGAGCTCAATTTTGCAGCGCACCTCATATGCGTCCAGAATTTCATGACGCGTAGGCGAGGATACCCAGACACCACTGTTCTGGACCATAGTGAGCCAGCCCTCCGCGGCAAGCTTGCGGAGCGCTTCGCGCACCGGCGTGCGGCTGACCCCAATCTGCTCCGAAAGAGAGATCTCGGCCAGCCTCTGCCCCGGCTTGAGCTCCTTTAACAGAATTTTACGTTTGATTTCAGAATAAGCATGACCGGCCACGCTCTGTTCGATCGCTCTCTCCATCGGTCTACGTCCTCCCTTTTAAAGATTTATCAACAATGCCGCCGTTATTGACACAATTGCTGGTGTTGACAAATAACGGCTCGTAATTATAATCTCATATACCGTTGCATACAATGACATATAATTTAAAATCTTTTAGAAAAGTATATCATTACACGGAGGTATGTCAATTGAAGTACGCAAGAATGGCAATAGAAAAAGAATCGCCTGAGCAATTCGGCTATGGCAGGATCAAAAACAACCTCACGGAGACATCGGTCCGCGACAGGAGCCTGAAGGATCTGGGAGTAGCCTTCGAAGATCTGCTGCTGCCATACGGCGACCATCTGGGCGACGCACGCCTGAGAGGACTGATCGCCAGCCAGTCGGCCATTGCGGATCCGGACAACGTGCTTGTCACGGCAGGGGCGGCCTCGGCGCTTTTCCTGGTGGCAACCTCGCTGCTGGAGAAAGGCAGCCACATGATCGCGGCGCGGCCCAATTACGGCACCAACCTCGAGACTCCGCGCGCGATCGGCGCGGACGTCAGCTTCCTGGACCAGAAATTCGAAGAGGGGTTCCGCGTCAATGTTGAAAAACTTGCCTCGATGGTGCGCCCTGACACAAAATACATCTCGCTCACGGTTCCGCACAACCCAACCGGCACGATGATGTCGCTCGCGGAACTGAAGGAGGTCATAGCGCTGGCTGAAAAGCGCGGCCTCTGGCTGCTGGTGGACGAAACTTACAGAGACATGTTCAAGGGCGAATATCTGCCCGTAGCCGCCTCTCTGAGCAATCGCGTCATCTCCATCTCCTCGCTTTCCAAGACCTATGGCATTCCCGGCATCCGCATCGGCTGGATCGTCTGTCAGGACAAAAAGATGAACGATCTGCTGCTCTGCGCCAAGGAGCAGGTCTGCATCGGCGGCAGCGTACTGGACGAGTACGTGGGCTGGCGCGCGCTGCTGCAAAAGGACGAATGGATCAAAAAGAACGACGCGACCATAGCTGAGCGTTTCGCAGCCGTCAAGGCCTGGATAACCAAAGAGGAGCTGCTGGAGTGGGTAGAGCCGAGCGCGGCCTGCACCTGCTTCCCGCGCGTAAAGCCGCAGGTCAGGATCGACGTCGAAAAGCTTTACAAAGTGATGAATGAAAAATACGGGACCTTTGTGGGGCCCGGCCACTGGTTTGGCATGGACGACCGCTATATGAGGATCGGCTACGGCTGGCCTTTGCAGAAAGAGCTGGAGGAAGGGCTGGCGGCTGTTTCGGCGTCGGTCAGGGAAGCTTTGATTTAGACGCAGGGCGCTGAGAAGGGAGGCTTGCTGGAATGGCTTTGACGCTCCGCTGCGCCATGAAAGCGGAACCGCTGCGGAATTTCAGAGTGGCGGCCGGCGCCGGTGGGCTTGACCGCCGCCTTGCGGCCGTCAATATCCTCGACTACGAGTACGATGGCATCGGCGAGTCTGAGGTTCCGCGCGGACTTTTTCAGCACGGGGCTCTGGTGCTCGCGAGCCTCCTTTTCGCCAAAAACAGGCCGCAGCTGGTGCTGCCGGCGCTGAAGGCCCTGGAGCGGGACGGTGCGGCAGCAGTGGCCATGAAAACTGTCTGCATGACAGAGCTGCCGCGCGAGGCCGCGGAATTCGCGGACCAGGCTAATTTTCCTGTGTTCTTTTTCGACAACTGTTATTTTGAAGACGTCATCGTGGCAGTCTCGGCACAGATAAAGCAACACAATGACTTCGAGGCGCTGGAGTGCAGCGCCGCCGCCCTGATAGAGAACGGACTCAGCCGCAGCGACGTGCGTTCTCTGACGGCCGAGCTGAAGCTGCCAGCCGTTCCTTTCGCCTCCTGCTGCTGTCTGAGCAGGAACGCGGAAGCGGAGGATTTTTACGCCCGCTTTGCCGACGCAGAGCGGTTGTGCGGCGGCACGGCTCTGGCGCTGCCGTACAGAGGCAGGCTGCTTTTTACGATGCAGGTGCCGGAAGGTTCTCCAGCCGGAGCGGCTGCAAGGCTGCTGGCGCGCGCCGGACTGCCGGCGGCTGATTATTTTATCGGCACAGGAGAGCTCCACGCCGAGGCGGACGAATTTGACTATTCGCTCATAGAAAGCGTCTGCGCCTGCGGCCATGCGGAACGGGTGGAACTACCTCTGGCCGAATTCAGGTCGATGGGACTGGGACGGCTCACGGCGCCGCTTGCGCGCAGCCGCTGGCTTGTCTCTTTCTGTGATTCCATGCTGGAACCGCTGCGCGAGTTTGACGACAAACATGCGGCAGAGCTGCTGCCGACCCTGAGGGCATACGTGGCTTCCGAAGGCGACGCTGCTGCTGCCGCCGCTCTGCTGCACATTCACAAAAATACCGTTCATTACAGGCTCAGCCAGATCAAAACGTTGCTGGACGCCGGCGAGGGGTTCTACGAGCAGGCTGCTCTGGCCGTGCGCTGCGAGGCCTTTGTGCATCGTCCAAAAAGTTGACGCCAGATTTTGCCGCCGCCCAGTGTTTCTGGCGGCCCGCCGGGGTATCCTTTGCTGCGAAGACGGGCCGCTGGTCCGCGGAGCAGAAGGGAGACGGACGCTGAACTGCGTTTGGATTCTTGTATGCAACGGAGCCTCGGGCGGCGCGGCCGCCTTAAAATCTTGCAAGGGCGGTGCTGACAATGTCGGTTATCAGGATCATCAACGGAGATGTCGCTGAGAAGGTTCTCAATCTAAACGACGCCATCGGAGCAGTTGAGCGCGCGTATGCTGCGCACAGCGTGGGGCGGGGAATTATATGGCCCCTGGTTGCGGCGGTTTTCAGGGAACAGGACGGCGACATGGACATCAAGTCCGGCTGTCTCGCGGACGATGGCGTCTACGGGCTCAAGCTGGTCTCCTGGTTCGGCGGCAACGCGGAGAAGCACCTGCCGCAGCTGACCGGCACCACGCTGCTGTTCGACGCCAATACGGGGATGCCGCTGGCTCTGCTCAACGCGAACGCCATGACCGGGCTCAGGACCGGTGCGGCCGGCGCCATCGGCGCCAAATATCTTGCGCGGCCCGATTCAAAAGCGATGCTGATGGTGGGCGCCGGCAATCAGTCGCCGTTCCAGATCGCGGCCATGCTGCTCGTGATGAAGAATATAGAGACCGTGATGCTAGCCAACCCCTTCGACCACACTCTGGCGAAGAGCAGGGCTGCGGAAATAACCTCAAAAGTCAAAAAACTGATGACAGCCGCAGGGGGCGAACGCAATTTTGAACTGCAGCCAGTCGCCGATCTTGAAAAAGCAGTCGGCGCCAGCGATGTGATCACCACCGCTACACCGTCTTACAAGCCGATGATCATGGACGGCTGGGTGCAGCCCGGCACTCACTTCAGCTGTATCGGCGCCGACATGAGCGGCAAGGAGGAGATCGACGCGCGCATCTTCGCGCGGGCGCGCGTATTCGCTGACGATGTAGAGCAGGCGGCTGCGGTCGGCGAAACGGAAATACCGGTGCGTGATGGTATAATCGCCAAAGAAGATATAGGTACGATCGGCGGCGTTATTGCCGGTTCTGTCAAGGGACGCCTGTCAGCTCAGGACATCACTGTTTTCGATTCCACGGGGCTCGCGCTGCAGGACCTGGCGATTGCCAAATTGGCGCTCGGCGCGGCGGAAAAACTCGGACTCGGCACGGTCTGCACATTGTAGGAGGAATAAAAGATGAAGATCAAGACTTTCAAAGTTGAAGAGTGGATGAACAATTACGAGAACGACGCGGTCTACAACATCGCGGAGACCTGCGTGGACTCAGTCTCCGTGGACGAGCTGTTCGAGCTCACGGGCGAGGATAAAAAGGCTTTCTTCGACAAATTCTGCGGGCGGCGGCTCACCTACGGCGCCATCTGGGGCGCGGCCGAGTTCAAGGAGGGCATCTGCAAGCTCTACAAGACGGTCAAACCGGAGCAGGTCGTCACCACTCACGGAGCTTCGGGCGCCAACCATCTTGCCTTTTATTCGCTCGTGGAACCCGGCGACGAAGTGGTCTCCATCATGCCGACCTACCAGCAGCTCTATTCGATCCCAGAATCCTTCGGCGCGACCGTGAAGATCATGAACCTCAAAAAGGAGAACGGCTACCTCGTGGACGTGGAGGAGCTGCGTTCGCTGGTGACGCCGAAGACCAAGGTCATCTGCATCAACAACCCCAACAACCCGACCGGCGCTCTGATGCCAGCCTCGGAGCTCAAGGACATCGTGGAAGTCGCGCGCAGCGTGGGCGCCTACGTGTTCTGCGACGAGGTCTACAGGATGCTGGGCCAGACCGACGAATATCCGGAGTCCGTGGCCGACCTCTACGAGAAAGGCATCAGCGTCAGCAGCATGTCCAAGGTCTTCTCTCTGGCGGGACTGCGCCTCGGCTGGATTGCGAGCCGCGATCAGGCTTTCATGGAATCCTGCCTCATCCACAGGGATTACAACCTCGTAAGCTGCGGCCTCTTCGACGAAGCCCTTGCAGCCGTGGCTCTGAGGCACAAGGATAAGCTGCTGGAGCGCAACCGGGCCTTCGTGCGCCGCAACCTCGCCATCCTCGACGAGTGGGTCAAAAACGAACCGCATGTGACCTACGTAAAGCCCAAAGCCGGCACCACGGCGCTGCTGTTCTACGATTTCGACATGCCTTCGCGTGACTTCTGCGTGCGGCTGCTCAAAGAGACAGGCGCCTTCCTGACGCCTGGCGAGTGCTTTGAAATAGAGCACTCTCTGAGGATTGGCTACGCGAGCGAGACCGAGGACCTCAAGAAAGGCCTGGCGAAGATCAGCGAATTCATCAAAAAAGTCGCATAAAGAAAAGGCGGGCGCCGAGAGGCGCCCGCCTGTGATTTGCGGTTGAAGAACCGATATTAGTCTACTACGTCGCTGGCTCGCATGGCCTGGATCGTTTTGTCGATGAGGTCGTCGAGCGTCCAGCCGAGCATCTCAGCACCCTGGTTGATGACGTCGCGCGAACAGCCGGCCGCGAATTTTTTGTCCTTGAATTTCTTTTTGACGGATTTTACCTCGAGGTCGCTGACGCTCTTGGACGGGCGCATGATGGCGACGGCGCCGATGAGGCCCGAAAGTTCGTCGACCGCGAAGAGCACCTTCTCCATCTCGTGCTCCGGCTTGACGTCGCAGCAGAGCCCGTAACCGTGGCTCATGACAGCGTGGATGAGTTTTTCGTCGGCTCCGCGCTCCTTGAGTATCTGTTGTTCTTTGACGCAGTGCTGCTCGGGGAATTGTTCGAAGTCGAGGTCGTGCAGCAGCCCCACGGTGCCCCAGAAGTCCGCTTCCTCGCCGTAGCCCAGCTGATTCGCGAACCACTTCATAAGGCTTTCGAGGATCAGCGCGTGTTTGAGATGGAACTCTCCCTGGTTGTACTCGTTAAGCAGTTTCCATGCTTCTTCTCTTGTCATCTATTATTCCTCCGTTTCACGGTTGAGTTTGTTTACCAGCATTGGCATCGCTTTTTCAAATTTCACGCCGTACCAGTGCGATTCGTCGCCGATCGTTTTGAGCAGGCATTCAACGGTGAAGTCCGCTGCAAGCTTGGCCGCGTCGTAGACGGAGAGGCCGCGCATAACGGCGCCAGTGAAGGCTGAAGAATAGACATCGCCGGTGCCGTGCGAGCTCTTGGAAATCTTCTGGTGGAAGTAATATTTTATTTTGCCGCTGTAAGAGTCGTAGACCGCTACGCCGAATTTGTCGTCGTTGTAGCCCACGCCTGTGAGGATCACGGTTTTAGCCCCGAGCGCCGCGAGCCTCGCGCAGAGGCTCAGAATGTAGCTCTCGTCGTAATCGCCGGTCGGTTTAAAATCCATGCCGGTGATGAGGCTGGCCTCGGTGATGTTGGGCAGGATCATGTCCGCTTTGCCGCAGAGCGTGCCCATGGCCTTTGCAAACTCCGCGTCAAAGCCGGGGTATAACTTGCCGTTGTCGGCCATAGCCGGATCCACAATGCGCAGTCCGTCTTTGGCGAGCAGTTTGTCCATGATCTCACCGACGTATTCGATTTGCTTTTTGCTGCCGAGGTAGCCGGTGTAGACCGCATCGAAGCTGATGCCTTCCTTGAGCCAGTGGTTCATGATGGCTGGCATGTCGTCGGCCAGGTCGCGGAATGTGAAGCCCTTGAAGCCGCCTGTGTGAGTTGAAAGCACAGCGGAGGGCAGGATGCAGGTCTCGATGCCGCAGGCCGATATGATCGGCAGCGCCACTGTGAGGGAACACTGTCCAACGCAGGATATATCCTGGATCGTCAAAACTTTTTTATCGCTCATGCAGATTTCCTCCAAAATTGGAGACGGTTCACGCTGCGAGCCGTCTCCGTTTATTTTATCCGTAAATAATTATAAGGCTATTCGCGATTATTTTACAGCCTTGAACCCATGCTCTAGGTCGGCGATGATGTCGTTAATGTGTTCCGTGCCGATCGAAAGACGAATGGTGTTCGGTTTGATGCCGCTTGCGAGCAGCTCTTTTTCTGACAGCTGCGAGTGGGTGGTGGAAGCCGGGTGGATGACCAACGATTTTACGTCCGCCACGTTAGCGAGCAGAGAGAAAAGTTCCAAACTCTCCGTGAATTTCTTGGCTTTCTCCGCGCCGCCTTTGATCTCAAAGGTGAAGATGGGCGCCGCGCCATGAGGAAAGTATTCGTTGTAAAGCTCCTTCGCCCTGCCGGTTGCCAGCGAGGGGTGGTTGACCCGCTCGACCTGCGGATGATTTTTGAGGAAGTCCACGACCCTGAGCGCGTTCTGCACATGGCGCTCGACGCGCAGCGAGAGCGTCTCCAGCCCCTGCAGCAGCAGGAATGAGTTGAACGGCGAGAGCGTGGCTCCCTGGTCGCGCATGATGGTGGTGCGCGCCTTTGTAACGTAGGCCAGCTCGCCGGCGGCGTCCGCGAAGACGACGCCGTGATACGACGGATTGGGCCTGGAAAGACCGGGGAACTTGTCGTTCTGCTTCCAGTCGAACCGGCCGCCGTCCACGAGCACGCCGCCCATCGCTGTGCCGTGTCCGCCGATGAACTTGGTTGCTGAGTGGACCACCACGTCGGCTCCGTGTTCGAGCGGACGCAGCAGGTAGGGCGTGGCGAAGGTGTTGTCCACGATGAAGGGTATCCCGTGACTGTGAGCGACGGCCGCGATGGCGTCGAGGTCGATGACGTCTGAGTTTGGGTTGCCAAGCGTCTCCGCGTAGAGCAGCTTCGTATTGTCTTTGATGGCTGCTTCGAAATTCGCCGGTTCGGACGGATCGACGAAGGTGGCAGAGAGCCCCTGGTCCCTCAGCGTGTTCGCGAAGAGGTTGAAGGTGCCGCCGTAAAGATTCGTGGAGGAGACGATGTGATCGCCGGCCGAGGCTATGTTCTGTACCGCGATGGTGATGGCCGCGGAGCCGGTGGCCGCCGCAAGAGCACCCTTGCCGTTCTCAAGCGCCGCGATGCGCTTCTCAAAGACGTCGGTGGTGGGGTTCATAAGCCGCGTATAGATGTTGCCTGGCTCCGTGAGTCCAAAGCGTCCAGCCGCCTGGGCGGAATCCTTAAATACGTAAGAGGTGGTGGCGTAAATAGGCACCGCGCGTGAATCCGTGGCCGGATCGGGACGCTCCTGTCCTACGTGCACCTGCAAAGTCTCGAATTTGTAATTTTTACCGCTCATTTTATTAAGCTTCCTTTCGACTTAATGGATCATTTAGGTTGTTCATGTCTGTCAGCGCGGGATAGATCTGTGCAGCTTTTACACATTCGCGCGCGGCGGAAATTTGTCCTGATCAGAAGTTCTGTTTTAATTTTCATCTCTCAACCCACCATGTGAATATGTTGTGAGACATGATACATCTAAATCCTATTAAGTCAATAGGAATATTGTTAGAAGCGCGCATGAAGGCATGAAAAAAGGCGCCCATAAGGGCGCCCACTGACCGTTTTGAGGCAGATCTTAATCTATATAACGCGTGAGCTCATGCAGCGCTTTCCTGTTTTTCGGCTTAACGGTTGGATCGGACGGATGTCCGATCGCGATGAAGACGCGCACTGTGTCACCGGCTGGCACGTTCAGCAGCTTTTTGGCCTCTTCGTCGTCGAACATGCCCATGAGGCAGGTGCCGAGGCCCAGCTCCGCCGCTTCGAGCGTGATCAGGGCCGCCGCGGCGCCTGTGTCGCCGGCGGCGAAGCGCTTGCAGCCCCAGCGCTCGAACACCCCGCGCATCACGCGGGGGCTCTCCTCTTCGCAGACGGCGATCAGCACGGGGGCCTTGGCGGCCCAGCCGTTGGCGTCGAATGTCTGGAAATGGGCGACGAGCTTTTCCCGCAGCTCCGGATTCGTGACCACTACGAAGCGCCAGGGCTGGCTGTTGCAGGCCGAGGGGGCCAGGCGCGCCGCTTCCAGACACTTGTCGATCTCTTCTCTGGAGACGGGCGTGCCGTCGTAATTGCGGCAGCTCTGCCGTCTGTTCATAAGTTCGATGAAATCTTTCATTGCAAATTGCCTCCCAATATATTTGATTTCTGCCATTTGCCCTTTTTAAGGTAGAGCAATCCGATGAATATCGACGCAATCGAAGCGCAGGGCGCCGCGAAGCCGATGTGGAACAGGGTCGCGTGCGGCAGCCTGCTGAAGAGCCAGGTGGCCGGCACGCGGATGAGGAAGGCGGCCAGCACGTTGTTGAACATGCTGAAGGTGGTGTGGCCGCAGCCGTTGAAGAAGCCGTTGAGGCAGAAGACTACGCAGACCAGCATACAGTCGATGCTGAAGGAGTGCAGGTAGAGAGTGCCTGCCCTGATGAGCGCTGCATCTTTTGTGAAAACGGTGATGGCCGCGTGCGGGAAGAATTGCAGGAAGATGAAGCAGGGTACGCCGAAGGCCAGCGAGGCGGCCACGCCTGTGTACATGCATTTGAGCGAACGGCGCAGCTCGTGGGCGCCCATGTTCTGGGCCACCATAGCGGAGATGGCGGCGGAGAAGGAGATGGGTGGCAGCATCGTAAAGCCGTTGAGCTTGCCCATCACGCCGATGGCGGCCGAGGCCACCACGCCGCCCATGACGTTGACGGTGGCCGTGATGAACATGAAGGAGACGGTCGTGAGCACGCCCTGGATGGCCATGGGAGCGCCCAGCAGGAAGAGGCTTTTGAGCTTGCCCCAGTGTATGCGGTAGTTGGACAATTTGTGGAATTTAAAGCGGAAGTTCTGGCGTTTGAGGTAGATCACGGCCAGCAGCGCGCTCAAGCCCTGCGAGGCGATGGTGGCCAGCGCCGCGCCGCCTGCTCCCATGTGGAAGACGGCCACCAGCAGCAGGTCGCCGAAGATGTTGCAGACGCAGGCGATGCCCACGAAGATCATGGGGCTCTTGGAGTCGCCGAAGCCGCGCAGCATGGCCGAGAGCGCGTTATAGGCGAACATAAAGATGATGCCCAGCACGCTGATCAGAATGTAGCTGCGCGTCTGCTCGACTGCCTCCGGCGGCGTCTGGAGCAGCGCGATGACAGGGTCGATGGCCGCGAACATCACGACCGTGGCGACGACGCTGATGATGGCAAACGAAGAGAACATGGTGCCGAGCGTTTCGTCGATGCCCTGTTCGTCGTGCGCGCCGAAATAGCGTCCGATCATGATGGTGGCTCCCATCGAGAGGCCCATGATGAGGTGCATGATGAGGAACATGAACTGGCTGCCGATGGAGACGGCCGAAAGCCCGGCCACGTTTGTGAATTGGCCCACCACGATCATATCCACGGCGCCGTAAAGCGCTTGCATGAGGCTCGAAAGCATATATGGCACCGCGAACATCACGAGCAGCGGGGCGATGCGTCCCTTGGTCAGATCCTGCTGTTTGAACCCTATTTTCATGCCGCGGCCCTCTCTTTCTGTCTCAGCTCCCGCAGGAAGCGGAAGAGGAATGGCAGGCAGGTCAGGAAACTGAAGATGTCAGCTACGGGCTGAGCCATCTGCACGCCCGCGAGGCCGAAGAATTTCGGCAGCAGGAAGATCAGCGGCAGAAAGTAGAGCCCCTGCTTGTTGCAGGCCAGGAAGGTAGCTACGGCAGCATGACCCGTGGACTGGTGCGACATGTTGGTGGTCACGAAGATGGGCTGGATGACCATGACCGCGCACTGAAGCCTCATGGCAAAAGC
>Ga0163159_1000602_pt1 | contig 42276 bp, 37 predicted proteins | sample BioMet9_FD_108702 | JGI IMG/M metagenome (GOLD analysis project Ga0163159, IMG submission 108702) | Microbial communities from bioreactor (seeded with sewage sludge) at Lawrence Berkeley National Lab, California, USA - Biofuel... | ecosystem: Engineered > Bioreactor > Anaerobic > Unclassified ... | reverse complement strand
TCAAAACATAAGCAACGCTTCTTATAATATAAAGGGGTAATATAGTTAGTATATTTGCTCTGCAATATGATCTACAATAATATATTTCACTGCAAACAAAACATGTATATGCAAAAGCTCTCACATTAATACTACTCTTACCACATTTATGTATTGCTATCGCACTAGGCACCAGCAAAATTTTCATATTATTGGACAACATTCGCTTTGCTAATATAAATTCTTCCATATATAAAAAAGTATGTTCATCAAGCGGGGTAACTTTAAGAGCACATTCCCTAGACATCAAGAAACAACAACCCTGCGGAATTACAACAACAACATTCTTTGTACTATTTACAGAATCAATCCCATAATATTTATTACATAATTTAGGGAAAAAGTATCTTAATTTTGTTCGGCAAAGATATTCTTCTTTTAACAAAGAATCTACATAGATATAATTCTGCATGTCCATATCTTCATTGTATACTTTAGGACCAACAATTCCGACATTAACATCCATATCAATTGCTAGAATCAACTTATCAATACACTCATCGCAAAATTCAACATCATTATTTACAATCATAATATATTTACAATTGTCTTCGATAGCCTTTTTAATACCTATATTATTTCCAGCCGCGTAACCATTGTTTTCGTCACTATTTATTAATATAATATTTTGTTTTTTTTGTATCAATGACATAATATTATCATTTGGTCTATTCATAGAATGATTATCTACTACATAAATTAAAAATCCACACTTACTAGGGTGTCTTAATATACTTAAGATACACTCATATGTCTCGTTCCATGTTTCATAATTAAGAATTATTATACCTAGACTATTAGTAGCAGCCATTTAGTTTTCTATATTTTTTATAATATAAAACTTAATGTAATTTAACATATAGCGCAACCTTAATGTAATAGGCATCTTATGCAATGACATTAAATATTTATATGTAAATAATGTTCCATTAATATTTACCAACCTAATCATTGCGGATTTATTGGTTAGTCCATCTTTCATATATTCAGTTATGTAAATAATTTCATTAAAATATCTAATTTTATAGTCATTTTCTGCTAGTTTGCACCATACTACAGCCTCAGTTATAAAATTTTCGCCTTCAAATTCTGGGAATTTATATCTTCTCAGGACATCTGTGTAAAAAGCCTCAGCCTTATCTCCATTTATTTTATATTTATTCCGTTCAAAATATAAAGCGTCCTTATAATTACCAGCAAATGTATTGCCAATAATTTCAGATGCCGAATATCCTTTTAATCCTGATACTCCAGCAAACTTCTCCGTTGCGCCAGCTATCGTCCCAAACCAATAAATCAGACGCGTCAATGCATTTGATGTTAAATAATCGTCAGAATCAACAATAAAGAACACTTCACCTTTTGCCAGGTCAGTCGCCATATTGATTGCTCTATGTTTACCACCGTTAGAAACTTTATAATAGCGAATGTCTATAATACTTTCGTCTATATATGAGTTTAACAATTTTTTAGTATCATCTGTTGAACCGTCATCTATAACCAACCACTCAAAATTTTTATAATCCTGTTTCAACAGTGATTCATACAATCTCTGTAACGTATAAGCCCTGTTATATGTTGGGGTAAAAACAGTAATTTTCATTGCCAATTGTTCCTATAAAAATATTGCAGCCATTCAGCGTTTGCCTCTATATCATAACTTAATTTGACTATATTGTTTGCACTGTAATCACGGGCTATGAGGGAACCCGAAAGAACACGTTTTGCCCAAACTGAAGCAACTTCTTTTAATCCAATAAAACTAACATTGTTCGTCAGCTTTACATCTGTTGGCACAGCAGATGAAACAACAACAGGAAGACCTGCCGCCTGAGCTTCTACAGCGACAATTCCAAGTCCTTCGTACAAGGATGGTAATACAAATACATCTATAGCCATCATATATTCATTGACGTTCTCTTTGACTCCTAAAAATCTGACGCAAGAAGATAGTCTTAATTTCTCTGCTTTCAACTCTATAGAGCTGCGTAGGGGACCGTCTCCAATCAGAAGTAGCAACGAATTTGGCTTCCTTTTATGGACTTCATTGAAAATGTCTATGAGGAAGTCATGATTCTTTTGTTCACAGAAACGTCCTACATGTCCAACAACGAATTCATCCTTAAGACCAAGTGATACTCTGATTTTATTGCGAATGGCTTCGTCAAACCGAAACTTTGCCGTGTCTATGGCGTTTTTAAGGACAGTCAGTCTGCCGCTGTCCACTATTTCATCGCCAAACTGGAATCTGCCGGCCACTTCGCTGCATGCAAAATAGTGAGTACATTGCCTGTTAAGACAACTTTTAGAATAAAGCTTGAATAATCTTCTTAAACCTTTATCAGAAAAACTTGTGTTGTGACTGTGAGATATTCGCACGGGAACCCCATATTTCTTGGCCGCTCTTAATACAAACGTACTAAGCACGTCGAGGTGCGAATGTACAATGCGATATTCTTTATGTTCCTTAAAGAAAATGTTAAGTTGATTTAGATAGGAAAACAAATATTTCGGATGTATAGGCGGCATCCTGTATATTTTACCGCCTAAAGATTCAATTTCGTCGTCATAAGCTCCGCGTTCACTTCTGTGAACAATGAAATCAAACTGTACCTGCGAACGATCTATATGCCTGTAATAATTCATCAGCATGGTTTCCAGACCGTTGCGGTTCATAATAGTCACAACTTGCAATACGCGAATTAACGATGACATCATTCAATCCACATTATGCAATTTAGCATATAATTCATCGTGCATTTTTTCAACCACCAATAAATCATAACCATGGCATTTATCTATAGCTCTGGCCGATATTCCTTTCATTATATCATCGTCGCTAGCCGCTAAATCCATGGCTTTTGCTAATTCTTTAATATTCCCGACAGGTACAATTATACCGCAGCCGTTTTCCAACAGATCTCTTGTTCCACGAATATCAGTTCCTATCACTGGAACACCTTGCGCCATGCTCTCCATGACGGAACGAGGCAGTCCCTCCTGCTGGGATGTCAGCAACGTAGCGCGCGAGGACGCTATGAGAACTGGGATATCCCTCCTATGTCCCAGGAAGTGAACTCTTTCAGCCACATTTTTAGACAAAGCCAAACGTCTCATATCTTCCATCAGCGGTCCATCGCCTGCAAAAGCTAAATGTATCTTGTTATTTGTCGTCATTGCAAGTGCTTCTATAGCATCTCTGTGCCGTTTGCGAGGAATGAATTCGGCGATCATGAGCATTAAGACATCGTCATTCTGCAAGCCAAGTTCCTGATGTATGCCCTTAATTTCTTCTTCTGTAACGTTTCTTGAACTATATTTTTGAAAATCAATGCCGATACCCGGCATGTAAGTTACTTTGTTTTGTGGCAACAAGGACCTGACGGCCGCATCATAGTCTTCGCGGTTGATAACAACAATATGGTCGGTCCAGCGAGCGGCTATTTTTTCAAGCATCAGAAAGATTATGTTTCTGATCAGAGGTCCACCTTTGTAAAAGTGAAATCCGTGCGCTGTGTAAACAACCTTGACCTTGCCTGTCTTACGCAGCTTCCGCAATGAGTGCCTAGTAACAAACGCAGCCACTGGAGTGTGAACGTGAACAATGTCATAACCATTTTGCTCAACTATTTTTCTAATATAGGTCGGCGTCTTAATAAAATTACTAAGATCCAGAGGATTGCGGCTCCATTCAACATCATAACAATGGTTGAAAGTATCCAGGCATTCATGCGAGGTCGAAGCACCATTAGCCATAGCGTCAACAGTCCAGCCTTTTGCCCTAAAGTATTGAGCGTAAGGGAGGAGAAATGCGCGTAAGGTGGTAAAAACCGTAGTCACTACAAGAAGTTTTGGCACAGGCTTTTGTCTTTTAAGGTACTTGTTACCCTATATAGTTGAGTATATCCTGCACTGTGACGAAAGTGTTCAGCGCAGCAGACATTAGTTTTTTTGTTGAAATTATCGCTCCTTAAAACAATCAAGGATAACGTCGCCATGGAGTCCCAACAACTGAGTTTCTTCAGTACATCAGTCAGTTTCAGGGGCCATGCCTCTAATTCAAATGTCGCTTCCTGTTTTGTGAGTTTTTCTTTATCTGACACTTCGTGCAGCTCCTTATCTCATTATTTATTGATATTGTAACACGTTGAGTTTGTTATTTCCCTTGCGGCCAAAATTTATGGCCTCTCAGCTAAAACGCCCTCAAGACACTCCTTGTACAGCCAACATTCGGTAACAACATGGCTCTCTATGTTATTAAGATTCGCGTCGCGAAGCCAACGCCAGAATGTTAACTGCAGATAGTTTTTAATTTCCCCACCAGGACAGTTGCTAACCAAAGGCAGATGATGTCGAAGTAAATTTTTGTTTGCGGTTTTTCTTTTATATTTTGCACATAATGCACCATAAAATTCAACAGCACCGAAACGTAAATAAGATCCGACACCAGATTCTAAATATAGTTAAAAGCATATCTGGCAAAGGCACTGCGCTAGGGTATCGCTTTGCCGCGACATATTTTGTAGTTAGGTTGCGTCTTTATGTAAATGTACCCCGCCTTTACGTCAGCAACCTTCTGCTCTTTGATATGGTCAAAGTCAGGCACGGTTAGCGCAGTGTGAACACTATGCGCTTCACACCAGTCATACATCATTTCATTGCGCGATCAGTTGAAGCAACTGATGATGACAAATTTCATGGTAATGCGGGGCTGTAAAACAATAAGAAACAACATAATTATTTATTAACATAAACATTCGTGGTATACATTCTCTCTTCTTCATTTAACACCTCTACTAAACGAAATTTATTTGTTTTATCAACAACATCAGAACAAACTGGATTATGATAAATAAGAATAATTTTTCTATCACCGATGCAATTAACTATTTTGTTTATTACAACTTTAAATGTATCTTCAGAAAAAGGATTAAACATATAATAAACATTATATTTATCATACATTTTAAATTCCCGAGCATCAACGTTATAAATATTAACATTCTTAATACCAAGTGTTTTCATATTCTTGATCGCTATCGAAAATAACCTTGATGAATATTCAATGCCGTCAATTTTATTGAATGGATATTCTGATGCAATTCTACAAACATAACCTTTCCCACAACCAATATCTAAAAAGTTCTGTTGACTTTTAAAACTAATTAAGTCTAATATTGAAACTATATGTTTTCTCGGTGTAACACTATAACTATTTTTGCCACGTTCATTTTTTATATTCAGCAAGGTCTTATCGCGTAAAGTGAAATCAACATTGTGGATTCTTTCATATATAATAATCACAATAAATTTCACAACGCGCTTATAATAAATATATTTATTCAACAATGTTTTGTTCAACACGTTTTGTTCACCCATCAATTATTGTAACTGATTATCTTTATTTCGTCATACATAAGCATTGCCATATTGTCCTTATAATCATAATCACGAGGTTGGTTTATTATATTCGACATATTATTAATAGCCAATGATATAAAATTAACTCCAAGAGAGTGCGCATGAATATAGCAACCGCTGAATCTCGGATTAATCTCAGTAATTAAATATTTTTTATCCTTATAAAAAATATCGAAATTTACAGGACCAAACAGCTTTAGCCTCTCAGCAATATTTTTAATAAAATCATACAATTCAGTAGATTTAAAAGACACAGTTTTACTTGCTCCACCGATGACCATATTTAATTTTCTATTACTAAACATGGCAACCATTTTCCCGGATATTAAATCTGTATAGGCATCTACGCTGATATCTATTCCTGAGATATATTCCTGTATAATTAAATCTTGCTCATAACTGCACAACATTTCTAATTCTTTTAATGCGGTAACTTTTCTTGCACCAACACTTCCACTGCCAGTTCTGGGTTTCACAAAAACTGGAAAATCAATTTTGCCACTGTTATATGGCTTAAGGAAATCATCATATGTCTCATATGTCGCAATAGTCGGAATGGCGTATTGATTTAGCCATTGAAATGTTAAAAATTTATCAAAACACTTCTGACATTCTAAATAGTCTGGGGAGAGAACTTGCACACCATATACGGCAAAAATTTCTTTTTGAGAGGCCAATAGCGAAATCTCAGGATCTATTAAAGATGCTATTGCGCCAATATGTTCTTTTCTGCATATATCAAGAATGGCAGGAATATACAGATCGTCATCAATTTTTGGAACAATATAATATTTATCTGCGAAGTACAACGCAGGAGCCAATGAGCTGCAATCTGTTGCAACAACATGCATTCCGTCTGGCAATGTCGCGACGACATCTTTTATGAAGCGTCCTCTGCGTCCAACACTTGTAAAAAGTAAATTTTTCATTTTTTATTTTTCTCCCTATGAATTAAGACACTTCCCTCAAACCTCGGCATAGTAGCCTCTCCTTCCGCGCTGATGCCTTCGCGGCGAATCACTTTTGCCATTGTAGCGCACAATATTCTTGCGTCCAGCCACAGGGACCAGTGGTCTGCGTACCAGACGTCGTTTTTGAAGCGCTCGTCCCAGGTGGTGGCGTTGCGGCCGTGGATCTGGGCCCAGCCGGTGATGCCCTGTGGCACTTCGAGGCGCTTTCTTTGCTCCTTATTGTACAACGGAACGTAGTCAAGCAAAAGCGGACGCGGGCCTACGAGGCTCATTTCTCCTTTTAGCACGTTTAGCAGCTGCGGCAGTTCGTCGATGCTGGAGCTGCGGATCTTCTGGCCCAGCGGTGTGAGGCGCTCGGCGTCGGGCAGCAGTTCGCCGTCTTTGTCTCTGGCGTCAGTCATAGTGCGGAATTTATAGAGCATAAAGGGTTTACCGAATTGCCCGGCCCGCTGCCTGTTGTAGAAAACCGGACTGCCAAGCTCTTTTCCTATTTTCCGTGCAGTTACGAACAGAACCGGCGCGCAAAGAACGAGTCCGACGGACGCTCCGGCTATGTCCATGAGCCTTTTGAGAAAGCGCTGCGCGGGTTTGGCGGACATTTAGCCAGCCAGCGCCTCTTTTACGCACTTTATGACCCACTCTTGTTCATCTTCCGTCATCGCGGAGGCAGAGGGCAGGCAGAGACCGGTGGCGAAGATCCTGTCGCTGACACTCTTATCGCTGTGGGTAAAGTATTTGGCGCCCTCGAAGACCGGCTGCAGGTGCATGGGCTTCCAGACTGGGCGGCTTTCTACGTTGTTCGCATTCAGATAGTTGAGCACGTCCATGAAGCTTCTCTGCGTTGACGGATCGATCGTTATGGCTGTGAGCCACTGGATCGAACGGCAATCTTTGGCCTCCGGCATCAGCGTGATGCCCGGTATGTCCCTGAAGGCCTTTTTGTATCTGGCATAGACTTTTCTTCTCTGGTCTATACGTTCCTCAAGGTGCAGCATCTGGCCTCTGCCCACGGCGGCCAGCAGGTTGCTCATGCGGTAGTTGTAGCCTATCTCCGTGTGTTCGTACCAGGGCGCCGCGTCTCTTGCCTGGGTGGCCCAGAATCTGGCCTTTTTGACGTAGTCTTCATTGTCGGAGAGCAGCATGCCGCCTCCGGAGGTGGTAATGATCTTGTTGCCGTTGTAGGAGAAGACTCCGATGTCGCCGAAGGAACCGCACTTTTGGCCTTTGTAGGTCGTGCCTAAAGCTTCTGCCGCGTCTTCGAGCATCGGCACGTTGTAGCTTTTGCAGATCTCGCAGATCTCGTCTATCTTCGGCGGCTGACCGTAGAGTTCGGCCACGATCACCGCTTTGGGCATTTTATTGGCTTTTTTCGCATCGTCGAAGGCTTTTTCAAGCGCCATAGGAGACATGTTCCACGTCTCTTCATCCGAGTCGATGAAGACCGGCACGGCTTTCTGGTAGATGGCCGGCGCCACGGAGGCTATGAAGGTAAGCGTGGAACAGAAGACCGTGTCTCCCTCTTCGACGCCGAATAACCTTAAGGCAAGATGCAGGGCGGCGCTGCCGCTGGAGGTGGCCAGCGCGTGTTTTACGCCTGCGTATTGGGCCGTCTCCTTTTCGAAAGCGTCCACGTGCGGCCCCAGAGGCGCGATCCAGTTGGAACGGAAGGCGTCTTCGATGTATTTGAGTTCGTCGCCGCTCATGTGAGGGTAGGATAACAGGATCCTTTTTTCAGGTTTGTTCAATTTGCATCGCTCCCCAGCGCGAAGATCCCTTCGCGCAGTTCTCCGGCCGGTTCGTTGATGATCCGTTCCACGCTGTCCAGCACGTTGGCTCTGTCCTCGCCCATCTTCATGAGGAAGATTTTCTCATGCGTGGTCTTGTCCACGTGGGCCGGGTCGTAGAAGAGCTCTTCGTAGAGCTTTTCGCCAGGTCTCACGCCGGTGAATTCTATCTTTATGTCCTTATACGGTTCGTGTCCGTGGAGTTTTATCAAGGTTTCGGCCATTTCCGTGATGTTGACCGGTTCTCCCATGTCGAGCACGAATAGTTCACCGCCTTTGCCCATGGCTCCGGCCTGAAGCACTAAGCTCACTGCTTCCGGTATGAGCATGAAGTAGCGTTTCATGTCTTTGTGGGTGACGGTGACGGGGCCGCCTTTTTCTATCTGTCTTTCAAATTTGGGCACGACGCTGCCGCGGCTTCCCAGTACGTTGCCGAATCTGACGGCCATGTATCTGGTGTCCTGGTATTGCGCCTGGGCCGAGAGGAGCAGACGTTCGGCGATGCGTTTGGTGGCTCCCATGACGCTGGTGGGTCTGACGGCTTTGTCTGTGGAGATCATGACCATGCGTTTGCTTTTGTATTGTCCCGCGAGGCTGGCCAGGTTCCAGGTGCCGAAGGCGTTGACTCTCAGTGCTTCTTTGGGGTTGTATTCCATGAGCGGCACGTGTTTGTGGGCGGCCGCGTGGAAGATGATTTCCGGTCTGTATTGCTCAAAGACGTTTTTCATGGCTTCTTTGTCTGCCACGTCGGCGATGATGGGCTGCACGGGTATTTTGTTGCCTGCGTCGTTGAGGGATTCAAGGAGTTGATAGATGGAGTTTTCTCCGTGTCCAAGGGCCAGTAATTGTTTTGGTCCTTTGGCTAAGATCTGACGACAGATTTCGGAGCCTATGGAGCCGCCTGCTCCCGTTACCAGTACAGTTCTGTCTTTGACGAGGTTGGCGATGCCGGGGTTGTCGAGTTTGATGGGGTCGCGTCTTAAGAGGTCTTCGAGTTTTACGGAACGAAGGCGGCTGACGTTTACCTGTCCGTCGGCTAAGTCTGCGATGCTGGGGAGGACTCTGACGGTGACGCCTAAGCCGGCCAGTATGTCTATGTAGGCTTTGATCTGTGCGCCGGTGGCGGAGGGCATGGCGATGAGGACCGTGTCTATCTCTTTCTGGATGATGAGGTCTTTGATCTGTTCTCTGCCGCCAAGGACCGGGATGCCTGCCGAGATCATGCCCCAGCGGTTTTGGTCGTCGTCTATGAAGCCGACGGGGAGGAGACTGGCGTCGTGTCTGGCGAGGTCTCTTGCTATGAGGGTGCCTGCGTCTCCTGCTCCTACGATGAGAGCGCGCTTTTTGTCGCCGGCCTGCTGGTTCCTGTAGATGAGGAGGAGCCGCCAGGAGGCTCTGACGCCCGCCAGGATGAGGATGGCGACGAGGAGCAGAATGGCTAGAGAGGAGCGCGGTATGAAGAGCTGTTTTGAGAAGTAGAGTTCGGATGAGAACAGGATGACGCCCAGGCAGTACCATTTAAAGAGTCTTGCGTATTCTTCTACGCTGGCCTGAGGCCAGACGATCATGTAGACTTTGCCGGCCCAAAGGACGGCGGTGATGGTGACTGCGAAGCAGAGGCCGGAGCCTGCCATTTCTTTCCAGAAGCCGCCGCTGATGAAGAAGGTGAGTCTCAGCGCGTAGGCCAGGTAGACGGAGAAGAGCAGGGACAGAAAGTCCACGGCCAGCACCCGCCGGTTCCGCGAACCCAGGTACAGCCACGCGGAGGTCAGTTTGTTGTAAAAACCCTCGTTGTCAGCCAGTCAGCACAGCTCCTTTCTTAATCGATATATTATACAATATACGCATGTTTCACGATACATGTCATCGCCCATTTGTCGTAGAATCTCAAAATTACGGAAAATCACGGAGGAATGACTGAATGCAGCTTTTCGCGCACCTCGTAACCGCCGTCACGTGGCAGAATATGGTCATGCTGGGCGTCGGAGCTCTGCTTATGTATCTCGCTATCGAGAAGGACTTCGAACCCACCCTGTTGCTGCCTATGGGGTTCGGCACCATCCTCGTAAACCTGCCTCTTTCTTCGGCGCTCGACCAGATGGCCGGCGGGAAACTTGTCGAGGGCGCGCTTTCCATGATCTTCAAGCTCGGCATCGCCAATGAGCTGCTGCCTCTGCTGATCCTGATTGCGGTAGGCGCCATGTGCGACTTCGGCCCCTTGCTCGCCAACCCCAAGGTCTTCATCTTCGGGCTTACGGCTCAGGCAGGCATTTTCCTCACGATGGGGCTGGCTCTCTTCTTCGGCTTCAACATCTACGAAGCGGCCTCGATCGGCATTATCGGCGCGGCGGACGGACCGACTTCCATCTACGTGGCCACGCGCTTCGCACCCCACCTGCTGGGGCCGATCTCCGTGGCGGCCTACACATACATGGCGCTGGTGCCGCTCATCCAGCCGCCGGTCATTATGGCGCTCACGACGCACAAGGAACGCTGCATGAAAATGCCGCCAGCCATGAGACCGGTCACGAGACGCGCGCGCATCCTCTTCCCGATCTGCGTAACGATCGCAGGCGGACTTATCGCGCCTGCCTCCGTGGCGCTGCTCGGCTTCGTGATGTTCGGCAACCTGCTGCGCGAAAGCGGCGTTACGGAAAGATTGTCCCAGGCCGCCCAGAATGAACTTGCCAACATCGTCACGATCCTGCTGGGCTTCTCCATCGCAGCCACCATGACGGGCGAAAAGTTCGTCAACGAAAAGACGCTCATAATCATAGCCATGGGGCTGGTGGCCTTTGTGCTCGACACAGCCGGCGGCGTACTCTCCGCCAAACTGCTCAACCTCTTTCTGCCGAGAGAGAAACGCATCAACCCAATGGTGGGAGCAGCCGGCATCTCGGCCTTCCCGATGTCCGCGCGCGTGATACAAAAAATGGGGCAGAAGGCGGATCGCACAAACCATCTGCTCATGCATGCGGTCGGAGCCAATGTCTCTGGACAGATAGGTTCGGTGCTGGCCGGCGGCATTCTGCTCGCGTTCCTCGGCGGCTAAACTTTAGTTCCAACTGTTTTCCGCGGCCGGCTGGGCGAAAATCTTCAGCCGGCCTTTTTTGTCCGCGGTCTTTTGGCGCCGAGCCTTCAAAAATCGGCCCGTTTTGTGTACAATATAGAATATTTATGTGTGAGAGGGAGCTTTGTCGATGCCGCTTTGGGGTTTTGCTTTGAGTTTTCTGGCCGCCACTCTTTGGGCGGCTTCTCCGATCATGGCTGCGCAAGGTCTGCTGGTCAAACCGCGCTGTACGTCCAACGAGATCAACCCCATTCGCTGCGTATCGTTTTTCATTGTCTCCATGACGATAGCCCTGGTCCACATGCATGGACATTTCCCAATCGTGACAAATCCTCAGGCGCTTTGCTATTTCTTTATCGGAGTCATTCTAAGCTACACGGTGGGAGACGTCTTCTATTTCATCGCGGTGAGGGACATTGGGGCAAGCGTGGCCGTGCCCATTTCCAATGCCTACCCGATGCTGGTGGTGTTGTCGTCCTGGCTTGTGCTAGGCGAAAAAATAACATGCATGACTTTTGTTGGCATCGCAGTCGTAGTCTTTGGCCTGCTGCTGCTGAAATTCGGCGGCGACAAAACGGACGCGCCGGCAGCCGGCAGCCGTGACGCAAAGGTGATGGCCAGAGGATTCCTCTTTGCGGTTGCGGCAGGTTTTTCCTGGGCCTTCGGCGGCCCCATCACCAAACTTTCGATGATGGCATCGGGCCTCGGCCCCGTCGAGGTCACCGCCTACCGTTCCATAGCCTTTGTGATCGTTACTGTCGTTGTGCGCATTTTGACAGTGAAATTTCTGCCCCGTTCGGCAGTGCCCCTCCGCAAAGTGCCTGGCAAAGCCTGGATTTATATCATGGGCTCTGCGCTGGTCGGACTCTCGCTCGGCTCCATCGTCTATGCGACCTGCATCCGCGTCATACCGGTCGCCATCGTAACAGCCATCACCGCCACCAGTCCCTTCATGGCGGCGCTCTTCGGCCACTTCGCACTCAAACAGAGGCTGAAGCCCCTGCAGTGGTGCGGCGTCATGGCCATCATCGCAGGCTCCGTGACGGTCAGCATTTAAGATGCCGCTCGAATTTCCAGACACGTTGCGCGCTCTGCGCAGCCGCAACTACAGACTTTTCTTCATGGCCCAGGCTATCTCACTCACTGGCCTCTGGATGCACAGGACCGCCATGGGCTGGCTCGTCTACCGGCTCACCGGTTCCAACAGCGCGCTCGGAATCATGGATTTCGCCGCCTCCATCCCGATTTTCTTCCTCACGGCCGTGGCCGGCGCTCTGCTTGAGCGCTGGGATCTGCGCAAATCCCTGTTCCTCACCCAGTTCTGCAGCATGTGTACAGCTTTCGCTCTTGCAGTCGCCACATTCACTGGCCTAGTGACCTTTACATTCACTGTATGCTGCGCCGTTTTCCTCGGTCTGCTCGATGCCTTTGAAATTCCCTGCCGCTATTCGCTCGTCTCCTACATGGTGGACCGTCGCGAGGACGTTGCGAACGGCGTGGCGCTCAACTCAGTCAACTTCAACGCCACCAGGATGTTCGGCCCCACGCTGGCGGGCTTTATGATCCACGCCTTCGGAGAGGGAGTCTGTTTCCTCTTCAACGGAATCGCCTACTCCTCCACGCTCTTCGCGGTCAGCCGCATGAAGATGAAGCGACCGCCCGTAGGCCGCAGCGACGGCAGCGAACCGCACCCGATCGCCGACACGCTGGAGGGGATCCGGCTTGCAAAATCTTTCGCGCCGGCAAAGTATTTGCTGATACTCATCTCCCTCACCGGTTTCTTCGCCTTCCCGAGCCTCGTGCTGATGCCGGCCATGGCCAGGACGGTTCTGGGCGGCACCTCAGAGACCTATGGCTTTCTGCTCATGGGCGTGGCTGTCGGCGCCCTCACCGGTTCTCTGCTGATGGCTTCGCTGAAATCCACCGGCACTCTGGCCTGGTGGTGCACAAGGATGTGCGCAGCCTTCGGGATTGCGGTGGTGCTCTTCTCCTTCTCGCGCAGCGTCCTCATGGGGATTATCCTGGCGGCGCCCATCGGCTTTACGATGGTCACCAATCTGATCGCCTGCAATTCGCTGCTGCAAACGATGATACCGGCCGACAGCCGCAGCCGCATCCTGGCGCTTTACTCTTTTGCCGTCATCGGCATCCCGCCCTTCGGCAGTCTGCTCTCAGGCAAGCTAGGAGACCTGCTCGGCACCAACTGGTCGCTTTTTATCTGCGGCGTCTGCTGCATGATTTTTGCGTTCTACTACATGAAAAAGCTCGACGGTTTGAAGGACCAGATCGCCGCCGCGCTTAAATCGCAGGGGGCTTTGTAAATGACGGAGCAGATTTCTCACACAAGAAAACAGATCTTCCTTGCCGACATGACGCTCGTGGTCGTAGCGGCCTTCTGGGGCGCCGGCATCCCCATCAGCGCCCTGCTTGCCCGCAGCATCACGCCGCTGTGGGCCGTGGTCGTGCGCGTGGTTTTCAGCGCCCTGTTCCTCTTCCTGTTCTTCCCCAAAAAGGTGCTTACTGCCTCGAAACGCGACTGGCAGCTATCGACGCTGCTGGCGCTGATCATGGTCGGCGTCTTCGTGACCATGACCTTCGGTCTATACTACAGCACGGCCAGCAAACAGGCCTTTATCGGCGGACTCAACGTCATCATGGTGCCGCTCTTCATCTGGGCTCTCTACAAGGTCAAACCGAGCGGCTGGGTGCTGCTGAGCGCCGGACTTACGACGCTGGGTCTGCTGGTAATGGGCTTCACGCCCGGCATGGAGTTCAACGTCGGCGATCTTTTGTCCTTTGTCATGGCGATCTTTTACGCGCTTCAGTGCATCGGGGTCGGTTACTGCGCCAAACGCGTAGACCCGGTGCGGCTCGTGACGCTGCACATCATCGTGCTGGCCGCCATCATGCTGCCGCTCGCGCTGATATTCGAGCCTGTGCCGCGTTTTGCCTTATTTCCGCTCAAGATCTGGGCCTCTATTCTCTGCGTCTCGCTCGTCAACACGACCATCTGCTTCATCGTGCAGTTCAAGGCGCAGCGCGTTTCTCCGGAGACGCACGTCGCCATCATCCTCTCGCTCGAGAGCTTCTTCGGCTATGTGCTGGCGGTGCTCAGCGGTCAGGATCCGTTTCATCTGCAGGGCGCAGTCGGAGGCCTGCTGGTGCTCGCCGGCATGATGCTTACGGAGGCGGAAGGCCTCTTCGGGAAATCCCGCGAAGAAGGCTGCTCATCGGACTAATTTTAAATGATTTTAAAATAGGTCGTTTCGCCTATGACATATCATACGCAGCAACGTAAACTGCGGCGTATAGAGACAAACGCCAAACAGAGGAGTGTTGTTCGATGAAAAAGAAACTTTTCGCAGTCGCGCTGGCAGTTGCGGCGCTTCTGGCCATTTCTGCGGGCGCCTTCGCGGCCGACGTGAAAGCCAGAGATTTCAAGCTTCAGGACCTCCAGGGTAAGACAGTTGCCCTCTCCAGCTTCAAAGGCAAAATTGTGGTGCTCAACTTCTGGGCCTCCTGGTGCCCACCCTGCCGCGGCGAACTGCCGGAGTTCAACGAAATGGACCAGGCCTTCAAAAAGAGCGGCGAAGCAGTACTGCTGGCCGTTAACATGACAGACGGACAGAGAGAGACCAAAAGCAGAGTCCAGAAGTTCATCAATGACCAGAAATACGGCATCAGGGTGCTGCTCGACGAGAAGGGCGAGGCTGCCAACGCCTATGGCATCCAGTATCTGCCCACCACCTACGTCATCGACGCCAAAGGCGTCGTGCGCGGCCAGCTGGTCGGCGGCACCACCAAAGACGCGGTCATGAAGCTCGTGAACGAGGCTAAGAAATAGCATGACGGCCGAGCTGCCCCTCCTGTTTCTGGAGGGACTCCTTGCCTTCATATCGCCCTGCATGCTGCCGATGCTGCCTGTGTACCTTATGTACCTCGCGGCGGAGACGGAACAGGGCAGGCGCGCGAGCGTAGTAAACACGATCTGCTTCGTGGCCGGCTTCACGCTCGTCTTCATGGCTTTGGGCGCCACCGCCACAGCGCTTGGTTCGCTGCTGCAGGCGCACAGGGTCTTTTTGCAGCGTGCCAGCGGCGTGGTCATCGCCCTCTTCGGACTGCACTTCATGGGCGTGTTCAGGCTCGGTTTCCTTGACTTCGAAAAGAAGTTCGAGCTCAGATCCGGCCGCGGCGGCCTGGTCGGCGCGCTGCTCTTCGGAGCGGCCTTCTCGCTGGGCTGGACCCCATGCCTGGGCCCGTTTCTGGGTTCCGCGCTCATGATGGCCGGCAACGGCAAGACCGTGGCGCAGGGCGTCTTCTACCTCTTCGTCTTCTCGATGGGGCTGGGGCTGCCCTACATAGCGGCGGCGATCTTCTTCGCAAACATCAAAGGGCTCTTCCAGTGGCTTAAAAAACGCGGACAGACCATTAAAATGATCTCCGGCGTGCTGCTTGTGGTCATGGGGCTGCTGCTTGCTACAGACACGTTCGGTTACTGGGCGGCTCTTTTCAATAACTTTTAACGGAGGCAGCGACAATGCTTACAAAACGTCCGGGCTTCTGCCCTCCCTGACTCCTGATACTGCCGTTCGCGCTGGTCGCGTCGGCGATCCCGTGGGTCGCGGGCAAGCTCAAAGATCTTTTTGGCAAACGAGGCGACTGATTTTTCCAGTTTCGCAGCGGGAACAAAGCAGAATACGGCCGGTGCCGCTTAGACATACAAAGGCGCCGGCTGTTTTTATATTCTGCGTTCCCCTGTCCGTCAAAACTGCAAAATGTTATAATCGGCTTGTCTTGGTTATAAAATTATGTATGTGGTTTTAAAATTGCGCGAAAGAAGTGAATTGAAGATGTTTTTCGCAGTCAGCAACTTTAACGAAGAGGAACTTAACCGCAAAAAACACAGATTCTATTTGGCTGGAGCCGTAATGCTCGCAATCGGGATCGCCTCGATCGCCATGCCGCTGGCCGCTTCTTTCGCCATCGAGACCGCACTGGGGCTGCTGCTGCTCTGCGTGGGGCTCTGCAATGCCGTAGGAGCCTTCGCTGGCTTTAAGGGCGGCGAAAGACCGGTGCAGGAAACGGTCATGGCTGTGATCTCCTTTATGGCTGGAGCCATTTTTATACTGAGGCCCACAGCCGGCGTCATGACGATCGGCTATCTGCTCGCCGCTTACTTTTTGGCGGACGGAGTTGTGAGGATCATCGGCTATTTCAACGTCATGAAGATAGGCGGCTCCGTCTGGATGCTGGTCTCCGGCATCCTTGGCATCATCCTCTCCGTTATGATGTGGAAGAACGTCTTCACAGGCGCGGCCATGATCGGCATCATTCTGGGCCTGGACCTGATACTGGGCGGCACAGCGCTGATCTTCCTCGGCAGAGGCTGCGCAAAGAGCATCAGGGAGCTGAAAGCCATTAAATAGGCGGATGTCCGCCCGCAGCTCAACTACGTCGAAATGATTTAACGACTCTGTTTCAGTTCTGTCCGCCGCAAATGGCTCAACGAAACCGGAGCGGCGAAGGCCTTGATCCAATTTCTTATCTGCATTACCGCAATAGACCATCCTGCGCTGCTACAGAAGGCTCAACGTCTGTGTTTCCATTGTCCGTTGTAAAAACAGAGGTCAGGGGCATGGCAACGCGTCGCCTGGAACTTTTGCCGTCAGCGATAACTGGAGCGTCCGCACGGATGATGCCCTATTTATATTACAAAGCGCTGGATGGTTTTGGAGCGGTTGAGCCGCCGCAGCTGGAATGAGTATGTTTTGCGTCCGAATATCCTGTTGCAGACTTGATTTTAGTTATATAAGACAACTACATGTCTTTATAGTACACATATTGTGCAAGAATTATTCAAAAGCGCGCATTGAAAAATTCGTCATCTAGAAGCCTGGTCAACGATAAATCACTACTCATGAAATCAAAAAACATATCATAAGACATTGCAACAAGAGATTTTATACATAATATATACGTGTTCATTATTTTTTGTAAAATAAAATCTTACCGTAGTGTTAAAGTTTAACACAACGGGAAACGGCCCTTTGAAGAAAGCATACAAAATTTCACAGACTATCTTTCAGGCAATTTCTATCTGCCGCACACAAAACACTCGCCTGACCGTTTGACCTTTGTCAAAAGCACCGGAGGAGCAATTACGGCAGTCTTGCTTTGAAAAAGAGGTCCAGTGCTCACTCGCACTCCTGGGTTGAAGCGCAAGGCGGTAGAATTTCCGGCGCGCATCTAAAGGAGCGGTTCCTTGTCCATCGCGGCGAATCAGCGCGCCGAGAATTTTCCCGTATCCAGAGCCAGAAGTCCTCACAACTGCCGCCGTGCCAGGTTGCTGGCTTTTGTTTTTAACCTCTGTGAACAGACAAACTCATTGCACCCACTTCTCGGACGGTATCATTCAACGGCAGCGTGTGCGAGGCTTAACGTCTATATGCAATATAACCCGGTTCGCCGGCGCTTGCCTGTCAAACACGCCTCAGTCAAGCTCTTTTCCGTCCGGATAACTTCTGGCCTTTTCCTCGCCTCTGAGAACGCGCAGCGCTCCGAGCGCCAGCGCCTCCAGCTCGTTCTCGCCGGGGAAGATTTCCACGCGGCCCAGGAAGCTGATCTTTTTGAGCAGCATGTCCAACAGTTCCTTCGAATAAGCCATGCCGCCCGTTATCACGATGGCATCGAAATCTCCGTCCAGAACTGCAGCGAACTCGCCAATACCCTTGGCGAGCTTGTAAACGAAGGCGTCAAGCACCAGTCTGGCCTTTGAGTCTGTCCCGGCCATTTTGATTACCTCGCGCAGATCCCTCGTGCCGAGGTAGCCATACAATCCCCATCCGCCCAACAGTTTTTGCCTTAACTCCGCCTCTGTATAACGGCCGCTGAAGCAGAGCTCTATAAGTCCATCCGGCGGCAGGCCTCCGGCCCGTTCCGGAGACATGGGACCGTCCGATTTGGCGCCGCTTACGTCCACGATGCGGCCGTTCAGGTGTACGCCTAGGGTCACGCCGGTGCCGAGATGGGCCACGATGAAGCGGCAGTCTTCGTATCTTTTGCCGAGAAGGGAGGCCGCCTTGCGCGCCACGGCTTTCTGGTTAAGCGCATGGACGAGGCTCGTGCGTTCGATCTCCGGCGCGCCTGAGACGCGCGCCACGTCGGACAGTTCGTCCACCGAGACGGGGTCGACGATATAGGCTGGACAGCCGGAAAGTTTGGAAAATTTTAACGCCAGCAGCCCCCCGAGGTTGGAGGCGTGAGAACCGCGTCTGGCTTCGCGAAGGTCGTTCTGCATTTTTTCGTTGACGGCGTAAGTGCCGCTTCTAATCGGAGCCAGCAGCCCTCCGCGGCCAACTACGGCGCTGAAATGGTTAATCGGGATGTTCGCCTCGGCGAGCGCGGCAGCGACCATTTCAAAGCGTCTGTCCAGCTGTTCCAGCACGGAAGAAAAGGCAGAGCGTTCCTCTTCGCTGAATGGGATGCTTTTTTCGAAAGAGGAGTTCCCGTCCTCAAAACAGGCGATCTTAGTCGAGGTGGACCCCGGGTTTATTGCTAAAATATCAAACATGCTGTTCGCCGCTGCTGCTCATGCCGCCTGATACTATGCAGGCGAGCGCCATGCTGAGGAATTTGCCCTCCGCATGGTCTGAACGCGATACGAGGATCACCGGTACGGAGGCTCCCAGGATAATGCCTGCCATCTGCGCGTGACAGTAGTGAACGATGGTTTTGCAGTGAACGTTGCCGCATTCGATGTTGGGAACGATTGTCAGGTCAACCTTGCCGGCGATCTCGCTCCTGATGCCCTTGCGCTCCGCCGCTTCACGCGAAGCCATTACATCGACCGCCATCGGCCCCTCGACGGTGCAGCCGCAGGGCAGATCGTTGAATTCTCCATTCCGCCAGGCCTCAGCCAGAGCCGCGGCGTCCACTGTGGACGGTATGCGCGGATCTACCCGCTCGTTGGCGGCCAGGCAGGCGATGTTCACATGTTCGAAACCGAGCGCGTGGATAGCCTCTACGGCGTTTCGCAGGATTTCCTTCTTATGCGCCAGGTCTGGAGCCACGTTGAGCCCAGAGTCGGAACAGAAGGAAAGGTGGTTTTCGCCTGGTATCTCCATAACGGCCAGATGGCTCAGCAGGCGGCCGGTGCGCAGTCCGCTATCCTTGCTGAGAATGGCGTGCAGGAAATCCGAAGTATTGGCGAGTCCCTTCATCAGAGCGCTTCCGCGCCCTTCGCGTACACAGAGACAGGCTTTTACTGCCGCCTCCTGCGGGGTGTCAGCATGTACTATTTCAACTTTGTCGGCAATGCCTAACTCTTCCGCCGACGGAACAATGACCTTCTCGTCACCTACAAGCACGGCATAGCCAAGCCCGCGGCCGATCGCCAGCTTGACGGCTTTGATGCTCTCATCCTCAGCGGCGGCCACCACGATGCTGCTGCCGGCCAGACAGTCAGAGTTGTCCATGAACTCTATGAAGCGCTTATACAAGGGAATTCCTCCTTTTCTAAACAGATACTGCTCGGCAAGGTAAATTTTAATCGCCTGGCCCCCGTTTGTATACGGTAACGCGTTCTAAAAGCCTTTTTGCCTTATAATGAACCAAACACCTGACGCCGGGAGCGAAAATATGAAGTTATCTGGACGGCTCGACAAGCTAGCAAAGCTCAAAAAGCCCGCCGATCTGGGCAGCGGACCGGTGTTGTCCACGCTTGTGCTGCTGGCGCTGCCATCGATCGCCATGATGATCATGAACACGCTTTTCAACCTCGTCGACACGGTCTTTATTTCCTGGCTGGGCGAAAAATACCTTGTCTCCATCTCCTATACTTTCCCTGTGCAGATCGGAGTTTTTGCCATGCTGGAAGGGGTTGGGAACGGCATGACGGCGCTGGTGGGGCGCAGACTCGGCGAGGGTAATCTTGCCAAGGCGCAGGAGACGGCGACAGCAGGACTCAGCTACGCTTATCTGCTGATACTTCCCTGTCTTCCCTTTCTCTTCCCATACACGTCCGACGTCTTTTTCCGCGCGCTCGGCGCCTCTGATCCCTTTGTACTGCGGCAGGCCTGGCTGTATAACATGTGGATGCCAGTCATGTTCGTGCTGATCAGCTTTTCTTACGTTTCCAACTCGGTTTTCCGCTGTCAGGGCGATACCATCACGCCGCTTGTTTACTTCATCATAGCCAACGGCGTCAACCTGGTGCTGGATCCGATCTTTATCTTCCCGTTCGGCTGGGGCATTGCCGGCGCGGCGGCAGCGACCTGCGTCGGCAGGCTTTGCGGCACTCTTTATCTTGTCAGTAAACTTCGCGAAAAGAGCCGCATCGCGCTCCCGTTCAAACCGCGCGTGAGCCTGAGGCAGTTTCCCTGCTGGGTACGCATAACGAGGATCGGATTCCCAGTCACGCTTTCCACGGCCAGCGTGGCGCTGGGGCTCGGCAGCGTCAACAAGATACTCGGCGGCACCTTCGGCCAGCAGGCCGTGGCCGCCTGGATGGTCGGCATACGCGTCGAGGATTTGGCTTTCAACACGCTCATCGGCATCAACAACGCGCTGGTGCCTTTCCTGGCCTTCAATTACGGACAGAGGGACGCCGTCCGCATGAAGAGCGGAGTGCGAGCGGCCTTCATCATCAGCGCGGCGGTCACGGGAACGCTTGGCGTGATCGTGGGCGTCTTCCCGTTTCCGCTTATCTCCATGTTCCGCCCCACGGAGGGCATCGCGAAGATAGCAGCCCAGGTAATACGAATATCGCTGATCGGTTACCCTCTTATTATTTACAGCATTATCTACAACTCGCTCTTCATCGCGACTGGGCATTCGGTTTACGGTCTTGCGGCCCAGGTCTTCCGCTCGGTGGTGCTCAGAGTGCCGGCGGCGAAACTGCTCTCGCTTTTTGTGCCGCTGAAGTTCATCTGGTGGTTCCAGCCCATCTCCTACCTGGGGGCCGCGCTGATGACGGCCTTCTTCGGCGCCAGGCTGCTTAAAAAGATCCGCGCCAACCTGGAGGGCCGCAGCCTTACGAGCGCCTGATGCGCGAACTTTCGTAGACAATTCAATATTTTAGTGCTACATTTTCAATGTTCATCGGAGGACAAACGCTCTTGGGAAGTGTTTGACCGGATAAGATGGCGGTCTGAAACGCCCGCTGTTTTGTCCGGCCTTTTGTTTCGGAGGCATAAATGACAACTGGAGTACACAATTTCACAGAAGGAAAAATCATCGCACCGCTGCTGGAGTTCACGCTGCCAATTCTCTTCGCAGTCTTCCTGCAGGCCATGTATGGCGCCGTGGACCTGGCCGTGGTGGGCTGGTTCGCGTCCACGGCGGACGTATCGGCTGTCTCGGCCGGCAGCCAGATCATGCAGACCATCACCATCGTCATCACAGGACTTGCGATGGGCACCACGGTAATGCTTGGCAAGAAAATTGGTCAGGGCCGCGAGCGAGAGGCAGGCGACGTGATAGGAGGCTCGGTCTGTCTGTTCGCAGTCACAGCTCTGATCGTGACGTTCGTAATGCTGCTCGCGACCCCGGCCATAACCAGGATCATGCAGGCGCCGCCTGAGGCCTTCGGCAAGACGGTGGCCTACGTGCGCATCTGCTCGGCCGGTACCGTTTTCATCGTAGCCTACAATCTGCTTGGCAGCGTCTTCCGCGGCCTCGGCGACTCCAAGACGCCGCTGCTGGCGGTCGGCATCGCCTGCGTCTGCAATATTTTCGGCGACGTGCTGTTTGTGGCCGGCTTTGGTCTGGCGGCGGGAGGCGCAGCGCTGGCTACGGTAATTTCCCAGGCCATCAGCGTGCTGCTCTGTCTGTGGATCGTCAAAAGGCGCGGTCTGCCCTTTGCCTTTGAACGCAAAAACGTTCGCTTTCACAGTAAAATCATCGCGGCCGTTCTTCACATCGGCACGCCTATTGCGCTCCAGGATACGCTTGTGAGCTTCTCATTCCTTGTGATCCTCGCCATCGTCAACAGCCTCGGCGTGGTGGCCTCGGCCGGGGTCGGCGTGGCGGAGCGGCTCTGCGGCTTCATCATGCTGTTGCCCTCGGCCTTCGCCCAGTCGCTGTCAGCCTTTGTGGCACAGAACATCGGCGCCGGACGTTACAGACGCGCGCGTCTGGCCATGTTCTGCGGCATGGCGACCTCCTTCTGTCTGGCAGTCTTTCTCGCCTGGCTTTCGTTCTTCCACGGCGAGGCGCTGGCAGCCGTCTTCGCGAAGGGCAACGGTGCCGTCATGGCAGCCGGCGCGGACTACCTCAAAGCCTACGCCATCGATACGATGTTCGTATCCTTCCTCTTCTGCTTCCTGGGCTACTTCAACGGCTGCGGCAGAACACGCTTCGTGATGTTTCAGGGCATCGCCGGAGCTTTCGGCGTGCGCATTCCCGTCTCCTGGTTCATGAGCAGGCAGACGCCGGTCTCGCTCTTCCACGTCGGCCTTGCCACGCCCTGCTCTACGTTGCTGCAGATAGCTCTCTGTCTTGCGTATTTCGTTCATTTGCAGTATAAGTTGCGGGATAACGGCGGCAAGTTCTTGTAAAGGAAGCAATGTGACAGAGATGAAGATCGGTATCTTTGATTCGGGCATCGGCGGCCTCTCGGTGCTCCACCAGGCTATGAAGGAACTGCCAGGCGAGCAGTTTATCTATTACGCCGACGAGGAGCACGTGCCCTACGGTGAAAAACCGCGCGCGGAGATAGAGGTATTTGTGGCAGAAATAATAGGCTTTCTGCTGGCACAGGACGTTAAGGCGATAGTCATCGCCTGCAACACGGCCACCAGCGTCGCTACGAAGGAATTTCGCGGCCGCTTTCCGGTGCCGATCGTGGGTATGGAGCCGGCCGTCAAAAAGGCCCTTGACCTTTACGGCGGCAGCGGCGGGCGCGTGTTGGCGGCAGCCACGAAAATAACAGTGACAGGCGGTAAAATGCGTCATTTGCTCGAGTGCGTGGACAAGCAACACCTGACCGATCTTATTGCGCTGCCGGGCCTCGTGCGTTTTGCGGAAAACGGAGACTTTGGCTCCGAGGCCGTGGAGAAGTATCTGCGAGCGGAGCTGGCAAAGTTTGATCTGAGCCTCTATTCCTCCTTCGTGCTGGGCTGCACGCATTTTAACTTTTTCAAGGAAATACTGAGAAAGCTGCTGCCCGCGGAGGTCCGCCTCGTGGACGGCAACGAAGGCACGATCAACCAGCTCAGACGGCGGCTGAACTGCGGTCTGGGCTCCCAAGGCGTTTCGCGGGAGCCTGAGTACTATTTTTCTGGCAGGAAAGTGGCGGACGGGGCTCAGCTGGAACGCATCAGGGCCTGCCTGCAGCAGCTTGAAAAAGTATTCGTGATAGAATAACAGTGTCATCTGACTATAGAAACAGGAAGGAATCCGATGCTTAAAGACCTTTGGGAATTATTTATAGCGTTCGCCAAAATAGGCGTGATGACGTTCGGCGGCGGCATGGCCATGCTGCCGATGCTCCAGCGCGAACTCATTGACAACCGTCACTGGACGACGGAAGAGGAGATAATGGACTACTTCGCGATCGGCCAGTGCACGCCTGGCATCATCGCCGTCAACACAGCCACCTTCGTAGGCCAGAAGCGCCGCGGCGACCTCGGCGGCATTGTGGCCACGCTTGGTGTCGTCTTCCCGTCGCTCGTAATCATCATCATCCTGGCTCACGCCATCACGAGCGTCTCGCACCTTGGCTGGGTCAAGAACGCCTTTGCCGGCATCCGCGCCTGTGTGGCTGTGCAGATTATCAACGCGGTCGTCAAACTTGGCAGAAAGTCCGTCGTCGACAAGCGCACGCTGGCCATTTTCGTCCTCGTCTTCTGCGCCGGCGTACTCACTGACATCTCCCCGGTCTGGTTCGTGGTGCTGGCTGCCGCGGCCGGCGTGCTGCTGAAACAGTGGGAGGCGCGTCAGTCATGCTGAGTCTGCTGCTGAAACTCTTCTGGGAATTCTTCAAGGTGGGGCTCTTCTCCATCGGCGGCGGGCTCGCCACCGTGCCCTTCCTCTATTCAATGTCGGCAAGCACGGGATGGTTTACGACCGCTCAGCTTGCGGACATGATAGCAGTCTCGGAATCGACTCCCGGCCCCATGGGCGTCAATATGGCGACCTACGTCGGCTTCACGACCGCCAAGCTCCTCGGCGCCGTAACGGCCACTCTGGGCCTGGTCGCTCCGTCGATCATCGTCATATTGATCATAGCGCGCGTACTTGAACAATTCCGCAGCAACAAACACGTCGAGAACGGTTTCTACGGCCTGCGCCCTGCTTCGACCGGTCTGATAGCCGCGGCCGGCTTCATCGTCTGCAAGATCGCGCTGCTGAACCTCGACGTCTACGCGAAGACGAAAATAATCACGGACCTTTTCCACTGGAAAGCCTGCCTGCTGGCGCTCTGCGTGCTGGTCTTCTCCAACTGGGTCAAGCCCACGAAGAACTGGCATCCGGTGATCTTTATAGCTATCTCCGCAGCGGTGGGCGTCATTTTTCATTTCGCGGGAATATAAGGCTTAAAACCGGAGACACGGTTTTAACAGCGTTAAGAACATAAAAACGGGAGGATAAATGTGCTTCATCCTCCCGTTTTTTATGTTCGTGAAATCGGCGTCTGTCTTAAAAGCTCGGGCAGAAACCGTCCCAGACTATTTTCCTGTAGTTGTTCCGGTCCGTGTCTCCTTCGGTGGAGATGCAGAGTATCTTGGAGTTCTGGTCGAGCGCCAGCTGATCGCGCACCTCGTACATGCTCTTGTTCTGGAGCACTTCTGCCACCAGGCCCAGACAGGCGGCTCCGCTTTCGCCGGAAATGATGCGCTGATCGTCGCCAAGCGGGTTGCCGAGTACGCGCATGCCCTTTGCTGCTACGTAGTCGGGGATGGAGACAAAATTTTTCGCGTAGGTCAGCAGCACGTTCCAGCCAAGTCCGCACGGCTCGCCGCAGGCAAGCCCCGCCATGATGGTGTCCATGCGGCCGTCAGCCTTGTGCAGAGAGCCGTCGTCGGCCTCGGCCGTTCTGTAGAGGCAGTCTGCTTTGTTTGGCTCCACGATGGTGATGATCGGCAGCTCGCTGCCGTAGTAATCGGCGAAGAAACCAGTCATGGCGCCGGACATGGCGCCGACCCCGGCCTGCAGGAAGATGTGCGTTGGAATTTCGCCCTGCAGCTGCTTCGTAATCTCCAAACCCATGGTCGTGTAGCCCTGCATGATCCAGGTGGGGATCTCCTCGTAGCCGGGCCAGGAGGTGTCCTGTACAAGCACCCAGCCGTTCTGCTCCGCGCGCGTTTTGGCGAGACGCACCGCGTCGTCGTAGCTGAGGTCCGTGATGCTTGCTTCGGCGCCGAGAGCTTTGATGTTGTCCAGCCGTTCCTGCGAGCTGCCCTTCGGCATGTAGACGACGCTCTTCTGGCGCAGCCGGTTCGCGGTCCAGGCGATGCCGCGGCCGTGGTTGCCGTCCGTGGCCGTAACGAAGGTTATGTCTCCTATTCTGTTCTTTACTTCGTCGCTCACAAGTCTGTCGTAAGGCATCTCGCTGATGTCAACGCCCAGTTTTTTGGCGATGTAGCGCCCCACGCAGTAGCTGCCTCCGAGTGATTTAAAGGCGTTGAGCCCAAAACGGAAGCTCTCGTCCTTGACTCTGACGCTTTTGACGCCGAGGGCGGCGGCCAGATTTTTAAGTTCTGTCAGAGGAGTCGGCGCGTATTCGGGAAAGCTGCGGTGAAAGGCGCAGGCCCTTTCCGCAGAGTCTGTTCCGAAGCGTGTTTCCGGTGAAACCACAACGGCAGGGCCGCGGCGTATCGCCTTGATATATCCGTCCATCGCAAATTCCTCCTTAAACAGCAGCTTACAGTCTCGCGATTAGTTCAGCGTAGAAGCGGCAGGCGTCCTGCACCTGGCTCACTGCACAGTGCTCGTCGCGCATGTGCGAGAGCTTGTACTCGCCGGGGCCGAAGCCGATGGTCGGCACTCCCATGCTGACGGGCACGACCGCGTTGGTGCCGAAATCCCAGAAGTCGTATTTCTCCGGCGCCTTGCCGAAGGCTGCCTTATAGGCCTCGCTGCATTTGAGCGTGAGAGGCGCGTCTTCTGCTATTTTCCATGGCTCGTGGGCCGGTTCATAGACGAGTTCTTTGCCCGTCCAGCTCTTATGGAACAGAGTGCCTGGTTCCCAGGTGGCGCGCTTACCGGCGATCAGCTGTTCCAGCTCTGCCTTGACCTGAGCCACACTCTCGGTGAGGCGCAGACGGCGGTCGAGGTAGATCTCGCATTCGTTGGGAACCGCGTTGAGGGAAGCGGAGACGCAGGAGATGTCAGACAGCACAATGGTGCCGCCGCCGGATGCGCGCAGCTTCTTGTTGAGCTGGTCAACGCGCGTGATGATTTCAGCCATTTCGTAGACGGCGTTGATGCCCTTTTCGGGGGCAGAGCCGTGGGCAGAAACGCCGTGGGTCCTGATGCGGGCCTGCACCTTACCGGTGTGGCCGAGCGTAATAAGGTTTCCGGAAGGTTCGCAGATGACGCAGAAGTCCGGTTTGAGGCCGCTCTCCGCGTAAAAATGCTGGAGGCAGACGCCGTCGCAGTACTCTTCGCAGACGGAACCGGTCACGTAAACAGACTTGCCCTCGAGCAGACCTGCCTTCTTGGCCAGCGCTGCTGCGAAGACGGAGGCGGAAAGTCCGCCCTTCATGTCCACGGAGCCGCGGCCCCAGACCGAACCGTCCACGATGTTTGCCGCAAACGGCGGCTGCTGCCACTCGCTCTCGTCGTTGACCTGCACCGTGTCCATGTGAGAATCGAAGTGAATGGTGCGCGGACCGTTGCCTACGCGGCCTACCACGTTGCCGGCCGAATCGATGTGGGATTCGTCAAAGCCAAGTTCCTTCATTTTATGGAGGATCAGCTTCGCAAAATCGCCCTCCTCGTCTGAATAGCTGCGCGTTTGTACGCCCTGGCGGTAAAATTCTATAAGTTCGTCTTCGTATGCTCTGGTCATTTTGATCTGACTGTCCATCTGAAGAACCTCCCTGCCGTTATTTGTCTTGCTTCTTGATAAATATTATTTTATTGACTTTTTCACAAAAATATATCAAAATAACGTCTGAAAATATAACACTATTGAGGATATAAAAATGCAAATCATCAACATCCCCATCGACCGCAACAGAAAAGAGACTACGAAACACGGCTCCTTCGCCTTTCCTCTGGCCGTTTACTGCTCGGTGCTGTCGCGCAACGTGCTGGGCTTCATCAACTGGCACTGGCACGAGGAGTTGCAGTTATGCCGCGTGACGGTCGGCTCCGTGCGCTTTTTTGTGAACGAGCAGCAGTACCTGCTGAATGTGGGCGACGGCATCTTCGTCAACAGCGGCTGCCTGCACATGGCAAAACCGGCTGGCGGACCGGATAGCACCTATGTCTGTCTCGACGCCAGCCCCAGGCTGCTGGCCGGTTTTCCCGGCAGCGTCTTTGAGGACCGCTACGTGGTTCCATATCTGCGCGACCAGTCGATGATGCACATCCCCCTCAGCGCCGCCGTGCCGTGGCAAAAGCAGGCGCTGGACGGAGTGATGGATATTTATTCGCTCTGCGAGGAGAAAAAATTCGGCTACGAGTTCGCCGCCTGCGCGGCCCTCGGCCGCGTATGGCTGCAGCTGCTGGAGAACCGCCCGGCGACCACGGAACGGGCGCGCCAGAACCGGCGTCAGCACGGCGAAACGGTCCAGGCCATCCTGGCCTACGTCGCCGCTCACTACGCCGAGAGGGTCACGGTCGAGGCTGTCGCGCGCGAAGTTGCCTTCAACCCCAGCGAGTGCTGCCGCCTGTTCAAAAAAGTCACCGGCGAGACCATATTTTCCTACCTGCGTTCCTATCGGCTAGCCAAAGCCACGGAACTGCTGAAGGACGCGGATATGTCCGTGAGCCGCATCGCTTACGAGACCGGCTTCTGCGGCGCCAGCTACTTCATCGAAGCGTTCCGGGAGAGATTCGGCGTCACGCCGCTGCAATACCGCAGGAACCTTTGAAGTCTTCTGTCGCCGCAGGGCGCTGCGGACTTGCGGTTCGGTCCCGTTCCCTGCGGAAAAACCAGTATTAACGGCCTTTCTCATGTTGCGTGTCTGAGGCGGGACACTTTCGCTTCATCGTATTTTTAAAATATACGATGAAGCGTCATGCGCCTAGCCTCAGACACACAAGATGCGTCCGCCGGCAGCGACATGCAGCCGCTGAACTTGACATTCTGAAATTTCATGGTATAAATGTTTCCCAGAAGAAAGGGGAAAGCCCCTTTCGCATTAGTTGAGCTTAGTTTAGAATAGTGAAGACGAGGCAGATGAAATTCTGAATAATTTCAGGAGCTCTGTCATGCGTTGACAGGGCTCTTTTTTATTGCCCGCAGGGAGGAAGTTTGCAAATGTCTACCAGGGTCTGTATGGGAAACGAAGCAATAGCGCTGGGTGCGATCCGCGCAGGCGTCAGGGTCGTCGCCGGCTATCCTGGCACGCCGTCCACGGAGATCATCGAAACCTTTGTGCATGAGAAGGCGCCGGGCGTCAATGTGCAGTGGTCCACAAACGAAAAGGTGGCGCTCGAAGTGGCGGCAGGAGCCGCCTATTCAGGAGCGCGCGCCCTCGTCACCATGAAACAGATGGGGCTCAACGTAGCGACGGACCCGCTTATGTGTCTGTCGTACATCGGCGTTAAGGGCGGCCTGGTGCTGGCAGTAGCGGACGATCCGGGCCCCTGGTCCTCGCAGACCGAGCAGGACACGCGCGATTTTGCCAAGCACGCGAACCTGCCGGTACTGGACCCTTCCTCAGCTGAAGAGGCCTACGAGATGACGCAGGAAGCCTTTGAGCTCTCCGAGGAGTTCGCGCTGCCGGTGATTCTGCGCCCCACCACGCGCGTCTGTCACGCTAGCGCGACCGTGGAGCTCGGCGAAGCAACGCCGCAGCCGCCGGTGGCTGGTTTTGAGAAGCGCCCCGAGTGGTGCATTTTCCCGGCTCTCTCCTACAAAAAACACGGAGAGCTGGAGGTCAAGCAGCATAAAATTGCGGAAAAATTCGAGACGTCAAAGTTCAACAGAATAGACAGAGGCGGCAACAAAGGCGTCGCGGCCTCCGGCATCGCCTATCTCTATGCGAAGGAAGTCATCGACGAATATCAGCTTGAGGTGACGCTCTTCAAGGTCGGCACTCCCTACCCCATGCCAGAGAATCTTTCGAAGGAATTTCTCTCGCGCGTGAAGTCTGTGCTGGTGCTCGAAGAGCTGGACCCGGTGGTCGAGGAAGCGCTTCTTGCGGTCTCCAATGGCCAGACGCCGGTCTATGGCAAGCACACAGGCAACCTGCCCTGGAACGGCGAATACAGCTACGAACTCGTAAGGAAGGCATTGTTCGATTACCTCGACGCCAAGGTGCCTGAAGTTCCGGGTGTCGAACTCCCCGAGATGCCCAAGCGCCCGCCAGTGCTCTGCGCCGGCTGCCCTCACCGCGCTTCTTTCTACGCGGCCAAGGTGGCGACCAGACATTATCCGAAGGCAGTCTACTGCGGCGACATCGGCTGCTACACGCTCGGCAACGCTGCCCCGCTCAACATGACGGACACCTGTCTCTGCATGGGAGCCGGCATCACGGTGGCTCAGGGCATCGCGCTGGCCGAACCGGGAACGAAGTGCCTGGCCTTCATCGGCGATTCGACCTTCTTCCACACCGGCATTCCCGGCGTCATCAACGCCGTCTACCAGAACATCGACATCACAGTCGTGGTGCTGGACAACCACACCACGGCCATGACCGGGCACCAGCCGCACCCCGGCACAGGCAAAAACGCCATGGGCGAACCGGCCAAGGCGCTCGACATCGAAACAATGCTGAAAGCCTGCGGCATCGAGGAAATTTACACAGTAAACCCATTCGATTTCGACGCCTCCGTAGAGGCGTTCAAAAAAGCCGTCGAACACAAGGGGCCGTCGGCCGTCATCACTAAGGCGCCCTGCATAGCCCAAATGAAGCGTCCGGCCACAGTGCACCGCGTCAACGAGAGCTGCATCGGCTGCCTCAAATGCATCAAAGAGGTCGGCTGCCCGGCCATGACGCCGGAGAACGGCAAGGTCGTCATCAACGAATCGCTCTGCACAGACTGTTCGCTCTGCGCTAATGTCTGCCCCGTCGGAGCAATCAAGAGAGGTGAGCGCCATGCTTAAGAGCGTTCTTATTACAGGTGTGGGCGGCCAGGGTACGCTGCTCGCGTCAAAGATCATGTCAGAAGCGGCCGGCAGACGCGGCCTCTTCGTGCGCACGTCAGAGACCATCGGCATGGCACAGCGCGGCGGTTCCGTCACCAGCCATTTGAGGATCGACGCTAAGAACGTCTCCCCCGTAATCCCGTCCGAACACGCGGACATCCTGATCGGCTTCGAGCTGGCGGAGGCCGCGCGTCAGATACCGAAACTGGCGGAGAACGCATCTTGCGTAGTCAATACGGACACGCTGGTGCCGACTAACGTAGCGCTCAAACAGGGCAAGTACCTCGCCGACGAATACCTGGCTGCTTTGAAGAAAGCCGCTCCGCACGGGCTGTTCATCAACGCCACGCCGCTTGCCATCGAGGCGGGCGACGCGCGCACGCTCAACATCGTGCTGCTGGGCGCAGCCGCAGGTGCAGGCATGCTGCCGTTCAGCGTCGAAGAGCTCAAAGACGCAATCAAAGCCTGCGTCAAGCCTAAGCTGCTTGATATGAACATGAAAGCTTTCGAACTGGGACTGGCGGCCGCTCAATGAAGCCGCTGCTTAAAGCCCCGGCGCGCCGATGGTGAAGTTTTACAAATTTCAAGAGCTTCACGCGCACGCCGGAATATAAACAGATTTTTTTATTTTTAATAACAGAAATAGGAGAGACCAGACAAGATGGATGAACTTACGATAATCAGCAAATGTTTCGCAAAAGCAAGAGAAGTAGCCAAGACGAGCCCGCTTTACATTGAAAAGTTCAAAGGCCTTGATTTTGAGCATATGATGACGAAGGAACAGTTCCAGACTCTGCCCTTCACGGACAAGGACGACCTGCGCAAGGCTTACCCGATGGATATGTGCGCGGTGCCGCAGGACAAGATCATCCGCATCCACTCCTCTTCGGGCACGACCGGCATGCCGGTCATCATGCCCTATACGGCCCAGGACATCGAGGACTGGTCCGTTATGATGGCCAGGTGCTTCCAGTTCGCAGGCGTCACGGAGGCTGACAAGGTCCAGATCACGCCGGGCTTCGGCCTCTGGACCGCGGGACTTGGCTTCCAGGCCGGAGCGGAGCGTCTCGGCGCCATGGTGATCCCCACCGGCGCCGGCAACACTGACAGACAGCTGCAGCTTATGTGCGACATCGGCTCCACGGTGCTCATCTGCACCTCTTCCTACGCGCTGGTGCTGGCCGAAGAGGTGGAAGCGCGCGGCATCCGCGACAAGATCAGGCTAAAGAAGCTCATCACCGGTTCCGAGCGCTGGAGCGACAAGATCCGCGACCGCATCACCTCGTCGCTTGGCGTAGACTTCTACGACATCTACGGCCTTACGGAGATCTACGGCCCCGGCATCGCTATCGATTGCAGCTGCCACAAGGGCATGCACTACTATACGGATTACATCTACTGCGAGATCATCGACCCCAATACGGGCCGCGTGCTGCCGGACGGCGAGCAGGGAGAGATCGTCATCACCACCTACCGCAAGCAGGGCGCGCCGCTGATCCGCTACCGCACGCACGACATCTCGCGCATCATTCCTGAGAACGAGAACCCCTGCGACTGCCATTCGCCGTTCCCGCGCCTCGACCGCATCGTGGGCCGCAGCGACGACATGATCAAGATCAAGGGCGTCAACATCTATCCGGCCCAGGTCGAGAATATCCTTAAGAATATTGAAGGAGCCTCCAGCGAATACCGCATCGTGCTGGAAAACGAGAACCTGCGCGACCACATGATCGTTCAGGTAGAAGCTCTGACTGGAGCCGACAAGGCCGCCATCGCAGAACGCCTTGTGAGAGACGCCAAGTCCGGCATCGGCATCAAGGTGGACCCGCAGATCATGAACATCGGCGACCTGCCGCGCAGCGAGAAGAAGACTAAGAGAGTTATAGACAACAGGTACGACAAGTAGCAAAATAAAAAAATCACGGGCCGCCGGAGTTTCCGGCGGCCCGCTTTTTATAGATGCTTAATGCTGATTACTTGTGTTTGTAGACCGTGTCGATGAGCGTGCCGTCGCGGTATTCGACTACGGCCGCGACTCTGTCGCAGTCGAAACTGATCGGCTCAGGCTCGCCGCCAGCCAGAGCCTCTGCCTTCCTCTTAAGGTCGCTGATATCAGCAAGAGGGAGGTTGGCCTTGACCGCCAGATCGAGCAGGTCCTGACGCAGCGGATTGATGCAGACTCCGCATTCGGTAGCGATCACATCGACAGACTCGCCTGGCGTAGTGATGACGTCGACCTTCTTTTTAATGGAAGGGACTCCGTTCCTGATCGAGGGCAGCACCACGATGGCGAGTTTGGCGCCGGCCGCCGCGTCCTGGTGGCCGCCAGAGGCGCCGCGCAGCACCCCGTCGTTGCCGGTCAGCACGTTAACGTTGAAATCAACGTCCGCGTCGAGGGCGCCGAGGATCACGCAGTCGAGATTATTGACGATGGCTCCCGCGTTCATCGGATTGGCGTACCAGGAGACGTCTACCTCCATATGGTTCGGGTTCGCGATCATTGATTTGGTGACCGCGTTGTCAAAGCTCTGCACGTCGAACAGTGTTTTGAAAAGCCCCTGTGAGAGCATGTCGGCCATGTAGCCGCCCACGCCGCCGAGGCCGAAGCTGCCCTGGATCTGCTTCTCCAGCATATAGTCCTGAAGGAACTTGCCGACCGCAAGGCTGGCGCCGCCGACTCCCATTTGGAACGAGAAGCCGGGCTCAATGATGCCGGCCGCTTTCATCGCCAGGAAGGCGTTATAGGCCACCCTGAGGTTGACGGGGCTTCTGGTAATGCGGGCCGCGCCGGTGGCGATCTTCGCCGGGTCGCCGATGCTGTCGACCTTTACGACCTGATCCACAAGATACTGAGGGATGGAGATGCGCGGATGCAGCGGATATTCCACGAGGTTGTCGGTAATGGCTATCACGTGGGCCGCATGTCTTGCCTCGTTGATAGCGTAGCCGAGCGAGCCGCAGGCTGAAGGGCCGCAGACGCCGGTGATGTTGCCCAGGCAGTCGCAGGACGGAGCAGCCAGGAAGGCCACGTCGACCTTGATGGAACCCTCGTCGAGCGCTCTGGCTCTGCCGCCGTGGCTGCGAATGACAACCGGAATGTCGACTTCCTGACTCGAAAGCAGTTTGCCAAGTTCGCCGCGCACGCCGGAGGTGTAAAGGCGTCCGATCAGACCGCTGCGCACGTAGTCGGCAATGCAGTCGTGTGCGTCCGGTATGGAACTGGGAGCAAAGGTCAGGTTCTTAAAGCCCATCTTCTGCAGTTCGGCAAGGACCATCGGCATCACTGCGTCGCCGTTCCTCAGATGGTGATGGAAGGAGATCGTCATGCCATCGCGCAGTCCGGACCTCTCGATCGCCCCGCGCAGGCTCTCCGTCACCTTGGAACGTGACGGCACGGCTGAACGTACGGGCTGAGTCTGGGCCAGAAAGGGTTTGAAGCCGCCTATCTTGGCAAAAGGACCGGCATAAGGAGCGAAGGCTCCCACGCCAGGCACTTCCAGCGGCACTTTTCTGCCCAGCGAGTTAACGGTCATATTCATATCTGCGCCACCTCCATGCCGTACATCTTTGCGAGCTCCAGCAGGTGCTGCGAACGCGCCACGATGGGAGCGTCGACCATTTTGCCGTCTACTGCGATCACGCCTTTGCCGTTTCGCTCAGCCTCTTCGGCAGCAGTTACGATCTTGACTGCCTTGCGCAGCTCTTTTTCGGACGGCTGGAAGGCCTTGTGGATCATCTCTATCTGGCTCGGATGGATACAGGCCTTGCCTGTGAAGCCAAGCGTCACTATCTCTTTGCTCTCTTTATAGAGCCCTTCCGGGTCGTCGATATCTGCCCAGACCGTGTCGTAGGCCTCTACGCCGGCCGCGTGGGCCGCCGCCACTATGCGGCAGCGGGCGTAGAACAGCTCCGTGCCCTCTTTTGTCTTCTGTACGCCCATATCGGCAGTAAAGTCCTGACCGCCGATGGTTAGCGCGCCGACCCTCGGGCAGGCGCTGGCGATGGCAAAAGCCCTCTCAAGTCCCAGCGCCGTTTCGATCATGGCATGGATCTTGACGGTGCCGACAGGAATGCCATTCCGCCTCTCGCACTCCGCAATCTTCCTGTCCGCCAGCAACACGTCTTCTGGCGAAGAGCATTTGGGGATGCGAACCGCGTATGGCCTGCAGGGAATTATCTCTTTGATGTCGTCCTCGAAGAACTCCGTGTCGGCTCCGTTGATTCTGACTATAACGGTCAGATCGCCGAAGTCGAAATTCCTGAGGAACGTGGAGACCACCCTGCGCGCCGAATCCTTTTCGGCCATCGCGATGGCATCTTCAAGGTCAAGCAGGATGCTGTCGGCGCCGAAATACGGCGAGTTCTGTATCATCTTGGGAGAGTCGCCGGGAATGTAAAGCATCGAACGTGAAGCTCTCATGCGCCGGCACCCTCTTTCGCAGCGCGCTCAAGGGCCGTCTCCAGCCTTGCGCGGATCGTGATCTTAATGGCGCCGTGGTCGTCTATCACGACGGCCGCGCCATCCACCGATTTCTCTTTAAGCACTTCTTCAACAAGGTTTCTGGTCCGCTGTGCGAAAATTTCTCTGTTGGCACCGCGGTAATCCAAGCTGACGCCCTCGGCCGGAGATACGGTCACGAGGCAGTCGCCGGAATCATCCTTGCCAGCGCTGGCAGTGCGCAGCAATTTCATTTGGCAACAACACCTTTCTGTGCCGGAATGCCGTCTGGAAACACCAGACAGCCTGACCCAGTCAATCCAGTTAGGCCGCTGCGGCCGCTTTCTTGGCTTTCTTCCACGCGCTGTAATACGGCCAGGCGATAGAGATGACCGTAAGCAGCAGCAACACGATGCAGATAGGCGAACGGAAGAGTATCGAAAGGCTGCCGTCCGACATCATCAGCGACTGACGATACGACTGTTCCATCTCGCCGCCTACGACCACAGCCAGTATCAGCGGCGAAGTCGGCACCTTGTATTTCTTCATAAAGTAGCCAAAGACTCCGAAGATCACCACGAGCACAAAATCGACCACGCTGAAGTTGATCGTGTAAACGCCAACAAGCGCCATCGCCACGATGACCGGATAGAGTATCTTGGTAGGCACCGCTAGGACACGAACCAGCAGGCTCGCAAGCGGAATGTTGATGATCGCGCAGACGATGTCGCCGAGGAACATACTGGCGATAACGGCCCAGGCTATGTCGGCATGCTGCTGGAAGAGCAGCGGTCCCGGCTGCAGGCCGAGGATCATCAGCGCGCCCAGCATGACAGCCGTAGTGCCGGAACCTGGCACGCCCAGCGTCATCATGGGGATCAGGGCTCCGACCGAGCAGGCGTTGTTGGCCGCTTCCGGCGCCGCCAAACCTACGATCTCGCCCTTGCCAAAGTTGTCGGGCTCCTTGGAGATCTGTTTTTCGTTGTTGTAGGCCATCAGGCAGGCGATGGTACCGCCGGCTCCCGGCAGTACGCCGACGAAGAAGCCTACTACCGTTTCGCGCATCATCGGCCACCAGCAGCGCTTGAACTGCTCCATCGTGATCCAGATGCGTCCGAATTTTGTCTGCACCTTGACGGCCATATCCGAATGGATGTGTTCCATGTTGCTGAACACTTCGCCGAGGCCGTAGATGCCGATAATAACGACCACGAAATCAATGCCTGTCTGCAGCGCCGTGATGCCGAAAGTGAAGCGCACGGCCCCCGACTGGGGATCGATGCCAACCATGGCTATCATAAGTCCCAGACACATCGAAAGCAGCCCCTTGATCATTGCCTCTTTGGAGATAGCTGCTGTAGCCGCAAGGGCAAAGCACATAAGCATGAAGTATTCGGGCGGCCCGAACTTCAGCGCGAAACGTGCGACCGGCACAGCCACCGCCACAAAGGCGATCGTGGAAATGAGACCTCCGATGAAAGAGGCGATGGCGGAAATGGCTAGAGCCGCCTCTGCATGTCCATTCTGAGACATCGGATAGCCGTCAAAGCAGGAAGCGACCGCCGCTCCGTCGCCGGGGACGTTGAGCAGGATAGAGCTCCTGGAACCGCCAAACATAGCTCCGTAGTAAATGGCGCACATGGTGATAAGCGCCGTGGCAGGCTTCATTGTAAAGGTCAGCGGCATCAGCAGGGCGATGCCTGTGGTGGGGCCGAGGCCCGGCAGCATCCCAAGCACCGTGCCGAGGGCCGAGCCGATGCAGAGCCACATCAGATTGACTACTGTCAAGCAGTTTGCAAAACCACTTGCAAGAAGACCAAGAATTTCCATTTACTTCTCCTCCTCTTTACGGCAGCGAGAGCTGGAAGACTTTTTCAAATATGTACCAGACGCCGACGGAATAGATCAGGGCAGTGGCGATATTGGAAAGCCAACCTTTGACGCCGTTGACCAGGAACAGCATTCCCAGCAGGAAAACGATCGTGCTGATGATAAATCCGACTTTTTCAAGGATAAAGGCATAGACCAGGCAGCAGACTATCAGTCCGACTATAAGCACCCAGTAACCCTTGTCCGGGACCTTCTTGCCTGCCTTGGCCGGGCCTTTGCGCAGCCCCTGCATGATCAGCAGAATAGCAAGGATCGTCGCCAGCACGCCGACGCCAAGCGGGAAATACTTTGGCGCCATGGGATTGCCGATCGAGGCGTTCGGCAGATTCCACGACATTACGGCGTATGCGATGCCGAAAACGGCGGAGAAAATACCAACTAACATATCAGGGTTCACCGTTGCATCCTCCTTTGGTAAGAAAGTACGGCAAGGCAATGCCTTGCCGTACCAATTTGCCGACTGTGGTTATTTTGCCTTGAGGAATCCGATCTCGCCGAGAATGGACTTGTAGCTGTCGTTCGTCTTGTCAAGGAACTTGGAGAATTCGTCAGGTCCCATGTATGCGGGAGTCCAGCCATTGTTGTCGCAGACCGTCTTCCAGTTTTTGGTGCCGACCATCTTCTTGAGAGCCTTGGCCATGTAGTCGCGTTCAGCCTTGCCCATGCCGGGAGCGCCGAACAGACCGCGCCAGTTGATGAACACTGTGTTGATGCCGGACTCCTTAAGTGTCGGGATCTTGCTTAAAGGTCCGCTCTTGATGCGCTTCGGCGAGCTCAGCGCGAGAACTCTGATGTCTCCGGCTTCAAGAGCTCCGACGGTCTCCGCCATACCGGTCGAAAGAAGGTCGATGTGACCGCCCATCAGCTGGGCCATGCTGCCTTCCTGGAAGGAGATGTAGGGGATGTCCTTGAGGTTTTTGACTCCGGCCGCTCTGGCAGCTTCGAGGAACTGGATGTGGTCCATGCTGCCGGCGCTGCTGGTGCCGCCGATCTTAACGCTCTTGGGGTCCTTCTTGAGCGCTTCCATTACGTCTTTGATCGTCTTGAACTTGGAGTCCTTCGGGACCGCGTAGGCGCCGAAATCATTGATAAGCATCGCTATCGGGGTAAGGTTCTTGTAGCTGAGCTCAGTCTGACCGGTAAGGTTGATGAGAAGGATAGGCGGCGAGTAAACCGTGATCTCATAAGGGTTGCCGTTCTTCTTCTGGAGATAGGCAAGATTGACGGCTCCGCCGCCGCCAGGTTTATTGGTGACAGGCATTGGCTGTGTGATGATCTTTTCTTCGCCGAGCACCTTTCCTACCATACGGATGGTGGTGTCCCAGCCGCCGCCTGCGCCGGCGGGAGCCAGGAACTCAAACGGCTTGGACGGGAAAGTATCTGCCGCGAACGCTGTGCCTGCAAAAATAGCAAGGATCAAAACCGCTGCTGCTGTGATGCGCTTCATGTTTCTTCTCCTCCTTCTATATTAAACGCAGATTGAGTCTGCGCCTTGGAACCCATTTTACGCTTGAAAATTTGCGGCTGGAATTTTTTGTATCCATGTATCCACGTATCCATTTCTCGTGTATAATGATACTCATAAGGACATGAATGTCAACAGGGAAATTAATTCGTACTTAATTGTCAGACTTATCCAAAATCGTGCTAAAATATATTTGATTTGATGCGAGGAGGTTCATCACATGGCGTTGCAACTGGACAAAAGGCTTTTAAACGTGACTCCGGCCAACACCCTGCGTTCTGAAATAACAAATCTGCTGCGCGAGCTCATACTCAACGGCGACCTTCACTCAGGAGAGAGGCTCAAGGAGGTCGAAATAGCCGAGCAGCTAGGTGTAAGCAGAATGCCGGTCAGAGAGGCTCTTTTTGCCCTTGAAAGCGAAGGCCTCCTCAGACAGGAGCCTCGCAAGGGGCTTACCGTAGTCGAATATACGGAAGCAGACATCAAGGAGTACTACACCATCAGGGAAGCCCTCGAGGTCTGCGCTATAAAAATCGTCATCGATAAAATATCAAAGCAAGAGTTGGCAGAGCTCAACAAATACTGCGACAACGCATGGCAGGCCTACAAAAAGAATGACATTGACGAAGTCTGCGCCTGGTCGGCAGAGTTCAACGAACACATCTATGACAGCTGCGGCATGCCGCGCCTCAAGGAACAGATCAAAACCACGCAGAAATATCTGCGCACCTTCCGTTTCACCTCTTTCAAGGAACCGGCGCGTATGGAGCGCGCCATCAAGGAACACAAGGAGATCCTGCGCAGAGTGGAGGCCAAGGACTACGACGGCGCCGCGAAAACGATCGAACAGCATCTGCGCGACGCCACCTCAGCGTACATCGAGCTCTGGAAGAAACGCAAGGTCAAGGTGTAGCATCTGGCAAAATTTGCAGTTACGAAAGACCGCCGGAAAAACCGACGGCCTTTCTTTATAGCTACAGATGGACAAAAATCGACAGCCGTTGTTTGTTGCGATAAAATGATGATATCGGGTTAATTTACATTGCATGGGAGGCTGTCTGTGATGCGGAAATACTCTAAGTTGACGCGCCTGTTTCTGTGCGCAGTTATGGTTTTATCGCTGGCCGCGTTCGTATGCGGCTGCGCGGCCGAAGCGGCGGATTACATGGTGATTTCGAATATCGCTGCCATTACCAAACGCACGGATGTGCGCTACAAGGTCGAGGACGGCGGCATCGAAATGGCCGATGACATCACAGGTGCGGTAATTTACGGCAACGTTGTGGATGTCACAAAGACCGATGCAAGCGGCAAATTCGGCTGGGTCAGCTTCAACGGCGCCAAAGGCTGGCTGCGCATGGCGGCTCTGTCCAAAATGCCGGCTTATACAAAACTTGCGCCGGAGCCGTTCCAAATCGTCAAGGACAAACCGCAGCTGTCCCTGACGCCCGGTTCAAAGCCGGTGGCGCTTGACCTCCTTTCAGGCGAGTCGTCACCCGGAGTCGGCCTGTTGAAAGACAAGAACGGAACCGAGTGGACCCTGCTGAGGTTTGAGAGCCAGTCCAACGGTTCTCAGCGCTTCGCCTGGACGAAGTCGTCCAACCTGCTGCGGCTCTCGGCCTACCAGCCGGACTTCCACAAAGTGCCGGCTGAGATGGTCCCGGCATCCATGCGCGGTTATGACAAGAACCCGGTCAAAATATCGAATAAGATCATGAAGAGCGTCGTTAAAAACGGTTTCGCGGCGGATGCGTCTCCCCTGCTGCCGGAAAGGATCGAGGTCGACGACATGGCGGACGCCTACTCATGTAATGTAGATAACAAGTACGCGAACGCCCCGAAATTCATAACCTCCGACCTCTTCCTGCATTCGTTCCACCTGGTCTTCTCCCACGGGCTCGAACGCATCGAGAAACACGTGCTCGCCCCAAATCTGGAGAAAATGCTGAGCGCCTCGCTCGTACGACTCTCAGTCCTTGAAAAGAAAAACAGCAACGCCGGGCTGACGCCTGCTTTCACCGCGGCGAGAGACTTCCTTACCGTGCCATACCTTCTGCTGAAACCGGACGCCAAAGTCCCGGCTTCAAACACAGTCAAGACGGAAGTGGAGCGCATCGTCAAAGCAACTGAAATAACCAAATCACCCATATCCGGCAAGGAAGAGGACTACACCTTCTACAAACCGCGCAGTCACTATAAGTCGAGCGAGCTGCTGAGACGCTATTTCCGCGCCATGGCCTTCCTGGGCGGCATGCCGGTACTGCTCGACAAGAACAGCGCGGATTACCGCCGCAATGTAGCGCTGACATCGCTGCTCTGCGAGGTCTTTGCAGACGAAAATCTGCGCAGGCAGTGGAACGCCATCCGCGACCCGCTCGCCTATCTCGTGGGCGAGGCCGACGACCCGTCGATAGCCGAATTCGCGCCGGTGGTAAAAAAGGATCTCTGCGGAGACCTTGGCAAACTGACCGACGATGCGCTGCTGGACAAACTTGGCGGCGAACTGCTGGCTGCAACTCCGAAGCAGCAGATCATCGACCGGCCTGCGTCTGAGATCAATATGACGCGCAAGGAGCGCATAACTGAGTCCTGCGGCTTCCGGCTCATGGGTCGCAGCTTCGTGCTCGACGCCTGGACCTTCTCGCTGCTGACCTCGGAACCTGTCAGCATGCCTTCGACGCCGCGCAACCTGCCGAAAGCAGAAGACTTCATGGCGATCCTAGGCTCCAAGACGGCCGACAGATACCTTGACGCGGACCGTAAAAAACACACGGCCTACGACAAGGTGCAGAAGCAGATCAAGAAGAGCGCGGAGTCATATTTCAGCGCCGGCGGCAAGAACGTCTACGCAGACTGTATGTCCGCGCTGAAACTCGTCTTCACGGAAAAAGGCTCGCGGCAGTTCTTCTTCAACGCGCCGCTCTGGGACGTCAAAAAACTCGTGACGGGGCTGGCCTCCTGGACCGAGCTCAAGCACGACACGGTGCTCTACGCAAAACAGAGTTACGCGGAGATGGGCGACGGAGGCGAATATTTCACGGAGCCATTCGCGCCGCCGGTGCCCAAAGGCTACGTAGAACCGGTACCGCAGGTATTCGGAGCCATCTGCAACTCGCTCGGCCGCATGAAGGGACTGATTTCCAAATATAAGCTCGAAGCCAAAAACGACGGCGGCACGCGCGCCAAGATCGAGGCTTTGAGCGAGTGCACTGCCCTATACCGCGATATAGCCGCCAAAGAAGTCAAAGAGCAGCAGCTCAATGCCAAAGATTTCGAGACTATCAGAAACATAGGCAGCTATATCAACCAGAACCTGCTGCTCGACGGCGGCTTCACAGATCCGGATGACCAGCAGACAAAAGACAAGCTCAAGATGGCGCTGGTGACTGACGTCGCCACCGACATGCTGGACAAACGCGTGCTGCAGGTGGCGACCGGCACGCCGCGGCGGCTCTTCGTCTTCGTGGACGACAAGTCAGCGGGACCGCGCTTAACGGTCGGCTATATGTATTCTTTCTACGAATTCGCGCGTCCTCTATCCGAAGGCCGCATGACCGACGAGGAATGGAAGAAAATGGCTTACGACAAAAAAGCGCAGCAGTCGCTTGATAATATGATGCCGTCCTGGAGCAGCCAGCTCTTTGTCCATTAGGGCAAATTTCGTTTTAAAAAATCTCGTACTGCTTGCGGCCGCATTCGCGCTGGTGCTGTCGCCGGCGCGAATGGCCGTCTGTTCGCAACCTGAACTGCTGACGCCGTTCACTGGCGGCATTCGCAATTACAAGCCGGTAATATCCAATGAAATACAGCTGGTACCGGGCGCCAGAGCAGGCATCGCCTCGCACCACGGACTGGCATCAAAACCAATCGCTGCGTTCTATGAAAGCCTCAAGGCCTCTGCCGGGCCAGACATAAAATCTGTGATAATCATTGG
>Ga0163159_1000601_pt1 | contig 42341 bp, 39 predicted proteins | sample BioMet9_FD_108702 | JGI IMG/M metagenome (GOLD analysis project Ga0163159, IMG submission 108702) | Microbial communities from bioreactor (seeded with sewage sludge) at Lawrence Berkeley National Lab, California, USA - Biofuel... | ecosystem: Engineered > Bioreactor > Anaerobic > Unclassified ... | reverse complement strand
CTATTTCGCAAGCAGTTTCTTTAAATCTTCCTCCGGTGTACTGATCGGAGCGATGTGGTAATTATCTGCCAGCACCTTCAGAACATTCGGAGAGATAAAAGCCGGCAGTGTCGGCCCCAGAAGAATATTCTGGATTCCGAGGTGCAGCAGGGTAAGCAGGATACAGACGGCTTTCTGCTCGTACCAGGAGAGGACGAAGGAAAGCGGGAGCTCGTTCACCGTGCAGCCGAATGCGTCTGCAAGGGCAACGGCTACCTGAATCGCGCTGTATGCGTCGTTGCACTGTCCCATATCCATGATGCGCGGCAGCCCGGCAACGGTGCCAAGATCCAGATCATTAAAGCGGTATTTGCCGCAGGCCAATGTGAGAATGATCGAATCCTTCGGGGTCTGTTTTACGAACTCTGTATAATAATTGCGTCCCGGTTTTGCTCCGTCGCAGCCGCCGACAAGGAAGAAATGACTGATCTGACCGGCTTTTACTGCTTCGACGACTTTACCGGCAACGGAAAGAACGGTGCCGTGGCCAAAGCCGGTTGTTACTTTATGTCCGCCGTTGATGCCGGTGAGCGCTTTGTCTTCTTTGTATCCGCCGAGCGCCAGCGCTTTTTCAATCACCGGTGTGAAATCCTTGTCTTCGCCGATATGGCGGATTTCCGGGAAGGATACGACTTCTGTCGTGAAAACGCGGTCGGAATACGACGGCTTCGGAGGCATCAGGCAGTTTGTTGTAAAGAGGATTGGTGCCGGGATGTCAGCAAATTCCTTCTGCTGATTCTGCCATGCCGTACCGAAATTGCCCTTCAGCTGCGGATACTTTTTCAGCTCCGGATAAGCGTGGGCGGGAAGCATTTCGCCATGTGTATAAATATTGATGCCTTTGTCTTTTGTCTGCTCAAGCAGAAGCTGGAGATCCCGCAGATCGTGGCCGGTTACGACGATGAACGGTCCCTTTTCAATGGTCAGGGGAACGTCTGTCGGTGCTGGAGTTCCGTAAGTTTCGGTGTTGGCCTTGTCAAGGAGTGCCATACAGTACAGGTTGATTTCGCCTGTCTTCAGAACGAGCGGCAGCAGTTCATCCATAGTGTTTTTGTCTGCGAGAGCCGCGAGCCCTTCATAGAAGAAATCGTTTACCTTGCGGTCATTGTACCCGAGTACCATCGCGTGGTAAGCGTACGCGGACATGCCGCGCATGCCGAACAGAAGCAGGGATTTCAGCGAGCGGATATCTTCGTTCGTCGTCCAGACTTCTTTCATATCGTAATCCGCTGCCGGAACGGGTGAGTAACGAAGCGCTTCCGCGTGAGCGTCGTCAACTTTTTCCTGAACGGTTACTTCATTGAAATTGACATTTGTGATGGTGGTAAAAAGGCCTGCGAGAACATTTTTATCTGTCCTTTTATCCGGGGATGCGCTGCCGGAACGGACTGCTTTTGCCAGACGGATCAGCGCTCCGGTCAGTTCGTCCTGTTTTTCGGCGACAGCGGACGGCTTGCCGCAGACACCTGTTTTTCCATTGCAGCCGGTACATCCTGCTGTCTGTTCACATTGAAAACAAAACATTTCATTCATGATTTTTTCCTCCTGTTATTCTTCCGTTACGATTACAGATACGGGACAAGAATCCGCGGCTTCGCGGACCGAATCTTCTGCTTCCGGGGATGGATCTGCGTAGACCTCGGCATGTCCGTCGTCGGCCAGACGGAATACTTCCGGACACGTTTCGGCGCAAAGGCCGCATCCGATACATTCTTCTCTATTGATACTTGTTTTCATGGTATTTCACTCCTTCCATATCAGCCTGGAAATACAACGGTGAGCAGCATTTTGAAATCTTCTTCCGCATAAACCGCGTGCGGAACCTTCGCGGGCATGACGATGACTTCGCCCTGTTTTACAAGATGGACTGTACCGCCGACGGTGAAACGCCCTGTTCCTTCCAGAACCTGAACCATCGCGTCGCCCTCTGAATCATGGGTGCTGATTTCTTCTCCCTTCGAAAAGGCGAAGAGAGTGATGCTGACGGCTGTGTTCTGCGCCAGCGTTTTGCTGACGATCTGTCCTGGCTGGATCGCAACCTCTTCGGCAAGCGGCAGCACGGTTTCGTGCCGGATGTTTTTAATGATTACGCTCATAAGAAAGACCTCCTTTTATTCATCAAGGATCCGGCCGTCGGCTGAAAGTGTGACGACCTGCCATGGTATCATTTTACCGCTGTTCTGAAGTGCTTTTTTAACCGCAAACTCGAGTCCGCCGCAGCAGGGTACTTCCATGCGTACAACGGTGACGCTCTTGATATCGTTCGTGCGGAGGATCTCGGTAAGCTTTTCCGAATAATCAATGCTGTCCAGCTTCGGACAGCCGATCAGGGTGATGTGGTTCCGGATAAAACGCTCGTGAAAATCGGCTCTTGCGTATGCTGTGCAGTCGGCGGCGATAAGAAGACGGGCATTGCTGAAATACGGGGCACTGACCGGTACGAGCTTGATCTGTACAGGCCACTGCGTAAGACGGGAGACGACTTCTTCCTTAGTGGCCGCTTTTTCTGCCTTGTTTCGCTGGACAGCTTCTTTATTATATTCCGCGGCTTCCCGTTCCGTGAATGTGATTGCTCCGGTCGGACAGGAAGGGAGACAGTCGCCGAGCGCGTCGCAGTAATCGTCACGCATGAGCTTTGCTTTTCCGTTTACCATGCTGATGGCACCCTCATGGCAGGCATCGGCGCAGGCTCCGCAGCCATTGCACTTTTCTTCGTCGATCGTAATGATTTTTCTTTTCATGATGCTTCCTTCCTTTTTACGTGAGGTTTTCTGTTTCTTTCTGATGCAAGTATATAAAAAAAACGGGCGTAAGTATGTTGTATTTACAACACAAAAGAAATATTTGCAAAAAATATACTTTTATCTGGATTTCTGGTATGATTATGGATAACAGGAGGGTGAAAATGACTGAGGACTGGAAAGATAAGAATTATTCTTTTTTTACAAATACAAAGTGCGAATATTTTCCTTGTCATAAAACGGAGCATCCGGAGGAATTCAACTGTCTTTTCTGCTACTGCCCGCTTTATGCGCTTGGATCGGACTGCGGCGGCAATTTTGTATATACGGAGGATGGTGTCAAGAATTGTACAAACTGCGGAATTCCGCATAAGAAGGATAATTACGGATACATCATCGGAAAGTTCCAGGAAATTGTGGACGCGATGAAGAAGAGTGGAAAGCAGTAAAAAAGAGCCTGCGGCCTTTGTATCATCCGCGCGGATCCGTGCGGTACATACAAGACAGCAGGCTTTTTAAATGTTATTTTAGTTTCTGATGATCGAGCGCGGCTGAAACGAACCCTGCAAAAAGCGGGTGCGGACGGTTCGGACGTGACTTGAATTCCGGGTGGCCCTGTGTGCCGATAAACCAGGGGTGAGAGGGCAGCTCGATCATTTCGACGATTCTGCCGTCCGGTGAAATGCCGGAAAGCAGCATGTTATGGTCGGTCAGGATCTTCCGGTAGTCGTTGTTGACTTCATAGCGGTGGCGGTGGCGTTCGTGGATCAGCTCTCTGCCGTACAGCGCGTATGCCTTTGAAGACGTGTTCAGCATACAGGGATACGAGCCGAGACGGAGTGTACCGCCGATATCGGTGATGCCGTTCTGATCCGGCATCAGGTGGATGACGGGATGCGGTGTCGACGGATCCAGCTCGATGCTGTGAGCGTCCGAATATCCTACGACGTTGCGGACAAATTCAATGATTGCAAGCTGCATGCCGAGACAGAGCCCCAGGAAGGGCATGTCGTTTTCACGGGCATATCGGATAGCCGTAAGCTTGCCGTCGATGCCGCGTGAGCCGAAGCCGCCGGGAACCAGAATTCCGTCGACATCACGGAAGACTTCCGCGGCGTTATCCGTCGTGACACTTTCCGAATCGATCCATTTGATATCAACTGTGGCGCTGTTGGCGATGCCGCCGTGCTTCAGAGCTTCCACAACACTGATATACGCGTCATGAAGCTGAACATATTTACCGACGAGGGCAACCTGGACATTCCGCGTCGGATTGCGGAGTCGGTCGACCATGCTGATCCAGTCGGACAGATCTGGCTTTGGACACTCGAGATTCAGGCATTCGCAGGCAATATCGGCGAGATGCTCTTTTTCCATGGCAAGCGGTGCTTCGTATAAATATTCCACGTCGAGGTTCTGAAGAACATGTGTTGAAGGGACATTGCAGAATAATGCGATCTTATCCTTGACGGACTGACCGAGGGGAAGCTCGGAGCGGCAGACGATGATATCCGGCATAAGTCCCATTCCCTGCAGGGATTTGACGCTGGCCTGCGTCGGCTTTGTCTTCAGCTCGCCGGATGCCTTGATGTAAGGCACGAGTGTAACGTGCAGCAGTACAACGTTGCCGGGCCCCATGTCGTGCCGGAACTGCCGGATGGCTTCAAGAAACGGCTGTCCTTCGATATCGCCGACCGTGCCGCCGACCTCGATGATGGCGATTTCGGTCTTCTCCGAGCCGGGATTGCGGTAGAAACGGTCCTTGATTTCATTCGTGATATGCGGAATGACCTGAACTGTGCGGCCTCCGAAGTCACCGTGGCGTTCCTTCTGCAGGACGGACCAGTAAATCTTGCCGGTCGTTACATTGGAATTCTTGGTAAGGCTTTCGTCGATGAAGCGCTCGTAATGTCCGAGATCGAGGTCGGTTTCCGTGCCGTCGTCGGTTACGAATACTTCTCCATGCTGGATCGGGTTCATCGTGCCAGGGTCGACATTGATGTACGGGTCGAATTTCTGCATTGTTACAGAATACCCGCGTGCCTTGAGAAGACGGCCGAGCGACGCGGCGGTGATGCCCTTGCCGAGCCCGGATACGACGCCTCCCGTTACAAATACATATTTGACAGCCATGTAAGATACCTCCGTATGAAAGGAATATCAATAAAAAAACAGCCAGTGGGAGCCCCACTCGCCATTCGCCATTGAATTAACGAAACTATTATACTCTATGACATTGTAAAAATCCAGTGTTATCTTGTCCGGATCATCGCATTCAATGCCGGAAAAGTCTGTGAAAAAAGCATAACATATTTGTGAAAAAAATATAATCGGCCGGGATTAGCTTGCTTTTAAGGGAAAGTAACTTTATAATAATGGAAATGATACGGTATTAAGGAGAGGACACATGGATAATCACAACAAAAACCAAAAGAACAGGCAGACATGGGGCGTACTTCTGGTGACGGCGGTCATTACCCTGATGATCCTCTTTTTCTTTAACTCCATGGTGAATTCCAGCACCTCGACAGAGGTTTCATATTCTGATTTCATGCAGTGGGTGCAGGACGGCAAGGTTGAGAAGGTCGTTGTCAAGACGGACCGGATCGTGATCACGCTGAAGGATGACAAGACATCTTACTATACAGGTGTTCTCGAGGATGAGAATATGGCGCAGACATTGCTTGACAACAATGTCAATGTGACGAAGGAAATTCCGGACTCCGCGACTTCCGCATTTTTCAGTGTGCTGGTCAATATTATTCTGCCGTTTGCATTGATCTGGATTGCGCTTAGCTTTCTGATGAACCGTGTTTCCAAGGGCAATATGATGGGCGGAATCGGAAAGAGCAACGCCAAGGTATACATGGAGAAGGAAACAGGGGTTACGTTTCAGGATGTGGCAGGACAGGACGAGGCGAAGGAGTCTCTGCAGGAGGTCGTGGATTTCCTGCATAATCCGGGCAAATACACCGAAATTGGTGCGAAGCTGCCGAGGGGCGCGCTTCTGATCGGACCTCCCGGAACAGGCAAGACATTGCTTGCGAAGGCAGTAGCCGGTGAGGCTCACGTGCCGTTTTTCTCGCTTTCCGGTTCGGAATTTGTGGAAATGTATGTCGGTGTCGGCGCATCGCGTGTCAGGGATCTTTTTAAGCAGGCTCAGCAGATGGCTCCGTGCATTGTATTTATCGATGAGATTGACGCGATCGGAAAGAGTCGTGATTCCGGCATCGGCGGCGGAAATGACGAGCGTGAGCAGACATTGAACCAGCTGCTTGCGGAAATGGATGGCTTTGACACGTCGAAGGGCCTTCTGATGCTGGCCGCGACGAACCGTCCGGAAATTCTGGATCCTGCGCTTCTGCGGCCGGGCCGTTTTGACAGGCGTATTATTGTCGACAAGCCGGATCTTAAAGGGCGTGTTGATACACTTAAGGTTCACGCGAAGAATGTACATATGGATGAGACAGTGGATCTGGAAGCAATTGCGCTTGCAACCTCCGGTGCCGTGGGGTCTGATCTTGCCAATATGATCAATGAAGCCGCCATACTTGCGGTCAAGCATCATCGTCAGGTCGTCTGTCAGAAGGATCTGCAGGAGGCTGTCGAGGTAGTTCTTGTCGGCAAGGAGAAGAAGGACCGTATTATGAGCAGGGAAGAGCGGAAGATTGTCTCTTACCATGAGGTCGGACATGCGCTTGTCAGCGCACTTCAGAAGGATTCCGAGCCGGTGCAGAAGATTACAATCGTGCCGCGCACGATGGGTGCGCTGGGCTATGTTATGCAGACGCCGGAGGAGGAAAAGTTCCTCAATACAAAGAAAGAACTGCAGGCGATGCTTGTCGGTCTTCTGGCCGGACGTGCCGCCGAGGAGATAGTATTCGATACGGTGACGACCGGTGCGGCCAATGATATTGAGCGTGCTACAGAGCTTGCAAGAGCAATGGTGACACAGTACGGCATGTCGGAACGGTTCGGACTTGTCGGACTGGAGTCGGTTGAGCATAAGTATCTGGACGGCAGAGCTGTCTCGAACTGCGGCGAGGCGACGAATGCCGAGATCGATCAGGAAGTTATGCGGATGCTGAAGGTATCTTATGTGGAAGCAAAGAATCTGCTGCACGGTCATCGAAAGGCGCTTGACGAGATCGCGGCATATCTGATCGCAAAGGAAACGATTACCGGCAAGGAATTTATGGATATTTTCCTTAAGGTTGAAGGTATTACGCCGGAGGAGCTGGAGCGCAGGAAACAGGAGAACGGGCGGATCGTTCAGTTTGACGAGAACGGAGAACCGATTGCTGCTGCAGAAGAACAGGAAGAGGAGAAGCAGGATTCGGCAGCACCGGAAATTCCTTCCGTGCCGGAAGAGCCGGAAGCGTCCGGTGATGCGGTGTCTCCGGATGCATCAGCGGACCGGTCTGACCGGGAAGAGTCTTCCGGAAGCATTCCGGAGGGATGCGGGAATCAGAACGGAGCATATGGAAATTCGGCGCAGAATGCTACAATACCGTATGACCCGATGGATGTTCCTGCAGTTAAAGACGATGAGGAAGACAAGGATGAATAAGGTCGAATGCCTGTTATGAGGATAACCGGATGCGTGCAGGCAGCAAAGGAAAGTGCGGTATGCGCATTGTGTGTTTTCGGGGCAGGAGACATTTTTGTCTCCTGCCTTGATTTGTACTGAAGCCGGAGGAAGCTATGGTATTTGATATCAGTGAGGAGCTAAAGAAGCTGCCGGACAGACCCGGAGTTTATCTGATGCATGATGAGACGGATACGATTATTTATGTAGGAAAGGCAGTCAGTCTCAGAAACCGTGTGCGTCAGTATTTTCAAAGCAGCCGCGGCAAGGGCGCAAAGATCGAGCAGATGGTCACTCACATCCGGCGCTTTGAATATATTGTTACGGATTCAGAAGCGGAGGCGCTTGTACTGGAATGCAACCTGATTAAGGAGCATCATCCGAAGTACAACACAATGCTGATGGATGACAAGGCGTATCCGTACATCCGGGTGACGGTATCGGAGCCATTTCCGCGCATCATGCTGGCACGCAGAATCGGCGCCGACCGCAGCCGCAATAAATATTTCGGACCATATCCGAGTGCGGGTGCCGTGCGTGATACGATCGAGCTGCTGCACAAGCTGTACAGAATCCGGACATGCAGCAGGAACCTTCCAAAGGATATCGGAAAGGAACGGCCGTGCCTGAACTACCATATCGGTCAGTGCGACGCGCCGTGTCAGGGAAAGATTTCAGAGGAAGCGTACGCACTGCATGTGCGGGAGGCCATTGAATTTCTCGGAGGTCATTATAAACCGATCCGTGATCAGCTGACGGACAAGATGAATCAGGCGGCGGAAATCCTGGATTTTGAGTCGGCAGCCGAATATCGTGATCTGCTGGAGAGCATCGGTCAGATCGAGCAGAAGCAGAAGATTACAAGCAGCGGCGGTGAGGACAGGGATATTATAGCCGTTGCGGCCGGTAGGGAAGACGCGGTTGCCGTGGCTTTTTTCATCCGGGGCGGGCGTCTCCTCGGACGCGATCACTATTATCTGACGAAGGGAGAGGGTGACGAGCCGTGCAGTATTCTGGAAAGCTTTGTGAAGCAGTACTATGCCGGGACACCATATATTCCAAGGGAAATCATGCTGCCGGAGATGATTCCGGAGCAGGAAGTAATTGAAGGCTGGCTTACCCGCAGGCTTGGTCATAAGGTCCGTATTCTGGTGCCCCGGAAGGGACAGAAGGAACAGCTTGTCGAGCTGGCGGAGCGCAATGCGCAGCTCGTACTGGCCAAGGACAGTGAGAAGCTGAAGCGTGAAGCGGCACGGACAACGGGTGCCGTGCAGGAGCTGGCGGATGTGCTTGATCTGCCCGGAATCCGGCGCATCGAGGCATATGATATCTCCAATACCGGAGGCTGCGAATCGGTCGGTTCCATGGTCGTTTATGAGGACGGCTCACCGCGGAAGAGTGACTACCGCAAGTTTCGTATCAGAACGATTGAAGGACCGAATGACACAGGCAGCCTGAAGGAGGTCCTTTCAAGACGTTTCCGGCACGGGCTGGAGGAGCAGAAGAATCATCAGGGAGACAGCTTCGTAAAATTTCCTGATCTGATTATGATGGATGGCGGCAAGGGACAGGTTCACGCCGCGGAGGAGATTCTGCGTGAAATGGGACTTTCCATTCCCGTCTGCGGAATGGTGAAGGATGACAGCCACCGGACACGCGGACTTTTTTACAAGGAAGAGGAGGCGTTGATTGACAAGGATTCCGAGGGCTTTCACCTTGTGACCCGGATTCAGGATGAAGCGCACCGCTTTGCGATTACATATCACAGGAGCAGGCGCAGCAGAGAACAGGTGCATTCGGTTCTGGATGATATACCGGGAATAGGCGAAGTACGGCGCAGGGCGCTCCGGAAACAGTTCGCGACGATTGAAGAGATTCGGAATGCCACGCTTTCAGAGCTGGAAGCAGTTCCGGATATGAACAAAAGAGCGGCACAGTCGGTATATACCTTTTTTCATGAAAGGTAATTGCCGGTGTTTTACACGTATGGTAGAATAAAGGAAATCATAAGAAGAGGAGATGAAGCAGGTGGGATTTAATGCCAGAAATAAGAATATCAAGCTGGAGCAGATTATTGAGAAGATGAAGCTTAAGAACCTGACTCCCGATATCGGCCTGGAAGACCATGATGTCACAGTTGCCGATATTAACAGACCGTCTCTGCAGCTGGCTGGCTATTTTGAACATTTCGCCTATGAGAGGATTCAGGTTATCGGGTATGTGGAATATACGTTTCTGCAGACATTGACAAGGGAACGCAGGCTGGAAATCTACGAGAGACTGCTTTCTTACAAGATACCCTGTATAATTTTCAGCCGCGATATGATCCCGGACGATGACTTCATGCGGATCGCCAATGAGAAGATGATCCCGGTGCTTCAGACACCGCGGCCTACATCATATTTTACGGGAGAGCTGATCCGGTGGCTGAACGTTCAGCTGGCACCGTGCATATCGATTCACGGTGTGCTGGTTGATGTATACGGCGAGGGTGTCCTGATTATGGGCGAGAGCGGCATCGGAAAGAGCGAGGCGGCACTGGAGCTTCTGCGCCGCGGCCACCGGCTTGTCACCGATGATGTCGTGGAGATTCACAAGGTCAGCGATGAAACACTGGTTGGGACAGCACCGGATATCACACGTCATTTCATTGAGCTGCGCGGCATCGGGATTGTGGATGTCAAGACACTTTTCGGCGTGGAATGTGTCAAGGAAACACAAGGTATTTCGTTTGTTATCAAGCTTGAGGAGTGGGATAAGGATAAGGAGTATGACAGGATCGGACTGGAAGAGAAGTATACGGAAATTCTCGGAAACCGGCTTATCTGTCATTCGATCCCTATAAGACCGGGCCGTAATCTGGCTATCATCGTGGAGACAGCTGCCGTCAACTTCCGGCAGAAGCAGATGGGCTATAATGCGGCGGAGGAATTATACAAGCGTGTGCAGCAGAATCTGGCACGGAAAGACTGATTTATCTGAAGGAGGCAGTTACAGCATGAAGCTTGGGTTTATCGGTGCCGGCAACATGGGCGGTGCCATGATGCGCGGAATCATCGCAAAGGGTATTCTGAAAGGGAATGAGATTATTGCTTCGGATCCGGTGAAGGAGAATGTTCAGAAACTGAATAAGGAATGCGGCATAACAGCAGGAAAGAACAATCCTGATACTGTTAAGAAGTCGGACATTGTTGTTCTTTCAATAAAACCGCAGTATTACGAGGAAGCGATTCACGAAATCGCATCGCATATAAAAGCGGAGCAGATTATTGTTACAATCGCTCCGGGAAAGACACTTGAATGGCTTACGGGGCAGTTTGGAAAGCCGGTAAAGCTTGTCCGCGCTATGCCGAATACACCTGCGATGGTCGGGGAAGGCATTACCGGCATCTGTCGCAGTGACAACGTTACGGACGCGGAGCTGGAAATGATCAGGGAGATTATGAGCGGCTTCGGTATTGTCGAGGTGATTCCGGAGAAGCTTATGGACGCTGTAGTCGCGGTAAGCGGCAGTTCACCGGCATTTGTCTTTATGTTTATCGAATCGCTGGCTGACGGTGCTGTCGCAGAGGGAATGCCACGGGCGCAGGCGTATCGTTTCGCGGCGCAGGCGGTGCTCGGAAGCGCAAAGATGGTACTTGAGACCGGAAAGCATCCGGCGGAACTGAAGGATATGGTCTGCTCGCCTGGCGGAACCACGATTGACGCAGTCCGGACACTTGAAGAATATGGTTTCCGGAGTGCGGTCGAGGAAGCTGTTGCTGTATGTGCGGAGAAGTCCAGGAGTATGTAAAATGATTCACGGTACAATTCGAAACGTACTTGTAAGCGCGTGTCTGATCGGGGAGAACTGCAAGTATAACGGAAAGAATAACTTCAGTCCGTATGTCGCTGAATACCTGAAGGATAAGAAAGTCATTACGGTCTGCCCGGAGATGCTTGGCGGGCTTGGTGTTCCGAGGTGTCCGGCTGAGCTTGTGAACGGAAGGGCAGTCGATAATCACGGGAATGACGTGGATGAAGCCTTTCGAAGCGGCGCCGCGAAGGCACTTGAGAAAATCCAGAACGAGAAAATAGATCTGGCGATTCTGCAGCCGAGAAGCCCGTCATGCGGAGTCAGACAGATCTATGATGGAACATTTACCGGCCGCCTGATCGACGGCCGGGGTTTATTTGCGGAACTTCTTGCTGAAAGAGGCATTCAGACGGCGGATGCCGATGATATTGCCGCATTGCTGAAGAAATAAGCATTACGGTGTCGTTGTATTGGTGTTTGTGTTTGTATTGGTATTGGAATTTGTATTCGTATCGGTTCCGGTGCTGTTGTTTGTATTTGTGCCATTGCTGTTGTCCGTGCCGGTGCCTGTATCTGTGCTCTTCTTCGTAGAATCAGTACTCGTGCCGGTGGAATCTTCGGCTGCAGGTTCAGTGTAATGGCCGGGGCAGACGGAAGTCGGCTGTGTGCCGGCCGCGTAATATTCCGTTGTGGCAGGACAGCTGGAGCTGGCCAGCTTACCGGTTATCGAGCAGACAGAATACTGCTGGACGGTTGACGGCATGGTGAAATCCTTATTCTCCTGACCTGCGCTGACACGTTCCATGATGGATCTCCACAGCGTCAGATGCCAGCTTGTTCCGCTTGACAGAGTCTGGTTCAGATCGTAGCCTCCCCAGACAGAGCATGTATAATACGGTGTAAAGCCGCAGAACCAGATATCGACATTATCCGATGTTGTACCGGTCTTGCCGGATACCAGCATATCGGAAAGTCTGGCGCCGGTACCGGTTCCCTTCGTAACAACATCTTCCATTGCGCTTGTCAGCAGGTATGCGGTAGAGCTCTGAACGGCCTGATGCGTTTCCGGTGTGTTGTCAATCAGCACATTGCCGTCGTGATCCAGAATCTGTGTGTAGAAACGCGGCTTTGTATAGGTACCGCCGTTTGCGATTGCAGCATATGCTCCGGTGATATCCAGGTTTGTGACACCTTTGGTGATACCGCCGAGTGCCAGTGGCTGGGCAATATCGGAATAGACCTTTCCGTCGGAGGAAACATAGTTGTCGACAAGTGTCGATATGCCGAAGTTCAGGCAGGAGTCGTAGCCGACACGCGGTGTAATGGCTGTAAGGGTCTTGACGGCACAGACGTTCATGGACTGCTCGATGGCCTTCCGTACGGTAACCGTTCCGCGGTAGCCGCTGTACCAGTTGTTGACCGGCCGTCCCGTATCATAGTTGAACGGTGAGTCTTCAATCGTAGTCGCGAGTGTATAGCCGCATGTATCAATGGCCGGCGCGTATGTGGACAGTATTTTAAAACAGGAACCGGGCTGCCTCGTCGTATTGGTCGCACGATTCAGCGTCAGGCTGCCGGACTTCTCGCCGCGGCCGCCGCTGATTGCCTTCACTTCGCCGGTGTACTGATCCATCAGGACGATGGACGCCTGCGGTTCGGGGGCAATATCGGTGGATTCAATGACCGTGTCGCCGTCCGTCATGATGTCGGCCTTGTACTCTTCAACGGCTGCATTCGCTTCATCGGGACTGTCGTACAGCATCTCGTATGAGGAGCCGTATTTCTCCTGCATGTGGGCCAGCATTGTTTCCGTATAGAAATTCTCGACGGAACCATCCTTATGTGTTATCGTCGCCGCGTAGCTGAGCTGGTACTGTACCCTGGAAGGATAATTCGCGTCGTTGTTCATCTCCTCGTCGACGATCTGCTGGATAGACTGATCCTGGCAGGCAACGATTGTCAGACCGCCGCTGTAGAGGGCATTGTATGCCTGAGTATACGTATAACCCTTGACAGTCTGCAGGTCGTCTATTACCTGACTTGTCAGTTCATCAATATAATAGGAGTAGGATGAGTCGTTTGTCGTGATTGTCTCGTTGTTGCTCTGGATGCGGGAATACACATCATCGGCCAGCGCCTCGTCATACTGGTCCTTCGAGATCATGTTCTGTTCCAGCATGTTGTTCAGAACCTTCGTACGGCGTTTCTGGTTCTGATCAGGATGGGTAATGGGATTATAAGCGGATGGATTCTGTGTGATCGCCGCGAGAACTGTACTTTCAGACAGCGTAAGCTCTGAGACATCCTTGCCGAAGTACCGCATGGAAGCTGTCTGAATACCGAGCGTATTCTGACCCAGATTGATCGTATTTAAATAATCCTCCAGAATCTCGGACTTGTCCATGGACTTCTCAAGCTGGACAGCAAGGTACTGCTCCTGAATTTTCCTTTCAAGCTTTGCTTTAAATGTATCTTCATTTACAAAATCAGGATAGATTGTATTCTTGATCAGCTGCTGCGTGATTGTACTGGCACCCTCGGAAAAATGACCGCCGTTCGTGATGCCCTGCATGATCGCGCGGGCAATGCCCTGCAGATCGATGCCGTTATGCTCGTAAAAGCGTGAATCCTCGATCGCTATAAATGCATTCTGCGTATCGGTCGGGATCTGATCGATGCTGCGCCAGATACGATTGGCATTGGCTGCGACGAACCGTTCCAGCTCCGTGCCGCTCTGGTCGACCACGAATGTAGTATATCCACTTGGCTTGACGTCAGCTGTCGTAATGGACGGAGCGTCGGCAATAACGCTGCGTATAATTCCATAGCCCACAACACCGGCGCAGATAATTCCGACGATAATGGCGAATATGACGATGCGGAGCACAGTAACCCTGGCCTTGCCCTTATGCTGATTACTGCGGGATGTCAGGTCTTTCTGCTTCTTCGCAGTGTTCTGTTTACCATAGTTCATTGCGTGCTGCCTCCTTATTTAACCAATTATAACAAAGACGCGTAATGAAATAAAGCAAAATCAGAAAAATTCACACTCGCCATAAAATCTTAAGAGCTTTTCCGGCTCTTGAATATTAACAGAAAAACCGTTACATTATTTATGTAAGCAAAGGAGTTCCTATTCATGCAGAATTCATATAAAACGGTAGAAAAAGCCGGAACCGGCGAGATCGAAGAGAAGAAGTCACGTTTTCTGGCTGAGATACGCAGCGTGCATTCGGAAGAAGAGGCAGCCGCCTTTCTGGAAGAAATCCGGAAAAAATACTGGAATGCCTCGCATCACTGCCTGGCATACCGGCTTGCGGAGGGTGGAATCATGCGGTCTTCCGATGACGGAGAACCCGGCGGTACAGCAGGCAGACCGATTCTGGATGTGCTGACCGGGGCTGATCTTTATGATACGGCAGCTATTGTAACACGGTATTTTGGCGGGACACTTCTCGGAACAGGCGGACTGACGCGTGCATACGGCAGCGCGGCCAGGGCGGCGCTGGAGTCTTGTACGGTCATCGTGAAGCAGAGGGGCATTCACCTTCTGGTGAAAACCGATTATACGGTTCTTGGCTGGCTCAAACGGCTGGAAAGTGACAGACATCTCGTCATCTCCGGTGCGGATTACGCGGAAACAGTTTATCTGGATATACTCGTGACTGCAGAAGAAGCAGAGCGCTTTAAACAGGAGCTGCTCAACGAAACGGGAGGGAAGGCCCGTATCGAAACAGGAGAGCCATGCTGGTTTGTTATGTAAATATTATGAAATAAAAAACTCCCGCAGCCGGCAGTATGAATACCGGTGCGGGAGCTGTGAGTCAGTATCAGTCAAATTCGGGCTCGATCAGTCCGTAAGCCCCGTCTTTCCGCTTGTATACGACATTGACCTCTTCCGTTTCAGCATTGCAGAACACGAAAAAGCTGTGACCGAGAAGTTCCATCTGTACGCATGCGTCTTCCGGATACATCGGCTTGATGCCGAAGCGCTTCGTGCGGATGATATGGATGTCATCTGTCGTGTCATATTCCTTCTCGAGATATTCCTTCTTAAAATTGGAACCTGCATCCTGATGCTTCTCTGTCAGTTTATTCTTATATCTGTGAAGCTGCCGTTCAATCACTTCCTCGACCAGATCGATCGATACGTACATATCATTGCTGACTTGCTCGGAACGGATGATATTGCCTTTGACCGGGATGGTTACCTCAATCTTCTGACGTTCCTTCTCAATGCTCAGTGTGACGATAATCTCCGTGTCAGGAGTGAAGTACTTCTCCAGCTTCCCAAGCTTCTGTTCAATTGCTTCGTGAAGACCGGGAGATACTTCAAGATTCTTGCCGCTGATAATAAAACGCATATTCGGTCAACTCCTTTATACATGATTCTGAAGGGAAGAATGGATGGAAAACGTTTCCTTCAGTTACTTTTATTATACCATATCGCTGGCATAAGGCAAAGCAAAACATGGCAGGCAGGCCTATCTTGCCGCACTCCTTTTGCGCATACGGGAATCCAGGATCTTTTTACGCAGACGCAGGTGCTCCGGTGTGATTTCCAGAAGCTCGTCAGTGTCGATGTAGTCGAGGGCCTGCTCAAGACTCAGAATTCGCGGCGGTGTCAGCTTAAGCGCCTCATCGGCACTGGAAGAACGTGTATTGGTAAGATGCTTTGTCTTGCAGACGTTCAGTTCAATGTCTTCCGGCTTTGCACTTTCACCGATGACCATTCCTGCGTAGACACGCTCGCCCGGCCCGATAAACAGTGTTCCGCGGTCCTGCGCGCTGAACAGTCCGTATGTTACCGACTCTCCTTCTTCAAAGGCAATCAGAGAGCCCTGGTTGCGGTATTGAATATCTCCCTTGTACGGCGCATAGCCTTCAAAAATTGTATTGATAATGCCGTTGCCTTTTGTATCCGTCAGAAAATCGCCGCGGTAACCGATCAGTCCGCGGGAAGGCATCAGAAATTCCAGCCGTGTATAGCCGCCGTTGATCGTACCCATGTTCTGCAGTTCAGCCTTGCGTGTCGAGAGCTTCTCGATCACGATGCCGGTGCAGTCCTCCGGAACATCGATATATACCCGTTCCATCGGCTCAAGCAGTTTATTGTTCTCATCATGCTTATACAGAACTTCCGCTTTACTAACAGCAAATTCATATCCCTCGCGCCGCATGGTCTCGATCAGAACGGAGAGATGAAGCTCGCCTCTGCCGGATACCTTGAAGCAGTCGGTTGAAGCTGTGTCCTCCACACGAAGACTGACATCGGTATTCAGCTCCCGGAAAAGACGGCTGCGGATGTGGCGGGATGTTACATATTTGCCCTCCTGACCGGCAAAAGGGCTGTCGTTAACCATGAAGTCCATGGCAATCGTCGGCTCTGAGATCTTCTGGAACGGAATCGGCTCCGGGTGATCGACATCGCAGATTGTATCGCCGATATGTATATCGGGAATGCCGGAAATAGCGACGATGGAACCGACAGTGGCGCTTTCCACGTCAATCTTGCGGAGACCGTCGAACTCATAAAGCTTGTTGATACGTTCTCTGTCCTGCTTGTCAGGATCATGGTGGTTGACGAGAATGACATCCTGGCCGACACGGATTGTCCCGTTGCTTACCTTGCCGACACCGATGCGGCCTACGTAATCATTATAGTCGATGGTACTGATAAGAATCTGTGTCGGAGCGTCAGGATCGCCTGTCGGCGCCGGAATATATTTAATGATCGTCTCAAACAGCGGAACCATGTTCTTGGGATCGTCGCGCATATCCAGCACAGCATGGCCGGTCTTGGCGGACGCGTATACAAACGGACAGTCAAGCTGTTCGTCGGAAGCACCGAGATCCATAAAAAGCTCAAGAACCTCATCGATTACTTCATCCGGTCTTGCTTCCGGCCGGTCGCATTTGTTGATGCAGACAATCGCCGGCAGATTCAGGTCAAGTGCCTTCTGCAGGACAAACTTCGTCTGCGGCATAGCACCCTCAAAGGCATCAACAACAAGGACGACGCCGTCGACCATCTTGAGAACACGTTCCACCTCGCCGCCGAAATCGGCGTGACCCGGTGTGTCAACAATGTTTATTTTCGTTCCCTTATACCAGACGGCTGTGTTTTTGGAAAGGATTGTAATACCGCGTTCTCTTTCAATATCGCCGCTGTCCATGACACGTTCTGCAACTTCCTGGTTGTCCCGGAAGACACCGCTCTGCCGGAGAAGCTGATCGACAAGTGTTGTCTTGCCATGGTCGACGTGGGCGATGATTGCGATGTTGCGGATGTCGTTGCGTGCTGTTTTCATATTTTATTCCTCTTCTCATTTCATTTGCATTTAGTAGTATATCACTTTGGAACAGAAAAAAAAGAAAAGTTTGTCAAAAATTGCAACAAATTTGATATTTATATTCAAATATGGTAAGATGTCTCCGAACTTGTTGACCATGCTGAGGTGAAAAAATGAGCAAAGGGTTGATTTCAGTATATTACGGAAATGGACGCGGAAAGACAACGGCCGCGCTGGGTCAGGGAATCCGGGCTGCCAGTCAGGGAAAGTCTGTTTTTATCATTCAGTTTCTGAAAGAGAAGAATCAGGATGAGATCAGCTTCATTGCCAGACTGGAGCCGGAGATTAAGCTGTTTCGCTTTGAAAAGGCGATTGAAAACTTCGATCTTCTTTCAGAGGATAAGAAGCAGGAGGAAATACTGAGTATTCGAAGCGGCATGTCATTTGCCAAGAAGGTTCTGGTGACGGAGGAATGTCAGGTACTGATACTGGATGAGGTCCTCGGAATCCTCGAGCAGGGGATTATAACTGTTGAAGATATGCGCGGCATACTGGAATCCAAGCGTGAGGAGACGGAGATTATCCTGACCGGACAGAAGATGTGTCCGGGTATTGAGGACCTGATGGATCGAATTTATACAATCAATATCGTCAAAGATTGACACACGTGCAGATTAATGGTATAGTGGCTTTGATAAAAAAACATAGCAGGATAGAGGTTGCGGTTCTTCAATAGTATTCATGCGGATGTGCAGGAACAGGTGATGCATGGTGAAAGGGGAGGGCTGCCGAAGGATGCACTTTCCCTGCGGAGAGTGTCCTGGGCGCAGAGTGAATAATTCTGCGACTGTCATCGTATGATGGAGCGCTATCTGCCGTATGGTAATATTTTTCTCGCAGAGAAGAATCGTAGAGGCAGCCCCATTCGTTGTCTCTATTTTGTATTTTCAAACTTATAAGGAGGAATATCGAATGGCTATTTTTAAAGGTGCCGGGGTTGCGATTATCACACCGTTCCATGAAGACGGAACAATCAATTATGAGAAGCTCGAGGAACTTCTTGACTACCAGATTGCGCACAGCACAGACAGCATTGTTATCTGCGGTACGACCGGCGAGGCATCTACGCTGACGGAAGAGGAGCATCTGGACTGTATCAGCCATACGGTTTCTTATGTAAACCACCGTGTGCCGGTAATCGCCGGAACCGGATCAAACTGTACGAGAACGGCGGCGTATCTGTCAAAGGAAGCACAGAAAGCCGGAGTTGACGGAATCCTGATTGTAACACCATATTATAATAAAGCCACACAGAAGGGACTCATCGCACATTATTCCTATATCGCCAGACATGTCGATGTTCCTATTATAATGTACAATGTACCTAGCCGGACAGGCTGCAATATTCAGGCAGCAACAGCGGCAGAGATTGTAAGGACGATTGACAATGTCGTCGGAATCAAGGAAGCGACAGGCAACATTTCGCAGGTTGCGGATCTTATGGATCTGACACAGGGTGACATCGATCTTTATTCCGGCAATGACGATCAGGTTGTCCCGCTTCTTTCCCTGGGCGGTATTGGTGTAATTTCGGTGCTTTCGAATATATCACCGGAAACACAGCACGATATCTGCAATATGTATTTTGACGGTGATGTGAAGGGCAGCATGGAGCTGCAGCGAAAGGCAAATCCTCTGATCGGTCAGCTTTTCTCGGAGGTAAATCCGATTCCTGTCAAGAAGGCCATGAATCTGATGGGCTTCGATGTGGGTCCGCTTCATCTTCCGCTTACAGAGCTTGAACCGGTACATACAGAGGCATTGATTCGGGAAATGAAGAATTTCGGACTGAAAGTAAATGAATGATCAGACAATGGGCAGCGCGTTATGACGGGCTGCCCGGTTTGATTGGAAGGAATGGAGGATTATTATGATTCGTGTTATTGTTCATGGCTGCAGCGGTGTTATGGGACAGGCAGTTGTTAAAATGGTACAGGACGATCCGGACATGGAGATAGCCGCGGGAATTGATCCCAGGGGAGCCGGGGAGAGTGAGTTTCCGGTCTATAAGAATATCGCGGACTGCAAAGAAGCAGCCGATGTAATAATTGATTTTTCCACGGCAGGAGCAATCGACAGCCTGCTTTCGTACTGCGAAGAGAGAAAGCTGTCGGTGGTTCTTTGTACGACAGGACTTTCGGAGGAGCAGCTGCGTCACATTTCCGGGACATCGGCGAAGACGGCAGTCTTGAAATCAGCCAACATGTCTCTGGGAATCAACCTGCTGATGAAGCTTTTGAAGGAAGCCGCAGAGGTTCTCGGCCCTGCGGATTATGATGTCGAAATCGTTGAGCGTCATCATAACAGAAAGCTTGACGCGCCGAGCGGAACGGCAATATCGCTGGCCGACGCGGTCAACAGCGGGCTTGAACGGAAATACAGCTATAATTACAATCGCAGCGGAGAACGGAAGAAACGTGAGCACGACGAGATCGGCATTGCTTCCGTCCGCGCCGGAAACATTGTCGGCGAGCATGAAGTTATTTTTGCAGGCACGGATGAGATCGTAGAGTTTAAGCATACGGCATGCTCCCGGGCTGTTTTTGCACAGGGCGCGGTCGAGGCGGCTAAGTTCCTTGCGGGAAAAGCTCCCGGAATGTATGATATGGCGGATGTGATTGCAGACCGTCACTGACGGAGAGGTATAATATGGAAAAGAATTCTTTGGAATACCGGTATTTGCTGCAGCTGGCGGATGTATATCCGACGATTGCCGCCGCAGCGACAGAGATCATCAATCTGCAGTCCATCCTGGATCTCCCCAAGGGCACAGAGCACTTTATGACGGATATTCATGGAGAATACGAGGCGTTTGACCATGTACTCCGCAATGGCTCCGGCGCTGTGCGGCGCAAGATCGAAGATGTATTCGGCAATACGCTGGGGGAGAAGGACAAGCGGAATCTGGCGACGCTGATTTATTATCCGAATGAGAAGATCGATCTTGTCAAGAAGTCGGAAACGGACATGAAAGACTGGTACCGTACGACACTGTACCGTCTGATCGAGGTCAGCAAGCGTGCCTCCTCAAAGTATACACGTTCCAAAGTCCGGAAGGCACTCCCGAGGGATTACGCCTACGTTATTGAAGAACTGATTACGGAAAAGGCCGAGGTACTTGACAAGGAAGCGTATTATTCGGAAATCGTCAACACGATTATCGACATCGGCAGGGCGGAATCCTTCATCATCGCGTTAAGTGAGCTGATTCAGCGGCTTGTCATCGATCATCTTCATATCGTGGGAGATATCTATGATCGCGGGCCGGGACCGCATTTTATCATGGACAAGCTTATGGAGTATCATTCGCTTGACATTCAGTGGGGAAATCATGATGTTCTGTGGATGGGTGCGGCTGCCGGACAGCTTTCCTGTATTGCCAATGTGATCCGGATCTGTATCCGGTACTGCAATCTCGACATTCTGGAGGACGCGTATGGCATTAACCTGCTCCCGCTTGCCAATTTCGCAATGCTGACATACGCGGATGACCCGTGCAAGTGCTTTTCAGTCAAAGGCGGTGAAGATTATTCCGATCTCGACCGTCATATGTCAGTTCTGATGCATAAAGCGATCACTGTGATCCAGCTGAAGCTGGAGGGACAGCTGATCATGCGTCATCCTGAATATAACATGGAAGACAGGCTTCTTCTGGATAAAATAAACCGTGAAAGCGGCACGGTAACGGTATACGGCAAAGAGTACACGATGCTGGATATGAATTTTCCAACGGTTGATCCGGCGGATCCGTACAGTCTGACGCAGGAGGAAACGGATATTATGGAGCGTCTTCAGAAGACGTTCATAAACTGCGAGCGTCTGCAGAAGCATATGAATTTTCTGATGCGCAAGGGAAGTCTGTATAAAATCTTCAATGGCAATCTTCTCTATCATGGCTGTGTGCCGCTTAACGCCGACGGCTCGTTCCGTGAGGTAGAGGTTTATGACAGGAAATACAGCGGGAAAGAGCTGTACGACGTTCTCGAGTCATATGCGCGCAAGGCTTATTTTGCCGTAGACAATGAAGAACGTGAAAAAGGCCGCGATATTTTCTGGTTTATCTGGGAGCATCCGGATTCACCGCTGTTCGGCAAGGATCATATGACGACATTTGAACGGCAGTTCCTGGCTGAAACGGAAACGCATGTTGAGCATAAAAACCCGTATTACCGGCTGCTTGAGAACGATGAAGTCGTAAGCCGGATTCTGGAAAATTTTGGCCTGACGGACAGTGATGCCCATATCATCAACGGCCATATTCCGGTTCATCAGGGCGAGGGCGAGCTGCCGGTAAAATGCAACGGGCGTGTGCTTGTTATAGACGGCGGTTTTTCAAAGGCTTATCAGAAGGTGACCGGCATAGCAGGATATACATTGATTTATAATTCATACGGAATGCGGCTTGTTGCGCATGATCCGTTCCAGTCGCGCGAGGAAGCGATCATCAACGGGAATGACATACATTCCGATACGGTGGTCGAGCAGCGTGTCATGGACCGGCGCAAGGTCGGCGATACGGATACCGGTACGGCGATCCGGCAGAAAATCGGCGAGCTGAAGGAACTTCTGTCAGCCTATCGTGCCGGTGATATTCGTGAAAGGAGCTGAAATACGGACTCATGAGATTTCGGCCTTGTATTGACATTCACAATGGAAAGGTAAAGCAGATTGTCGGAAGCAGTCTCCGCGATAGCGGAGATACTGCTTCCGAGAATTTTGTAGCCGAAAAAGATGCTGCCTGGTATGCAGGGCTTTACCGGAAGCACAATCTTGCGGGCGGGCATGTCATTTTACTTAACAGCAGTACATCGCCTTATTATCCGGCCACACGGGAGCAGGCTTTTATGGCGCTTCAGTCATATCCGGGCGGATTGATGGCCGGCGGCGGCGTAAGCGCGGAGAATGCGGCAGAGTTTCTGAATGCGGGAGCATCGCATGTAATCGTTACCTCATATCTTTTTCAGGGGGGAGTCTTTTCCATGGAACGGCTTGGCACGCTGGAACGTGCTGTCGGGAAAGACCATATTGTCATCGATTTAAGTGCACGAAGGCGAAATGAATTGTATTATGTTGTGACAGACCGGTGGCAGACATTCACGGAACAGCCGGTGACGGAAAGCTTCCTTGATTTGCTGTCACAGCACTGCAGTGAATTTCTGATTCATGGTGTGGATGCGGAAGGCAAGGAGGCCGGCATGGAGAAGGCACTGGTTTCGCTCCTTGCGTCCTGGAATAAAATTCCGGTTACGTATGCCGGCGGGATCGGAAGCATGGATGATCTTCGCAGCTTTAAACGTGCAACGGGCGGACGTATCGATTATACGATCGGCAGCGCACTTGATCTTTTCGGCGGTGCTATCCCATTTCAGGAGATATTAAATTTCCGTGAACAGAGAAGCGACAGTTGAAGAAAAAAACCATTCGTGCTAGAATAATTTCTGTATACATAATTACAGGAAATCAAATGGGAGTAATAATATGGGATTTGCACAGAAGATTTTTGGAACACACAGTGAGCATGAGGTAAAGCGTATTCTGCCGATTGTGGATAAGATTGAAGCGCTGCGTCCGGAAATGCAGAAGCTTTCCGATGAAGAGCTTCGGGACAAGACGCGGGAATTCAAGGAACGTCTGAAAAACGGCGAGACACTGGATGACATTCTGCCGGAAGCATATGCTGTTGTCCGTGAGGCCGCGAAGCGTTCGATCGGCCTGGAGCATTACCGTGTACAGCTGATCGGCGGTATTATTCTTCATCAGGGCCGTATCGCTGAAATGAAAACCGGTGAAGGAAAGACACTTGTGGCTACACTGCCGGCTTATCTGAATGCACTGCCGGGAGAGGGCGTCCATATCGTGACAGTCAACGATTACCTGGCTAAGCGTGACGCGGAATGGATGGGGAAGGTCCATGAATTTCTGGGTCTTACCGTAGGTGTAGTACTGAACAGCGACACGCCGGACGAACGGCGCGCGGCATACGGCTGTGATATTACGTACATCACGAACAATGAAGATGGTTTCGATTATCTTCGTGACAACATGGTTATCTACAAGGAGCAGCTTGTTCAGCGGGAACTGAATTATGCGATCGTCGATGAGGTCGACTCGGTTCTGATCGATGAAGCGAGGACTCCGCTGATTATTTCCGGTCAGAGCGACAAGTCCACGAAGCTGTATGAGCTTTGCGATATACTTGCCGGACAGCTCGAACGCGGTGAGGCGAGCGGCGAATTCAGCAAGATGAATGCGATTATGGGCGAGGAGATTACCGAGACCGGCGATTTCATCGTCAATGAGAAGGATAAGGTCATTAACCTCACAGAACAGGGCGTCAAGAAGGTTGAGCGTTTCTTCAAGATCGCGAACCTGGCTGATGCGGAAAATCTGGAGATTCAGCATAACATTATTCTGGCTCTGCGTGCCCATAATCTGATGTTCCGCGATCAGGACTATGTTGTCAAGGATGATGAAGTACTGATTGTCGATGAGTTTACGGGCCGTATTATGCCCGGCCGCCGTTATTCGGACGGCCTCCATCAGGCAATTGAGGCGAAGGAGCATGTCAATGTAAAGCGCGAGAGCAAGACACTCGCGACGATCACATTCCAGAATTTCTTTAATAAATATAAGAAGAAAGCAGGAATGACAGGTACCGCGCTTACCGAGGAGAAGGAATTCCGCGATATTTATGGCATGGATGTTGTCGAGATCCCTACGAATGTTCCCGTAATCCGTCAGGACCTTGAAGATGCCGTATATAAGACGAAGAAGGCCAAATTCAATGCTGTTATCAATGAGATTCTGGAAGCGCATAAGAAGGGACAGCCGGTTCTGGTCGGTACGATAACGATCGAGACATCCGAGCTGCTGAGCGGCATGCTTCATAAGCGCGGCATTCAGCATCAGGTGCTGAATGCAAAATTCCATGAGCTTGAGGCGCAGATCGTTGCCGGTGCCGGAATTCACGGAACCGTAACGATTGCTACGAATATGGCCGGCCGTGGTACCGATATCAAGCTGGATGATGAGGCACGCGCGGCGGGAGGGCTTAAGATCATCGGCACGGAACGCCATGAGGCACGCCGTATCGATAATCAGCTGCGAGGCCGTTCAGGCCGTCAGGGCGATCCGGGCGAATCCCGTTTTTTCGTATCACTTGAAGATGATCTGATGCGTCTTTTCGGATCCGAGCGTCTGATGAATATTTTCAACACGATCGGCGTTGAAGACGATGAGCAGATTGAACATAAGATGCTGAGCAGTGCAATTGAGAAGGCTCAGGAGAAGATCGAGGGCAACAACTTCGGCATTCGTAAGAATCTGCTGGAATACGATCAGGTTATGAATGAGCAGCGTGAAATTATTTATAAGGAGCGCCGCCGTGTACTCGATGGAGAGAATATGCGTGACTCCATCTATAAGATGATTACGGATATCGTCGAGGAGACAGTCGATATTTCCGCCCCGGGCAGTGAAGGCGCGGCGGAATGGAGCGAAGTGGACCTCAACGAAGCACTCCTTCCGACGATTCCTCTCGCACCGGTATCGAAGGCAGAGCTGGAAGACAAGCAGCCCGGTGAGATCAAGCAGATGCTGAAGGAACGTGCAGTAAAGGCATACGAGGCAAAGGAAGGAGAATTTCCGGAGCCGGAGCAGCTGCGTGAAGTCGAGCGTGTCATTCTGCTTAAGGTTATTGATGCAAGATGGATGGACCATATCGACGATATGGATCAGCTTCGTCAGGGCATCGGACTGCAGGCATACGGCCAGCGCGACCCGCTTGTCGAATACAGGATGAACGGCTATAACATGTTTGATGAGATGTCACGTACAATTCAGAAGGATACCGTGCGTCTTCTCTTCCATGTCCGCATAGAGCAGAAGGTAGAGCGGGAACAGGTTGCCAAGGTGACCGGAACAAACAAGGATGATTCGGCACCGCGCGGACCCGTTGTCCGTCAGGAGAAGAAGATTTATCCGAATGACCCGTGCCCGTGCGGGAGCGGCCTGAAGTATAAGCAGTGCTGTGGCAGAAAGCGATAAATTACTATTCTATGTAATTTTACTATTTGAAAGAAGGTGCAGGGTTGGTCGAATTTGATCAGTACAAATTATCATTAAACACGCTTGAACAGCCTTTCCAGGAATTAAGGGATTCACTTTGACTGTGCTTCTTTAAAGACACATGCGGCAGAGCTCGAAGACACAATGGCTAAACCGGATTTCTGGGATGACGCGTCACGCTCAAAGAAAGTGATGCAGGAGCTTTCCTCACTGAAATCCAGGATCGTTTCCTGGGAGCGTCTGGAATCTTCCCATGATGATCTGAAGCTTTTGATCGAAATGGGTGATGAGGAGGAGGACGCGAGTCTGATACCGGAGATTCAGGATCTGCTTCGGAGCTTCGGAGAGAATCTTGAAAATATGCGTATTCAGACACTTCTGTCAGGCGAATACGATCGTGACAATGCGATAATCACACTTCACGCGGGAGCCGGCGGAACCGAAAGCTGTGACTGGGTCAGCATGCTTTACCGGATGTACTGCCGCTACGCGGAGAAGCAGGGCTTTCAGACAGAGATGCTGGATTACCTTGACGGAGATGAAGCCGGACTTAAGATGGTTACGTTTGAGGTTACCGGAGAATACGCGTACGGTTATCTGAAGTCGGAGCATGGCGTGCACCGGCTCGTCCGGATATCGCCGTTCAATGCTGCAGGTAAGCGCCAGACCTCTTTTGCCTCCTGTGATGTAATGCCGGATATCGATGAGAATATCGAGCTTGAAATCAATGAAGACGATCTGAAAATCGATACGTACCGCTCCAGCGGAGCCGGCGGCCAGCATGTCAACAAGACATCTTCCGCAATCCGCATCACACATATTCCGACAGGAATTGTTGTCCAGTGCCAGAATGAGCGGTCCCAGTTCAATAACAAGGATAAGGCGATGCAGATGCTGAAGAGCAAGCTGTATCTTCTGAAGCAGCAGGAAAAGGCAGAGAAGGCATCCGGTATCCGGGGCGAGGTGCGGGAAATCAATTTCGGCAATCAGATCCGTTCTTATGTGCTGCATCCTTATTCACTTGTTAAGGATCACAGAACCGGAGAAGAAGCAGGCAATGTAAGTGCTGTGCTTGACGGGGAGATTGAGCCGTTTATTAATGCGTATCTCAGAAAATCAATTGATAACGGATCAAAATAGCGGGCAGGGGAGTGAGTGACATGGTCAATATAGCAGTACTGGGCTACGGCACAGTGGGTTCAGGCGTTGTCGAAGTCATCCGTACGAATGGAAAGCAGATCAACAGGCGGATCGGCAATGAGCTGAACATCAAATATGTTTTGGATTTGCGGGATTTTCCGGGTGATCCGGTATCGGATATCCTGGTTCATGATTATACGAAGATCATCGATGATCCGGAGGTCGATATCGTTGTTGAAGTAATGGGGGGCATAGAGCCGGCTTATACATTTGTAAAGACGGCGCTGGAACGCGGCAAATGTGTGGTCACGTCCAACAAGGAGCTGGTCGCGAAGCACGGTGCGGAGTTCCTTTCCATGGCTAAGATCCGGAATATTAATTTCTTGTTTGAAGCCAGTGTCGGCGGCGGCATTCCGATTATCCGTCCGATCAACTCATCGCTGACGGCCGATATTATTGAGGAAATTACCGGTATCCTGAACGGAACAACAAATTACATTCTTTCCAAAATGTATTTTGACGGTGCCGATTATGACGAAGTGCTTCGTGACGCGCAGGCAAAAGGGTATGCCGAGCGCCATCCCGAAGCGGATGTGGAAGGCTTTGACGCCTGCCGCAAGATTGCGATTCTGTCTTCGCTGATTTCAGGGCAGCAGGTTGATTATGAAGATATCTATACAGAGGGTATTACAGAAATAACATCAAGAGATATCAGCTATGCGCGTAAGCTTGGCATGCAGATCAAGCTGCTTGCCAGCAGCAAGCGGAATGATGACAGCCTTTCCGCTATTGTGGCGCCGTTTCTTTTAAAGCAGGATCATCCGCTTTATGGCGTCAATGACGTTTACAACGCGATATTTGTCCGCGGGAAATTTCTGGGCGATGCAATGTTCTATGGCCAGGGAGCCGGCAAGTATCCTACAGCAAGTGCGGTTGTGGCTGATGTAGTAGACGCGGCCAAGCATCTGCACCGCAATATTATGACAATGTGGGAAGAGCGGAAGCTCAATTTAGTTGACAGCGGATCGGTCTGCCGAAGATTTTTTGTACGGCTGGAAGGAAACGGACAGGAGCAGCTTGCGGATATCAAACGATGCTTTGGCAGTGTGGATTTTGTGGATGCAGGCTTTCAGGATGAACTTGCTTTTATTACACCGGTGATGACAGAAGACACCTATAGGGAAAAAGCGGCAGACATGTCCGGCATCCTTCACATGATCCGTGTGGAGGAGCCGCGATGAAGTATATTCTTGTACTAGGCGATGGAATGGCAGACGAACCACTTCCTGAATATGGCGGGAAAACACCGCTTGAAGCGGCGCATACACCGAACACGGATGAGATGGCATCAAAATCTGAGCTCGGAATGGTGCATACGATACCAGATGGTATGGCTCCCGGCAGTGATACCGCGAATCTGTCTGTTTTAGGATACGATCCGGCTCGTTATTATACAGGACGATCCCCGATCGAAGCCCTGAGCATCGGCGTTGATATGAAGGATACGGATGTTGCTTATCGCTGCAATATTGTAACATTGACGGAAAGTGCGCCGTCTTTTGAAGAACAGACGATTATTGACCATAGTTCCGGTGAAATATCGACAGCCGATTCAACCGTGCTTCTTAAGGCGGTCCGGTCAGAACTTGAAAACGATGAATTTCATTTTTATGCGGGAACCAGCTTCCGGCATCTGCTGATCTGGAATCATGGACGTGTTATGGATATGTCGCAGCCGCATGATATACTGGGAAATGTAATTGGCCCGTATCTGCCGGAGAATGTAAAGTTCCTCAGGATGATGAAGCAGAGTTTTGATATTCTGCGGGATCATCCCATTAACATAGCACGGAAGGAAAGAGGCCTGAATCCAGGAAACTGTTTCTGGTTCTGGGGCGGCGGCACAAGGCCGCATTTAACTTCTTTTGAGCAGAAACGCCATTTAAAAGGCGTAATGATATCAGCTGTAGATCTGTTGAAGGGTATTGGAATCGGCACCGGTATGAAGATCATTCAGGTCGAAGGAGCAAACGGAGGCTTGAACACGAATTACCGCGGCAAAGCAGACGCCGCTTTGAAAGCACTTCTGGAAGACGGATACGATTTTGCGTATATCCACATTGAAGCACCGGATGAAATGGGGCATCTTGGAAATGCTGCATATAAAATCGAAGCAATTGAGCGGATTGACTGTGACGTTATCGGGCCGCTGAGGCAGGCCATGAAGGCGTCGGGAGAGTCCTACAGACTGATGTTTCTGCCGGATCATCCAACACCGATCTGCAAACGGACGCATACAAGTGATGAAGTACCGTATCTTTTATATGACAGTACAGAGGAACAGGATCATTCGTGGCATTACAATGAGCGGGAAGGACGCGGAAGCGGCCGTCTTCTTGAAAAGGGTTCCATGCTGATGGATCGTCTTTTTCGATAGACAGAGGAGGTAAATATGTTAGTTGTTAAGAAATTCGGCGGCAGCTCTGTAGCTGACAAGGAAAGAATATTCAATGTTGCGCGGCGCTGCATAGAAGACTGGAACAGGGGCAACGATGTAGTCGTTGTGCTTTCCGCCATGGGTAAAACAACGGATGGACTGATCGCACAGGCACATGAGATTAATCCGAAGCCGCCGAAGCGCGAGATGGATATGCTCTTTACAGTAGGAGAACAGACTTCGGTCGCTTTGATGGCCATGGCTATGGCAAGTCTAGGTGTTCCGGCTGTTTCTCTGAATGCTTTTCAGGTGGTTATGCATACGACCTCCCAGTACGGCAACGCGAGACTGAAGAGAATCGATGCAGACCGTATTATGCATGAACTTGACAGCCGTAAGATCGTGATCGTTACAGGCTTTCAGGGCGTCAACCGCTACGACGACTACACGACGCTCGGACGCGGCGGCTCTGATACAACAGCGGTTGCGCTTGCCGCGGCACTTCATGCGGATGAATGTGAGATCTATACTGATGTGGAAGGCGTATATACGGCAGATCCGCGTATCGTACCGAATGCAAGAAAGCTTAAGGAAATCACATATGACGAGATGCTGGAGCTGGCATCACTCGGAGCAAAGGTTCTTCATAACCGCTCTGTAGAGATGGCCAAGAAATACAATGTGCAGCTGGTTGTACGGTCCAGCCTGAATGATGCGGAAGGAACGATAGTAAAGGAGAAGGTCAAAATGGAGAAGACGCTTGTAAGCGGTGTCGCAGTTGATAAGCATGCAGCAAGAATTTCGATCATCGGTCTGGAGGATCAGCCGGGAATCGCGTTCAAGGTATTTCAGGTGCTATCCAACAAAGACATCAATGTAGATATTATCCTGCAGTCAGTAGGCCGTGACGGCAGAAAGGACATTTCTTTTACCGTTCAGGACACCGACCTGGATGAAGCGCTTCAGGCACTGGAAGACAACAGGGAGCGGCTTACGATCCGTCAGATCGAGCATGAGGAGAAGGTGGCAAAGGTTTCGATTGTCGGAGCAGGCATGATGACACATTCCGGAGTAGCGACGACAATGTTTGAATGTCTTTACAATGCCGGAATCAACATCAATATGATCTCTACATCCGAGATCCGTATTTCTGTGCTGATTGATGAAAAATACGCGGATCTTGCTGTGAGCTCGGTTCATGATGCGTTTCAGCTTGAGGATTAAGGTGGCAAAGTAAATGGAGGGAACAGTTTAGGTGGCTGTTCGTGCCATACACCGGAAATCAGTCTGCTTCTGACACGCTTGCTTTTTGATATTTCTACACTCGCCTATAGATGGCTGCAAATTAAACTCAGCGAGCTGTTCCGGGTTCGGCAGGCCGGACAGTGTTTCAGCTCGCTTCAGACAGTAATTTGCAGCCATCGCTTCGTGCAGAAATATCAATGCGCTGTGCTAATGTCAGAATCAGACAGTTTTCCGGTGTATGGCGTTGAACATGCATCCTGAACGGGTTCCCTCCAATTTCTTGTGCTGCATGGCCCACACACACTCGATTGGTGAGGAATGACAGACAACGATGTGGAATAGTTGAAGAAGAACATTCTTTTTGATGAAGGGAACTTTCCAGGTCAAGGGGCAGGTGTCGGGCTCTGCTATGACGTTGCGCGGCTTCGCTGTTATTTCTGCACGAAGCGATGGCTGCAAAATACTGTCTGAAGCGAGCTGGAGGTGCATGTCTGATATGCTGCACTATAAACAGCTCGCTGAGTTTATTTTGCAGCCATCAAAAGGCGAGTGCAGAAATAACAGAAGCAAGCAAGTCATAGCAGAGCCCGACACCTGCCCCTTGACCGGAAGCAGCCGACATAAAAAAGAAATTGCTGTGATTCATAAGCAAGCAAGTCATAGCAGAGCCCGACACCTGCCTCTTGACCGGAAGCGGCCGACACAAAAAAAGGAACTGCTGTTACTTTCAGCAGTTCCTGGCTTATCTTGATATTCTATTTAGTAAAACACATGATCTCCAATCACAAGTCCGTCTATCGTTCCGTAATTACGGCAGAAGAACAATGCGCCGCCTGTAACATCCGTACCGGAAAGTGCATCCTGCGCGGCAGGAATGCAGTAGCTGTAAGAACCGGAAGCAAGCACCATTGCGAATCGTCCGCTGGCAACGGGTGAAAACTGACCGCTCTGGTAGATGACACCGCTGATTGTGCTCGGGAAGCGGCTGCTTCTGACACGGTTCATGACTACACTGCCGACTGCGACCTGTCCTTCATAGCTCTGGTTTCCGGCTTCACAGCAGATAATAGCTGCAAGCATATTCGTATCGCTGTCCGTTACCGGTATAGCAGGCGCATCGTAAGAATAGCTGTCGGAATCACTTGATGAGCTGCTGTATGAAACAGATTTCACGGAGGCGGCCTGTGCGGCCTTCTCAGCGTTCAGCTGATCCTCGTAAGCCTGGGCATCTGCTTCGGCTGCTGTAAGCTGATCGGAGAACTGAGAGATGGAAGCGGTGGTTGCGGCAATCTGATTTGACGCGGCTGCCTGCTTTGTTGAAAGATCATTCTGAAGTGCTGTAAGAGATTCTCTGTCCGTGACAAGCTGTTCTTCCTCAGCGGCTATGGTGTTCTTTGTAGCCACATATTCGTTAAGCATGCTCCGGTCATATATATTCAGCTGGCTGACTTCGTCGGCACGGTTCATGAGCTCGCCGATATTGTCTGATTCAAGGATGGCAGCGAGATAGCTGAACGAACCGTTCTCATAGGAATATTTAATACGAAGCTTCATATTATTGTACTGATTGGCTTCATCTGCACGTGCGGCTTCAAGATTGCTTTCCGTCTGGCTGATACTGCTATTCATATCGGAAATCTGTGACTGAATACTCTCCATATCGGTACTTATTGATGAAAGCTCATCATTAAGCGTGCTGAGAGTGGATTCAAGAGAAGCTTTCTGACTGGCAATATTATTGACCTGCTGTTTCTTCTGGTCAAGTGTTGTCTGATCAGCTGCGTATGATATCTGCGGGAAGAAACAAACACCCGAAATCATGGTAAAGGCGAGAGCAGCAGCCGTGAAAATGCGTCTATATCTGCGCTTAGGCATTGTTCGAACTCCTTTCGGCCCATATCTTCTTAATTGCAAAACATTACAAAAACGAAATACACTTATGAACCATTAGAAATAAGTTGTTAACAATAATGTAATATTTTCAATGGTACGTTTGCTATTATACATGGTTTTGACCTTTTTTGCAAGCTTTGATATAATATTGCCACAGGGACCGGAAACCCGCTGTTTTGCGGGATTTGCGGAGGCGTGCAGTAAGGAATCACAGAAGGGCTGTCCGTAAACGCCTATGGCAGGCCGGCTCCGGAAAGGAAATAAAAAATGAAAAAAATTAAACTGATCGGACTTGATCTTGACGGGACTGTCCTGACAGATGACAAACATATTACGGAACGAACGAGGAGAGCGCTGGAGGCGGCTTCTATGCAGGGCGTTGTTGTTATGACGGCAACCGGACGTCCTTTTAACGCGATCGCGGAGGAATTTCTGAATATTAAGGGAGTCCGCTATTTAATGAGTTCAAACGGTGCATCGGTTTATGACAGGGCGACGGATGAGCTGATTTATCATGCCTGTCTTACAAAGGAACAGTGCCTTGAAATCATGCGCAGGTTTTCACGGTATCACTGCTGGCGTGAGATTTGTATCGGCGGCATCAGTTATGTGGAGCAGGAGGCGTATGATCATCCGGAGGAATATTTCGGCAGCGGTCCGATGATTAATTATGTGATGAGCTCGCGCGTGCCGGTTCCAGATGTGAATGAGCTGATCCGCACGCAGGAAAAGGATCTTGAGAAGATCTGTGCATTTTTTTATGAAACGGCGGAACGGGAGAATGCCAGAAAAGAATTTCTCAAGATGGAAAATATTGTCCAGGCGTCTGCTTCTATGTATAATCTTGAGGTAAGCAGTCCGGAGGCGACGAAGGGAAAGGCGCTTTTTTATACAGGACGTATGCTTGGAATCGAACCGTCCGAAATAATGGCATGCGGTGATGGAATGAATGATTATGAGATGGTAGCGGGAGCCGGCCTTGGGGTTGCCATGGGGAACGCGATGGAAGCGCTGAAGGAAGCGGCGGATTTCATTACCGGAACGAATGAAGAGGATGGCGTGGCGTATGCCGTTGAACGATTTGTTTTAGGGCAGTAGCTGCGTTTTGCATATTCATACAAACATTTGGAATATGCTTGTATTTCCAATAAGAAAAATGTACAATAAGGAAAGCGCAGGCCTGAATCAGTGCCTGTATATTATTCAGGAGGGGCATATTATGAAAAAGAAACAAGTACTTTGTGTATTTCTGGCAGGTGCGATGATGGTATCGCTTGCAGCCTGCGGTTCATCGTCATCATCTTCATCCAAATCCGCTTCGGGTTCTTCGGGCGGTTCTTCTGACAGCAGTGATACGTTGATCGTCGGTACAGAAGCCGGGTTTGCGCCGTATGAATATATGAGCGGCGACGAGGTGGTAGGTGTCGATATGGATATCTCCAAGGCAATAGCCGATGATATGGGCAAGAAGCTTGTCATCAAGAACATGGATTTTGATGGAGCGCTTGTTGCGGTACAGAGCGGCAAGGTTGACATGGTGGCTGCCGGTGTTTCCGTCAGCGATGAGCGGAAAGAGGTTATGGATTTTTCGCATGAATATGTGGATTCTACGGAAGTCGTCGTTGTGAATGCCTCGTCACCGAATGTGACCGCGGCAGGTTCCGAACTTGCGGGCACGGATCTGGACGGCAAGATTGTTGCGGTACAGCAGGGAAACATTGCAGATTCGTGGGTATCGAGCGGTGACAACTGCAAGCCTTCCGATATCAAGCGGTATACGAAATTTGCCCAGGCGGCAGAAGATCTTAAGAATAATAAGGTGGACTGCATCGTCATGGACCAGTATCCGGCACAGGAGCTGGTTACAAGCAATCCGGAGCTTAAGGTTATGGATGGTGTCCTGTTTGAGGATAAGTACGCGATTGCGGTCAAGAAGGGCAATGAGGAGCTTCTGACCGAGATCAATAAAGTGATTGACAAGCTGAAGGCAGACGGCAAGATTGATGAGTTTATCTCGAATCACGCGAGCAGCGCGTCAGACAGTTCATCCAAGTAATAGCTGAAAGGAAACGGTAATAGAGTATGATTGCAGCAGGAAGCTGGGGAGCTGCTTTTACAAGGGCGTTTATTACAGATCACAGATATCTGGCGTATCTTGGCGGTCTTAAGACGACGGCACTGATATCGGTATTTGCCATTATTCTCGGCATACTGATCGGACTTGTAGTCGCGGTTGGAAAGGTGAGCGCCAAGGGAAACAGAAAATTATGGCTGATCGGTGTTATATGCAATATCTATACAACCGTCATCCGCGGTACGCCTGTTATGGTGCAGCTGCTGATCATCTATAATCTGATTTTTACATCCAGAAATACGAATGAGATTGTTGTCGGTGCTGTCTGTTTCGGAATTAATTCCGGCGCGTATGTTGCCGAGATTATCCGGGCAGGTCTGGAATCGGTTGACCGCGGACAGATGGAGGCCGGCCGGTCGCTGGGCTTCAGCTATCTGCAGTCGATGCGGCTGATTATTGTGCCGCAGGCAGTCAAGAATATTCTTCCTGCGCTCGGCAATGAGCTGATCACGCTGATTAAGGAAACCTCTGTAGCCGGTGTTATTGCCGTGACAGATCTGACGAAGGCTGCCCAGTATGTCGGCAGTGTAACGTTCGATATTCTGACGCCGCTTTTTATCGCGGCACTTACGTATCTTGTCATCGTACTGATTCTTACACGTCTTCTCAAGGCGCTGGAAGGGAGGATGTCCCGCAGTGATCGTTACTAAGAGCCTGAAGAAATCTTTTAACGGCATAGAAGTGCTCAAGGGAATCGACCAGCACATCGAGAAGGGTGAGAAGGTCGTGATTGTAGGTCCTTCCGGATCGGGCAAATCGACATTTCTTCGCTGCCTTAATCTGCTGGAGGTCCCGACAGCCGGCGAGGTGTGGTTTGAGGGTGTTAACATAACGAGTAAGGAATGCGACATCAACAGGCTTCGCCAGAAGATGGGCATGGTGTTTCAGCAGTTTAATCTTTTTCCGCATAAGACGGTGCGTCAGAATATTACGATGGCGCCGGTGACGCTTGGTGTTATGTCACAGGCAGAGGCGGATAAGCGGGCGATTGAGCTGCTGACACGTGTAGGACTGCCGGAGAAAGCCGATTCGTATCCGCGGCAGCTTTCAGGCGGCCAGAAGCAGAGAGTCGCGATAGCGAGGGCACTTGCTATGGGACCGGATGTTATGCTTTTTGATGAGCCGACTTCTGCGCTTGATCCGGAAATGGTCGGAGAGGTGCTTGCGATTATGCGTGAGCTCGCGGAAGAGGGCATGACCATGGTTGTTGTGACGCATGAAATGAGCTTCGCCAGGGAGGTGGCGAACCGTGTCCTTTTCATGGATGACGGCCAGGTTAAGGAGGAAAATACCCCGGAAGAATTTTTCGGAAATCCGAAGGATGCACGTCTTCAGGACTTTCTCTCAAAGGTACTTTAAAGAAATCATTGTAAACGGAGCCTTGTCATACGGCTCCGTTTTCTGTCCGCCTGTGATCATGCGAAGGCATCGGACAGTGGCTGAGGACATGTTATGGAAATAAAAGACGGTTCAGACATAATAATAGAAGCAGCGGGACCGCTTCTGGACTGGTTCCGGGAATCTGCCCGGGTGCTGCCGTGGAGGACGAAGCGCAGCCCGTATCGTATATGGGTGTCCGAGATTATGCTGCAGCAGACAAGAACGGCGGCGGTCATCCCATATTTCCTGCGCTTTACCGGGCGTCTGCCGGATACGGAAGCTCTCGCTGCAATTTCAGAGGATGAGCTTTTAAAGCTGTGGGAAGGCCTGGGCTATTACAGCCGCGTGCGGAATATGCAGAAGGCGGCGAAAATCATCATGTCAGACTACGGCGGTGTTTTTCCGGATTCGGCGGCTGTGCTTGAAACGCTTCCCGGAATCGGGCCGTATACGGCAGGTGCCATCGCGTCGATTGCGTTTGGGGAAAAGATTCCTGCCGTTGACGGCAATGTACTGCGCGTCCTGGCGAGACTTCTGGAAAGCGGAGAGGATATTGCGGGAGCCCGCGTTAAAAAGGACGCCGCGGGAATGCTGGTTCATTGTATGCCGGCGGAGGATCCGGGGAGTTTCAATGAGGCGATGATGGAGCTCGGGGCGTGTGTCTGTGTGCCAAATGGCAGAGCGGAGTGCGGCAGCTGTCCCGTTTCGGGGTTTTGTGAAGCGCATAAGCATCACTGCGAAAACGATCTTCCGGTCAAAAAACAGGCCGGGAAGCGGCGGATCGAGGAGAAAACGGTCCTGATCATCCGCAGCGGCAGCAGAACACTGATTCACAGGCGGCTTAACGAGGGGCTTCTGGCCGGACTGTATGAATTTCCGATGCTGGATGGAAAAAGGACACGGCAGGAGGCTCTTTGTGAGGTCCGCAGGCTCGGCTTTGTCCCGCTGAAGATCAAAGCACTGCCTCCCGCACGCCATATTTTCAGTCACATCGAATGGCATATGAATGGATATCTGATCTGGCTCGCGGAAGCAGGGGACGTATTTCCGGACGGGATGCGCTTTCCGGAGGAAATTCATGAAAATGCAGAGTTGGGCGTGACGAATGGCATAGAAAATGATATGATTTTTACGGAAAGCACAGAGATTGAAGAAAAATATCCTCTTCCCGCGGCATTTAAGGCATATGCAGAATACATGGATATTCGGCTCGGCGAGGAGAAATACAGGAAGGAAACAAGATAAAATGCAGCAATATGACGCAATTGTTGCCGGAGCCGGCGCGGCAGGAAGTACCGCGGCCAGGCTTCTGGCGGAAGAGAAGGGCATGCGTGTCCTGGTCATCGACAGACGAAGCCATATCGCAGGAAATTGCTATGATGAGGCAGATGAGCATGGCGTACTGATTCATAAATATGGTCCGCATATTTTTCACACGAGTGATGAGGACGTATACCGGTTTCTTTCAAGATTTACGGAGTGGCATTCTTTTACACATACGGTGGATGCCAGCATCGACGGCAGACTGGTGCCGGTGCCGTTTAATTTAAACAGTCTTCAGATTGTTTTTGAGGAACAGCGTGCCGCACGGATTCGTGAGAAGCTTGTCGGCAAGTACGGTATGGAGCAGCGTGTGCCGATTCTGACGCTCATGAAGGAGGAGGACGAGGACCTTCGGGACGCGGGCAGATACGTTTATGACAATATTTATCTGAAATATACAATGAAGCAATGGGGTAAGAAACCGGAGGAGATCGATCCGGCGGTTACGGCCAGAGTTCCGGTCGTTGTGACGACGAAGAATGCTTATTTTCCGGCGGACAAGTATCAGGGTGTTCCGCTCCATGGATTTACAGCGATGTTTCAGAAAATGCTTGATTTTCCGGGAATCACGGTCCGCCTGAACACGGAGGCGGCGGATCTCCTTTCCTTCGACGGCGGGAGAATCTGCCTGAAGGAAAGCGGGGAAGCGTTTCAGGGACTTCTGGTTTATACAGGTGCGCTCGACGAGCTGTTCGGGCTGCGATACGGCCGTCTGCCGTACCGGACGCTGCGGTTTGCGTTTGAGCATTATGACATGGATTCCTTCCAGGGACGAAGTGTTGTCAACTATACAGTAAGCGAGGATTACACACGCATTACGGAATATAAATATCTGACGGGCCAGACGGTAAGCGGTACGACGATTTCGAAGGAATATCCCGCGCAGTACACCGGCGTGGACGGTGAGATCCCTTATTATGCAATAGCCGGGGATGACAGCCTGCTTCTTTACGGCCGTTACAGGGCGCTGGCGGACCGATACGCAAATATGCGGCTGCTCGGCAGGCTTGCTGAGTTCAAGTACTACAATATCGATAAGATTGTAGGAGAGTCGGTCAGAATGGCAGAAGCGGCTGAAAAAAGGAGCAGGGAATCATGACGCTTGCAGAACTTGAAATCGGGAAGGATGCCGTAATTGAGGCAGTAAACACAGAAAATCCGGCGCTCCGCCGTCATATTCTGGACATGGGGCTGACGCCGGGGACGGAAGTAACCCATGTTAAATCAGCACCGATGGGCGATCCGATTGAGATACGTGTGCGTGGGTACGAGCTGACGCTTCGTCTTGCAGAGGCCGCAAATATCAAGCTGATCGATGTACATAACGCACACGCGGCACAGCAGACCAAGGACAGAATTCCGTCCGTGGATCACCCGCATGTCGGTGAGAGCGGTATCTACCATACAAAGCAGAGCGGCGATGAGATCCCGGAGAATGAAATGATCACCTTCGCGCTTGCCGGAAATCAGAACAGTGGAAAAACGACGCTTTTTAATCAGCTGACCGGAGCAAACCAGCATGTCGGAAATTTCCCTGGTGTCACAGTAGACAGGAAGGATGGCGCTGTCCGCGGCCATGCAAATACAAATGTAACGGATCTTCCGGGTATTTATTCACTTTCCCCGTATACGAGCGAAGAGATTGTAACGCGTGATTTTCTGCTGAAAGAACGGCCGCGCGGTGTCATCAACATCGTCGACGCTACGAATATAGAGCGTAATCTGTACCTGACAATGCAGCTGATCGAGCTGGATATCCCCATGGTGCTGGCATTGAACATGATGGATGAGGTCCGTGAAAACGGCGGCACGGTTATGGTTAACCAGCTCGAGGGAATGCTTGGCATTCCGATTGTACCTATATCGGCATCCAAGGACGAAGGTATTGACGAGCTTATTGAGCATGCCATTCATGTGGCACGGTACAGAGAGCGTCCGGGACGGCTTGACTTCTGCGAGGAGGACAGTCCGGATTTAGGAGCCGTTCATCGTGCGATTCACAGTATCAGCCATCTGATCGAGGATCATGCACACAGGGCCAAGATTCCCCTTCGTTTTGCCGCGACACAGCTTGTCGAGGGAGATGAGAATGTTCTGCAGATGCTGCATCTCGAGGAAAACGAAAAAGAGATGCTGGACCATATTATTAAACAGATGGAGGAGGAAAGCGGGAAGGACCGGCTCGCGGCCATGGCGGATATGCGTTTCCGCTTTATTGAAAAGGTCTGCCGCGAAGCGGTCGTCAAGCCGAATGAGAGCCGCGAGCATCTTCGCAGCCAGTCCATTGACAAGGTCCTTACAGGCAAGTATACGGCAATTCCGGCTTTTATCGGAATCATGGCCGTTATATTCTGGCTGACCTTTGCCGTTTTAGGCGCAGGGCTGTCTAATCTTATGAATATGGGGATTGACGCACTTACATCATTCTGTGATGCCGGGCTTACCGCGTACGGAATCAATCCGGTCGTCCATTCGCTTGTGATTAACGGTGTATTTGCGGGTGTCGGCAGTGTTTTAAGCTTTCTGCCTATTATCGTTGTACTGTTTTTCTTCCTGTCTATTCTGGAAGACAGTGGATATATGGCTAGGATTGCCTTTGTAATGGATAAGCTTCTGCGTAAAATCGGACTTTCCGGCCGAAGCTTCGTACCGATGCTGATCGGGTTCGGCTGTTCCGTGCCAGCCATAATGGCGACACGGACACTGCCCTCCGATCGAGACCGCAAGATGACCGTCATGCTGACACCGTTTATGAGCTGCTCGGCAAAGCTTCCGATCTACGCGCTTTTTACGGCGGCATTTTTTCCGCGTCACCAGGGGCTCGTTATGGTTCTGATGTACTTCATCGGGATTCTGACAGGAATTTTGTTCGCACTGATTCTGAAATCCACGCATTTCCGCGGTGAACCGGTGCCGTTTGTCATGGAGCTCCCGAATTACAGGATTCCCAGTCCGAAAAGTGTGGCTCTGCTGATCCGGGATAAGGCGAAGGATTTTATTACACGTGCTTTTACGATTATTTTCGTGGCTTCCATCATCATCTGGTTTCTCCAGACATTCGATACGCGCCTGAACGTTGTAACGGATTCGTCGGGCAGTCTGCTGGCGATTCTCGGCGGTCTGATTGCTCCGGTTTTTGCACCGCTGGGCTTTGGAGACTGGAAGATATCAACCGCATTGATTACAGGTTTTATGGCAAAAGAGAGCGTCGTCAGCACCCTGACGGTTCTCCTCGGCGGATCTACGGCGGCACTTTATACGTTATTCAAACCATTTACGGCTTTTGTATTCCTTGTGTTTACACTTCTGTACACACCGTGTGTCGCGGCAATCGCCTCGGTGAAACGGGAGCTGGGCGGGAAATGGGCTGCGGCTGTCGTGATATTCCAGTGTGTAATCGCATGGGTCATCGCGTATGGTGTGACACTCATTGGAATGCTGTTTGGAGCTGCATGATATAAGGAGGTGACATATGAATCTTCTCAGTGTGATTATTCTGCTTCTGATCGTCTGCCTGGCACTTGCCGCTGTATCGTATATGGCAGGCCACAGAAAAAGCGGCATCGGCGGATGAGGTTCCTGCAGCAGCTGTGACAGCTGCATGGAAAAAGACAAATGCGACAAGGACAAAATTGATCCGGAAAATAAATAGAAGAAAGTAACTGCAAACGCCGCAGGATTTGGCTTTCTGCGGCGTTTGTACAACATGAATTCGATTGAACAGCGTTATACTATCGTATAAAATTTGTCGGCTGCCATGGTTCCGCGTCGGGGATCGGCATCCCGGCCTTCCGGATACTCTTCAGCAACCAGGCCATATTACGGCCGAGTGTGCGCATCGTCTGAAGACCCTCCAGATCTTTACGCACATCTTCAGCTGTAAATCCATGAACAGAATTCCAGTACTGCGAAGATACGATGGGCATACGGCTGATTGTAAAGTATTTATTCAGCCTGTCGAACGCCGCACTGGCGCCGCCGCGTCTGCAGCTGACAACAGCCGCTGCCGGTTTGCCTGCGAACGATCCCTTGTCACTGAAAAAAACGCGGTCCAGCAGGGCGCAGAGAGTACCATTCGGTGCCGCGTAATAAACGGGCGAGCCGATAATGATGCCGTCAGCCTCAGACATCTTCTGATGCAGTTCATTGCAGATATCATCGTGAAAAATGCATGTGCCGGTATCGGCGCATTTGCCGCAGTCGATGCATCCGCGGACCGGACCGTTCCCGATGTGAAAAATCTCACCCTGAATGCCGTTTTCCTCAAGAGAAGCTTTCACCTCACAGAGAGCCGTGTAGACACAGCGGTCTTTGTGAGGACTGCCATTCACAAGAAGTACCTTCATCGTATCATGCCTCCTTTGCAATCAAAGCTTTTCCGGTTCCGGATACGTTTCACCGAATGTCTCCACAGAGACATTCTTCATGATCTGGTCTGTTTTCGGACGATCTCTGAAATCCGTTTTTTCACACGCGATCTTATCGACAGTATCCATCCCTTCGATTACCTTGCCAAAAGCAGCATAGGAGCCGTCAAGATGCGGCGCGTCCTTATGCATGATAAAAAACTGCGAACCGCCGGAATCCGGATCCATTGCACGAGCCATGGACAGAACACCTTCTTCGTGCTTCAAGTTATTCGTACAGCCATTCTGGCTGAACTCCCCCTTGATAGAATACCCGGGACCGCCCATGCCTGTGCCGTCCGGGCAGCCGCCCTGAATCATGAAACCCTTAATAACACGGTGGAAAATAAGTCCATTGTAAAACCCGCTCTTTACCAGTGATATGAAATTATTGACTGTATTCGGCGCCTTGTCCGGATACAGCTCTGCCTTAATAATACCGCCGTCAGCCAGTTCAAAAGTTACGATCGGATTCTTTGCCATTTCTCTAACCTCCTGTTTTTATTTCTTATGGATATTTTAACGAATCCGAAAGAAAAGGTAAAGTGTTATTTCATACAGAAACAATAATGGACAAAAGAAAAGAATAACAATATAATGAGATATAAGTATCCAAAGTCACGAAGCTTTTCCGCTTGCGGAAAAAGCTTCGTGACCTTGGATACGCGAAAACACGAGGAAGTAGTGGATTTGCTTTGCAAATCCGCGGATTCCGAGTGTTTTCAGGATTGCGGGAGCCGCTGAAAGCGGCGTAGCAATCCGTATATCTCATGGAAGCACGGAAGGAAGTAGTGGATTT
>Ga0163159_1000597_pt1 | contig 42578 bp, 30 predicted proteins | sample BioMet9_FD_108702 | JGI IMG/M metagenome (GOLD analysis project Ga0163159, IMG submission 108702) | Microbial communities from bioreactor (seeded with sewage sludge) at Lawrence Berkeley National Lab, California, USA - Biofuel... | ecosystem: Engineered > Bioreactor > Anaerobic > Unclassified ... | reverse complement strand
CACAGAGGATTCTGCGCCCCTCAGCTGCTTTTCCTCCCAACCCGCAAATGCCCTGAAATCAAGGGCTTTCAAGCTTATTTTCCTTCTACTCTTGACATCAATACCACCGTCTCGACGTGGGCCGCTCCCGGGAACATATCAACCGCGCATGCTTTCACCATCCTGTATCCATGCTCCAGCAGAACCGCAAGATCCCGCGCCAGGCTTGTCGGCTTGCATGAAACATAGATCATCTGCGGGACACCGTAAGCGATGATCCTGGTCAGTGTTTTCGGATGAATTCCTTCCCTGGGCGGGTCGAGGACAATCATGTCCGGCCGTTCATCGAGTGTCTCCAGCACCTTCTGGACGTCGCCGGTCAGAAAGGTACAGTTGGAAAGTCCATTCATGGCAGCATTTACACGGGCTGCTGCGGCGGCTTCCTCGACGATTTCAATGCCGATCACTTTTCTGGCTACTGGCGCGAGAATCTGGGCAATCGTGCCGGTTCCGCAGTACAGATCAAAAATCGTCTTGTCACGTGTATCGCCGGTATACTCCCTGATTTTGCTGTACAGTACCTCTGCGCCGTGGGAATTCGTCTGAAAAAAGGAAAACGGGGTAATCAGGAAATTCAGGTCCAGCAGATTTTCCTGAAAAAAGTCTTTCCCGTACAGAATCTTCGTGCCTTCGTCGCGGATATCATCGGAAGTACTGTTGTTATATGTGTGAAGAATTCCTGTAATCTCACCGTCAAGATCCAGTTCGAACAGTCTGGAAACCCACGGGACATCATCGGCATCTTCTTCTGACGTTGTAACGAGGTCGATCAGGATATCGCCGCTCATGCTGCCTTTCCGGATCAGCAGGTGGCGGAGATATCCGGTATGCTTCATTCTGTGAAAGTACGGCAGACCGGTGGTTTTAAAGTAATCGAGCGTACAGGCCAGAATCTTCCGGTAATCGCTGTCCACAATGCGGCACTGTGCTACAGGAACGATGTCATGGAAGGAATTCCGCCGGTGAAGGCCGAGCGACAGCGGACCGTCCTTGTATTCGTCGCCGAACGTAAATTCCATCTTGTTGCGGTAGCCTTCCGCCTGCGGGCTTGGCAGAATTCCTTCAAAAACATACGGTTCTTCTTCCCTTCCGCAGGATGATCCGGATATGGCACGGTCAAGAAGCTCTTTGACCTGGGCTTCCTTAAGCGCCAGCTGCGCGTCATAAGGAAGCGTCCTGTAGCAGCATCCGCCGCAGTCCGCAAAATGCGGGCAGTCGGACTCGATTTCGTCATCCGCCTTCTGAATAACGGAAAGCAGCCGTCCCTCGCGTTTCTCGTTCCGCAGCTTCGTTATGGCAAAGCGGACTTTCTGGCCGCGGATCGCGCCTTTGACGGCAATCTGAACATCGTCCGCGGGAATGATGCCTGTACATGGATATATGGTTTTCGAAACGGTGCCTTCGTAAATATCTTTCTTCTTCATCGTTTATTTTCCTTACTGTGATACGGCATCTGCCGGTATACGCAGAAACACCGCAAATTGCTTTGCGGTGTCCCTAATTTCATAACACTCATTCCGAAGAATTATTATTCTTCGTCTCCCTCATCAAAAAAATCATCATCGAAATCATCTTCAAAATCATCATCAAAGTCTTCCAGATAATCCGGTGTCAGATAACGATAGATTCCATATGCGATTGCTGCTCCGATGGCAATAAAGCAGATCACCCAGATAAAACGCGGAACCGGGCACTTCTTGCTTTCTTCTTCCTTATCCTTCTTATTCAGCAAATCGTTTATCTTACTCGCAGCTTTCAGTTCATTCCACTTCTCCTCGAGCTCTGCCCACTTATCTTCCAGTTTATTCATATAGACACGTCCTTTCTGCTATACAGGAATGGTAATTCTTTCGTTTATTATACCACGCGGATTTCATTATGACTACTTTTTTTAAGGATTTCACGATTCGATTTTCTGCAGCTTAGCAAACGCGGCAAACATCTTCTTTACGCCTGCCTTTTGAAAATCGACCGTCACTTCATAGTCGCGGCCCATATCGTTGATTCCTGTAACCGTTCCTTCCCCGAATTTCATGTGACGGACCTGGTCGCCGACATCATACGGCAGCGTCGTTCCCTTCAGTGTCTTCGGCACTTCCTTCTTGTACGGGCTGCTGTACTGACTCACATACGGCTTCTTCCGGAATTCCTGAACCGTCTGACGCTGTTCCCGCTTCGGAATATTGATATCGTCATCTTCCAGTTTCACGAAGCCTGTCGTTCCGTCGAGATACTTTGCGGATATTTCCTTAATAAAACGTGAAACCGCGTTATACTGAATCTGGCCGTGCAGCATGCGGCTTCTGGCTGAGGTCATTGTCAGATGCTGCTTTGCTCGTGTGATTCCGACGTAGCAGAGCCGCCGTTCTTCCTCAAGCTCGGCCGGATCATCCGATGTGATGGACATATAGCCGGGAAACATGCCCTCCTCCATGCCGCTCATATAAACGTACGGGAATTCGAGTCCTTTGGCGCTGTGCAGCGTCATCAGCGCTACATAATCCTGACTCTCGTCCAGCGTATCGATATCCGCCACAAGCGCGACTTCCTCGAGGAAACCGCGCAGCGAAGCTTCATCGCCCTCCGCCTCCATTTCATACGAGACAGCCTTCGATCGAAGCTCTTCGATATTGTCGATTCGTGCCTGTGCCTCTTCCGTTGCTTCCGCTTCCAGCTCCTTCTCGTACCCTGTCATGTCGATAATCCGGGACAGGAGCTCTGACACGGAAAGACCGGCACTTTCTGCCTTAAGCGTTTCAATGCAGTCAGCAAATTCCTTGATTTTCGACAGACCGCGGCCGACGCCCGGTATATCAGAGGCCTCCCGCATTGCGTCATAGAAGCGCATATCGTGTTCCGCAGCGTATGCCTGGATGCGGGATACCGTCGTCTGACCGATTCCGCGCTTCGGAACGTTGATAATTCGCAGCACGGCAAGGTCGTCGGCGCCGTTATCCACTGTCTTAAGATAGGCTAGCAGATCCTTGACCTCTCTTCTGGAATAAAAATTGATGCCGCCGATAATTTTATACGGAATATTTGCTCCGATAAATTTCTCTTCAAAAAGGCGGGACTGCGCGTTTGTACGGTACAATATGGCGTTGTCATTATAACCGCAGGCATGGCATCGGACATTCCGCGCGATATCCCCGACGATATATTCCGCCTCCTGATACGCGTCGCCGAATTCCTTGTAAACGACCGGCTCACCTGTACCATTGTCGGTCCAGAGCGTCTTCGGCTTCCGTCCCTTGTTGTTGCTGATCACTTCATTCGCCGCGCCCAGAATCATCTCGGTTGAACGGTAATTCTGTTCCAGCTTGATCGTCTTCGCGCCCTTGTATTCCTTTTCAAAATTCAGTATATTCCGGATATTCGCGCCGCGGAACCGGTAGATCGACTGATCATCGTCACCGACAACGCAGAGATTTCTGTATTTCCCCGCCAGAAGGCTTACCAGCCGGAACTGCACGGTATTTGTGTCCTGATACTCGTCCACCATGATATAGCGGAAACGCTCCTGGTACTGCTCCAGAATCTGAGGACACTTTTCAAAAAGACGGACGGTCTGCAGAAGCAGATCGTCAAAGTCAAGCGCGTTGCTCTTCTTCAGCTCGTCTTCATACGTCCGGTAGACGCGGGCAATCATCTCCTGTATCATATCGCCCTCGCTGTTCTTTCTGTATGTGTCCGGACTTATCATTTCATCCTTCGCCCGTGAAATACTGGAAAGGAATTTCCGTTCCGGAAATGACTTCGTATCGATGTCGAGCCTGTGCAGGACCTGCTTCATCAGATTCTTCTGATCATCGCTGTCATAGATTGTAAAAGAAGTTGTATAGCCGAGCTCCTCAATGTAGCGGCGCAGAATGCGGACACATAAAGCATGAAAAGTGCTGACCCAGACCGCCGCCGCTCCTGCGCCGGCTATCCTGTCAACACGTTCCCGCATTTCCCCCGCTGCCTTATTCGTAAAGGTAATCGCAAGTATATTCCACGGCTCGACCTTTTTCTCACCGATCAGATATGCGATTCTGTATGTCAGCACCCGCGTCTTGCCGGAGCCTGCTCCCGCAAGAATGAGCAGCGGTCCCTCCGTATGAAGAACCGCTTCCTTCTGTTCCTTGTTCAATGTGTCCGTAAGCCCCATATATACATTCCCCTTCGTTTTGGCCTTGTGCATTCCATTATAGTTTATCGCCCGTATCTTGTCCATGAATTCCACCGATGTTTTTTTCAATCTTGCTATCTGGTATTGATTACTATATAATAAATCAAGAGGTGATCAAAATGGAATCTGAAAGTGCTGATATCTTGAAGAATATACTGGATAATATGTCCAACATCCACGCCATCGATTCGGGCGACATTCCTTCTATCGATCTGTACATGGATCAGGTGACAACCTTTATGGATGCACAGCTGGCTGATTCGAGGCGCCACCCGGAGGACAAGATCCTTACGAAAACAATGATCAACAATTACGCGAAGAACGATCTGCTTCCGCCGCCCAGCCGGAAGAAATATTCAAAGGACCATATCCTGCTTTTGATTTTTATCTATTATTTCAAAAATGTTTTATCGATAAAAGATATCCGCAGCCTTCTAAAGCCGCTTTGCACGGCGTATTTTGGAAAAGCCTCCGAGGATATGGGAATCGAGAAGGTCTACAATACTGTTTTTCATTTTGAAGATGAGGAAATACGAAATCTCAGGGAAGATATCGAGAAGAAATATAAGACGGCCATGAGCACATTTGAAGACAGCGGCGACAACAGGGATTTCATGCAGATGTTCACTTTCATCTGCATGCTGAGCTACGATGTTTACGTGAGGAAGCAGATCATTGAATCACTTCTGGACACCATTGCCGATGACAAGGAGCCTCATGATGAGAAGGGAAAGCCTTCCCGCTCAAAGCAGTAACCACATTCCGGCACAAAATGACGCATAAATAAGCGGATAAGATGAACCTGCATCTTATCCGCTCTTTTGTATCTTTCTGTTCCGATCAGGGCTTCTTATCCTTCATGCGCGCAAAGACCATGTCATAACCGTCATTCCCGTAATTCAGGGAACGGTTCACCCGGCTGATGGTAGCTGTTGAAGCTCCTGTCTTCTCCGCGATGTCCAGATAAGTCTTCTCATCGCGCAGCATCTTGGCCACTTCAAAGCGCTGTGAAAGGCTCAAAAGCTCATTGACTGTGCAGATATCTTCAAAAAATTTATAGCACTCTTCCTTATCCTTCAGGCACAGTACTGCATCGAACAAAAAATCTACCGCATCGGTTCTGATATTCTTACTCATGTTGATCCCTCCCGGAATTCAAAATGAAGCTTTACCAGCATATTAACACATTAAACCGCTGAAGTCCAGTACCAGCTTACAGATCACCGGCATTGCCGTTTTTTTCATTCCATATTCTCCGGAGCTCATCCGCCGGAATCTGTCCCGGTGCCGATGACACTCCGCCAGCCGTTGCAAAACACATGGCAGTGCCTGCCTGAAGTGCTTCAATCCGCGTGCGCTTTCCTGCTTCTCCCATCGAAATCAGAATGAAGGGCCGGTGATCCTCCATGGACCGGTACTGCGCCGCGGCATCGAAAACAGCATCCACATCCGCCTCCGAATGCGGATACACAGCCATCTTTACGATATCCGCACCTGCGGCCGCCATCGTTTTCAGTGTTTTTAAAATCACGGATGCCTGCGGTGTGGCCTGAAAATTATGGCATGAACCGATAACCGGGATATTCCGTCCGTGCGCCTCCGCGATAATTTCCGCCGCGGCACATGGCTTCGAGCAGATTTCCACATCTATGGCATCCGGCGTTCCTGCCTCGCACAGCTCTTTGTAAAAAGCTCTGTACGCGTCCCCGTCAATGGAACAGTCGCCGCCCTCTGCAGCTGTCCGCAGCGTACAGAGCACCGGTATGTCTCCTGCCTCGTTCCGGATTTTTCTCAATATACCGGCAGCGTCTGCCTTCTGAATGCTACCGGCCAGCGAATCGATGCGCCATTCGATTATATCGGGCGACGCGCTTTTTACCGCCTGTATCCGCTCGCTCAGCACATCCCAGGTTTCTCCGGAAAGCGGTATGCAGATTTTCACATCTCCGCCGCCAAGCACCGTATTTCCAATGTTTACCGTATTTCCGCGCTTATCCAATCCAATACCCCCTTTATGACTAAAAGAAAAAGCCGCATTGCTGCGGCTCTTCTTCGTGAATAGAAGGAATGAGACAAATCCAAATATTATACTCAGCGCATGCTGTTGACATACGAAGCAACCAGTTCGCGTGCGTCATCTGATATATAAAAGCACTGTTCGCCGGAGGAGTTATCTTCCTGGATGATACCGGCATTCTTAAGAATCTCAAGCTGTTCCAGAACTTCCTTATACTTGCGTTCTTTTCTGTCCTGCACTTCATCCCAGCCGATAATACTGCCCATGCCGAACTCCTTTCCCCGTTTCCGTCCATTCTCCGACGGATCGGTATCAAAATAGTATCTGCTGTATTTACAATTGCCTTCTGTATAGAAGATACTGTTTTATAAAAAAAAGTTCAGTGTTTTTATAAATTTGGATTATTTACAGCAAAAAATCTTTTCTTTCAAATTATCATACCTGTCTTTTTTTTACAAGAATTTCTTCGAGTTGTCGTTGACTTTAGACAATTATTATGATATTCTGTATCCATGCTATCAATTGTGTTAGCATCGATAATTTATCATATCTATGGAGGTATCATCAATGAGTACAGGTACAGTTAAGTGGTTCAACAACCAAAAGGGTTACGGATTCATCTCTGATGAGTCAGGTCATGATGTATTCGTACATTACTCAGGACTTAACATGGAAGGGTTCAAGTCTCTCGAGGAAGGTCAGAAGGTCGAATTCGATGTTATCGAAGGCGAGAAGGGACCTCAGGCAACGAACGTAACGAAATTATAATCCATAATGTTGTTGACAACGTGCCTTTTATAATAAGCTTTGCTGATTATGAAATACGCAGTTTTGTTTAACATTTGAATTATGAAGACCATTTCAGGCTGTCTCAAGTTGAGGCAGCCTGTTTTGTGCGGGTTTTTATGAGAAGGTGGGGAGGAGACGCGGGGAGGTACGGCAGGATGGAGGACACGCTTGTTTCGGGCTATTTCTGCACTCGCCTATGGATGGCTGCAGGAATAAACTCAGCGGGCGGATGCAGATATAACCGTGCCGTCAAACTTTCGTCGCCCGCTTCAAACAGTATTCTGCAGCCATCGCGTCGTGCAGAAATACCCCGAAACAAGCTAACGTCCTCCATCCTGCCGTACCTCCCCGCGTCTCTCACACACCTTTTTATAATAACTGGTTCCCACAGAGTGGAAGATGCTTCCCCTGCCCAAAATCAAGATTACCCCAAACTGTAAATAGGGGATTTGGCATAAACATAAAGGGGGAGTGGTTTCTGGATGAATGTGGAATGGCCATATGGGGCAGCAGTCTGCTTCTGACTTCAAGCGGGCTTCGGCGGTATTTATGCACGAAGCGATGGCTGCAAATTACTGTCTGAAGCGGGCGCTGATGCACCGTCCGATTTACCGGACGAGACACAGCGCCCGCTGAGTTTCATTTGCAGCCATCCATAAGCGAGTGCAGAAATACCGTCGAAGCCCGCGTGTCAGAAGCAGACTGCTGCCCCATATGGCCTCAACATACCACCAAACCAATTTTCTCTCTTACTTCATCCGATTCAGCTGATAAGCCTCCTCCGCCGTCCAGATCTTAATACGGTTCTTTGCCAGAACCTCCTGAGCCTTCACCGGATCATCGATCTTCATGACGGCCGACGCGTCCTCTCCATTGGCAAACGCGTACATATACTCGACATTAACCTCGTCATCCGTAAGCATTTTCATAACCTTGCAGAGGGAACCGGTCGCATGTGCGACACGGACCGCGATTACCTCGGTCAGACTGGCTGTAAGACCCTGCTCCCGAAGCACGGCACGCCCCTTGTCCGGATCGGAGACGATCATGCGGAGAATGCCGTAATCCTTCGTATCCGCGAGACTTAATGCAATGATATCGATATCGTTCTTTCCGAGTATTTCCAGTGCTTCATACATGCTTCCGTTTCTGTTTTCCAGAAAAACTGACAATTGCTTGATAAGCATCGTTTAAGCCCTCCTTTTATACAAGCTTCCGGTTATCAATAACACGGACCGCCTTGCCTTCACTGCGCTCGATCGTCTTTGGCTCGACAAGCTTAACAACTGCGCTGATACCTAGCGTCTGCTTCAGTTCGCCGCCGATTCTGGCCTTCAGATCATCCATCATACGGACTTCATCCGAGAAGAAACGATCTTCCACTTCAACCATGACCGTCAGCACATCCATATTATCCTTGCGGTCTACGATCATCTGATAATGCGGCAGGACACCGCCGCCCATCTGAAGCAGGGTTGCCTCGACCTGTGTCGGGAATACATTGACACCGCGAATGACCTTCATGTCATCGGTACGGCCCTTGAATTTCGAAATTCTGGGCAGTGTACGGCCGCATTCGCACTGGCCGTAGCTGATACTCGTAAGATCCTTTGTACGGTACCGCAGCAGCGGCATTGCTTCCTTGTCAAGTGTCGTAAAGACAAGCTCACCGACCTCATTCTCCGCTGACGGCTCCATCGTCGCAGGATTTAGTATTTCAGGAAGAAAATGATCCTGATGGATGTGAAGTCCCTTATGGTACTGGCAGTCCATCGCGACACCGGGCCCCATTACCTCGCAGAGACCGTAGATATCATAGCATTCAATGTGCAGAATATCCTGGATCTGTTTTCTCATTTCCTCCGTCCAAGGCTCGGCGCCGTGAATGCCGACACGCAGCTTCATGGCGTCTACCTTTCCGGCATCCCGGATCGATTCTGCCAGATGAAGCGCATAGGACGGCGTACACGCGATCGCGGTAGCGCCCAGATCCTCCATACACATGATCTGACGTCTTGTGTTGCCCGCAGACATAGGAACCGCCATGGCGCCAAGCGTCTGCGCGCCGAAATCAATGCCCATTCCGCCTGTAAAAAGGCCGTAGCCGTAACACGTATGAATGATATCGTCCTTTGTGAGTCCGGCCATCGTCATGCAGCGCGCCACGCATTCTCCCCAGAGATCCACATCATTCTGCGTATAGGAGGATATCGTCAGCTTGCCTGTCGTCCCGGATGTGCCCTGGATACGGGCCACTTCACTTTTCGGAACAGCCAGAAGTCCGAACGGATAATTTTCACGAAGTTCGTCCTTTGTTGTAAAGGGAATTTTAGAGATATCCTCGATTCCGCGGATATCTCCGGGCTCCAGTCCGGCCTCTTTCAGCTTCTTATTATAAAAAGGTGATTTCTCGTATACTCTTTTCACCAGGTTTACAAGCTTTTCGCTCTGAATGGAAAGAGCCTCGTCGTAGCTCATGCATTCCATCTTCGGATCGCGGATTAATTCTTTTCTCATGATCAATGCCTTTCTTTGCAGAATAATTTCTTACCTGACACGGCATCCTGCCTCGAATGCCTGCTTGTTGATATCGATCGTCTTCGGCGGTACGGTGCTTTCAATCACACGATACCAGTCTTCCTTCGAAAAATCCATGTGCTGTGACGCCAATCCCAGAACGATCAGGTTGAAGACCCGCGGATTTCCCAGCTTCTTCGCCTCTCCCATCGCGTCGACGACATATGTTTTGTACGTTTTCGAAAGGTCCTCCAGAATATGCTCCGGATACGAAGCGGCTCCGATTACAACCGGCATCGGATCAATCCTCTGGTCATTTGCAATCAGCACACCGTCTTTTTTGAGAAAATGAGCATACCGCAGCGCCTCAAGGCGTTCAAAGGCGATAAGTACATCGGCGCAGCCCTCCTCTACGATCGGTTCCTGCACCTTGTCACCGTAACGGACAAACGTTACGACGCTGCCGCCGCGCTGTGCCATTCCGTGAACCTCCGAAAGCTTGACGTCATACCCGCCGTTTATGGCACGACCGCCGAGAATGCGGCTTGTCAGCAGGGTACCCTGTCCGCCTACGCCTACAATCATAATATTCTTATTACTCATTTGACACACCTGCTTTCCCGATCGCGTCAAACTTGCAAAGCTGGACGCATAGATTACATCCTGTACACATCGTGTCATCGATCGCAATCGTCCCGTCCGCCTGCTTTGTGATCGCGGGGCAGCCCGGCTTCAGACACATGCCGCACTTCCTGCACTTCTCGGGATGCGGCGTAACATGCGGTTTTCTGCCCTTTGTAAGCAGAACGCACGGTGATTTCGAAATAATAACAGAAAGCTCTTCTCTCTTTGTTTCCTCTTTGATGGTTTTCTCAAGCTTCGCAATATCAAACGCATCCACAACCCGGACGTTCGGCACGCCGAGCGCCTTGCAGAACGCTTCCAGATCAAGTGCGGGAGCCGGCTCCTTCTGCAGGGTAAAACCGGTCGCGGCGTGGTCCTGATGACCAGTCATGGCTGTCGTGGAATTGTCAAGTATCATAACGGTCCCTGTTGCCTTGTTGTAAACCATGTTCAGCAGGGAATTGATGCCGGTGTGCAGAAATGTGGAATCCCCGATGACCGCAACCCAGTTTTTGATAAAATCTTTCCCGCGTGCTTTTTCCATGCCGTGGAGACTGCTGATGCTGGCACCCATGCAGATCGTCGTATCAACGACGCCAAGAGGCGGCACCGCTCCAAGCGTGTAGCAGCCGATATCGCCTGCCGCGTGAATTCCAAGCTTCTTAAGCACGTAAAAGGTGCTTCTGTGCGGACATCCGGGGCAGAGGATCGGCGGCCTGCCCGGTACCTTCGCGGGTTCCTCCGCCGAAAGTGTTTCATGCGCGATTTTTTCCCGCAGCATGTTTGCGCTGTATTCACCCTGAACGGTCAGTATTTCCTTGCCGGTGCACGGTATGCCCCAGGATTTAATCTGCTCCTCGAAAACGGGCTCCAGTTCTTCCACGATATAAAGCTTGTCAACATGGGAGGCAAACTCCGTGATCAGCTTTCTGGGAAGAGGATTTACCATGCCAAGCTTCAGAACACTTGCGTCCGGCAATGCTTCTTTTACATAAAGATACGGAATTCCGCTCGTGATGACGCCGATCTTCGTATCATTCATCTCTATACGGTTGATATCCATGGTATTGGCTGCTTCCGCCAGTTCCAGATTGTGCTTTTCAACTTCGATGTGACGTCCCTTGGCATTGCCCGGCATCATAACGGTTTTGGCCGCGTTGCGCTCATATGGTATTACTGCTTTCTCAGCGCGTTCGCCTAATTCCACCTTGCCCTGGGAATGCGCGAGACGTGTCGTTGTACGCAGTATCACAGGACGGTCAAATTTCTCGCTGATATCGAGCGCCTTTGCCACGAAATCCTTCGCTTCCTGACTGTCGGACGGTTCCAGCACCGGAACACCTGTTACCCTGGCCATTCTTCTTGTATCCTGCTCATTCTGTGAACTGTACAGACCGGGATCGTCGGCGACAACCAGCATAAGACCGCCGGTAACACCCATGTATGATACGGTATTGAGCGGATCAAACCCGACATTAAGTCCTACATGCTTCATGCATGCCATAGACCTGACACCGGCGACAGAAGCACCGATCGCCACCTCGACCGCGACCTTCTCATTCGGTGCCCACTCTGCATAAATATCATCCTTGTACTGCACCAGGTTTTCACTGATTTCCGTGCTTGGCGTACCGGGATACGCTGACGAAACCTTTACACCGGCTTCATAAGCGCCGCGGGCGATCGCTTCGTTGCCAAGCATGACTGCCTGTTTACCCATAATAAAAATCTCCTTTATTCTTTATTCTTGAAACGTAATCTGACTCTCATCTTGCTGCCACTAAAAAAAAGTATATCACACTTCTTTGACGATTTAAAGCGCTAAATCAAACAACGAAAGCTGATTTGATTCAGGCAGACCGCTTAAGATGCCAAGCTCAACCATCTTCTCAATCACCGAACGCGACACCTTGCTGCGGCTCCGCAGATCATCCAGCGACAGGAATTTACCGTGGGATGCCGCTTCTGCCAGCGCTTCCGCGGCTTTTTCACCCATTCCTTCAATACTGGACAGGGACGGCATAATCTTTCCGTCTATGATCTGGAATTTCTTCGGATCGGCCCTGTAAACATCGAGCGGCTCAAATTCGAAGCCTCGCGCGTACATTTCCTCGACAATACGCATATCCTTAATCATATCGTCTTCATGCTGCGTATGCTGGGATTCTCCCGCCAGCCGCTCAAAATTCTGCGCCAGGACATTTTTGCCGCGGCACATGACCTCATACGAAAAAGCAGACGAGCGGATCGCGAAATACGCCGCGTAATAGGCCAGCGGATAATTAATCTTGCAGTACGCGATCCGATATGCCATTGTAACATACGCAACCGCATGAGCTCTCGGAAACATGTAGCTGATCTTTTTGCAGGATTCAATATACCAGTCCGGAACATCCTTTTCCTGCATGGCCTCTTCCCATTCGGGCCTTAAACCGCGGCCTTTCCGTACACTTTCCATAATGTCGAATGCCATTGCACTGTCAAGACCCTTCATAATCAGGAAAATCATGATGTCATCACGTGTGCAGATTGCCCCGGACAGATCGGTCTTGCCTTCCTTGATCAAGGTCTGCGCGTTGTCAAGCCAGACATTGGTACCATGTGAAAGGCCTGATATTTTAATCAGATCCGAGAAAGATTTTGGGTTCGTGTCCTCCAGCATCTGGATGACAAAATCGGTTCCGAATTCCGGAATGCCGAGGCAGCCCAGCTTACAGCCATGGATGTCTTCCGGTGAAATGCCAAGTGCCTCTGTACCTGCAAAAAGGCTCAATACGCCGGGATCATCCAGCGGGATCGCGCGCGCGTTAATGCCTGTAAGATCCTCAAGCCGCCGGATCATCGTCGGATCATCATGGCCCAGAATATCCAGCTTCAGCAGATTATGGTCAATCGAATGGTAATCAAAATGTGTCGTGATGATATCGGAATTCATATCATTGGCCGGATGCTGCACCGGTGTAAACGAATGAATTTCTTCGCCGTGCGGCAGCACGATGATTCCGCCGGGATGCTGACCTGTGCTGCGGCGGATTCCCGTGCATTTCTGCACGATTCGGTCGATCTCGCAGAGACGCTTATGCTCTCCGCGGTCTTCATAATAATGCTTCACATACCCGAATGCGGTCTTGTCCGCCAGTGTCGCGATCGTTCCGGCTTTAAACGTCTGACCCGTTCCAAAAATCTCTTCCGTGTACTTATGTGCTTTCGACTGGTATTCGCCTGAAAAATTCAGATCGATATCCGGCTCCTTGTTGCCCTTGAACCCAAGGAATGTTTCAAATGGAATGTTGAAGCCGTCTTTCTTCAGCTTCTTTCCGCATACAGGGCATACCTTGTCCGGCATATCCCAGCCGCAGCCGCCTGTATATGCCTTAACCTCACCGGAATCGAAATCCGAATAATGACACGACGGGCAGTAATAATGCGGTGAAAGCGCGTTGACCTCTGTAATTCCGGCCATATAGGCGACAAGCGATGAACCGACAGAGCCACGGGAACCGACAAGGTACCCGTCTTCATTCGATTTGCGCACCAGCTTCTGCGCGATGATATACATGACGGCAAACCCGTTCGAAATGATGGAATGCAGTTCCTTCTCAAGCCTGTCGCTCACAGGCTTCGGCAGCTCTTCCCCGTAAATTTCATGTGCTCTCTTATAGCAGCTTTCCCGCAGTATCTTATCGGAATCCGGTATGACAGGCGGGCACTTGTCCGGCCGCACCGGCGCAATATCCTCAATCATACCGCTTATGATGCCCGGGTTTGTGACCACGATTTCTTCCGCCTTCTGCTCTCCGAGATAAGAAAACTCCTCCAGCATCTCATCCGTCGTACGAAGATATAAAGGCTCCGGCCGGTCGGTATCCTTAAAGCCGTTGCCGGACAATATAATACGGCGGCAGATTTCATCCTCCGGATTCAGAAAATGCACATCGCATGTAGCCACGACAGGTTTCCCAAGCTCTTCTCCGAGGCGGACAATACGGCGGTTATATTCTTCCAGATCCCGGTCACTGTTGACATCAGAGTACTTCGGATCCGCAATTAAAAAACGATTGTTGGCCAGCGGCTGGATTTCCAGGTAATCGTAAAATTCAGCAATCTTGCGGATTTTTTCCGGTGAGCGCTGGGAAAGCATGGCATCATACAGCTCTCCCGCCACACAGGCACTGCCGAGAATCAGGCCCTCTCTGTGCCGAATAATCTCACTCTTCGGCAGACGCGGCCGCTTGGAAAAATACTTCAGGTGCGACATGGATACGAGACGGTACAGATTCTTCCGCCCTTCGTCATTCTGCGCAAGCAGGATAATATGATAGGAGGGCAGCTTCCGGATCATCTCCGGCGTCATCGTTCCGATCCGGTTGATATCTCCAAGTGTCGTAATATTCTGTTCTCCAAGCATCGAAACGAATTTCAGGAAAATCTCTGCCGTACATCCGGCGTCGTCCACTGCCCTGTGATGGTTTTCCAGCGAAATTCCGAGCTGCTTCGCGACTGCATCAAGCTTGTATCTGGAAAGCGTCGGCAGAAGAATCCTGGCCAGTGCCACCGTGTCAAGATATGTGAAGTCCGGCACAATCTCAAGGTTCCGGCAGGCCTGCGACAGAAATCCGACATCGAAGCCGGCATTGTGCGCCACCAGTACGCTGTCTCCGATAAATTCCAGAAACCGCGGCAGTATTTCATCGATGGTTTCCGCGTCCATGACCATTTCATCCGTGATTTTTGTAAGCTCCGTGATGCGGAACGGGATCGGAACCCTGGGATTTACAAAGGTGGAGAACGTATCCGTCTGCCTGCCGCCGCAGATCCTGACGGCGCCGATCTCGATGATTCTGTCATGAATCGAATTAAAGCCCGTCGTTTCCAGATCAAATACAACAAACGAGTCAGACAAAGACTGCCCCTTGTCATTTACAACAATATCAATCAGATCATCGACGATATAGCCTTCCATTCCATACAGTATCTTAAAGCCCTCCGGGACCTTGTCCGGATGCTTCGAGCGCATGTCGAGAAGCGTATGGTACGCCTCCGGAAAAGCATGTACGACACCATGGTCCGTTATGGCGACTGCCTTATGCCCAAAGGCCATCGCCCCCTTTACAATGTCAGCCGCGGACGATATTCCGTCCATATCGCTCATCTTCGTATGACAGTGCAGTTCAATCCGCTTATTCGCCGCGTGATCTCTTCTCCGGACCGAGAAATCGTCGATATGGCGGATTCCCCGCACGGTATTGATCACAAGCTCGCCATCCCGCTGGTCAACCCCGACCGTCCCTGTAAGGGAAATGAACGATCCCGGCACAAGCGCGCCAAGAAGCTCCGTCGGGTCCTTTTCATGGAGATAAACCTTGACCGTTATAGAATCCGTAAAATCGGTGATTCCAAAAATAAAAAGCGTATCTGCCTCGTGCAGCGTAATTGTTTTGATATCCAGAATCTGACCGCGGCAGACGATGACGCCCATTCCTGCCTCAATCTGGTTAAGCGGCAGGAAATCCCCGCTGAAATCACGGCCGAAAAGGATGTCCGGATCGTCCGGAGCCGCCTCATCCTTCTTTCTGCTGCTTCGTCTGCGGCTCTCCTTCTGCTGCTGTTCCGCACTTTCGGTACGTTCCATTGTCTGATTCAGGACACGCTCCACTTCTCCCATAAGCTTCTGCTCACGGATCTGCTCCGTCCGGGAGAGATCGGCATCTTTAAAAGTCAGATCCACAGTCACCGGAATCTGACAGCGCTTGTCATAGATCATGCGGATAAAAGAGACGATCTCGTCCGATCTGCCCCTTGCTGCGATCGAATCCTCCAGCCGTATATGGATCTTATCCGCATCCGTAAAACAGACGTCAGCCGCGGAAAGAATACGTCCCGAAACAGGGCTCTTCTGCGACAGCTCATACAGAATGCTGTCGCCGTATACCTTCCAGAGGTTTTCCGGCGTATACTGCCCCGACAGATGATAATGCTCGATAATATGTACGGCAACTCCCATACGTCCGCATATCTGTTCGGAAATACTTTTTTCGAGGCTCACGATATCTTTTCTGGAAAAAAGATTTGCGCTTCTGAGATATATATAAAGACAGTCCTTCGAACTTGTTGTCGTAATCTTTTCAATTTCAGACAGGGACGCCAGGCTCTCGATTCTGCCGTCCAGACGAAGTGTCGGAAAGACTTCCTTAAAATTCCGCATATCTATTCCTCCCAGTGCAGCAATTCCTCACGCAGGGTCGATAAAAGCTCATTTTCAGGGACCTTGCGAATAATTTCTCCCTTTTTAATCAGCAGACCGACGCCCTTGCCGCCTGCAATGCCGATGTCAGCCTCGCGCGCCTCGCCGGGGCCGTTCACCACACAGCCCATGACCGCCACTTTGAGATCAAGAGGGATATCCTGTACCATCGCTTCCACCTGGTTTGCCAGTGTAATCAGGTCGATCTGCGTTCTGCCGCACGTCGGACAGGACACAACCTCAACCCCGCCTTTTCTAAGGCCAAGTGTCTTTAAAATCCGCTTTGCAGTCCGGATCTCCTCAAGCGGATCACCCGTCAGAGACACACGGATCGTATCGCCGATACCTTCATAGAGAATGATTCCGAGCCCGACGGAGGATTTAATGCTGCCGGACCAGACCGTTCCGGCCTCCGTTATTCCGACATGGATCGGATAGATACACTGCTGCGCCAGCAGCTCATGCGCGTGAACACACATCAGTACATCGGAAGATTTAATGCTTACGACAAGATTATCATATCCCATGTCCTCGATCATATGGATCTTGTCCATGGCACTTTCCACAAGTCCTGCGGCCGTAACCCCGTGATCACGTTCTACGATCGCCTTCTCGAGCGAACCGCTGTTGACACCGATCCGGATCGGAATATTCCGCTCCTTCGCCGCTTTTACCACGTCACGGACACAGTCTTCATTTCCGATATTGCCGGGGTTGATGCGGATCTTGTCGGCGCCATGCCGGATTGCTTCAATTGCAAGCTTATGATCGAAATGGATGTCCGCCACAAGCGGTATCGTGATCTGTTTTTTGATTTCCGTCAGCGCTTCCGCCGCCTCCATCGTCGGTACCGTACACCGTATAATCTGACAGCCTGCCGCGGTCAGCGCGCGGATCTGGCTGACCGTGGCGGCGACATCTTCCGTTCTTGTATTCGTCATAGATTGAATAAGGACGGGGTTGCCCCCGCCCATAAGAACGTTCCCGACCTGTACTGCTTTCGTGTTTTCTCTTGTCATGAAACGAATCTCCTTATTCATTGTGCTCATCATGAACGTCGGCAGCTCAGTCGACTGCAACGACCCAGCCTTCCGGCCCTTTGATCTTGCCGAGCTGAATGCCCGTCAGAGTATCATAAAGCTTCTGGGAAAGCTCTCCGATCTGACCGTCATTGATTTTCATAACATCATTTTCATAGCGCAGATGGCCGACCGGTGAAATAACCGCTGCTGTGCCGCTGCCCCATACTTCCTCAAGGGAACCATCCCTGGCTGCCGCTACAAGCTCATCTACAGAAACAAGACGCTCTTCTACATCAAGACCCCAGGATTTGCAGAGCTCAATGCAGGAATTCCGTGTAACGCCCGGAAGAATACTGCCGTTCAGCTTCGGTGTCACTACCTTGCCGTTGATCTTGAAGAAAATATTCATAGCGCCGACTTCTTCAATATATTTCCTCTCGACACCGTCCAGCCAGAGTACCTGTGAATAACCGTCGTTGTGAGCCTTGACCTGTGCCGCCATACTGGCAACATAATTGCCGCCTGTCTTCGCTTCGCCGATGCCGCCGCGGACAGCACGAACATATTCATCCTCGATCCAGATCTTGACAGGATTCAGTCCCTCGGGATAATACGCGCCTACCGGTGAAAGGATGATAAAGAACTTATATGTATTGGAAGGGCGGACGCCAAGGAACGGATCCGTCGCGATAATAAACGGACGGATATAAAGCGCTGTGCCTTCTCTGTCCGGGATCCACTCCTGATCGATCTTGACAACAGCCTTCAGAGCCTGCAGGAAGCCCTCCGGATCCAGCTCCGGAATGCAGAGCCTGCGGTTCGAATTATTGGCACGCTCAATGTTCTTGTCGGGGCGGAAAAGCAGTACCTTGCCGTCCGGGCTGCGGTATGCCTTCAGACCCTCGAACATTTCCTGTCCGTAATGAAAAACCATGCTCGCCGGTTCCAGTGAAATAGGACCGTATGGCTCGATTCTCGCATCATGCCAGCCTTTGCCCTCGGTGTAATCCATTACAAACATATGGTCTGTAAAAATAGTTCCGAATACGAGCGGATTGTCTTCCCCTGGTATTTGTTTCGGACTTGTCGTCCTGTTGATCTTGATGTCAAGCATATTTCTTTCCTCCAATTCCTGACTTGGTTGCAGATGTCTCATATACCGGGACACCGTTTCTATTATTATGATATTTTCCTGTTGTCGTGTCAAGGCGGCACAAGAACAGATTTTATTTTTTTACCGGTCGTTGATGCTGATCGATTCGATCGCGACACTGCCGCCGCGCACAACCTCGATTGAACGGAAAAGGCCCTTCAGAAGCTGAATCAGGTCGTCATTCCGCCCCTCTGTCAGACAGCATTCCAGCAGCATGCTGTCCTTGCTGTAGTCCTTTACCTTTACTTTGAAGACCTCTGCAATATGAAAAAGCTCAGCCTTGCCGTCCGGACTTACATGATCGATCCGGACAAACATCACTTCCTTCATATGCGTCGATACAGCCGTAAAATCGAGAACCTTGATGACCTCTACACAGCGGTTGAGCTGCTTCTTGATCTGTTCAAACGTCTCGTCATCGCTGATCAGCCCGATCGTCATTCTGGAAACAGTCGGATCCTCTGTCGTTCCGACGGTAAGACTGTGGATATTGTAATTCTTTCCGGAAAAAAGACCGGAGATCTTGGCAAGCACACCGATTTCATTCTCGACGTAAAGCGATACCCATCTTTTTCTTAATTCACTTTTCATCTTATCTTCCTCCTAACAGTCCAGAATCATATTGCTGAGCGCTTCGCCGCCCCTGACCATCGGAAGCACACTGTCTTCCTTATCAATAATAAACTCTATGACCGTCGGACACTTCATATTCTTCCTGGCTTCGGCAAAGGCACCATCGATCTCATCTTCCTTCGTGACGCGGATTCCTTTGGCTTCATAGCTTTCGGCCAGCTTCACGAAATCCGGGATGTACGTCGGACACTTGACTTTCATGTCCCTGCATTTCTCCGCGCAGGATTTCCGCGCCCCCAGACACGTACAGGAATATCGCTTCCCGTAAAAAAGCTTCTGCCACTGACGGACCATTCCAAGACTGCTGTTGTTGAATACGCAGAGGATAAGCGGCAGCTCCTGTGCAACAGCAGTGGCCATTTCCTGAATATTCATCTGCATGCCGCCGTCGCCGGAAACGCAGATAACCGGCGTGCCCGGGTTTCCGATCTGAGCGCCGATCGCTGCCGGGAAGCCATAACCCATCGTACCAAGCCCGCCCGACGTGATCAGCTTCCTTTTGCTGTCAAGCCGAAGATACTGTGTCGTCCACATCTGATGCTGTCCGACATCTGTCACGATAATCGCGTCGTCAAAATCACGGTTGATCGCCTCAATGATCGCCTGCGGCGTCATATGGCCGTGTTCCGGCATCGAAAGCGGATGTTCCTTCTGCCATCCGTCTATTGTCCCGCGCCACTTATCTGTTTCACACGGTGTCACAAGCTCGAGCATTTTAGTGATTGCTTCGCCGGCGTCCGCGACAATCGGAACGTGTACATGGATGTTGCGGGAAATGGATGCTGTATCGATGTCAATATGAACAATCTGTGCCTTCGGTGCAAACTCATACAGCTTTCCTGTAATACGGTCGTTGAAACGCGTTCCGATCGAAAAAAGCAGATCGCACTCGCTGACTGCCTTATTCGCCGCGTAGCAGCCATGCATGCCGAGATCGCCGACAAACAAATCATTGTCCGTCGGAATGGCACCGCGTCCCATAATCGTTGTCACAACAGGCACGTTTGTAAGCCCGGCAAGCTTTGTAAACGCTTCATTCGCGTGTGAAATATTGACGCCTCCGCCCGCCAGGAACAGCGGTTTCTTCGCATCGGAAAGCATTTTGACGGCTTTCTTCAGCTGTCCGATATGAACGCCTGAGCTGGGCTTGTATCCGCGGATGCTGATTTCAGCCGGATACTCCGGATCCCCCGGCGTTTCCATGACATCCTTCGGCAGATCGACCACAACCGGACCTGGTTTTCCGGTACGCGCAATATAAAAAGCTTCTTTGATGATCTTTCCGAGATCTTCCCGTTTCCGCACCGTCACCGCGTATTTGCAGATATTGCGTGTAATGCCGACGATGTCGACCTCCTGAAACGCGTCATTGCCCATCAGATGCAGCGGAACCTGCCCGGTGAAGCATACGAGCGGAACACTGTCGTAATTGGCTGTCGCGATTCCCGTAACGAGATTTGTAGCCCCCGGGCCGCTCGTGACGAGGCAGACGCCTGTTCTGCCCGTGCTTCTCGCGTATCCGTCAGCCGCGTGGATCAGCCCCTGCTCATGACGCGGAACGATGATTTCCGTATGGTCCTGGCGGTACAGCTCATCGAAGATATCGATCGCGTAGCCGCCGGGATAGCCGAACATCACTTCGACTCCCTCTTCCTTCAATGCTTTTGCGAATAGTTTGTTGCCGGATATTTCCTTCATTTTATTTCCTCCTCCGACTGAAATTTACGAGCTGTTTCCAATGACCCGCGTATAAAAAAAGCCCCGGGTCCGTTAAGACTCAGGGCGAATAAGCATCCGTGATACCACCTGAATTCAGAGAATATTCTCTGCTCTCTGCCGATACGTAAAGCAGCATCACTGCTTTAGTATATCGTTCCTCCTGTAACGTGGAAGAATTACGCCGGAGCTTACTTGTGCGGCAGAAACCGCCCGTTCTGTCCGGGGCTCAAAGGCTACTTCCATACCGTCATCACGAAGACTTGCACCAGCCATCTTCTCTCTGAAGATCCGTCCGGTATGTACTCCTCCTTATCATCGCCAAAAAATATACATGGCTTATTATAAACATGCGGCAGATTAATTGTCAAGCAAAGGTTTCAGAAATATGGCCGAAGTTTCATCCGGCAGCGCCTGATCCAGAATCGTCGTTCCGTAAATCGTCTCACGCGCGAGGATCGGATCGTCCGTTATAATGCAGTCGACTCCCAGCTTTCTGCACTCGCGCATATCCTTCGCGTTGTCAACGGTCCAGACCAGCAGCTTTTTGCCGCGCAGATGAACATTTTCAACGCCTTTTTCCGTCACAAAGGGCATATAGACACTGAAAAAATCCGCGGCGGAAAGGTCATAATAATTTCCTACGGTCCCTTCCAGAATGTATCCGCACGGAATGTCCGGATCAATATTCTTCACGTAAACGAGAGACACATAATCAAAAGAATGAATAACAACCTGATCCTCCATGCCGTATGATTCGATCAGTTCAACCGTCTTCTGCGCCAGCAGCTGTTTATCCGTTCCTTTGTAGTTTTTCAGTTCTATGACCATTTTGATCCTGTCCCGGCAGCATTCCAGCGCTTCCGCCAGAGTCGGCACCCTGGTGCCGCTGTATGCATCATCCCATTTATATGCGGCATTCAGCGATTCCACTTCATCCAGTGTCATTTCCCCGACTGATTTCTTCACGCCGCACGTACGGCGGCACGTATCATCGTGCATGATTACCGGTACACCGTCTTTCGTCAGCTGCACATCCATCTCTGCGAAATCAGCACCGTCCATGATGGCTGCTTCGAAGGCAGGTATCGTATTCTCCGGAGCACTCGATGAGTCTCCGCGATGCGCCGTAATCGTAAGCTTTTCACCAAAGAGGCTGACCGCAGCGGCGTTGTGGTCGACAGCGATTGCGGAAAGTGTATTCACCAGCACGGTTACTGCTACGAGTGCCGCGGAAATAAAGATGACAGCGCGGTTGCGCCAGTGCGACACACGGACAGTCTGGATCGGAGGCGGCAGCGGGACGCCTCTTTCCGCGCTCCTTCGAAAGTAAAGATTCGTCAGATAAGCGGCAGCGGCAAAAGATATCAGGCTGACCGCGAAGGACACAGCAGCGCTGTTGATGTACGTCCGTACCGTCAGATACATACCTTTTGCAGCAGCCGTTTTGTTAAAAATCATAATAAAAAGATGAACCGCCTGCTCCGCTCCGAATACCGCAGCAGCAAAAAGACCGACTATGACCGCCGAGAACACAAGGACGCCCGCCAATGTCCCGGCCGCCCTTTTGTATTGAATGGAAAAGCTTTCCTTCATCGATTCCAGAGCAGTGCGTCTCCGCCAAGCGAATAAGAAGCGAACATCAGAGGAAGCCAGATAATTTCGATGACTGCGGCTGCCGCCACAATCACAGCGATTGTAAAGCCGGGCTGACGAAGAACAGAACGCCGCAGGATATTCAGCAGAATCACCGTATAATCATTTTCACTTCCGAACAGGAAAAAGGAAAGTCCCGGGATCATGAATACGGTCCAGACAAGAAGGAGCACATTCCGCGGCCTGAAAAGCGGAAGTGTCCTCCGGAACGCTTCCCACATCAGCCTGTCAAACTTCAGCTGCTCCTTGTACCACGACGCTCCAAAACAGAGATACAGACAATTCAGCTCAAATGCCGTAAAAAAAATAAAAACAAAGAGTATAAAAACCAGGACAGCAATCACAGACGGATACTGTCCGATGGTTTTAAAATTCTGTGAAGATACATAATACATTCCCGAAATCTTCAGGGATTTGTTGAACAGGAGCTGGCAGGCCGGAAAAAGTACAATTGTACCAAGCAGCTTAAAGATAATGTCATACAGCAGCAGCGTACGCCAGCTGTGCAGCAGAAGCCTGCCGCTCCCACGTATATTCTCTTTCAAATGATTATTCTTTCTCCGTTGTCTTCAGAAAAAGCTCCTTCAGCTGTTTGCTGTCAACGGTGTCCGGAGCGCCCGACATCAAATCGGAAGCATCCTTCACCTTCGGGAAGGCAATTACGTCACGTATGCTGTCAACACCTGTCATCAGCATGACAAGACGGTCGAGACCGTACGCAAGACCAGCGTGCGGCGGAACACCGTAGCGGAAAGCATCCAGCAGAAAACCGAACCGCTCATTTGCAACCTCCTCGGTAAGTCCGAGGACCTGGAACATTTTCTTCTGAATGTCATTCTGATGGATTCTGACAGAACCGCCGCCGATCTCGGTTCCGTTCAGTACAATGTCGTATGCTTTTGCGCGGACAGAGCCGGGATCCGTATCAATCCGGTCCCAGTCCTCTTCCATCGGCATCGTAAACGGATGGTGCATCGCCTTATACCGGTTCTCTTCATCGGACCATTCCAGCAGCGGAAACTCCGTAATCCATACGAAACGGTACTCCTTCGGATTCAGAAGCTCCATCTGACGTGCCAGTTCCACACGAAGAGCACCAAGTGAATCGAATACTACCTTGTCCTTCTTATCTGCCGCGAAAAGCAGCAGATCACCCGGCCTTCCTTCCATAGCCGAAACAAGCGCATCAATCTGTTCCTCAGAGAAGAATTTCGAAAATGAACATTTTCTTGTCCCGTCTTCCTGAATTGCTATATAGCAAAGGCCCTTTGCCCCATAATCCCGTACGAACTCCGTCAGCTTATCGATCTTCTTGCGCGGCATGCTTCCCTGACCTGCCGCATTGAGACCTCGTACACTGCCGCCCTGTTCAATCGCATCGTCAAAGACGCCAAAGCCGCTGCCGCGGACAAGATCCGACACATTCTTAAGCTCCATGCCGAAGCGAAGATCCGGCTTGTCGGAGCCAAAACGGTTCATTGCCTCACGCCATGTCATCTGCTGAATCGGAAGCTGGATTTCAAGACCCAGGATTTCTTTGAAAACGTAGTGAAGAAGCCGGTTGTTAACATCGATTACATCATCCACATCTACAAACGAAAGCTCCATATCGATCTGGGTGAACTCCGGCTGCCGGTCGGCGCGCAGATCTTCGTCACGGAAGCATCGCGCGATCTGGAAATAGCGGTCATAGCCCGCGCACATCAGTAGCTGTTTAAAAAGCTGAGGGGACTGCGGCAGCGCATAGAACCTTCCGGGGTGGACACGGCTTGGGACAAGATAATCCCTCGCGCCCTCCGGCGTGCTTTTGCAGAGAATCGGGGTTTCAATCTCCAGGAAATCATTCTGTGTCATGAAATAGCGCACTGCCGATGTGACCTTGCTTCGGATCATCAGGTTCCGCTGCAGATTCGGCCGGCGCAGATCAAGCGAACGGTATTTGAGACGAAGCTCATCCTTTGTCTTGCAGTCTTCTTCAATCGGGAACGGCGGTGTCTCGGATTCCGCAAGAACACGGAGGCTTGTCACACGGATCTCGATCTTTCCGGTATCCAGGTTGTCGTTCACGGCACCCGACCGCTCCTCCACTCTGCCTGTCGCCGCTATGACGTATTCACCGCGCAGATGTCCCGCCTTTTCGAAATCGCTTGAAGAGACATCACCCGCTTCAAAAATCAGCTGCAGGATACCGGAACGGTCACGAAGATCAATAAAGACGATTCCGCCCTTGTTTCGGCATTTCTGCACCCATCCCATGACTGTAACGGTTTCGCCGGTATTCTTCTCCGACAGTTCCGCGCAGCGGTGTGTTCTCTTAAGTCCCTTCATTGATTCAGCCATCATTTCTTCCTCCGCATCCTCATTCTATTTGAAAAATTCTCTGATATCCGTGTATCCGTCTGCCGTAAGCTGCTCTTTCTGGAATTTCTTGTTCTTCTTCGCGTTTACGACAAGAACCTGCTTTCCGCCGCTGCGCATCGATGCTGCTTCTTCCATCGCACTGCGCACATCGGCAGCCGCCATTCCCTTTTCCAGAAGAAACGCTGTCTTCTCCTTCTGCTCCGGTATCGTAAAGCCATTCTCAAGCAGCAGCATTACAATCCGCTCAAAGCCGATAGAAAAACCGCACGCCGGTGTCTCTGTACCCGTAAAGCGCCCGATCATATGGTCATAACGGCCGCCGCCGCCGACAGAACCTCCGAATTCATCCATCGACACCTCGAAAATCGTACCCGTGTAGTATGACATGCCCCGCACAAGTGTCGGGTCAAACGCAGTGCGAAATGCACAGCTCTTTAATACATCCGACGCTTCCATGATATCGATCAGCCACTGGGCTGCTTTGGGATCGAGATCGCTTCCAAGGATTTCGCAGAGCCTCCGGATTCCATCCGTATCATCGGAAACGGCCCTGAAAAGTCCCAAGTATTCCTGAACACTGTCCTCCGAAAAGCCGCTTTCCTTAAGCTCATCTGCAACGCCGTCCATTCCGATCTTATCCATCTTGTCCAGAATAATAAAGACGGTTTCAAACGATTCCTCCGGAAAACCGCAGTGCGCGGCCATCGCTTTTAAGATTCTTCTGTCATTGATCCGGATTGTAAAATCATGGAAGCCAAGCTTCCCCAGAAGTGTCGTGATTGCCTGAATCAGTTCGATTTCAGCCAGATTTCCGGGTTCCCCAAGTATATCGATGTCACACTGCATAAACTGGCGGAATCTTCCGCGCTGCGGCCTGTCTGCTCTCCATACGCTGCCCATCTGCAAAGCCTTGAAGGGAGACGGCAGATCATTCGCGTTGTTCGAATAATACCGTGCAAGCGGCACTGTAAGGTCGTAGCGGAGGCCGCTGTCTGTAAGATCAGCCTCACTTGACGCTTCTGAAAGCTTAAGCTTCTCGCCGCGCTTCATAATCTTGAATATAAGCTTCTCATTGTCACCGCCCTGCTTCGAGCATAGATTTTCAATATGCTCCACACACGGCGTTTCAATCGGGGTATATCCGAATGTCCCGTATGTTTCCTGGATCTGGCGGATCACGTAATTCCGGATCTCCATCTCACGCGGCAGTATATCTTTCATTCCTGTTACCGGATTCTTCTTCAGCGGCATATTCGATCTCCTTTTCGTTTTATCATTTCATCGATACGGCTGATGTATTCGCCGACATCCTTTACGTTCTCGATCCTTTCGATCCGGTTCTCCTCCGGTATGCAAAGCTTCGTCGAGCCGCCGGCGCCAAGAGCCACAATCGACTGTTTTTCTTCCATAATCAGTATATTGTATATTCCAGCTTTGTCAACCTTCGCATATCCTACATTCTCAAAATTTCCCGCCATATTCTTCTGGCGGTACAGATAATACGGATACAGCTCCATCTCCCGCGCGTACCGTGCCGTCATATCTATGATTTCAGCTGTATTCGTTATTTTATACGCGGCATACTGCGCCCAGTCCGTATTAAGACGGGCAGCGCGCTTGATCGCAAGCGAATGGACCGTCAGGCTGTCCGGTCCAAGCTCTCTGATCTTCTGCATTGTGTCTTCCACGTCAATTTTCGTCTCACCCGGCAGGCCGACGATGACATCCATGTTAATATTCGTGAAGCCGAGCTCCCGCGCCATATGAAACGCGTCGGCCGTATCTTGCACCGTATGCTTCCTGCCGATTAGATCAAGCGTTTTCTGCTGCATCGTCTGAGGATTGATCGATATCCGTGCGATCCTGTGATGCCGGAGCACCTGCAGCTTATCCTCTGTAATACTGTCCGGCCTTCCCGCTTCAACTGTAAATTCAAGCAATGATTCAAATGAAAAAGCAGATTCCAGCTTAGTAATAAGCCGGTCAAGCTGTGAGGCAGTCAGTGTCGTCGGCGTACCGCCTCCTATGTAAATCGTCTGCAGTGCGTGATCCTTCATTTTAGACGATACGTAATCGATCTCTTTAAAAAGCGCTTCCAGATATTCATCGACCCGCGACTGCCAGAGACTGATCGGATACGACGTAAAGGAGCAGTAAAGACAGCGGGTCGGACAAAACGGTATTCCGATGTAAATGCTGTAGCCGCCGCGGTATGCAATCTTTGATAAAAGCTTCTTCTCACGTTCGGCGATTTCAGTAACGAGCGATATCTTGTCATTGCCTGTTTCAAATTCATCATGAAAATACGTGCTGATTTCCTCATTGCTCCGTCCGTCTTCCATCATGGCAAGTGCCAGCTTGACAGGACGGATGCCTGTCAGTGTCCCCCAGGGCGGTTCTTTTCCGGTGTCGTCCCGAAGTGCCTCGAATACGCATCTTTTTATATAATTCTTACGGTCAAGGCGGTCCATGCATGCCTTCGCGTCCGGCAGCAGAATCACACGGCTTTGTCTGCTCTTTCCACTTTCCGGACCGTCGCAGAACAGCAGACGCACGAAGTCATTATCCTCCGGGGGCAGAATTTCTGTCGTAACCTCCGTTCCCGGATAAAACTCTCTGACAAGCGCATAAAGGTCATGTCTGTAATCGTATTCCGTTATCTGTATTCTGATCATGACGGCCTCCAAACATAGAAAAAGAGCTTCGCACGCGAAACTCCCTTTCCACAGGTAAAATTCTGATTCTTATCTTACGTATGGATTGAATTTCTTCTCCTCCGCGATCGTTGTTTCACTTTCATGACCCGGATATACGACCGTCTCATCCGGCAGGGCAAGCAGCTTATTATTCAGAGAATCCATCAGATCTTCATAGCTGCCGGTCGCCATATCCCATCTTCCTACGCTTCCGTGGAACAAGGTATCGCCGCTGAAGAGGACGCCGTGATCAGAAAAGTAGTAGCATCCGCTGCCGGCTGTATGTCCCGGCGTCTGAAGGAACGTGATCTTCTCCCCGATCAGAGAAAAGGTCTCTCCATCTTTCAGATAATGATCCGCTTCCATGGAAATCGCGTATTCCCGGTAATCCTGCGTTCCATTCAGCGAAGGGTCGCGTAGCATATCCTTCTCGGCCTCTGAAATATAGACGGGAATATCCTTATAGTCCACGCGCCAGCCGCGAAGCCCGAGGATATGGTCGAAATGACCGTGCGTCAGCAGAACGGCTGACGGTATGAGCTTCTCCGTCACGATATATCTGCGTAGATAATCCGGAAAATCCCCGGGATCGATGATCAGCAGCTCCTTTGTTTCTTCCTGTCTAACAAAATAGCAGTTCGTCCCGAGCGGTCCGATTCCATAGCACTCTATCTTCATTTATCCGATCGTCCTTTCAATATCAAGCACATCCTGCACCTGACGTACCTTCTCAATGAGTGTCGCCAGTTCTTCCTTACTGTGAACGTCGAAGGACATTTCAAGAGAAGCCGTACCCTTCTTACTCGTACGAAGGTTCATGGACTTCACATCGATCTGACGTTCCGTAAAAATCTTCGTGATATCAACGATAAGGCCCTTCCTGTTGTTGCCGAATATCTTGATGTCGGCGTTGAACGACGCTTTCCCGTCTTCCATGACCTCAGCCTGCCATTCAGCCGGTATCAGCCTCGTACGGTCACTTTCCGAAAGATGAATGATGTTTTCACAGTCTGTTCTGTGAATGGAAATACCTCTGCCGCGTGTCACAAAGCCAATGATTTCATCACCCGGAACAGGGCTGCAGCATTTTGAAAAACGAACCGCGACATCATGCGCGCCCTTGACGACAACACCGCTTGCTGAGCGCTCCACATGCTGCTTTTCCCTGGCAGCACCCGCATCCGCCATTACCTGTTCGTCCGTTACATTCTTCTTCTCTGCCTTTGTGTATTCCTCCAGCAGACGGTTTACGACCTGGCCCTCCTTCAGTCCGCCGTGTCCGACGGCCGCGAGAACAGCCTCCCAGTCCATAAAGCCGTATTTCCGCTCAACAGCAGCCATGTATTCCGGCTTTGTCAGATCAGAAAGTGCAACCGATCTGGCCTTGCAGTATGAAGAAAGCAGCTCTCTGCCCTTGATGATATTGTCATCCTTGAATTCCCGCTTAAACCACTGCGATATCTTATTCTTGGCCTGTGTGCTCTTTACAATGGCAAGCCAGTCCCGGCTCGGGCCCTTGGAATTCTGCGACGTCATGATCTGTATTCTGTCGCCGTTCTGTATCTTATAGTCAATCGGCACAAGCTTGCCGTTCACCCTTGCCCCGACCATTTTGTTTCCGACAGCGGAATGAATCGCATACGCGAAATCGACAGGTGTCGAACCTGCAGGCAGATTCTTGACATCGCCCTGCGGCGTAAAGCAGTAAACATTTTCGGAAAAAAGATTCAGGTCGCTCTTCAGAAGCTTCAGGAATTCCCGGTTATCAGACATATCACGCTGCCATTCCAGAATTTCACGAAGCCATGTCAGCTTCTCTTCCTCGCCGCCGGTCGGCGCCATCTGCGTGCTGCCGCCGCACTCCTTATATTTCCAGTGTGCCGCAATACCGAATTCAGCGATCCGATGCATCTCGAAGGTGCGGATCTGCACCTCGAACGGCTGTCCGTTCGGCCCGATCAGTGTTGTATGGAGCGACTGATACATATTTGGCTTAGGCATCGCGATATAATCCTTGAAACGCCCCGGAACAGGCGTATACATCTCATGAATTACCCCAAGTGCGGCATAACAGTCCTTAACCGAATCGACCAGAATCCGGATGGCAAAAAGATCATAAATTTCGTCGACCGTCTTGTCCTGATTCACCATCTTCTTATAGATACTGAAAAAATGCTTTACACGGCCGTATATTTCCGCCTTGATGCCTTCCTCTTCAATCTGTTTGCTGACATCCCGGATGATTAGTTCAATAAAGCCTTCCCGTTCTGTTGCGCGTTCGTTGATCTGCCGCACAAGCTCCTGATACTTCTCGGGCTCCAGATATTTAAGTGAAAGGTCATCAAGTTCAACCTTAACCTTTGAAATACCGAGCCTCTGTGCAATCGGAGCATAGATGTCCAGCGTCTCCCGCGCCTTCTCAAGCTGCTTCTCCGGCGTCATATACTGAAGTGTTCTCATATTGTGCAGCCGATCGGCCAGCTTGATCAGAATGACCCTGATATCCTTGGCCATCGCCAGGAACATCTTGCGGAGATTCTCCGCCTGCATCTCGATCTTATCCGTTGTATAATTAAGCTGTCCCAGCTTTGTAACACCGTCGACAAGAAGTGAGACCTCCTCGCCGAATTCCTTTGCGACATCCTCCTCGGTTATACCGGTATCTTCCACTACATCATGCAGAATGCCTGCGATGATCGTCTCCTTGTCAAGTTCCAGATCGGCAAGTATAATCGCTACCCAGAGCGGATGGATGATATATGGTTCGCCGGATTTGCGGAGCTGCCCGCCGTGAGCTTTCCGCGCATATAAATATGCCTTCCGGATCATTTCAACATTGTCGGAAGGGTGATATTTCTGGACACGTTCTATAAGCCGTTCAAACAGCAGCTCCGGTGATTCCTGCGCCGGTTCTGTATTTGAATACGGATCTATAAAATCCTTGTTTTCAACTAAAATGTCGTCCATATGCACCCTCCTTCCCTGAAATGTTATACCAGTATACCACTGATTCGGCGATTATTCAAGAATCCGCGCTGTTTCATCGGTAATTTCTCACAACTGCCTGCATGGAACGCATGCCGCGATACTCATTGATATCAGGATAATACGTTAAATCAATGAAGATGCCCGAACCATTTCCGTTCAGCAGACGCTGCACAGCGTCGTCGCCATATTTGCCGGCAAGGAAAGAAAGCAGACGCCTGGAATCGCCGAAGCATATGCCCGTCATAATACTGCCGCAGGCATCTTTCAGCATCATCCTTATGACATTCCGTTTCTGGCCAAGTACGGAAAGCTTCATAATCTCGGTTCCCAGCTGACCGAAAATCGGCTTTTCATTATCCTTTCCAAATGGCTCCAGCAGACTGATCTCGCCGATCAGCTGCTCCGTTACATACGAAAAAGGCAGTGCCATGTCGATTTTTACTTTTTCTTCCAGATCAGAATCTTTCAGCGTACAGAGCCGGTTCAGTTCACTGCGCAGAGCGGCGATGTTCTTTTCCTCGAGGGAAAGCCCCGCAGCCATCGGATGCCCGCCGAATTTAATGAGAAGCGATGCACATCTGGAAAGCTCCTCAAACATGGAATATGCCTCAATCGAACGGCCTGAGCCTTTGATGCCCTGCTCTCCGTTCGTCAGGACAAGCACCGGCCTGTAATATCGGTCACGAAGCCGCCCGGCGATTATTCCGGCGAGGCTTTCATGGCAGGAAGGAAGATACAATACAATCACACGGTCCTCCTTCAGTGAAGAAGAATCAATCATCTGAATTGCTTCCTCCACGCCGCGTTCCGTCATGTCCTTCCGGCTTCTGTTAAGCGCGGCCAGATCCCCGGCCAGTATCTCCGCTTCCTTTCTGTCTGTTGAAAGGAGCAGATTAAGCGCACGCTTTGCCGTATCAAGACGGCCGCCGGCATTAATGCACGGTCCTATCACAAATCCGATATCATACGCATTCAGTTTCCTTCCGGCAAGCCCGCAGAGGGAAATAAGGGATTTCATTCCAGTATTTTCCGTGTGTTCAAGATGTTCCAGCCCCATTTTTGCAAGAATACGGTTTTCTCCGGTAAGCGATACGATATCCCCGATCGTCGCGACTGCCACATTTTCCATGAAAGACTCGTCCGCGTCTTCTTCAACGCCGGATACCTGCCAGAGCGCCGCAATCAGCTTATACGCGATAGCCGCGCCGCAGAGATCCTTGTACGGATACCGGCAGCCCTCCTGATGCGGATCGATCACAACATCCGCATCCGGCAGCATATATTCTCTTCCATTCTCTGTATCCTCAAACGGCACCTGATGGTGATCCGTGACAATCACCGTCATGCCGAGACATCTGGCATAGGAAACTGCGGCTCCGGCCGCGATCCCGTTGTCACACGTGATAATCGTATCGACCCCGTCACTGTATGCCTCCGTGATCATAGACTCATTGATGCCGTAGCCGTCCTTCATCCTGTCCGGTATATCCGTATCAGCATCCGCGCCGCATTTTAAAAGACCGCAGAGCAGAATGTACGCTGCGTTTACGCCATCGATGTCGTAATCGCCGATTATGCGGATTTTCCTCTTATCGGCGATTTTTGACCGAAGAAGCGAAACAGCCGTGTCCATTCCCTTCATCAGATACGGGTTATGAAGCGATGCTGCGCCGCCGTGCAGATAATCCTCAATTTCCTCAAAATCAGTAAGGCCGCGGTTCCGGAGCAGCCGCGCCGTGATCGGACTGATGCCGAACCGGGCTCCGATCAGATTGAAGTCCGCTTTTTTCATTTCAATAACCCAGTTTGACATGATGGCACTTCTCCTGCTTCTAAAAGGAAGGAGCCCCGCATCCGCGGAACTCCTTCTGATCTTTATTTTGCTTTTCGTTTTCCAAGCTTCGTCCGCATGTAATACCATGTGGGTCCTGACAGGAAAACATCCGAATACGTACCGGCGACAACACCGACGCCGAGAGGCAGCGCGAATTCCCGCAGCTGGCTTCCGCCCAGCAGGAAAAGCATAAAGATCATAATAAATGTTGTCAGGTTTGTATAGATACTTCTTGTCATTGTCTGCATAATACTCTTGTTGACGATTTCCTTCAGATCATCGCCGCGGTGCATCGTATGCAGATGTTCACGGATTCGGTCAAAGATAACGATTGCGGAGTTGATCGAATAGCCAATGATCGTCAGCATACATGCAATGAACGTATTGCCGACCGATATTCGCGTAATAATATAACATGCGAGCACCAGCATAACATCATGGAACAAGATAATAATCGCACTGGCACCGAACCGGATATCGCTGAACCGGAACCAGATATAGACCAGAATCAGAATTCCCGCTATAATCAAAGCCGTTATAGCATCGGACCGCATTTCCTTGCTGATTGTCGAACTGATATTTTCCGCGGTAATAGCGGTCTGATCGATTCCGAAGGATTCGGAAAGCTTTTCATCCAGCGTGGTTCTTTCATCGAGTGTCAGCGTACGTGTCTTGATGATAATATCCGTGCCGCCGGAAACCTTCTGTACCTGCACATCCGCGTCGCCTGTAACCGTTTCCACAACCGGAATCACCTTCTGATCCAGCTCCTCCAGTGTATAATCGTGATCCATCGTGGCGGTCGTAGCCGTGCCGCCCTTGAACTCCAGGCTGTAATTCAGGGCACCCTTTCCATTTGCAGCATAGACACCCATAATTACAAGACTCAGTACGATACATGCGACACCGATACTCAGGAATATCTTGAACTTGCCGACAAAATCAAATTTCTTCAGCTCAGGCGTTCTGCCGTAATACTTCGCATCGCGTAACCCGAGCGCGTAAAAAGCATACATAATCCGCTTCGTAATAAAAAGTGCCGTAAACATCGATAAAACAACACCAAGCGTCAATGTCTGCGCGAAGCCCTTGACACTGCCTGAGCCCTTGCCCCAGAGAACGAAGGCGGTGATCAGTGTTGTTATATTACCATCGATGATGGCTGACATGGAATTGTGGAATCCTTGTTCAAGCGCAATCTGAACGCTTCTCCCTGCCGCGATTTCCTCCTTGACACGTGCAAATATAATAACGTTCGCGTCAACCGCCATACCAATGGAAAGAATAATACCGGCGATGCCCGGCAAGGTAAGCGTTACATTGAACGCGTTTACAAACACCATCACAAGTCCGGTGTAAATGATCAGAGCCAGACTGGCCGCAAAACCGGGAAGTCTGTATGCCACGCACATCAGCAGGAAAATAAGCAAAAGGCCGATCAGTCCTGCCAGCAGACTTGCCTGAATCGCGTTCTGTCCAAGCTGGGCGCCGACTACATTGGAGCTCAGTTCTTCAAGCTGAAGGGAAAGACCGCCGATACGGATACCGGACGCAAGCTTCTCTGCCTCATCCTGGCTGGACATACCGTTGATGACCGCTTCACCTCCGGTGATCGCTTCTTCAACTCTCGGCGCGCTTAAAACCTTATCATCATAAACTATGGCAATCTGTTTATTGACATTATTCGTCGTTGCTTCCGCAAATTTCTCCTTGCCGTCGTCCGTCATAGTCAGCTTTACAACGTTCTCCGCATTGCCGAGATCGTCGTTCTGCGTAGCGGCCTGCGCATCCGCAACATCGGTTCCTTCCAGTACGACCGCTCCGTTGGTGCGCAGCTCGTCTTCCGTATAGTTCAGCATATAGCCGCCCGTCGAGGAGTCATACTGAAATGTCGTGTTTCCGCTTGTATCCGTTGCTGTAATGAAATACAGGGAGCCCGGCTTGCCCAGCTCCTCGAGAATCGCATTGGCATCTGTAACACCGGGAATTTCAATACTGATCCGGTTCGTACCCTGCTGATATACAGAAGCCTCTGTACTGTAAGATTCTACACGCTTCTGCAGCTTGTAGATCGTATCGGACATATCCTCCGTGGACGGATCCGTCTCACCGGCGACCTGATACGTAATGCTTACACCGCCGGCCAGATCAAGACCAAGCTTGATGTTCTTCGCCGCTCCGGTATTCGTAGGGCCGATGCCAATGATGGACGTATACAGCAGCATCACAATCACGGCACACATAATAATCAGTGTGATTATACCCCGCTTCTTCTTCATCGTCTTCATCTCTTAATTCTCCTTTTCCTCAGCAAGAGCCGCCCGAATCATGATTGCGCATTCCACTCGCTTACGTTCCAGCTCGCAGCCGATATCATAGCAGTCATTGATGGTATGATGCAGATGGTAGGAATTCGCCATGCAGCCGCCGCTGCAGTAGAACTTTGCGAAGCAGTCCCTGCATTTCGGCCTTGTATAGACACCACATTCCCGGAATTTATCCGCGATCTCCGGATGGGTAATTCCTTCATCTACATTGCCCATGCAGAATTTATCTTCTCCAACGAACTGATGGCACGGATACAGATCACCCCATGGCGTAACAGCCAGATACTCTGTTCCGCTGCCGCAGCCGGAAAGCCGTTTGGCTACGCACGGGCCACCGTTCAGATCGATCATAAAATGAAAGAAATTAAAGCCTCGTCCTTCCCGTTCCCGCCGGATCATCTCGGACGCAAGCCGGTCATACTCCTCGAGAATCGCGGGAATATCCTCTTCCCGGATCGCATACGGCTCCTTCGGATCCGTTACAACAGGCTCGATTGAAATCTGACGAAAGCCAAGATCCGCATAATGCAGAATATCCTTCAGAAAATCAAGATTGTATCTTGTAAATGTGCCCCGGACATAATACTGCTTCGTACCGCGTGTTTCGACAAACCTCTGAAATTTCGGCACAATCAGGTCGTAGCTGCCTTTCCCGTTACGGAAAGGACGCATCCTGTCATGCACGTCCCTGCGGCCGTCCAGACTCAGCACAACATTATCCATTTCACGGTTTAAGAAATCACCGATTTCATCGTTCAGCAGCACGCCATTTGTCGTAATGGTAAAACGAAAATGCTTGTCATGGAGCTTCTCCTGCTCCCGTCCGTACGCGACAAGCTCCTTAACCGCACTCCAGTCAAGCAGCGGCTCCCCGCCGAAGAAATCCACTTCCAGATTTCTTCGGCTGCCGGAATTTTCGATCAGAAAATCCAGAGCCTTCCGGCCCGTTTCCACGCTCATGAGTGCCCGCCGTCCGTGATACTCTCCCGCTTCCGCAAAACAGTAGCGGCAGGCCAGATTGCAGTCGTGCGCGACATGAAGACACATCGCCTTGACAACCGTCTTCCGTGCTTTAACCTCATTTGCAAAAGATTCAAAAACATCACCGGTAAAAAGCTGACCGTCACGGACCAGCTCTGTAATCTCATCTAAAAGCTCTTCCGACTCTTCCTTTGTGAAACGTCCTTCAAAATGGTGAATCACATTATCTCTAAGCGATGTGGACGATATTTCATCAATCGTCATGTCCTCATCCGTCTCCCGCAGGTATCCGATCATGTCATAGACCGGATCATCAACCGTATGAACAGCGCCGCTATTGACGTCAAGGACAATGTTAAAGCCATTGTTCTTATATTGGTGGATCAACTACAGGTACCCCTTTCCGCATCCCCTTCTGCCTATAATTAAAAAATGCAGCGCGGATTCTTATATCCTGAACAACAGAAAAAACCCGAGTAATTTCATCGAGGTTTTTTCTGAAAATTCTTTATTTAATTTCCACACTTATTTGTGATTCTCACAAGTCTGATTTCCTACGGTACAGGATGTCTTGCATGCGGACTGGCAGGATGTCTGACATTCGCCGCAGCCGCCCTTGCGCATTGCCTTGTTCATGTTTCCCTTGTTTAATGTTTTAATATGCTTCATCTTATCTTCCTCCTGATAAACTTCTCATAAAACGGCATCCATGCCGTATGTGTGCCATTATATCATACCTGTGCACTGTTTTCAACAAATGGTATTACTGATAGATTCCGTTAATCTTGACGGTAAATACAGCTGCCTTGCCCTGCAGCGACGCTTCACTGTAATCGCTCGGGAACGTCACATTAACCGCTACTGTCTCGCCGACATTGTGACCGATCAGCTGATCCTCAAACCCGCTGATAAACTGGCCTGATCCGATCGTGAGATCAGCCCCCGAAGCTGTTCCGCCGTCAAAGGCCACGCCATCAATCGTCCCGGAGTAATCGATATTCACCTTGTCGCCATTCGCCACAGTCAGGCTCGTATCTGTGGACAATGTCTGCGACGAGGCTGCCGATGACGATGAGGACGACGAGGTATCCGTACTGCTCTGCTTCACTGTCACGCCCTGCTTCACAAGACTGAGCTTATCCCATACCTTATCATTCCAGGTAATCGTAATTGCCGACTTCATTGCGTCGTACTTCGTATTATAATTATCCGTCTTGCGCTGGGAAATGATCGACTGCTTCTGTGTTGCCGTCGCATCCGCGTCAAGCGCACTGACAAGACGTGCCACATAAAACGCGGAATCGTCCGTACTGTCAATAATATCTGTTGTTCCGCCTTCCTCCAGCGCATCCGCGGCAGCCACGACGTCGGCGTTCGGAGATGTACCTGTGCTGTCAAACGTCACATCCTTGCCGGTCAGTCCCTGTGCCGTCGCATATGCGTCAAAATCCGTCTCGGAAAGAACGCCGGCACGGAAAGCAGCCGCCTGACTCTGTGCCTGTGCCTTCAGTTCGTCGGATGTGAGTGAGGATGTATCCGTGCTGCCGGACGATGTGCTTGTATCAGCGTAGCTGAATTTCACATATGACATCTTCTTCTGTGCCGCTTCCTCATCCGTTACATTTGTATCCGTATCCGCTGTCATCGCATTGTACATCTTCTGCTGAATCGTAACAAGCTCCAGAAAATGTACGATCGTATCCTTATCGGCCGTCATGACCTTCAATGTCTTCTCGTCGTTTGCACTGATAAAGCTGTCGGCCGCGTTGTCAATATTCGTCTGCTCATCATCGGTGATCGATACATTGTAATCAGCCTTGTTCTGATCCAGAACATAAAGGGTTGTGATCGTATCCTTCATATTGGATTTCAGTTCCGCTTCCATCGTAGAGCCTGTCGTGGAAGTGCCGGTCTGTGACCACATCGTACTCGTATTGGTACCCATATAGGAATAATAATTCTCATAGCTCGCCTGAACATAACGGACGTAAAAATTCGCTACGCCGTAGGGAACCTTCTCACTGCCGACCGTAGCAAGCGTTGTACCGGTGCCCGGTGCGCAGCCGGAAAGACAAAAAGCGCCGGTCAAAACAGACAGGGCTATCAGTATTGTTTTCTTCCAGTTTGATCTTTTCATTCCAACCTGTTCCTTTCGTGTCATCATTCGTCAATTATAATACCTTTTTTCTGATCAGGCAATGTTTTTATTGCTGTGAAAACTTTTTTCACAGCAGTGAATGGATCTTCTTCCTTGTCTTGTCCGCGTATTTTCCGGCGGCAGTATGTCAGATACGGATTTGTGTCAACGGTAAACGTAAGTTCCCCCCCGCTTTTTTTCAAAATATCCGGCAGCCCGGCGGGATCGATCTGCGCATGCTCGTAGAATACGAACCGGTACTCTTCATCCTCCTGCGTTACCTCTGTCAGACTCAGATCATGCGCCCTGGCGCGCAGAATCGCTATTTCCAGCAGATTCATAACGGAACGCGGCGGATTCCCGAACCGGTCTGTAAGCTCATCCGCAATATCATCCTCCTCAGACTCGCTGTGTATATCTGCGATTCTCTTATATATATCCAGCTTCTGCACTTCATTCGCTATATAGGTATCCGGTATGAATGCGTCAACCGCAAGATCGATAGCTGTCGCGAAATCCTCCGTTTCCCTGCTGCCCTTTAAATTCCGTACAGCATCCTGCAGCATCTTGCAGTACAGGTCATAACCGACTGCTTCCATATGGCCATGCTGCCTTGCCCCAAGCAGGTTTCCCGCGCCGCGGATTTCGAGATCGCGCATCGCGATATGAAAGCCGGAACCAAGCTCAGTAAATTCGCGGATCGCGTGAAGCCGTTTCTCTGCCACCTCTTTTACCATCTTATTGCGGCGGTACATGAGAAACGCGTACGCGGTACGATTCGACCTGCCGACACGGCCCCGCAGCTGGTAAAGCTGTGCAAGGCCCATTGTATCCGCATCATGAATGATCATCGTATTGACATTTGGAATGTCCAGCCCTGTTTCAATGATTGTTGTTGATACAAGGACATCGATATCACCGTTGATGAAATCGACCATGACCCGCTCCAGATCCTTTTCCGCCATCTGACCGTGCGCGTACGCAATGGATGCTTCCGGCAGAAGCTTCTGCAGGAATGCCGTAATCTCCGCAATCGTTTCAACACGGTTGTACACGTAATATACCTGGCCGCCGCGCACAAGCTCACGGCTTATAGCTTCACGGACCGTCTCCTCGTTGTATTCCATCACATAGGTCTGAACCGCCACCCGGTCAGTCGGAGGCTCTTCCAGAATACTCATGTCGCGTATTCCGATCAGGCTCATATGAAGTGTACGCGGAATAGGCGTTGCTGTCATCGTAAGCACGTCGACATTTTCCTTCATCCTCTTGATCTTTTCCTTATGTGCGACACCGAAGCGCTGCTCCTCATCGATCACAAGAAGCCCCAGATCCTTGAATGAAATATCCTTTGACAAAAGCCTGTGTGTGCCTATTACAATATCAACGCGGCCGGAAGCCAGATCCGCCACGGTTTTCTTCTGCTCCCTGTCACTCCGGAACCGGCAGAGCAGATCGATCCGGACCGGAAAGTCCTTCATGCGCTGTACAAACGTATTGTAATGCTGCTGTGCCAGAATCGTCGTCGGAACCAGTATCGCGACCTGCTTGCTCTCCTGAACCGCCTTAAACGCGGCCCGTATGGCGATCTCCGTCTTTCCGTATCCAACATCCCCGCAAATCAGGCGTTCCATGATTTTTGTGCTTTCCATGTCACGCTTTGTAGCATCGATTGCCGAAAGCTGGTCGTCGGTTTCATCATATTCGAACAATTCCTCAAACTCGCGCTGCCAGACGGTATCGGGGCCGAAAGCATATCCCGGCTTTGACTGCCTCGCGGCGTAAAGATTGATCAGGTCCTGCGCGATTTCTTTGACAGCACCCTGAACCCGTGATTTTGTCTTGCCCCATTCCGAAGATCCTATCTTGTTCAGCTTCGGTCTGTGACCGCCCGCTCCGGAATATTTCTGAATCACATCAAGTCCTGACGCTGAAATATACAGATTGTCGCCGCCCGCGTATTCAATCTTCATGTAATCCTTGATGATGCCGTCCATTTCCATCTTTTCAATGCCCCGGTAAATACCGAGTCCATGGTTTTCATGAACAACATAATCACCGATTTTAAGATCCATAAAGCTCTGTATCTTTTCACCGTCGTACTGCTTATGCTTTTTCCGCTTCTTCTGTTCTTTCCCGAAAATATCATTTTCCGTCAGGACAAGGAAACGGATCAGCGGATATTCGTAGCCATGATAAACCTTGCCGTACGCGACCATAATCTCACAAGGCTCTATCTCCCGGTCGAAATTTTCACCATAAAAGCTCGCCAGGCCCGCGTCGCGCAGATCATCAGCAAGCCGCTTTGCGCGTGTACGTGAGCCGGACAGAAGCACAATGCGGTATTTTTCTTTTTTATAGCGCAGAAGGTCCTTCGTCAGCACCTCAAAGCTGCCGTTATACGCACCTACGGATTTTGCGTCGATATGACAGGAAAAAACGATATTCCACGGCTCTTTGCTGCAGTCCAGCGTACACAGTGCAACACAGCAGAAGCGGTTCAGTTCGCCTGTTACCGCGTCAAGCGGACGCAGCTGATCCGCCTCCTCCGCTGTAATGTAACCCTTTTCGAGGCGGTTTTTAACACTTTCGATATATTCATTCTCGACAAATCTTCCGCGTTCCAGAAGGTGATTCGGTTCATCCAGGAAAAAGACCGCCGATTTCCGGTCAAAGAAATCGAGAAACGTTACCTGTGCGGAACCATCGCGCGGGATGTCTGAGGCCGGATAAATCGTCACCTCCTGCACGTTTTCTACAGAACGCTGACTTTCGGCATCGAAGCTCCGGATGGAATCCACTTCATCGCCCCACAGCTCAATGCGCCACGGCATTTCCTCCGTCATTGAATAAATATCCAGAATTCCGCCGCGGACCGCGAACTGTCCGGCATTCTCAACCTGATCCTCATGCGTATATCCCATTTTCACAAGCTGACGCGCGATTTCTTCAAGATCAATCGCTTCTCCACTCTTCACAGCAATCATGGAATTAATCAGATCATCCGGAGATACGACTCTATCCATCAGCGCGTCGATCGTCGTGACAACGGTCAGGCGTTTATCCTCCAGTATATGGCGCAGCGCTTCCATACGCTGCCTCATCAGCAAATTGCCGCGGATATCCGCTTCATAAAAAAGAATATCCTTAGGCGGATAGTAGCAGACCGCGTCATCGAAGAAACGGCATTCTTCTAGCATCTCCTGTGCTTTCTGCTCATTTTCTTCCAGCACAATCTTCCGCGAAGCATGATCGCCAAGGCCAAAAACCAGATGCGCTTTCTGCGAATCAATACAGCCTGTAACCGTATGAACACCGAATTTCACGCCGAGTGAAGCATTTAATTCCTGATACGCCGCCAGCTCTTCAAGCGGTTTTCTGAAAGTCTGCATTATTCCTCTTCCTTATCCGCGGGCTTCTGCTTTCGGGTTCTCTTATTGTAGAGGCTCATGACATCCCCGATATCCATCGAAAGGATATCCGCGACAGCATCTGCAGCTTTTTCACGTGCCTGCTCCATTACCTCCACATCGTCTCCGTGGAATCTGCCAAGCACATAGTCAACAAGATCGTACTGATCCGGTTTCCCGCCGACACCGACGCGGACACGGATAAAATTCTCCGAGCCGCTTAAGTTTGCGATAATACTCTTCAGACCATTATGTCCTCCTGCAGAGCCTCTCTCCCGGATTCTCAGCTGACCGGCATCAAGATTGATATCGTCACAGATGATAATCAGTTCCTTCGCCGGATCGGTTTTATAGTATGAGATAATCTCACGGACCGCTTCCCCGCTCGCATTCATATATGTCATCGGTTTTACAAGAAGCACACTGTGCCCGTCGATAGAACCTTTGCCGCAGACGGCGCGGAACTTCCGGTTATCGACGGTGATTCCGTAACGGCCGCTCAGAACATCGATTACATCAAATCCGATATTGTGACGCGTATGCGCATACTGTCTGTCCGGATTTCCGAGACCCGCGATCACAATCATATCTTCATACCCTCCAGACATTTCTGCCAGACTGCCGCGCACGCGTCGCTCGGCATCCGGAGATCACCGCGCGGCGATACAGCAACGGTTCCTACCTTCGGGCCGTCAGGCAGACAATTTCGTTTAAACTGCTGTGAGAAGAATCTTCTGTAAAAGACCTTAAGCCACTTCAGAATTTCTTCGTCCTCGTACTGTCCGGAAAATGCCAGACGGGCGATGCGGTATATCTTGTCAGGAGCGTATCCGAACCGAAGCATATAATAAAGGAAAAAGTCATGCAGCTCATACGGACCTACAAGATCCTCTGTTTTCTGTGCGATTTCACCGTCACACGGCGGCAGCAGCTCAGGGCTTACCGGCGTGTCCAGCACATCGAGAAGCACCGTGCTTAAGTCACTGTCACCGCAGTTGTCGGCATAATACCGGACAAGATGTCGCACAAGTGTCTTCGGCACGGAAGCATTCACGCCGTACATGGACATGTGATCACCATTGTATGTTGCCCATCCGAGTGCCAGCTCCGACATATCGCCGGTGCCGACGACAAGACCGGAAACCTCATTTGCGACATCCATCAGCAGCTGCGTACGCTCTCTTGCCTGTGCATTTTCGTACGTAACATCATGCTTTGCCGGATCGTGCCCGATATCCTTAAAGTGCAGCAGTACTGACTGTT
>Ga0163159_1000591_pt1 | contig 42966 bp, 42 predicted proteins | sample BioMet9_FD_108702 | JGI IMG/M metagenome (GOLD analysis project Ga0163159, IMG submission 108702) | Microbial communities from bioreactor (seeded with sewage sludge) at Lawrence Berkeley National Lab, California, USA - Biofuel... | ecosystem: Engineered > Bioreactor > Anaerobic > Unclassified ... | reverse complement strand
GGAAAAAGACTTGATTTTGGAAAGATGTGGAAATTTTGCAGCGGAAGTGATTATAATGTAATTGAGAAAGAAAACAAAGTTTTTAACCAAAATAGTATTATGAAAGAGGGGCTGAAACATGATCCGAAATCAATGGTACGCAATTCTATCCTCAAGTGAAGTACCATCCGGCCGTCCGGTGGGCGTCACGCGTTTTTCCGAGAAGCTTGTAGTATGGAGGAAACACAGCGGCAAGGTCTGCTGCATCGCTGACAGATGCTGTCACAGAGGCGCTTCCCTATCATACGGGAAGATCGTCCACGACCATGTGGCTTGTCCGTTCCACGGTTTTGAATACGACGCGTCGGGAAAGACCGTGCTCATTCCGGCAAATGGACGTGAGAAGCCGGTCGCCTCAAATTATCAGGTTATGTCTTATCAGGTTCATGAGGCGTACGGCTTCATCTGGCTCTGGTACGGCGATAAGAGAGAAAAATATCCGCCGCTGCCGTTTTTCGCGGATCTGAAGACGGGCTTTTCCTACGGTGAATTCTCTGAAAACTGGAACGTCCACTACAGCAGGGCGATCGAAAATCAGCTCGACGTGGTTCACCTGCCGTTTGTGCACACGTCGACGATCGGCCGCGGTGGCAAAACACTCGTGAACGGTCCCGTCGTAAAGTGGGACGGCACCTTGATGACTTTTTATGTAAAAAATACCGTGGATACCGGGCAGGATCCGGAAAAGCCGTCGGATGTGCAGGATCCGGAGAAGCTGTACAGTCTTCAGATGCAGATGCCGAATCTGTGGCAGAACAGAATTTCCCCGAAGCTGCGTATAATGGCCGCGTTTGCGCCGGTCGACGCGGAAAACACGAGAATTTATTTAAGATTTTACCATAGTTTTCTGACAGCGTCTGTCCTTGCGCAGATGATGGAGGGCCTCGGAAATCTGGCAAACCGTGTCGTTCTTCATCAGGACCGCCGTGTCGTGCTGACGCAGCTGCCGAAGAAGAGCGAGCTGGTGAGCGGCGAGAATCTGGTTCAGGGGGATCTGCCGATCATAGAATACAGGAGAATGCGGCAGAAGCTTAAGGATGAAGCATAGTGCGAAAAAATCCGAAATTTTTCGGCTTTTTTATGGAAACTCATACTTCGGTTGGATGACAAGCCCTGTTTTTTCTGTTAAACTGTCGATGACGAAGCAGGATAGCGATACAAACCGAAAGGAGAAATGGCATGGGCAATCGTCCTTCTGTTATCATTAAACCATCCCTGGAAGAAGATTTCCGGATCGCCTGGGAAAACTGCCATGTCATTTTCTTTTCTGCTCCGTGCGGCTGCGGAAAGACGACGACAGTCACACAGCTGCTTCGCGGAAGAAAGGTCTGTGTGTTCAGTGCCGGCAGCAGTGAATTTTCAACGGACAGTGTTTCAGCCGGATGCGAGGCTGCCCTGATTGATGATATGCAGTACCTCACGGATCCGGAGCGTCAGCAGGCACTTAATACCTTGATTCAGACACGGCGTGATCTGCATTTTATTCTGCTTGGCCGGTGTGCTGTGCCGGGCTGGCTGATCGCGTTTCAGCTGGCCGGTGTGATGCAGGTTTTTACGACGGAGGATCTTCTTTTCGACCGGACGACCGCGCGCCGGATGCTGGAATCGCAGGGTATTACGTCGGATACGGCGGAAATGGGAATGCTCCAGCATGACCTGAACGGATATCCGGTCGCGCTGGAGCTGCTGTGCAGCATCCTTTTAAGCGGGAAATCCTACAGTCTGGAAATCCTGGCTGAAGTGAAGCAGAAGCTTTTTTTCTACTATGATGACGCGGTTTTTCACCGTCTGGAGCCGCCGGTCCGCACGCTGCTTTTAAGCCTCGCGCCGTTTGAAAGCTTTCAGCTGGATCTGGCCAGAATGGTCAGCGGCGAGAACCATGCGGGGGAGCTGCTTGGCACGATTCAGCGTGATACGACGATGATTCAGTCTGACGGGGCGGACTCGTATCGTTTCTGGGGGATATTCCGGGAATATCTGCTGTGGAAAAGCGAACGGACGTGGACGCAGGAAGACCGGAAAGACATCTGCAGACGGGCGGCGCTGTACTATGAGCTGCATGGAGAGCTGGAAAAAGCCCTCGATTTCTATGCTGCCGCCGGTGAACAGGAACGGATTTCGGCACTTCTGATCAAGAATGCCGGACTTCATCCCGGTGTCGGGCATTACAGGGAAATGCAGAATTACTACTTCGCGCTTCCGCGTGAGGAAATTCTTCGTTCACCCGTGCTGATCTGCGGCATGAGCATGCTGTGTGCCATGACGCTTGACTATAACGGTTCCGAGAAATGGTACAGGGAGCTGGAACAGTACGCCGCGCACCTTAAGAAAAGTGACATGGAATACCGTGATGTGCGCGGAAGACTGGCGTATCTCGATATCGCGCTGCCGCAGCGCGGCAGCAGCAACCTGATTCAGGTGATCGAGAAGGTATTCCGCGTAATGCAGGACAAGCAGCTGCACATACCGGCTTTTTCCGTGACGAGCACACTGCCCAGCATCATGAACGGCGGCAAGGATTTCTGCGAATGGTCAAAGAAGGATGATATCCTGTATGCCACGATGCGCAAGCCTGTGGAAGCGCTGCTTGGAAAGGACGGAATCGGACTGGCGGACTGTGCCGTCTGCGAAAGCAAGTTTGAAAAGGGTGAAAATGTTTCAGAGCGGATGCTTACGCTGATGACACGTCTCGGAGAAATCCAGACACGCGGCACGCCGGACATCGAGTTTGCCGTGATCGGCCTTCTGGCAAGAATACAGGTTTCGCAGGGCAAGGCGGCCGTGGCGCTTGAGTCGGTTGAAAGTCTCCGCGAGAAGTACGTGAAAAGTGGTGAGACCCGCTTCCTGGGCAATATCGACGCGATGCTTGCCCGCATCCGGCTTTGCCTGGGCGACGAAGACGGCGTGCGTTTCTGGCTTGACAATGTGGCTCCGAAGAATGACGCGCGTCTCTGGTGCATGTGGCGTTATCAGTACGAGACACGGGTACTGGCCCAGCTTTCCCAGGGGGAGGCGGAAGAACCGCTTCTCATTCTGGCACGTCTTTTGCCATACTGTGAGAAATGCGGACGTACGATGGACGGACTTCATATTCACATCCTTACGGCACTCTGCCGCGAACGGATGAGCAGCGAAGTCTGGAAGGAAGAGCTTGGCAAAGCACTTGACATCAGTCTGGAATACAAGTTTATATGGCCGGTCGCGCAGTACGGCGCGGCGGTGCTGCCGCTGCTCCGCCGGTGCGGCTGGAAGAAAAATGAGGCGTTTCTCCGGAAAGTAACGGAAGCCGCCAAAACGCAGGCTGTTTTTTTCCCCAAGTATCTGAAGCCGGGAGCGCGGCTTTTATCACCGCTCTCAGCGACGGAAATGCAGGTGCTGCGGCTTGTGTGCGAGGATCTTGGAAACCAGGAAATAGGCGCGATTCTCGGTATCAAGCTGGCAACCGTCAAAAGTCATGTCAGCCATATCCTGCAGAAGCTGGACGTGCAGAACCGGAATGAGGCAAAAAGCGCCGCCGCGGCGCTTCGCCTGCTATGACAGAAAGGGTGAGTGCGATGGATCATGATATCCTGACTCTGAAACAGGATGCCGAACTGTATGAGCCGAATGGCCGCCCTGGCCTTAAGCTTGACGGAGATTTAAAAATCGCGGCAGATGATCAGGAAGCACTGCTGCTGCGGTCACTTTTCAGCGGACCGCGGACAACGGCGGAGCTAACGGAGCTTCTTTATACAGAAGATGGTCCCGTATCCGGCGACGCTTACGCGGCGTTGAAGCTTGCGGAGTTTATTTTAAATTTCGAAAAATATCTGGAGTCTTGAATGATGGAAAATAATGATACAAAAACGTTTAAACTGACGGTCAGTGGAACGGAAGACCATGAGATGCAGGGTACCGTACAGATGCCGGACGGAAGGACAAAGCAGTTCCGGTCGGTGCTGGAGCTCGTAATGGAGATGGACGCAGAGCTGTGTAAAAGCGAATCCGCGGAAACGCAGCAGTCGTCCGGGCCGGAGTCGTCGGCTGGAGGGTCACATGTCATCAATCGATAGAATCAGGCAGGAATCCGAGCGTACGATCCTTGGCAGAGAATTTAATCCTGACGTTTACGCCGATGTGCACAGAGCGTATATCGATCCGGTATCCTTGAAAATCCGGTATTACGGGACGGATACGGTCAAGGTGAAGGATGGATTTATTTACTGTGCCGCTGCCGGTTATTACAACAGAATACAGGATAAGACAGACGCGCTCTATCCGGGTGAACGGGAACGGACACAGAATATTTTCAGAAAGACAAATATCCTGTCATTCCTGAGCTTTCCGGATTATATGGCGTATGACACGAATATTTTTCATTTTATCTATAACGACAGCAAATACAAAGAGGCGTCGATCCGCTCTGCCGTATATTTCAGCTACCAGGCGGATTTAAGCGGTCACGTCAACGCGGAGAACATCTATACAGACAGGATTCTTACGGTGGATGAGCTCCCTTTTGCGGCGGATGCCCTCGTGCAGTACGCGGTTCTTCTGAAACGGGATTACGGTCTGAGTGACCAGGATGTAAGCGGCGTCACCTGGGAACTGCTGAAAAGAGGGCATCTTGAGTATTTTACGCAGCTGCGGGAGGAGAAGTATGGTCCGAAGCTGAATGAAAATCAGGCGGAAACAGCGGAAGATATTTTGAAAAGCACCGTGGACCGCGGCAGCATTAAGCTGTCGGATATGGAAAACATTACGATGCTCGCATACGCGGTACTGGCGTCGGTGAAAAGAAAGCTGCTGTCATTCCCGGATGCCGCGGTGTATACGATTTTTAAGCTGGACGAATTCCTGAAAGAGAAGAAATTGAGAAATTTTGAAAATATGATAAAGTAAAAAGGGCGGATAACCGGAAAATCCGATATACCGCCCTTTTTGTATGGGAAGGAGATGAGTCGGCAGTTTCTTGACTGCGAATCAGGACAGCAGCCAGGATAAGCCTGCGATGTCCTCGCAGTTTTCAATATTGACCAGGGCGTCGATCGCCTGATTTGCTTTTTCATCGTTGAATGCGGAACGTGTCTGGACACGGAAGCGTTCGCAGAACTGCTCCCTGCTCATCATGTTGGACGGGTGTCCCGGGTGGCAGTCCATTTTTCCGATAAATTCACTTCCGTCCTTTGTAAGGACCCGGACGGTTTTCAGCGGGAAATTACCCTTTCGGAAGTCTAAAAATCCGGTCAGCGGGGAATCCGCCGGGGAAGTGCCTGCTTTTACCCGCTTCGCAAGTGCAATAATCTCAGGAGATTTCATCTGCCCGGCGGTGTACCAGGATGCGCCCGGAACAGGGTTGTAAAGCAGCGAGGCAATGACGAAAGGAATGCTGAACTGTGCGTGTGTTATCGATGAGAATCCGTCATCGGGCGCCCACATACGTTCCGCGACAGGCGGATCAATGATGATGCTTTCAATATCAGAGGGTGTCAGGTGATTCTGCGCCGCGATGTCATGTACGAGCTCAGCCGAGGTCTGGACCCACATATTTGCAGGCCAGTGCTTCATAAGTGTTTCCATAATGAGATATTTTGTCCCGAGATCCTTTGTGAACCAGCTGGTGTCGGGATGCTCGCAGATGGCAGCTGTATAGCACATGGGAGCATCCAGCGCGTCCATCTGGTTGTGGATGCCTTTTTCGATGGATTTGGCGATCAGAAAACCGTCACGTGCCCGGTAGCCATGCTCATAATGGTAGAAATCGGACATGGTTACGGCATGGTATGCGGTTGGGATCGTGCTGCATTCGCAGCCAAGGCCGATTGACTGGTTGATTTTATCCGAGTCGAGACCGTAAAGCTTGACGACTGGTATAATGGCACCGAAAATCTGCCAGCTCGTAAGCCCCCAGCCTTTTACGTTCCACTGCTCCCGGTCCGGCTGGACAGCCATTGCGATCCGCTGGTATACCTCATATCCGGCGACGATGGCCGTGAGGAGATCACGTCCGCTTTTGTGGCGCTCCTCGGCAGCGATCCAGGAACACGGGATAATGGCTGCGGAAGGATGACCGGTCCAGGAACAGTCCTCCCAGTCCAGTGCGTCGGAGATGGTTCCTGCAACAAGCGCTGCGTTTGCGGCGGAAAGCTTTTCACCGGTACCCCAGGCAGTCGTGCGGCCGCCTGTGCCGCTGTTCGCTTCGAGCGCCATCCGGTGAACCTTTTCGGCAGCCGGCATTTCACGTGCGGCGAGGGAGACGCCGATGGTCTGCAGCAGGATCATTTTTGCGCGTTCGATTACGGCCGGCGGGATTTCTTCGAAGGTAAGGCCGGCTGTATATTCGCTCAGCTGCTGTGTGTAGTCGGTAGGTGGAATAAAGGAATTATCTTTATAAAATCTGTTGTATCGCATAGACGTGCCTCCTTAATAAAGCAGTTCTGCCAGATTTGAAGCGTCGCGGCAGTTTTCAAGGTGCAGTACAAGATCAATGATGGCTTCTTGCTTTTCTTCCGTGAGTACGTATTTTGTCTGACTGCGGAAATTTTCGATAAACTCCTCCCGTGTAAGCATGTAATGCGGGTGTCCCGGATGCGTAAAGAGGCTTTCTGTATATTCGGTTCCGTCCTGCATGCGGACCGTCATAAATTTTTCAGGATGCTTTCCCTCGATCAGATCCTTGATGAACTTGTTGCCTTCCATCTTTACAAAACCGTCTGCTTTTACCTTGTTCATCAGTGTGACGATTTTCGGATCCTTCATCGTTTCGGGATGGTACCAGACGGCGCCGGGCTCCGGATGGTACATTGCGCATGCGGTGCAGTACGGGATGCTGAACTCAGCCTGTGTAACGGAATCGAAGCCGGTTCTGGAATACCAGTGGCGGAATTCGACGGATGGATGAATGATGATTTCCTGAACGTCATCCGGATTGTACTGATATTTCTTCACAAGCCGGGCGGCCAGCTCGGCGTATGTCTGTACGAATACATTTGCCGGCCAGTGCTTGATCAGAATCATGCTCATCATGAAGTATTCTTCGCCTAAGTTTCGTGTCAGCCATTCAGGCTCATGGTATCCCATATGAAGCAGATAAGCGGACGGGTCGTCGAAGGCGTCTTCCATGTTTTCGATGCCGAGCAGAGCGGTCTTGAGCATCGTGATCGTGTTTTCCGCGCGGTAGCCATATAAATAATTCAGGGAATCCGACATGGTGGCCTCATGGACATTGGCGGGTATGATCGCGCAGGCAGTCCCGATTCCGAACGCCTGGTTCATTTTCAGGGTATCCATATCCATAAGCTTCATCATGACAGGAAGGCACCCGAAAATATTAAAGCCTACGATATTTGCCCGGCCGGCCAGGGCAACCCGCTGATAGACCTCGTATCCGGCGACGACGGCTGTAAGCAGATCCCGGCCGCTTTTTTTCAGAACCTCGGAACCGATGACCGCGGCCTGAATTACGCCTGCCGAGGGATGTCCGGTAACGGAGCAGTCTTCCCAGTCCAGCATATCTCCCATAGTGCCGGCGGCTAAAGCGGCAGCTTCCCAGCTGACCTTTGAGCCGTCCGCCCATAAGGTTGCGACACCCTTGTCATGTCCGCTGCTTAATTCGCGTGAGATGGCCAGCACATCCTGAATCTGCTTCAGTTCGCTGCTGCAGAGACTGACGCCGATCGTATGCAGGATATTCATTTTGGCCCGTTCGATAACTGCCGGCGGAATATCTTCAAACTGCAGGTTCTTAATATATTCGCATAACTGCTTTGTTTTATCAGTAGTGATTTCATGGTAATTGAATCCCATCTGTTTACTCCTCTCTCTGTAAAAGGTCGTTATTTAAATCATGAATAGTTTCCCAAGATCAGGAAGTTTGTCATTTATGCCTGAATGGCGGAGACAAGCCCAGAGGCTTGCCTGATGACTCGTGATTACAGGAATTCCCAGGTCGGATTCCAGATAAGGAATTAATTCCATGGTCTGCAGTCCCATGCAGCTGAGGAAAAAAGCATCCGCATGCTGCAGTTTTATGGCCTTTGCACTGCGGTAGAGAAAGTTTTCATCGGCATAGCTGTATAAAGCATCTTTATTAAAGCCGATGCCGGTTATGGAAAGCACTTTCAGGCCGTTGTCCTCCAGAAATTTTTTCTCGGCCTCGTTTGTGTCATCGGGATACGGGGTCATGACAACGGTAGAATGTGCATTTAAAGCCTGGAAGGCTTCCAGAACAGCCGTGCTTGTCGTCAGACCAGGAGATCCGCTTGCTTTTTCAATCCGCCGGATACATTCCTGATCGAAGCCATAGCCCTTGATACAGCTCCCGGAGGTGCATCCGAACATGATAACGTCATGCTTCTGGGAACGGTACAGGGCAGCTGCCTCGTCAAGCTGACCGGAAAGGTATATGAGGCCCTCCGGTGTCGGACCAGGAAACCAGAGCCGTGTACAGTTAAACGACACACCTTTCGGTGCATATTTATTAAACGCGTATTCCGCGACATCACCCATAGGATGGATCAGTCCGATTTTTGCTCTGCAGCTATACATACTATCTCTCCTCACTGTCTATTCCTGATTGATCGATTACTGTCCCGCGCAGAAAGCCCAGCCTGCCGATATCGGCCCGTTCATCACCGATGCGGCAGTGGCGCAGAGCGCTCCAGAAGACGGCAGACTGGCTCGTGACGACAGGTATCTTGAGATCTGTTTCCAGATCGTGGATGAGATCCATCGTGGTCAGCTCCATGGAGCTGATAAAAAGGGCGTCCGCGTCATGCAGCTCCATATGGGCCGCATACTGGTAGAGAAAGTGTTCACTGGCAGATTCAAAGCTGCAGCCATTCTGCGTAAACTGACTCATATCCATGCCGGTTATGCCGGAAACCGCGAAACCGCGGCCGGAAAAGAAGTTTTTTACGATTTCGTTTAAATCATCCGGATACGGTGTCAGGATCGCGGGCCGTTTTATCTGCAGCGCGTCAAGTGCTTCCAGTACGGCTGTGCCTGCAGAGAGCCCCGGTTTTCCGCAGATCGTTCTGCTGAGTTCATCAATTTCATTTAGCGACGCGGAACCATTAAGAAAGCTTGCCGAAGTACTGCCTGATACGATCAGGTCCGCGTCATAATGCCGATACGCTTCGACTGCTGTTTTCAGATGTTCATTGATATACGCTGCTTTTTCAATTCCAAGCGTGTCGGTTGGAATTTTTACTGAGCTGAAGGTAACGCCTGCCGGGGCATGTGTGTGAAACGCATGCTCTGCTGTTTCGCTCATGGGTGTGATAAGCCCTATTTTTGCACGCCAGCCATACATACAGATACGTCCTTTCTATATTTGACGCAGAATTTCCTGCATGCTCATTTCCGCAGGGAATCCAAGGTTTTCAAGTGTCCGCCCGTCTTTTCCGAGATAGTCCCGGCCGTTGATGGCTCCGGCAATGGTAATGAAAGAAGACAGAACAGGCATTTCAATACCGCATCGTCTGCCGGCGGAAACAGCAAAGGCTCCTCCGCAGCCGCAGTCTTCATTCAGATACCGGTGATCCAGGGCATCCGGTCCTGTCATATGCTCATAGAAGACAGAATTCTCAGGATGATGGGAAGGATCCTGAACCTTTCCGATCATTTCAAGCGGGTTGTGGTGCTCCGGCATATGCATTGCCTCCATGACCAGGATCCGTTCATCGTGAATGGCCTTGTCGCAGGTGACCGCGGCCGGTGTGAACCCGTATTTGAACAGAGAAAAATCTTTGCCCTGATGATGTATGGCGGAAGCGGATAATACGGTGGTCCCGATATGCATGATGACATTTCCGGTATTGATCGCGCCCTCGAATACATTTTCATTCGCTGTATATTCAACAATGCCTTTTAACGCGTCGAGCACCTTTGGCGTATCGGATGCGGGAAGCGCGGCGATACGCCCCTTCAGGTTCAGCGGAAGGCCGACCGTCACCTCTGCGGCGCCGGAAAGGCGGCACGGGAAAAAGTTGCCTTCTTTTTCAGAAACGGTGACATCGGCTGTGACACCCATTTCACGGAAAACCCGCCGGAAAATGAAAGAGCCCAGATTTCCGGGAATGATGACAATGTGCTGGCCGTTTTCAAGAAACGGTGCGATCTTCGCGGCAATTTCCGCGTGCCGGTCAGACATGACATTGACGAAAATGATTTCGGCACCGCGCACAGCTTTTTCCGGATCGCACGTTGTTTCAGGCTTTGCGATCAGCCGGACTCTGCCGCGCAGTTCGATTCCGCCCATACTTTCAATATCGGAAAAGCGTTCGGAAAAGGTCTCGCTGTCATACAGTGCAACATCGAAATCTCTGCTTTTAAGGAGTGCCGCAAGGCCGTGGCCTGTAGCGCCTGCCCCTATAACTGTTATTTTTCTGCCCATATAAATACCTCCTGTTCGGCTATACGTTCGCTTACGTTTTATTATAAAAAGGCATTGCGGGATTTACCAATTCCTATTTTTGATAGGGGGTTAGCGAAACTCTCGGATAGCCGGTCCGCGTGATGCCATTGCTTTTTATAATCACCATGTCATAGAATAAAATAGCAGGAACCATAATGGATGACCAATGAAAGAGGAACACAAATGTCCAGATACGCAGTAGTAGGTTTTGGAAACGCGGGATATCAGGCAGTAAAAGCCATTCGAGAGCAGGATATCCATGCGTGGATTGATGTATACAGTGACCGCTCCTTCCCGCCTGCGAATCCGATGCTGACGACATATTACGCCAGGGGAACCCTGAAGTATCAGGCAATGTTTCCATACGGCACGGTCGAAAGCATAGTGGATCGCTGCGGCATTCACTTTTACCCGGGAAAGCGGGTCAGTCATCTCGACGCGGAGCACAGGACGCTTATCCTTGAGGATGGGACCCAAAGCGGCTACGACGCGATTCTTATCGCGACGGGGGCTTCCGCGTTTGTGCCCGGCGCACAGGGCATGGATCTGCAGAATGTCCTGACAATACGAACGGTGGAAGACGCGGTCAGGCTCAAAAGCATCCTTGACCGCGGAGAGGCGGAATCGGTTGTGGTGGCCGGGGCGTCCATGACCGGCATTAAGATTGCCGAGCTGGCGCGTATGAAGCATTTAAAATGCTGCATGTTCGACGGGGCGGAGTACATGTTTCCGCTTGCGGCATACAGAAGCACGGCAGAGCGTATTGAAACATATCTGAGGCAGCAGGGCATTCAGCTTGCGTTTTCCTCGTTTCTGGAGAAAATCGAGCAGGAAAACGGCAGACTTACGGCAGTCATGAAAAATGGCACGCGGTATGCGGGCGACGTGATCGCGGTCTGCATCGGAACACGGGCGAACACGCAGATTGTGAAGGATACCGGCATACAGATCAATAAGGGTATTCTCGCAGACCGTAAAATGAGAACGAATTTTGACGGCATTTATGCCGCCGGAGACTGCGCGGAGGGCTACGAGCTGCAGTCAAAGGCGAGAGTGCCGATCGGCCTGTGATCGAACGCGGCTTATCAGGGCAGGACGGCGGGAATCAACATGGCCGGCGGGAACGCGGAGTTTGACTACACCATACTGAACAATATCAGTCATTTTCTCGGAATGGATTTTGCAGGCATGGGCAATCCCGGAATCGTATCGCCGGACAGCACGGTATACGAATATGAAAACGGAAATCTGTATATAAAGGCTGGTAAAAACGGATCCGGTGACATTCAATGCATCAACCTGCTGGGAGCAGGTGAGGTCAGCGGAGTCATACGGAACTGGTTTATGAAAGAGATGAAGGACACAGGCAGAGAGGATGAATACAAGATGAAATGTATTCTGCGCCGTGCCGGCATTCCGGATTCTTTTATTAATTTTATGCAGGGAGGAAAAGAAAATGACGAGTGAATCGGAGAAACGTATAAAGGCAAAAATTCCGGGAAAAGACACAGGCATTGAAATCAAAAAGGGAATGTGCTCCATCTGTTCGCCGGGCAATCACTGCGGGCTCGATGTGTATGTAAAGGACGGGAAGATACTGAAGGTGGAAGGAACAAAGGAGCATCCGTATAATCACGGTCTTATATGTACGAAGGGCGCGATGAACAAGTCGTATATTTACCGGAAGGACCGTATCCGGACGCCGCTGCGTCGCGTCGGGAAGCGCGGGGAAGGAAAATTCGAGGCGATTTCATGGGAGGAAGCATATCAGGAAATCGCGGAAAAACTGAATCAGGCTAAGGCGGAGTATGGCGCGAATTCCGTTGTTTTTACCTCGGGCTACTGCAAGTGGTACCGTCCGTACTATCATCGCTTTATCTATGACTTTGGCTCCTGCAATTATTCGACAGACGACTGCAGCTGCTACAGGGCAACGGTTCTGGCAGGGGAATGTACCTTTTCGAGAGACGCCGGTCCGGATATGAAAAACACAAATACGTATCTTGGATGGGCATGGAGCGGAGCGTATTCCAATCATTTAAGCTATCTTGGGGCAAAAGCACTGAAGGAGCGCGGCGGTAAAATTATTATTATCGATTCGCGGATAACGCCTGCCAGTGAGAAGCTTGCGGATATTTTCCTTCATATCAAGGCTGGAACGGACGGCGCGCTCGCGCTTGGAATGGCAAAAATCATCATAGACAACGGCTGGACCGATAAAGAATTTATCGGTCAGTATACATTCGGATACCAGGAATACGCGGAAATGGTCAAGGAATATGATCTCGACCGGACAGCAGAGATCACGGGACTCAGCAAGGCGGATATATTTGAGGCCGCAAAGGTTTACGCGACGAATGGTCCGGCATGCACATATTTTGGACCGTCCAACATAACACAGCAGTACAACGGGTTCCAGACGATGCGCTCGATCATGTGTCTGCAGGGGCTTACCGGAAACATCGACAGAAAAGGCGGGAATATCCCTGGGAAAGCCACATATCTGTGCAGGCCGGCGGGCTTTCAGTCGAGAGAAATGGAATATTATATGAGCAAAGCACCGGATCTGACGAAGATGATTTCATATTCGAAATTTCCGATCTGGTACCGGTACTGCCACGAGTTTCAGGCGATGACCTTGTCGGACGCGATCCTTGCGGAGGACCCGTACCCGCTGAAAGCCATCTTCGGCCTTGGCATGAATTTTAAAATGTATCCGGAAACAAGCAAGATGATCAAGGCACTGGAGAAAATCGACTTCTTTGTAAATACGGATCTTTTTATGACATATACATGCAAATACGCGGACATCGTTCTTCCGTGCTGCAGCTCCCTGGAGCGCGGTGAGTTTAAGGTTTATCCGGGCGGATACGGTGTATATACAAAACCGTGTATTGAACCGCTGTATGAATCAAAGTCGGACACGGACATTCTCCATGAGCTTGCGGGATATCTGAACTTTGACGATCCGCTTTTTATGAAGGGCTATGAAGCGTCGGTCGATTACATTATGGACGGCTGCGGGCTTACGGTGGAAGACTTCAAGAAATCGGATCTGCCGCTGAAGCTTCCGAACGCCGTGCTCCGCGCGCCGGGAACGTGCAGGAAGGAAGGCTTCAACACACCGTCCGGCAAATTCGAATTTTACTCACAGACAGTAGCGGAATTTCAGGATACATACGGTCTGGATCCGCTGCCGCGGTATAAGAGCTGCTTCGCGGATGACGACAACCCGAAACAGGCAGAGGAATATCCGTTCTTCCTGAGTGCTGGAACCAGAATACCGAACACGCTCCATTCCAGACTTCACGAGGTGCCATGGTCGCGGGCTGTCAGGCGGGAGCCTGTGGTTGAGATCCATCCGGACGATGCAAAGCGGCTTGGAATCGAGGCAGGCGACACGGTCATCGTATACAGTGCCGTCGGGGAAGTGCGCGTGAAGGCGATGCTGACATCGAAAATCAATCCGATGAACGTCCAGGTCGCGCATGGCTATTCGGAAGCGAATATCAGTCAGCTGATCAGCACGAAGCACCTGGATCCGTACAGTGGTTTTCCGGGATATAAAGCTGCGAGATGCAATATTAAAAAAGCAGAGGTGAAGGACTGATGAAGAAAAGAATTGTTTATGACGCAAAAAAATGCGTGTCGTGTTATGCCTGTATGATTGCGTGCCTGGATCAGAATGATATCGATGTGGAACACGGGGAAGAGCCGTACAGGAAAGTATTCAATGAAGAATTTCAGGAAGCCGGACAGAATAAATTCGTATTCTTGTCGACGGCGTGCATGCACTGTGACGACGCGCCTTGTATCGTGGCGTGTCCGGTAGGCTGTATCAAAAAGGATCTGGAAACAGGCATGACCATATATGATAATACGGACTGCATCGGCTGCAAAAGCTGCGGCATGGCGTGTCCGTTCGGCGCGCCGCGGTACCGGAGCGACGGGAAAATGGAAAAATGCGACGGCTGCTACATGCGGATCAAGAACAGCATGGAGCCGGCCTGTGTCCGGGCCTGTGCCTTCGGTGCGCTGGAGCTTATGACAGAAGATGAGATACGGGCTAACGATGACAAGAAGGCAATCAACACAATGCTGAAGACAATCCTATGATGAAGCAGGGCAGCTGTCTGAAAAAGTTCGTCAATACGCTGATCACGCTGTTCCTGATGTTTGGCTTCCGGTTTCTGCCGCCGTTTTCTACGGTTACGCCGGTCGGCATGGGTGTGCTGGGCGTTTTTCTGGGTGTAATATGGGGCTACACGACGTGTGACATCATCTGGCCCTCCCTGTTTGCATTTCTCGCATTTGGAACATCCGGATACTGCACCATGACGGAAGCCATCACATCGATGATGGGTCATCCGATCGTATTCCAGAGCATCATGGGATTCATAAGCGCCGGGGCCCTGATCCACTACGGCTTCGGCAAATGGTTTATCCGCTGGTCCCTCAGCAAGAAGATCTTCAAGGGGGATCCGCTGCTTTATACCTGGTGCTTCATAACCTTCTTCGGCATTTCGGCGATTATTATCAATCAGATTCAGCTTCAGATCCTTCTGTACAGCATCTGGATCGAGATCGCAAGGAGCTGCGGCTATGAAATGGACAGCGATTTTTATTATTTCGGCATGGGCGGCATTCTGCTGGGCACCATTTCCGGCGGTGCCATGATTCCGTACTACAGCTGGCAGCTTGGCTTCGCGGAGGACTGGGCAAAAGCATCCGGCACCATGGTGAATTTCGCGTTTATGGGCATCGTATCGCTCGCGCTGACCGTTATCATAACGACGGTTTACATCTTTGCCGGGAAAAAAGTATTCCATGTGGATTTCAATACATTAAAATATTTCGACGTCGAGAAGCTGGGAGAAGAAAGCAAAAAGCTGAACCACCGGACAATCCGCATTCTGGCCGTGTATCTTGTCACGGTGATTCTGATCATACTCGGAAACACGCTGCCGTCAGGGACGTTCCTCAATACCATTATGAATTCCCGCCTGACGGTTTCCGGCGCGTACTGCGCATGCGCAGCGATTCTGCTTATCCTGCCGAGCGGTGAGGGCGACGGGAAACCGTGTGTTGAGTTTGATTTAATCAAAGACGAAGCCATACAATGGGGCGCGATTTTTATCTGTGCGGTTACCCTTCCGGTCGCAGCGGCTGTTACCGATGACCGGTGCGGTATTGTACCGTGGCTGTCGTCACTGGTCTCTCCGGCACTGGCAGGCAGAAGCGGGTTATTTGTACTTGTAATCCTGATTGTCGTTACGTTCCTGCTGGTCAACGTCGGATCGAATATTGCGATCGGAGCGACGATGATTCCGATTGCCGCGCCATTTGTGCTGGCATCCGGGCTGAATGTCCAGCTGGCCGGAATGGCATTGATTTACATTATCAACATCGGCATGCTGCTGCCCGGTGTCTCGGCGCCGGCTGCTATATTCCATTCCAGCAGCTGTCTCGGAAACGCGCATAAACGGATGAAAGCGGCTGCTTTGGGCTGTGTCTGTGTGTTAAGCAGCACGGTAATTGTCTATATGCTGCTGAATCTGTTTCTTTCCTGATCATACGGTTGTGTTATTCTATTTTTTGATAGGCTGCTATCGTTATCTGATATTGGACAGAGCACGTAGACAGAGATTAAAATCTATGTATTGAATGTAAATTCGCGCGGATTTACGAACATGTCAGATATTTCTTAAAGGAGGAATTCATCAAGTGGAGAGCTTATTACAAAGCGCCGAACGTCTTCAAGACGAAATGGTGAAATGCAGACGGCATGTTCATCAACATCCAGAAGTGGGAACAGAACTACCTGAAACATCGAAATATGTAAAAGACAAGCTGATCAGTTATGGGTATGAGGTAAACGAGATCTGCCCGTATGGGTTAGTCGTTCTGGCCGGCGGCGCCATACCGGGAAAATGCATCATGCTTCGTTCGGATATGGACGCACTGCCTGTTACAGAGCTTACGGACGAACCATTTAAAAGTGAGAACGGTGCTTCTCATTCCTGCGGCCATGACCTGCACATCGCTATGATGCTGGCTGTGGCAAAGATGCTGAAGGAACGTGAAAAGGAAATCAAGGGTACGGTAAAAATTGTCTTTCAGCCTGCCGAAGAGGTGTTTAAGGGCTGTCAGATGATGATCGACGCGGGTGTGCTGGAAAATCCCAAAGTAGATGTCGCGGTCACACAGCATGTGAACGGCTATACGGACTTCGCACTGGGACAGGTACTTGTACCGGCCGGCGGCGTCGGACTGGCATCGTGCGATGTCTTCCAGATTGAAGTAACCGGAAAATCGGGACACGGTGCGTGGCCGTTCCAGTCCATTGATCCGATCAACGCTGCGGCGCACGTCTATCTGGCACTTCAGGAAATTCAGGCGCGCGAGATAGCGGCAGAAGACTGTGTTGTCCTGACAGAAGGCATTTTCCAGGCAGGTATTGCACCGAATGTTATTCCTGAAAAAGCAGTCATCGAAGGAACACTTCGAACGATCGACGAAAGCATCCGGGCAAAATGTCTGGAGCGTATCCGCCAGATCGCATCCAGTACGGCACAGGCGTTCCGGGCACAGGCAGATGTAACGGTAAGCGGCGGCTGCCCTTCCTTTATGAATGATCCGGAGCTCTGCACAGATGCAGAACGATATCTTAAGAACCTGCTTGGTGCAGAGAATGTATACAGGAAAAAACCGGGAGCAATTTTTTCATCGGAAGATTTTTCCTCCGTATCGAGAAAGGTTCCTACGATTCAGATCAGCCTGACCGTCGGAAACAAATCAACAAATTTATACCCTATGCACAATCCGAAAGTAGTTCTGAAAGAAGACCCCATGTACATCGGAGCGGCTTCCATGGCGGAGATCGCTATTAGATGGCTGGAAGAACATTCATAACATTTAAAATAACGAGGAGGGAAATACTATGGATGTAATGTCGATTGCCAATAGTGGTTACATGTTCGTATTATGTGCGATCCCTGTTGCTTTTGCATTGGCTATGGCGATATATTTTATGAAGTTTGCATGGAAAAAGGGAGTCCAGATCGGCCTTAAGAAAGAAGAAATGAAGGGTATTGTAGCAAGCTCGATGATTTTTTCGATTGTACCGTCGATCGCTGTATTGATCATGCTTATGGCCCTTATGGTAAATCTTGGAAAGTTCTTCCCGTGGCTGCGTCTGTCGGTAATCGGCTCCGGCGTCTACGAGACGATGGCTGCCAATATCGGACTGCAGGCATTTGGCTTTGAAAAATTCGCACAGATGACACCGACGGCGTTCGTCGGTATCATGTTCATCATGACAACCGGTTATCTTTTCGCACCGATCCTGAATGCTGTACTGCTGAAGTCCTATGACAAGGGACTGAAGAAGGCATTCAGCAAGCAGGCAGGCTTTTCGGCAGTCCTGACAGGAGCTATGTTCTGCGGCATTAACGCAGTCTGGGTTCCGCAGAGATTGCTTAACTTTAAGAATGTTCCCGGCATCATGGCAGTTATTTTCAGCGCGCTGGCAATGGCGCTCTGCATCTTCATTGAAAAAGTAACCAAGAGCAAAAAATTTGGACTCTTTTCAATGTCGATTGCTATGATTATCGGTATGATAGCGGCAATAGCAGCGAATGTGATGATGAAGTAAGGGAGGCGGAAGGAATATGAATACAAATGAAGTGAATACAGCTGCGGCCGGTGCATCCGGCAGTGACGAGTATATAACAAAAATACATAAATACGGAAGAATTTTTACAATAGCGGCAATTATCACGATGTTCTTTCCGTTTATCGGTATTTCACTGATTTACGGCATTAAGATTGACTGGGGACTGACACTTCAGGGACTTCTGAATTGTATCATGGTCTTCTGGGTAATCGGCTGTGTGGAATTCGTAACGTACACCCCGATCCTCGGCCCCGGCGCTTCTTATCTTGTCTTTATTACAGGAAACCTGACCAATATGAAGGTTCCGTGCGCACTGACGGCACTCGACCTGGCAGACGCGGAATCCGGAACAGATAAAGCCGATGTTGTAGCAATCCTTGCTACCGGCGCTTCTTCGATTGTATCCGTAGTTGTGTGCATCGTCGGCATGGTTGCGATATCCGCGCTGATGCCTGTGCTGAGCAATCCGGTGCTGGCTCCGGGATTCTCCAACATTGTTCCGGCGATCGTAGGATGCCTGCTTGTAATGTGGGGCTTCAAGCTTCCGAAGGTCCTGGTTCCAATGACGATTCTTGGCGTAATCGTATGCGAGGTTGTCGGATTTACGCTGTTCAACGGAAAGAGCAGCTACTTTACACTGGCATTTGTTATTCTTTCGGCATTATGGGGCTATTTCCTGTTCAAGAAGGGAAAAATCGGACCGGCAGCAAAAAAGAAATAATGGAAGGATGAGTGCGTTTGGATACAGAAGTACTGTTTCTGAATAACGATGAGGTACAGGAGCTGCTGAAGCCAGCGGATGTGCAGAATACAGTGGAAAAGGTTTTTCAGAGTCTGGGGAGGGGGTGTGTTAAGCATTCCTGGAGAGAACCGCTCTGGATGGGAGATATCGGAAGCAATATGTTTCTTCCCATGCCGGGGTGGATCAGCGATGAGAATCTGGCAGGACTGAAGTGGATCAATTTCTATCATACGCCCAGCGAGGGATATCCTTCCAGCCACGGAAATCTTGTTGTGCTGAACCACGCGGATACTGGTTCACCGTATGCGATTGTGGAGGCTACATATATTACAACGATGAGAACCGGAGGCGGCCACGGCGTTATTGCCGCAAAACATCTGGCCCGCGGTGACAGCAAGGTTTTAACCGTGATCGGCTGCGGCGCGGAAGGGTATTTCGCGGTAAAAGGATTTCAGGAACAGTTCGGACTGGACTGCATAAAGCTGTGCGATCTCAGAGAAGAATCGCTGGAACGGTGTAAGTGCGCAGTCGGAAAGAATATCCGGGTCGAAACATACAGCGACGCGGAACAGGCGTGCAAGGGAAGCGATATTATCGCACTTACAACGACGTCCAGAAAACCGATTGTGAAGGAAGGCATGGTCGAAGCAGGTGCGACGATTATCGGACTGAATTCGTTTCATGACCTGGATCCGGCTTATTCAAGCGGACGGTACAAGTGGATTCTGGGCAACAAGCTTTCGGACGATCTGGAAATCATCCGGGATCCGTCCCTGAAGGAAGCAGGGCTTTCCATGTCGAATGTTTCAGCTGATCTCGGTGAAGTAGTAACGAAAAAGTATCCGGGCAGGCAGAACGACGAGGAAATCATCGTTTACACCCATATGGGAATGGGAGCCCTTGATCTTGCGTGTGCCGATCTTGCGTACAGCCGGGCAGTGCAGCGTGGTATTGGAACAAAACTGGTCTTTAAAGCATGATGGTATAATAGTATAATAATATTGTAAAAAACGGAGGAATGCCGGTGCTTACCGGTATTCTTCTGCTTTTTTAAGCGTATATTAAACAGAATGAGGAGGCGGTTATCGTGACACGGGAAGAGCTGACAGATGAGATAGAGCGGTATCTGAATCAGGACGGTCATAACAGAATCAGCGGTGAAGACGCGATGCGGGATGATCTGGCGGGCATGCGGGTCTTTGAAAAGCCGCTTGTCGGCATAGCGGACGCGGGGGATCCTTTTTTTGAAAAATTCCGGGACCCGACAGTCGTGCGTGACGATTATCTTACACCGGAGGAGTGGCTGCCGGGGGCACGGTCTGTAATATCTGTTTTTCTGCCTTTTACAGAGATCATCAGGACGACGAACCGGACCGATCCCGGAATCCCGTCCGATGAATGGCAGCATGGAAGGATTGAAGGACAGGAGATCGTTGAAAACACGGCATTGTATCTGTGCGGTTTTCTCGAAGACAGAGGGGCGGAAGCGCTTTTCCCGGTCCGTGATGAACGGTTCAATGTAAAAGAACGGAAAGCAAACTGGTCGGAAAGGCATACAGCGTACGCATGCGGGATCGGTACCTTTGGCATGTCAAGAGGAATTATCACGGAGAAGGGTATGGCTGGGCGGCTTTTGAGTGTAATTACGGCAGTGGAGCTGCCGGCGACGGAAAGATCATACAGCGATCCGTATGAATACTGCATCAAATGCGGGAAATGCGCCGGAAATTGTCCGGTACAGGCGATTGATAAGAAGAAAGTGCTGAATCTGGCAAAAGACAACAGAACGTGCAGAGAGTATCTGGCACGTATGCATGAGCTTCCGGTCAGGGGAAAAAGCCGGAAACAGCGGTACGGATGCGGAAAATGCCAGGTGAATGTTCCGTGTGAAAGCAGAAGGCCGGATTTACATAAATAAGCAGGCCGGACGGTTTTATCCGATGTCATTCTTCAGGGTTTCGAAGAATTCCCGTATATGGGCAATGACGAACTGTTCCGCCGGATTAAAGGATGTATTTGCATCGTAAATCAGGAAGTTCGTGAATTCCGTAGAAAAACCGGTAAGCCGGACCGCCTTCAGCAGGCCGATTTCCTTCAGAAGGTCGTTGTAAATACAGAGACTGGGCGCAATAATGACCATGTTGTTCCGGACAACGGCTGATTTGGCGATCTCCAGATTGCTGTAAACACAGGAGTTCTGAAATCCGTGTATGACATGGCCGATTGCCTTGTTCTGAGGCAGCGGAAAGCTGTCTGTCAGGGCAAGCCGTTCATTCTGCAGTTCGTTGATGTCTATCGATGAGCAGCCGAAGAACGTGGAGTCCTTCGAGACGATGGCGCAGAAATTGTCGACGTACAGCGGCTCGATATTGAACAGGCCATTCTTGTTTTCCACTTCTGGATTGAAGAATTTGGAGGACTCGCCCGCCAGTGCTATTTTGGCCAGATTCTCACGGTTCCATGTGAAGGTGTTCTTGTAAGGAACCTCATAGCAGTGCAGGGATACCTTCGGATATTCGGCGACCAGGCAGTGGGTCAGATATAATGAAACAGCGCGGCAGGCGGAAGGAAACATGCCGAGGTGGATCATTCTGGCCATGCCTTCACTTGCGGAGTGCAGCTGCAGCAGCTCTTCGCTCTTATTCGTGATTTCCTGAATCAGACGCAGGGCTTCCGCGCCTTCGGAAGTCAGCATTACACCCTTGGAAGTGCGCTTGAAGATGGTAATGGATAATTCCTCTTCAATTGAATTGATTATAGAGCTTAGACCTGTCTGGCTGAGGTACAGTTTCTTCGCGGCTGCTGAAATGGAATTTGTTTCGGCAACGACCATAAGGTATTCAAGATCATTAATTTTCATATCATCACACTTCCTGTTAAGTAATTATCACCGTTGCTATTTTATCAGGAAGAAGGGCATATTGTCAATCATCCGGTATACACGGCATTCCTTCCGGTGCTATAATAGAAAAACCGGATTAAATTAGAAAGAAGCAGAAATTATGAAGGAAACATCCTCGTCAAAACAGCAGCTGTTTGAAACAATGCCTGTTCCGAAGGCAATCGCGACACTGGCGATTCCCACGATTATCAGCCAGCTTATCAACCTTGTTTACAACATGGTGGACACGCTGTATATCGGCATGACCGGTGACGCTTATAAGACGGCAGCGGTCACGCTGGCGTTTACTATATTCATGATGACGATTTCCTTCGCGAATCTCTTTGGCATGGGCGGCGGCAGTCAGATCGCGCGTCTTATGGGGCTCGGTCGGAAGGAGCAGGCAAAGCGCGTAAGTGCCTTCAGCTTTTACGGGGCGATTACCATGGCACTGGCATATTCCCTTTTTATCGGGCTGCTGCTGGATCCGGTCCTGAATTTACTGGGAGCGTCTTCTGCGACCATCGGCTTTGCAAAGCAGTATGTGTGGCTTGTGGTGATCCTTGGAAATGTACCGGTCATTCTGTCCATGACATGCGCGCATCTGCTGCGCAATGCCGGATATTCGAAACAGGCCAGCATCGGACTTTCGTCCGGCGGGATTCTGAACATCATTCTGGATCCGATTTTCATGTTCGTTGTGCTGCCGAAGGGGATGGAGGTTTACGGAGCGGCGCTTGCGACGCTGCTTTCCAACATTGCCGCCTGCGCCTATCTTGTGATTATTATGAAAAGAGTATCCGCGGATGCTCCGCTCAGCATCCGGCTGTCCGACGCGCGGCAGATCACCGCGGAAGAGAGGAAGAGTCTCTTTGCGGTTGGCATTCCGTCGGCTGTACTGACCGGGATGTTTGATGTGGCATGTATTTTCCTGAATCTGCTGATGGCATCGCACGGGGACCTGGAGCTGGCGGCGATCGGTATCGTAATGAAGGCCGAACGCCTGCCGAACGCGATCAATATCGGGCTCTGCCAGGGCATGCTGCCGATTGTCGCGTATAATTACACGGCCGGGAACTGGGATAGAATGAACAAGACGATTCATACGGCGCGGCTTTACGGCCTGATGATCGCAGCAGTGAGCATTGTGATGTTTCTCGTCTTTGCGCCGGCGATCGTACATATTTTCCTGAGCACATCGGTCGGAAACATCGCGGAGTCAACCGTTACAATCGGGTTTGCCGCTGTATTCCTGCGGCTGCGGTGCGTGGCGTCGGTTCCTCAGTTCCTGAACTTCAGTACCTCGTTCTGCATGCAGGCGGTGGGCGACGGGCGTGATACACTGATTCACGCGATCGTCCGGCAGTGCGGCTTTTATATTCCGCTCATGTACCTGCTGAATGCTTTTGCAGGCGTATACGGACTGGCGTCCGCACTTGTTGTCGGGGAAAGCTGCGGTGCTGTATTTGCCTTTGTTCTGTTTTCCCGCTGGAAAAAGAAAAACCTGCGGAAGCCGGCTTAATGGTTTCCGCGGATACAGTCTGCCAGGGAAGCGTATAAAAGCCGGGGATCGATGGGCTTCGGAATATAGCCGTTCATACCGGCGTCACGGCATCGCCGGACATCGTCGGAGAAGGCGTCTGCCGTCATGGCGATAACAGGCACGCTTTCCGCGTCAGGCCGCGCCTGCGAGCGGATTGCCCTGGTGGCTTCGTAGCCGTTCATGACAGGCATGCGGACATCCATCAGAATCACATCATAAAAGAACGGACGGGAGCGCTGAAACATTTCCAGACCCTGCTTTCCGTCTTCCGCGATCGAAACGGTCATCTTCTTTTCTCCCAGAAGCGCCACGGCAATCTCCTGATTGAGCGGATGGTCTTCACAGAGCAGCACATGCCTGCCGGAAAGAACCGGATCATCGCCGGACGAGGCTTTTTCTGTTTCTGTATCAGAGTGCGTACCGGCGGGGATGCAGTCGACATCAGCGTGAACCGTGAAGGTCGTTCCCTTGTTGATTTCGCTTTCTACCGTAATCGTTCCGCCCATGGCGTCCATGATTTTTTTCACAATGGCAAGTCCGAGACCGCTGCCCCGTGTTTCGGACGCGTCCCTGCGGTTTTCCTGTGTGAATGGATCAAAAATAACCTTCTGGAATGCTTCGCTCATGCCAATGCCGGTATCGGCTACCTGCGCCGTGATGGATACCCGGTTTTCCCCGATCCTCTCCTCCTGCAGGCGGTATATGACAGTGCCGCCCTCCGGCGTGTATTTGACCGCGTTGGAAAGCAGGTTGAAAAACACCTGATTGATCCGAAGAGGATCCATAAGCATGTCAACGCCGGGTATTGTTTCTGCTTCTACCAGAAATCGGATATTTTTTTCTCTGCAGAGCGGTGCGATCACCGCGTTCAGATAGCTGTCGAAGGTCTTTTCGCTGTAAGGCTCCGGATGCAGCTCCAGCTTTCCGCTCTCAGCCTTTGACATGTCGAGAATATCGTTGATCAGTCCCAGCAGAAACTTGGAGGATGTATCGATTTTCCCCAGATAATCGGCGATCATCTCAGGCCTGCTTTCGGATCTGGCCAGATATGTCATGCCGATGATGCCGTTCAGAGGAGTCCGGATATCATGACTCATACGGCTTAAAAATTCGCTTTTGGCCTGGTTTGCGACAGTTGCCTGCTGACGCAGCGCTTTTTCCTGTTCCAGCTGCTGTTCCAGTGTATTCTGCAGCTGCATTTCGCGGTCGGCGACGCGGTAGCTTGCATACAGAATGTGGCAGCCGTCCCGGATTTCGCGCATTGTGGCATCCTGATTTACCCACGCGGTGCTGCCGTCACATTTTATGATACGGTAATTGCCGCTGCTGAAGTAGCCGGCGTTGAAATTGTCATGATAAACCTTGCGGATCCGCTCGCGGTCTGCCGGGTGGACGGCGAGAAACGCGTCTTTTAAATATGCCGCGATCATCGGCTCATGCATCATGCTGCCGCGGCCGGCGGCAGACGGGCTATCGTATCCCAGAATGCGGAACATCTGGAGATTGACAAACTCGCCGCACAGATGATCCGGATCCGGCATTCGAAGAACACAGACGCCGGTTGAGAGGGAGTCGAGAATATCGGTGATCCATTCGGTTTCCCTTCTGGCCATCGCGGTTTCCTTCTGCTGCTGCAGATACGCCGCCGTCACATCGGTCTGAATAATAAGGACGGAGTCTTTTCTGTCGTCGAGATAGTAATGCTGGATTCTGCGGCACATGAATTCATCCGGATGACCGGTGTAATGACCGCGGACACTGAGCTCGCAGTGGCCGATCCGGTCAAGATCTTCCTTCACCGCGGCGGCAGAGCTGTGCCGGAGATAATAGTCCCGGTCTTCCGCGGCGATCCAGTTCTTTAACGCAAACTGACGTGTCTGTTCAAAATCAAACAGCACACCCTGCCTGCCGAAGGCGTCACGGTATTTCTGAAGCAGCCGGGAATTCAGACTGAGAAACTCGATTTTTTCTGTGTCAGGGTACATTAACGCTACGTAGTCATACTCCTGATTCGTAATAATATTGAATATTTCATCTTTTCGTTTTTCATCTGTGATGTCAATCGAATAGAAAACAGCGATGATATCCTGTGTTTCCGGATTCTTCAGCATATTGACAAACGTCCGCACCCACAAAATGCTGCCGTTGCCGGCACTCCGCTGGTAGTCGAGATGCTGTGACTTCACACCATCTGAAAAAGCGTTCAGAAGTGAATCGCGGTTGAAAAATTCTGCGGCCGCGCTATGCTGCCGCGGGTCCGGTATAATCGACAGCAGATTCGAAAAAAGCTCATCTGCCGTTGAAGAACGCAGCAGATCCCGGATACTACGCGATACGCCATGTCCCTCGCTGCACAGATTCTGCGACAGGTCAAGCCGGTAGGAGCAAAGTGCATTTGGATTGGCGTACAGAAGAGCCTGTATCGTCTCGTTAAAATCGGCTTCCGCATGCCTTTGGGCGGAAATATCCTCTGCGATGGCATATGCCCTTACAGGTACGTCTGTATTGTTAAAAACGGTCGTGAAGGTATAGCGCAGATATGCGGCATAACCGTTGACCGGCAGCATCTGAAAGGATGCGCTTACGATTTTTTCGCCACGGTTTACACGGCCGAAGAAGTCCCGTACCCTGTCATAATCTTCCTTCTGAAACAGCGGCAGGATAGAGTCGGGTATATCTGAGACAATCGAAGAGGGAACGCCGAACAGCCTTCTGGAATGTTCCGGCAGAAAAATCGTACGGCTTGTGATATCATATTCATATACACGGAGATTCGCGCTTTCCGTTGCGGCGCGGTATTTGTCCTGTGCCTGCTGCAGTGCCGCTTCCAGATTGATGTGGTGGGTAAGGTCGTCAATGAAGAAGGCGTATGCGGATTTTCCGTAAAACGTAAGCGGAACGGTTTTTACGCCGTATGTTCTGCTGCGTGAGGGATCATACCAGACTGTTTCGAAATCCTTTTCACCCTGCATCTGATGGATGACACAATTAGAGCAGGGAGTGTTCTGGCCGCGGATATACTGATAGCACGTCTGCCCGACGGCGGGCATCGTTTCCTTATCCGCCTGTGCGACGGCGTTTGCGTACAGCAGATCATAGGAATCCCGTTCTATCACATAGATTTTCTGAGTAGAATGGTCGAGAAGGATTCCAGATGATTCGATGTTGTCAGTGACATTTGAAAAATTTCCGATAATGAGAGGGGCATTGTTGTATGTACCAAGCAGATGCAGTTTCACATACGTCCAGACAAAGCCCTTTATTTTGTGATAAGTCCGGTATGTTGCCTCCTGATCGCCGCCGCCGCTCAGAACCCTTGAAAGCTTCTGAGCGAGCATGGGCATGTCCTGCTCTGCGACAACGGCAGCCGCGTCCTTCCCGTAAAGATCCAGATACTCCTGTCCGGACAGGCCTGAAAAGCCCGGCACCTCCGGTGTATAAAGTAAAGGAACGAGTCTGCTGTCTTCCTGAATGTAGAGGACAACATATCCGGTCATGCTCCCGATCAGCATTTTCAGCTGCGGCATCGTGTATTCCATACCATCATCCCCTTTGGAAACGGCTGATGAACATGTTGAGAGTGCAAATAAGAAACGCGAAGCGGTCCGAATAAACATATTTACATCATTATATTACGCGGTCACGCCAATTACAAGGAATTCTCCGGATTTATCATATATTCAAATAATATAATATAGCATAGCCAGGCAGGAGGTTAACGTGATAAAGCAGATCAATTTAAACGGTATGGAAATAACATATGAACTCCGGCGGAAACCGGTAAAAAACCTGAATCTTCGTATCCGGGCGGATCAAAGCATATGCGTGTCGGCCAACAGCTATGTTCCGCTCACCACGATCGAAGCGTTTCTCCGTTCCAGATCCGGGTACATTCTCGCCGCGCTGGATAAATTCGCGGAGCGGGAACGGAACGCGCCGCCGCCGATGCAGTACGCGGACGGAGAAGCGTTTCAGATGCTCGGCAGGGAGTTCCGGCTCTGTGTGGCAAAGGGCAGCAGAAACAGGGCAGAAAGCCGCGGGGATTATGTCCTTCTTACGGTTCAGTCGACGGATGATTTCGCACTGAAGGAAAAGACAATGAACAAGTGGATGAAAACACAGTGCAGGAATGTTGTTCATTCCATCTGCAGATCGGTGTATCCGGAATTCGAGAAGCAGGGAGTGGCCTTTCCGCAGATACAGCTGCGCATGATGGTTTCCCGCTGGGGAAGCTGCCAGCCGGAAAAGCATATACTGACGTTCAACACTTTTCTGATCAAGGTGCCGCAGCCCTGCATCGAATACGTTGTCGTCCATGAATTTACGCATTTTCTGGTGCCGAATCACTCAAAGCAGTTTTACGACGAAATGGCGAAGGTGATGCCGGACTGGAAAGAACGTAAAAAAATGCTGGAAAAGGGGAATTATATCAGCAGGACATACGGACAATGAGACATCAGAAAACGCACAGATTGTCCGGACGTCCGGTTCAGATGGCGGAAAGTGATGACACCGGTACGGTTGCCGATGAAGCCGTACGCGAAAGCGATGCCTTTTTATAAATCGGATGAAAGAAAGGTAATTTTTTGAACAACAGAATTAATGTGTTACGATAATGTTACACTCAGAAGATTATTATGTTAATATGAAATACAGTTATTTTATAAAAGTATTCAGGGAGAGTGAAATTATGGAAAATGCGGAGAACAAAGAAAATGAAGCACCTGTTAAAAAAAGAAACCGCTCAAATGGATTATTGCCGCAGTCATCGTCATTGCCGCCGCAGCGGTGTGCATCTGGTTTTTTCAGGTGAAAAAACCACATGATGCAGCAGTCGCAAGCTTTCAGGATGCATCCGCGCAGGTGGAAAGCCAGAACCAGACGCTGGACGCAGCAGTCACTTCGGCGCAGGACGACCTCGGAAACGCCGGAGATCCATATGATAAGCAGACAAAGGATGATTTCAGTACGGCCATCGATAATGCAAAGGCTGCCGAACGCGCAGTACCTGATATGCCGAAGGATACAGAGGAAATAAAGAAAGCAGCCGCGGAGCTGCTTGTGCCGCTGGATTATTCGGCAGCACTTAAAACGATGGAGGAGAAACAGGCGGCTTTTAACAGCAGCGTGAAGCAGATGAAACAGATCACGAATCCGGGCGAAGCGTTTGTCATCGAAAGGCTGAACGGACTGGATGGAATTTCTGGAAGTCAGGCAGTAACGGAAGATCATGATCCCAACGGAAATTTAAATAAGCAGGGCGGCTATACGGCGGCGGTATACTTTTCATCGCCGTGGATCGACCAGAGTACGGTAAGCGGGAATGACACTGTAGATAAGGGAACCGACTGCGGCGGCTGCGTAGAAGTATTTGCCTCAGCGGATGACGCGTCGAAAAGAGACACGTATCTTTCGAATTTTGACGGCGCAGGTATTTTTAACCCCGGTTCTCATCATGTACTGGGCACGATGGTCATCCGTACGTCGCGCGACCTGACAGCAAGCCAGCAGAATGATCTGACACAGCTCAGGTTACAGAAACAGCAGAAACTGTGTTTATCATATTAACGGAATCTGTACGAATAAAATAGCACCTGATTATCATTCAGAATGTACCGGCAATAGTAATTGCGACGAATTTGAATATGGAGCACATAAAAAAAAGAACAAAAACGATTCTGCAGGACATAGGAATGCTCCGGCAAAACAGACAGGCTGTCAAAAATCAGGAATGCGGCGTGCGGTACAAAGTAAAAAAACAAAAGCTGATCATCCTATGTCATCGAATGTGGCATCAATCAATAATTATGTGATTGTTGAAGACATTGCGGCAGGAGAAAAATTTACGTTTCAGATTACAGATATTAAAAATCCCTTTTACGGGAAAAAATGCGGTGATATTGTATCGGTAAAAGCAATAAAATACAGAGTCACAAGTGTAAGCGCTGTAAAGCAGCAATAAAGGCTTAATTCAGTACGGGGGGAGGTGCGGAATCAGGTTTTTATTTTGGAAACATTAGTTTACTTTTATTCGTTGCATAATAATATTGATTCATTGTCCAAATTAACAAGGGAGGAATTTTAGATGAAAAGGAAACGAATTGTAGGCCGTCGGATTCTGGTATCCGCGTTAATCATTATTCTGGCGCTTTGCTTTGCAGGCTGCGGGAGCAGTACATCAAAAGAGAGTACATCGTCTGCAGGCACAGCATCGGCGTCAGCTGCAAAGTCATCAACAGCGGCACCGGCCGCGTCATCTGCCCCGGCGTCATCCGCACCTGCAGAGGCTGCATCATCGGCCGCGGCGTCGGAAACAGCTGCAGCCGAAAGCGATGCAAGCGGAGCGGTTGATCCGGAGTTTAAAGCAGCAATGGACAGCTATGAGGCTTTCTTCGATGAATATATTGAATTTATGAAAAAGTATCAGGACAATTCAAGTCCTACAACCGAGATGCTCACCGATTATGCTGAATATATGACAAAATATGCGGATGTAATGGCAAAACTGGATGCTATCGATGAAAGCACATTGTCTCCTGTAGATGATGCGTATTACGTTACCGTCCTGGCCCGCATTAACCAGAAGCTTGCAGAAGCCTCGATAACGCAGCAATAGAATTCAAGTGATTCATAATATTAGAAAATCGATAAACTCAGCTGACTTTACCAGGATTGGTTCAGTCAGCTGAGTTTTTTAAGTACGATTTAATAAGCTATAGCCTGCTAAATTGTATATATGCGTCTGATGTCGTATTCAGACGGATCGCACCACAGCTTTCAGATTATATGGGAAGGGTATTTGAAGAGATAAGCAAACAATACCTGTGGAAGCAGCTTCTTGCAGGAAAAAGCCCTGTGGATTTTAAATCGCTGGGGCGATGGCGGGGTAATGATCCGGTTCAAATTAGCCAGAAACCAACAGATGTGTCTGATTGATTGCAAAACTCCCTGATACTGTGAATGCCGGGGAGTTATGCAATTCAGAGCCATGGGGGACAAAGAATACTAATATTTAAGTTCGTGTTCTTTTCTGCGAAAGAATATAGCCCAAAGGATTGAAAGTGCAAGCAGAGAAGCAAGAATGAGGAACGCTGTAGCATATCCGGCCGGATTATAGCCACCATCTGATGTTGGTTCATACATATCAATGATATATCCAATACCCGATTGAATGACCATGGATAAAACAAATACCAGCATATTATATACGGCCTGTGCACGACCAGCTAAATCATTTCTGAACAGATCTGAAAAGATCGGGTAAGTAAGAAGCGAAAAAGGACCTAACAATACAAAAAACGGCCACCAGATTTTTCCCAGTTGCGGGAGAAGTGCAATGAAAAACAAAATGACGGTATAAATAGTCATTGTGAAAATTACGGTTTTGTAAACGGGAATAGTAAAATGCTTTTTTAGACGATTAGCGATAATTCCATTAAAGAAATAGCCAATCGTTATTACGCAGGCACATATTAAAAGAAGTTGAGGAACATAATTACCTGGCACGTTCATTACATCTTTATACCACGGGCCTATCCAAAGAGAATTTAATGCAAGATATGCAGACTGTCCTAATATGGCGAGCGGCGCCAGACGCCAGAACCGCCCGGTGAGGCAGATGCGAAAGGCATCAGTGAATTGTCTGCCTATCGATTCATTTGTATTTCCTTTTTTGTTAGGCGCAAAGAAAACAATAACTGCTGATAGAAAAGTCAATCCGGCGAATATTAAAAATACAGTTCGCCAGTTTATGAAAGACAGCGCTGCATTGATAGGAGCAGTTGCAACAATGCCGCCGATACCACCCACAAAAGATTCCATGCTGTTGAAAATCGGCAGTTTATCCTTTGGAAGCCAGTCTCCGAATGCTTTATATGCTGCTATCATGCAGCCGGCAACACCGAGCCCGACAAGAGCTCTGCCAATAAAGAGAAAAAGCATTGTCTGGGCAGATGCAAAGACGATACAGCCTATGACAGCAAAGAGTAAAGAAAATGAAAGCGTTCTGCTGGGACCAAAGCGATCGAAAAAGACACCAAGCGGTATTTGGGCGACAGCAAAGGAAAGAAAATAGGCGCTTGTCATGATTCCGAGATCTGATGCGGACATATTGAATGTTTCAATGAAGGTTGGTGCAAGAACACTGTTAATCGTTCTTAGCAGACATGACATAAAGAAAGCAAGTGCGAAAGGTACAAACAACTGGACAAAAAAAGCGGCATTAACAGGTTGACTATTTTGCTTATACATCAAGGACCCCCTCCTTTTCAATTTAAAATTATATCATCAGAAATGCATAATGTAAACACAAAATAGTTAAAATGATAATATAGAGAAAGAATATCGATATAAAACTCGAATATAGACAAGAATAAATGCAAAATGATCAAAACAATGTTGATGTTTTGCTAAAGAGAATATATAATACTAGTATAATTTTGAAAGAAAGGAATTGATACAAATATGAACCAAAGTTTAATAAGCTTAGATGACATTGATATGCAGATTATTCATCTATTAAGCGAAAATTCAAGGATTTCTGTTGTGGATTTAAGTAAAGCAACAGGTTTGTCGAGAACGGCAATAAAAGCAAGATTGGAATCACTGGTTAATAATAAGATAATAGAGAAATATACAATAGTATTGAATCCGGAACGATTTGGAACGAATACTACAATTGCAATGGATCTTAAAATCAGTGCTGACAAATTTAATGAGGCATGCGACCTGCTGAAGAAAAATCCCTATGTACACAAACTTTATCAGATTACAGGAAACAGCAGACTGCATGGACATGCGATGCTGCCGAGCAGTGAAGATCTGGAGCATTTTTTGAAAACTGCTATTTATAATCTGCCGGGTTTGATTCAGGCAGATTGTAATATTATTATTTCAAGAATAAAGGATGATTCGGAATTCCGTATTTAGACTGCTGTTAATTCAATATAGCTGAACGTCTTGTCATTTAATGACGAGACGTTTTTTTATGGACATAATCTTTAAACATACGAAAAAGACAAATAAACTATTTAAATAGAGATAAATAAATATAAGCCGCTATAAAACGAATATAAAAATACAAAATGCCTATTTATACTTTACAATATGACACAAAGTTGCTATACTTCGGTTAACAATAATTCTGCGCAGATTTTTATTTGTTTTAGTAACTGTATAAACGAATTCTAATATGAGGGAGGTCTTTTTATGAGCCAAGATCAATCCGGACAGCAGAAAGCAGTATCCAATACTGGTACAAAATCAGTAACTGCAGGATTTTTTATTCGCCTTTTTATTCCATTTGCACTGGCATTCTTCATGTCATGTCTTTTAAGAACAATAAACAGCGTATTGTCACCAACTTTTATTAAAACCTTCAGTATGACAGCATCCGATTTGGGTGTAATGACGAGTGCATATTTTCTTTCTTTTGCAATCGCACAGATTCCGCTCGGAGTTTTCTTTGATCGTTTTGGACCTAGTAAAACACTGGCAGTGTCCATGCTGCTGGCTGTTGTAGGATGCATTGTTTTTGGATCTGCACAAAGCGTTGCATTTCTTTTTACAGGACGTGCTTTTGTAGGATTAGGTGTTGCAGGATGCCTAATGGCAGCATATAAAGCTTTTGGCGATTGGCTCCCCAAGGAAAAACTTCCTATCTTTAACAGTCTGGAGTCTTTTGTCGGCGGTGTCGGCGGTATGGTTGCAACGACACCTATTAAAGCGGCACTTGGTTTTATGAGCTGGAGAAGTGTTTTCTTTGTACTTGGCGGGATGACAGGTGTAGTTGCCATTATTGTATTCTTTGCTCCAAATAAAAAAGGAACCAAAAATGAAACGATGGCAGCACAGTTTGCCGGCGCCGGGAAGATAGCTATTGCCGGAAGATTCTGGAGATTAGCGCCTCTTGCGGTTCTGGGTCAGGCAACATATCTTGCTTTAAATTCACTCTGGATTGGGCCGTGGTATAAAGATGTTTTAAAAGTATCGGCAGATAATGTACCTAACTTGCTTTTGCTGTGTGCAGCGTCGATTACAGTAGGCTATTTGATCAATGGGTTTGTGGCAAATTGGCTAAAAGCAAAGTTTCACATTTCTGTTTTTAAAACAACAGTAATTGCTATGTCTATTTACACAGTGGTTCTGCTTCTTATCGCTGCATTTCCGCAATACGGTAGAGTTTTATGGCCTGTTTTTGTTCTTATCGGACCATTTTCACTTCTTACATATCCGGTTTTTTCAGATATGTTTTCAGCAGATATGGCAGGCCGTGCACAGACTATGTATAATATGCTTGTATTTTTGATGTCAACGTTTATTCAGTCTGGTGTAGGCTATATCATAGATATGTATGCGCCTACCGAAGCAGGCGGATATAATCCGGCTGGATATACAACAGCATTGTATGTAATCGTAATTGCACTCGCATTCTCAATTCTCTGGGCACTTTTCTTCCGCAGAAAACAGAATGAGATCCATTATTAATAAAAGATTCAGCAGGAGATGATGAAATGGATATAAGAGAACAATTATGCAAGGAAGTTCTGGATCTATCTGATGAAATGGTTAATGACTGTATAAAGATGGTGCAGATACCCAGCGAGACACCGCCTTCGAATACAGGTAATATGGTAAACTGCCTGAAAAATATTCTTGCGGGAATTCCGGGAATTGATGTACAGGTGTTTGTGCAGGAAGAGCCGGTAGAAAATATTGTTGCAGTTATAAAAAGCGGGAAACCAGGTAAAAGCCTAGTTTTTAACGGACATATTGATACATATCCCGTTGGAAATCAAGCATCCTGGAGTGATTCCCCATGGTCTGGCTCTCTTAAAAACGGGTTTATTTATGGACGTGGGTCATCTGATATGAAAGGCGGTATTGCCTGTTTCATAACAGCGGCGAGAGTTTTAGCCAAACATAAAGATCTCTGGAATGGTGATATTGTATTGACGTTGGCCGGTGACGAAGAAGCTATGGGACCAAGAGGAACGGCATTTCTGCTTGATACAGTTCCAGAGGCTGCCGGTGATGCAATGATCTGTGCAGATGTTGGGGCTCCGGACTCTCTTCGCTTTGGACAAAAAGGACTTTTATGGATTACGGTAGAAGCTGTTGGAAAGCCGGCTCACGGTGCCCACCTTCACAAAGGGGAAAGTGCCATAAATAAACTTATCGATGTAATTAACCGTATCAATAAAGAAGTTTCTGCAATTCCTGTAAATGCACCGGCCTTTGTTACAGAAGCGATTATGAAAAGTTCAGCAATTTCAGAGGCTGGCGCCGGACCTGGAGAAACGGAGATACTGCAGAAGGTTACGGTTAATTTTGGAACGATCAGCGGTGGAACTTCGCCAAATCTTGTCCCTGAATATGCAAAAGCAGAAGCCGATATACGTATTCCGGCCGGGGTTATGATCGAACAGATTAAAGAAGCTATAGGCAACATTACTAAAGATTATAAAGGTGTTTCATATAAAATTGACCGGGCTTTTGAAGCAAACTGGTCTGACCCTCACGATGAAATTTTTGCAATAGTAAAAAAGAACAGCGAGGAAGTCCTGAAAAAAGAGGTCGTTGTAACATTTCGGATTGGTGCATCGGATTCCCGCCTTTACAGACTGATGAAGAAAGTGCCAAGCATAAACTGCGGCCTTACCCCGTATGGACTTGGCGGACCAGATGAACATGTATCGATCGAAGAAATGAAAAAAATCGCTCAGATACATATGCTCTCAGCATTGGATTTCCTGAAATAAATGTAACAATGGCAGGCTAAACGATAGGCGGATATATTCTATGTTTTAAGGGAATGTATCCGCCTAAAACTATCCTAAACGAATATCATTCTAAAGTTGATCAACTGGAAGTCCAGCCCGGAACGCAAGCCTATGGCCCTGAAAGGTGCAAGACAAGTTGGCAAAACATGGCTGTTGAAAGAGTTCGAAAAGAATTATTATAAAAATTTTGTTTACTTTAATTTCGACGAGGAGGATGAGTTAAAGTCAGTTTTTGAGGCAAATAAAAGCCCCTGGAAGCTTTGAGCTCCCTTAAATATTTTAAGAAAAATGCAAATGATTATCAGGTGATTGCTGCTGGAAGTCTGCAGCTATATTTTATCATCGGCGGCATGCCTGAATGCGTCTCGTCATGGGAAAGATATAATGATACGGAGATAATCTCCCAGATACAGCGGGAACGGACAGAATTGTATGAAAACGATTTCCCCAAACATTATGGAAAAGTCAACAGTGGACGGCTTCTCATGGTATTTCGCAGTATTCCGGCTCAGCTTGCCAAGCTCAATGAGAAATTCATGTATGGTGCTGTACGAGAGGGAGGCAGAGCCAGAGATTTTGAAAAGGCGATTGAATGGCTTGTGTCTGCCGGTATTCTAAACCGGGTTTTTAATGTATCCAAAGCAGAACATCCACTTTCAGTTTTTGACAGGCAGGGGTGCTTTAAGTTTTTTCTTTTTGATACAGGTCTGTTGAAGTCTGTGTCCGGAATTGACAACAGTGCGATTTTATTAAAAAGTGACTGTCAATTTAAGGACCCATTGACAGAGAATTATACTCTGCAGCTCTGCGGACAATTTCAGACATTGCCGAGATATTTTGAAGACAAGAGCAGTGAGATAGATTTTCTGATTCAGCGGGGTACAGAGATTATACCTGTAGAAGTGAAGAGAGGGGAAGATAAATCGGCTTCTTCTTTTAAAAGCTATAGCGGAAAAGCAGCCGAAACATGCCATCCGTTTTTCCAGACGGTGATATCTGGAAAACGGACATATTACCAATATACCGCTGTATCTTGCAGGCAAAGTGGATGAACTTCTGTTGGTTCAATGATCGATACATAATATGAAAAATCCGAAAGCAGTGAAATTACAGCTTTCGGATTTTTTAAACCGGAGACGGAGGGATTCGAACCCTCGTGCCCCGTAAGGGACAAACGCATTTCGAGTGCGCCCCGTTATGACCGCTTCGATACGTCTCCAAAGGTGATTCTGGAAAAGCTCCGAGTTCTAGTATACATAAAAATTCTCCATTGTTCAACTATAAATTTCGCTATTGTTCAACCGCGGAAAGTAATATATAATCAAGAAAGATAGACATAGTGGGTGAAAATGCGAAAGGGAGTGTGCGGTATGCTTAGAATTGGAATGCTTACAAGCGGAGGCGACTGTCAGGCACTGAACGCGGCTATGCGCGGTGTCGTCAAATCACTTTACACGCAGGCGGATGAAATTGAAATTTACGGATTTCGGGATGGATATAAGGGACTGATTTACAGTGATTATCAGATGCTGGAGTCGAAGGATTTTTCCGGTATACTGACCGTAGGAGGAACGATTCTGGGAACGAGCCGGCAGCCGTTCAAGCTGATGCGTGTGCCGGACGCGAACGGGCTGGACAAGGTTGAGGCAATGAAGCATACGTATCACAAGCTGAACCTCGACTGTCTCGTGATTCTGGGCGGGAACGGTACGCTTAAGACGGCCAACCTGCTGCGGGAGGAAGGCCTTAATATCGTGGCGCTTCCGAAGACGATTGACAATGATCTCTGGGGAACAGACAGGACGTTTGGCTTCCAGAGCGCTGTGGATATCGCGACACATACGATCGACTGTATTCATACGACGGCAGCTTCGCACAGCCGTGTTTTTATCGTAGAAGTTATGGGACATAAGGTTGGCTGGGTGACACTTTTCGCGGGCATTGCCGGCGGGGCGGACATCGTGCTGATCCCGGAGATCCCGTATGATCTGGAGATTGTCTGTGATGCGATTACGCGTCGTTCGAAGGCGGGGAAGCATTTTACGATTCTGGCTGTCGCGGAGGGCGCGATTTCCAAAGAGGACGCCGAGCTTCCGAAGAAGGATTACAGGGATAAGCTGCTGGCCAGGAAGCAGCCGTCCATCGCATACGAGCTGTCGGATGAGATTGCCGCGAAGACAGGGTACGAGGTGCGGGTTACCGTTCCGGGGCATATGCAGAGAGGCGGCACGCCTACAGCGTATGACCGTGTGCTTTCGACGAGACTGGGCGCGAAGGCGGCTGAGCTGATTCTGAATCAGGAATTCGGATATATGACGGCGCTTCATAATCAGGAGATTGTCAAGATTCCGCTGGAGGACGTCGCCGGAAAGCTGAAGATGGTGGATCCGGACTCGGATATTATCCATGAGGCGGAGCTTACCGGTATCTGTTTTGGTAATAAGTAATACAGGCGGCAGTTTGTTCAGAACGCGAATGTTTTAAGGGAGAGGCAATTTTATGGCCTATATGGCATTATACCGCAAATACCGTCCTGCGTCTTTCGCTGAGGTGAGAGGGCAGGACGCTGTTATAACTGCACTGAGAAATCAGGTGAAGCTGGGGCGTGTCGGGCATGCGTATCTTTTCTGCGGCACGCGGGGAACCGGCAAGACGACTGTGGCCAAGATTCTGGCCAGGGCGGTGAACTGTGAGAATCCGCAGGACGGAAGTCCGTGCGGGAAGTGCGGGACGTGTGAAGCGATCGCGGACGGGAGCTCGCTGAATGTAATCGAGATTGACGCGGCTTCCAACAACGGTGTCGACAATATCCGCGAGATCCGGGAAGAGGTTGCCTATGCGCCGACAGATGGAAAGTACAAGGTCTATATCATCGACGAGGTGCATATGCTGTCGCCGGGCGCGTACAACGCACTGCTGAAGACGCTGGAGGAACCGCCGTCCTATGTGATTTTTATTCTGGCGACGACGGAGGTGAACAAGATTCCGCTGACGATCCAGTCACGGTGCCAGCGGTATGATTTCCGCAGGATTTCCGCGGATACGATTGCAGACTGTATTTCCGGTATTCTGAAGAATGAGCGGATCGAGGCCGAGGAGAAGGCGGTACGCTATATCGCGGGCGCGGCGGACGGCTCGATGCGTGACGCGCTGAGTCTGCTGGACCAGTGCATTGCCTACTATCCGGATGAGCCGCTTTCCTACGATCATGTTCTGGAGATACTGGGGGCCGTCGATATTACGGTTTTCAGCCGGCTTTTCGAGGGCATTGTAAAGAGTGATACGGAAGCCTGTCTTTCGGTGCTTGACGAGGCTGTTAATGAAGGCCGTGAGCTGACACAGTTTACGGTGGATTTCACATGGTTTCTGCGGAATCTGATGATGACGCTTGGCGCGGAGCACCCGGAAGAGGTGCTTGAGGTTACGGCAGAGAACCTGGAAATATTTAAAAAAGAAGCAAAGATTACGGATATGGAGCAGCTTTTCAGGCTGATCCGGATTTTTTCGGATCTGGGAAATCAGATCCGTTTTGCCGGACAGAAGCGTATCCTGATGGAAGTGGCGCTGATTAAGATGTGCAGGCCGCAGATGGAAGCGGATACGGAAAGCCTTGCCGAACGTATCCGTATCCTGGAGAATAAGGCAGAGCGCCTGCAGGTGCTGGAAGATAAGCTGGAGTCCGGTGAATTTCAGCCGGCTTCGGGAGGTCCTGCGGCTTACGCGGCGGCCGGGTCTGCGTCAGGTCCGGAGAAGGATCCCGGCAGACGCGCAAAACCGGTTCTTCCGGCAGCGGTACCGGATGATGTCCGGACGGTTGTCGGTCATTTCCGGAGTTATGCCGCGGAGATGGACCCGCTGTATCATCCGTACATGAAGGACGCGAAGCTCAGCCTTTCGAAGGACGGGAACCTGCTGATGGTTTTTTCCAGCGTGCTGAACCGTGAGGCGATGGAAAGACGAAAAGAGCAGCTGGAGTCTTTTATCTCATCAAAGGCGGGCAAGACGATTCATATCGAATTTGCGGACTTGAAAGAGAACGAGGATTTTGATAATATTTTTGTAAATCTGGAAAAGGTCATTAAGATGCCGGTCATCGTTGAAGATGAGCCGGATGAACAGAAATGATTTTTGGCGCGGACTTGTCAAAATGCTGTTCAGTACCTTATAATATACCGGTCATCCATTATGATAAGAGGAGGATTACAGTATGTCGAAGAGAGGTGGATTCCCGGGCGGCGGTATGCCCGGCAATATGCAGAATCTTATGAAGCAGGCTCAGAAGATGCAGAAGCAGATGGAAGAGCAGGCTAAGGAAATGGAAACGAAGGAATTTACGGCAACGGCCGGGGGAGAGGCTGTTACGGTAACTGTTTCCGGTACAAAGGAGATCAAGAGCGTCAAGCTGAAGGAAGAGGTTGTGGATCCGGAGGATGTTGAAATGCTGGAGGATCTGATCGTCGCGGCTGTGAATGAAGCGCTGCGCAAGGTCGATGACGAGAGCGCGGCGGCAATGTCGAAGTATACCGGCGGCATGGGCGGCGGTATGGGCGGACTGAATTTTTAAGGAGATACGCGATTGGACTATTACAGCAGACAGATCAGCAAGTTGATAAGTGTTTTATCGCGTCTTCCCGGGATTGGCACGAAATCCGCGTCGCGTCTTGCTTTTCATATTATCGGGCTTCCGCAGGAGCAGGTTGAAGAGCTGGCATCCACGATTCTGGAGGCGCGGCAGAATGTAAGGTACTGCAGGGAGTGCCAGACACTGACGGATCAGGAAATCTGTCCGATCTGCGCGAATACGGACCGGGATCACCGGGTTATCATGGTTGTCGAGAATACGCGCGATCTGGCGGCATACGAGAAGACAGGGAAGTTTAACGGCGTTTATCATGTGCTGCACGGAGCAATTTCCCCGATGCTGGGGATCGGGCCGGGAGATATACGGCTGAAGGAGCTTATGACGCGTCTTGAGGGAGATGTCAGCGAGGTGATTATCGCGACGAATTCCAGTCTGGAGGGCGAGACGACGGCCATGTATATCAGTAAGCTGATTAAGCCGACGGGCATTAAGGTTACACGGATCGCAAGCGGCGTTCCGGTCGGCGGTGATCTGGAGAATATCGACGAGATGACGCTTCTTCGTGCGCTGGAAGGGCGCAAGGAGATTTGACGGAAAGGACAGAGAATGGATAGTTCGAGGTCAAGAGAATACATACGCATAATTGCGGGAGGCTATATCGTTTATCTCGGGTTTCAGCTCATTTATGCGCAGGTCAAGGGAACGGAAGGCTCGAATATCGTCTTCCTTCTGTGCGGCATTTTATTCATAGTCTGCGGTGGACTTTTCTGTTATTACGGCATCAAAAAACTCAGGGCAGACGCGCTGGAAGCAAAGAATGCGGCAGCGGCACAGACAGATGAAGAGGATGACGAAGATGATCCGGAAGCGGAAGAAGCAGTGGAAGCAGCTGAGCCGGATGCCGGGCAGACAGAACAGACGAATGATGGTGAGGACGAAACAGATCATTGAACGCTAAGGAATATTTCCAAAAGAAACAGGCAGAAGAGGCCGGTGCGGGTAAAACCGATACGGATAAAGCTGGTGTGAGCAATGCCGATGCCGGTAATGACGAGGGCGGCGAGCTGATCGAGCTGGATGCCCGCATCAAACAGCATAAGCGCGGCAGACGGCGCCTTATTATTATACTTACTGTTGTGGCGGCGGCTGTTTTTTTTGCATTCTGGTTTGCCGTCAACAGACAGACGTATGACAGCTATAAGGTTATTTCGGAAACAGAGCGTACCGAAGAGACAGATGGTACGTATATGTGGTTCGAAAAGCTGATCATCCGTTATACGAATGACGGCGTGACTGCCATGGACAGCAGCCAGAATGAGCTTTGGCAGCAGGCCTATGAAATGAGCAATCCGATTGCAGTGGAGGAAGGCAGTTCACTTGCTGTCGCGGATAAAGAGGGCAACAAGATTTACGTTTTCTCGAAGGATGGTCTGAGGGGCCAGATTTGGACAGAGCTGCCGGTTCAGAGTATTTCTGTTTCCGACCAGGGTATTGTCGAAGCGATTATCCGGAATGACGAGCAGACGAAGATTGTCTGCTACGATCTTAAAGGAAACAAGCTGGTTGAGGCGAAGGCTTCACTGAATAATACAGGATATCCTATAGCAGCCGCGATTTCAAAGGACGGAAAGCGGATGCTTGTTTCCTATGTGAAAATAAGCGACAAGATTTCCGACAGAGTGATCTGCTATAATTTCAGTACGTCGGGACAGACGGAAGCTGAAATGAAGGTAATGGATGAAGAATATGACGGGATTCTGATTCCGACCGTCTTTTTCACGGATGATTCGACTGCTGTCGCGGCAGCCGGCGACCGTCTGATTATTTACAAGGGCTCTGACAGGCTGGAGAAGTCGTCAGAGGTTGCAATGGACCGCCAGATCAAGAGTCTGCTTTGGAATGACAAGGGGATCGAGCTGGTACTGCGCAATACAGAGGGTGATTATAAGTATACACTGAAGTCCTACAGCTTAAGCGGCAGGGAGGTTTCCTCGAAGGACTTTAACGAGGAGTATTCTTCGATCAGTCTGGAAGGGAATCGTGTTATTCTGCTGAATGACATGCAGTGCACTGTTTATACGACGCGCGGGCATAAGGTTTTCAGCGGTGAATTCGATACGTCGCTGATCAATGTGATGCCGATGCCCGGCATCAATAAATTTCTGGTTATAAGAAATAACACAATTCAGACAATCAGACTTACAAAGTAGTGGTTAAAGGGAGGTGCGATATGCCGGCAGACTGGCTTGTTTGGGCGGCAGCAGCTGTCTTTCTGATATTTATGCTGATTGGCTTTACACAAGGCTTTGTGCGTTTTGTTTTTGCGCTTCTGTCAGCGGTTCTTACGGCGGTTCTCGTAATCTTGCTCGTCAACCCCATGACGGACTGGCTGAAAAGCAATACGTCTGTGTATACGTCGATTGAGACGGTGTGCAAAGAAAAGCTGGCACCGGATATTCCGGATGGCACGACTGTTCTTCAGCAGTCTGCTTTTATTGAAAAAGCGCCGCTTCCGCAGACGCTTAAGGACAAGCTGACGGCGAACAACAACAGTATGGTTTACGAAAAGCTTGGCGTTACCGATTTTTCTGATTATATCAGTGCTTATACGGCGGATATTCTGCTGAAGATACTTGCGTTTATCGTCACGTTTCTGCTGATTGCACTGCTTCTGAGGCTGACACTGTTTACCCTGGACCGTATCTCGCAGCTTCCTGTGCTGCACGGAATCAATAAATTCCTTGGACTTCTGTGCGGAGCAGGCATGGGACTTTTCGTCATCTGGATTTTTTTCCTGGTGCTTACACTGCTGTGCGGCACGAAATTCGGGCAGGACTGCAGCGCGCAGATCAATCAGAGCCAGTTTCTGACTTATTTATATGATAAAAATATCCTGCTCAAGTATATTTCCAGGATTTACTGGTGAAGCCGGCAAAAACTGCCGGTACACCAGATGTTGTAGGCGGTTCGGGCATGGTCTACCAGACGGAGAAATTTTCATGGATTTTTGGGAAAAAACGCCGGGAATCGTATTGACACGGGTGTTTTATCATGGTACTATTAAATTCCACTGCGGAAGCGTAGTGGATTTTACTTTGTTCAGGGCTTATAGACACAGCTTATAGATGCATTATATTTTGAAGATAACCCTTGACAATGGCTTTTGGAATATGATATCCTTAATAAGTTGCCGGTTACGGCATCATCACTTCAGAACCTTGATAATTAAACAGCAGAATTAACACAATACCCGAAGTTCTTAAAGAGAAATTTTGAACGAAGAAGTACAACCAAGTAATAGAACGGAAAGATTAGCCAAGAGTTGATC